>FWWM01008261.1_pt1 | contig 20171 bp, 13 predicted proteins | sample 2228351 | NCBI WGS metagenome assembly FWWM01 (sample SAMEA103939774, study PRJEB20133) | metagenome
CGGCGCTGCGCCACATCCCCTGCGCGGTCGCGTCGCTCGGCCAGACGGTGAGCGGCGGGCTGGGAGCGATCGAGGGTACGGCGGAAATGGATAGCCGGATTACTCGCCGGTCACGTCACACTGTCACACCGCATCGATGTTCCGATATGTATAGTACGATGTGATAAACCGTGTGCGGAGATCATCGAGCTTCGGTAGCCTGTCGATCCTATACTACCCCCAGTTCCACGAAGTAGCTTCCAGTAATCCCGGCTGCCATCATTGCCTGTCGCACATCCTCTCGGATGGCCACGATATATGCCCATTCATCGACCCGGAACACGCGGGCATCGCCGACGGCATCCTTCCGTAACGCTGCTCGCCATACCCCAGCGATGTGTCCCCGCTGCTCGGGTCGTATCCAATCGGAACCGTAGAACTCTACCCCGATCGACTGTTCCAGATCCAGGCAGGGAATGCGCTGCAAGAAGTTGGCGACCGTGTATCCTTCGATCTCCCGTCCACTCGTGACCCCTCTGATCCGGATGGGCAGGAACTGGATGACTGCACCTAATCCCAGCTCCTCCAGCAGCATACGAAGGCGGGGAGAGACCACGTGGAACCTCGGATCAAACAGTAAGTCAGTCAGGGGGCCATCCTCTGACCAATCGGCTGGCGCCATCTGCATCCATTCTCCTTCCCGGAACGGGCGAGCCTCTCTCAGCCGTTGGGCAAGGGCAAAGTCGTCCTTCCATCCCTGAACGTGCAGGTGCTCAATACCACTCGTTTCCTGTGCGGTTGCACACCAGTCATAGAACCGCATTATCGTCCTCCTGCTCCTGGGGGATGATTGAGCCACTCTGGATGCGCTTTCAACTGTTCGGCAATCCACTCAAGGCATGCCTTCAACGCCGCTTGAATCTGGCTCGGATCCTCCAGCCCGGTGATTGCTTCTTCGAGCCGTCGATACACCCACTGATGATACGCATCAGGGTGGGGACCGTGGTGCAGGTCAGCGGGCAGCGCCACGAGATTGGCCGGGTCGTCGAGTGACATTCCGGCTCGTTCGAACAATGCTTGAAATCGTCGTGACCATTGTTGTCCGTACTTCCAGTTTTTGTTGGTGGCGATGTGATGCAGTGCTATCCGTTCGCCTGCTGAACCTGCGTGCTTAACGCTTCCGATGATCCCAACGCGCAGCAGGTCATCGAGGGGTAGCGCAACCGGCAGCATGTCATCAGGTTCGGCCGCTTCCAGCGCAGCGGTCAGCGCCAGATTGGCAGCCGCCGCGCGTCGTTCCTCAACCGACGCTTGCGGGTCGGCCAGCGTGCGGGTGGCTTGGAAGGCATCCCACGCCGTCCAGCCGTAGTCAATTGCCTTCAGCAGCGCAATCCCGCCAACGAGCAGCACCGGCAGCAGCGGCAAATGCCCCGTCGGGTCAGTGTATTTCAGTGGATTGTTCAGCGCATAGGCGTAGCGGTTCAGGTCCTGCGGATTGACCGGGCCGCTGCCGGCGCTGCGCCACATCCCCTGCGCGGTCGCATCACTCGGCCAGACGGTGAGCGGCGGGCTGCCGGGGATGATGGTGTCGGCGGAGAGAAACCGCCCGATGTCGGGATCGTAGTATCGTGCATTATAATCGGTTTGCGTATCACACCAACTGTAGCAGAGGCTCTATGGACAACGCAACTTCAAGCCTCAAGGTGGCAACTTGGATTATAATACAATAATCCACTGGCGTCACGCGTTTGGCCGGTATACGCTCGATGCGTCGCCGTGATCGGGACGTGGCCGGCCTGGACGGCCGGTACCCGTAGGGCACCCCACGGGTCATACTCCTGCCGGATGACGCTCCCCTGGGCCGTGGTGGCAACGCTGATACTGCCCAGGTGATCCAGGTGGAGGAAGGTGCACGTGCCACTGGTGACGTCACGCACGCCGACCAGTCGCTGCCCAAGGGTATAGACATGGCGAATGCTGCTGCCGTGCTGTTCCCAGAGGCCTCCGACGACGCGCTGGCGGACCCCGTTGCTGATGACCGTGACCCGCGCGCCGGTCGCATCATAGCCATATTGCTCACTGACCCCGGCTGTGCTCACGCTGGCCGGTAACCCGTGGGCGTTCCAGACAATCTGCCGCCCATTCACCGCCGTGAGATTGCCTGCCGCGTCGGCCCGCACCTCCTGCCCACCGATGGTCGTCGGTCGGTGCGGGCCATTCCCGGCGGTGCCATAGGTGATCGGCAGGTCTGCTTTCCGGGTCAGATTGCCCACGCTGTCATAGGTATACTGCTCGGTGAGCCGGAGTGCGCCATTCCAGTAGAGCGCGCCGGTGCTGGCGTACACGTCGCGCCCATCAAGTGCCCCCCGGTCATAGCTGACTCCCCGCTGGCCGGCATGAATGACCTGGGAGCCGATCTGAATGGTGTCGATGAAGAGATTGCGGTCGTCGTTCCCCACCACACCATCGTTCTCGAAGAGCAGGTCAATGGTCTGATTGGCATCGAGGGGGGTTGGGTGGGTATAGGTATAGGTCTGGAAGGTCGTGCTGGTGACCGTCCAGCGCTGGACGATGGCGCCGTTGATCCGCAGGGCCATGCTCGGCCAGACCCCGCCGGCTGCGGTGCCCCGTGCCCGGATGGTCAGGGTCGGACTGCGGGTGGTGGCATCAAGCACACTGGCGCGGATCAGGCGATCCCGATCGTCGTAGGCAAAGGTCTGAATGGCGCTTCCTTCGGCAATTCGCGTCAGATTGTGATGACCGTCATAAGCATAGCTCCGATCAACGATACTCCCCGGCGCACTGGCCGTTCCCAGCAGCCAGCGGGTGGGCCGGGCTGCTGCGTCGTAGTCCCAGCGTTCACGTAGCCCGTTCGGGTAGTGGAGATCGGTCAACAGGTTATGCGCATTGTATCGGCCATGACTGACAATAACCCCATCGAGCGAGCTGGTAAGCTGAGTCGGTTGCCAGCCGGCGTTGTAGCTCGTGGTGACGATCTCACTTGTGCCATTCGTGTCCGGATATGTCACGCTCTGCACAAGGTCGTTGGCGTAATAGCTCCAACTGATGGTGAGCATTGGCTGCGCCGGCAGGCTCTGACTCATACTAAGGCGCCGATTCCGCGCATCATAGTTCCAGCGTACCGTGACACCATCCCTGACGGCATGCTCGATCAGGCGTCCAGCATTGTCGTAGCGGTAAACGTATTGATCGTGTACCGGATCGGCTGGACAGCCATCATCAAGTCGCTCGTGGACACCGATGAGGCGATCGACAACATCGTAGCGGTAGCAAAGTCGCTGACCGCGGGGATCAATCTGCCGGATGAGATTACCATTGATGTCGTAGACGTACAACCAGGTGCCGACATCGGGATCATTGAGCTGGGTTTTTCGCCCAAGACCATCATATGTAATGGTTGTTATGCTCCCATCGCTCCGCACAACTTCCCGTAGCAGGTCCAGGGCTGAGTAACGATACCGGGTGACCCTTGCTGTACCGCTAAAGGGGTATTCCAGAACTTCCACTAATCGATCTTGGGCGTCAAGTCGGTAATCAGTCCGCACACCGCGTGGTGTCAAGACAGTCTTTATGGTATACCGGTCGCTCCCTGTTCCTCCTACCCCGTAGGTTATGGTCGTGGTATGTCCCAGAGGATCAATGACCTGACGTTCGCGATCTAGCGCATCATACGTTGTGATCGTCCAACGTACCTGAGCATCAGGTGGCTGGTAGGTTGCCCCCATGCCATTGACAAGCCATGGCTGACTCTGCTGAATGACCCGCCCTAGAGCGTCGTAGCGCTTCTCTCGAATAATCCGTTGGATGGCTGTCCCATCGCTCGTTTCCTGGGCAGTCTGGATCAAGCGGCCAAATCCATCGTAAAAGTGATGGGTTGTCCGGTAGGGATCGCTGCTGCTCAATCCGTCGCGTTCCTGGAGGGTATAGCGAACTGGCAGTTCAGCATCGGCATACCATATCCGCAGCGACGGCTCCACCCGCCGATCTCCCGGCCTGGTGATTGACGTCGTGCGCCCGAAAACGTCATATGTTGCACACACCACATCGTCTGTCAGTGTGGGAATGATTGTCTCTGGCGCACTGGTCGTACAACTGTAGCTGTTGTCACCATTTAGCGGCCCATCAACCTCAATCAGTGTGCCCAGGCGGAGATCGTACACTGCCCGACTGGTAGCGCCACTTGGATCGGTATACTGCACCGGCAACCAGCGATAGACCTGATGATAGACGGTCGTTGCAGTTCGTGCAGGACTGCCACCTCCCGGTGCGCTCACTACCCACGTACCGTTCTGGTAGGTGGCGGTAGCTGCTCCACTGTAGGTACTACTGGTGACCTGCTGTCCGCTCGCATCATAGGTAAAGGTGTGATCCCGTCCACTGATCGTCATCCCGTTGGGGATAGTTGTTGTGCCCGGTGGCACATTGAACGTGATCTCACGGGTCAGCAAGCCGCGTGTCCCAATGCCGGCCTGGGTCGTGGCACCATCGTAAAAACGCAGGCTGAAACCGATGCGTTGCCCCTGTCCATCGGTGACCACTGTTACCCACACTCGATTGGTTAGATACACTGTCCCCTGGTCAACGATGGTATGATGCTGTCGTGTCGTGCGTATCAGTACCCCATTGGCGATAAGATCGCGACGCGTGACATTGCCGTAAGGTTGTTGATTGCTGTTAGTGTTGTGACCAGGGGAAAGGTCGTAAAACGTGACCGTGCAACGCTCAACACTTGACCCATTGGCCGGTAGATTGACGCACTGTTGCTGCTCACCGCTAAAAGCACGCCACAACCCGGCTCGCCGATAATTGTTACTGAGCGTTGCTGAATTTGGCACCTGTGGATCTGCGCCAAAGAAGGGGAGTGGAACGTGGAGATAGCTAAAGGTCGTCTGCTGGAGGAGTGTCCCTTGTTCATCAGTGATCTCAACCCGATATGGTCGCCCTTTCCAGGCTTCATACACGACCATCCGCTGAAAACAGGGATCACTCTCGTTGACTGCCAGGCGATTGTTCGGGAGGGTAACCAGCGCTGGATTGCAGGTCTGAAATGCGTCAAGATTGGGACCACCGTTCCCCTGGTAGAAATATTCAACCACACGTTTGAGTAACGGTGTGGACGTAGTATTCCCTGCATAGACGTGAGTAATGACCCGACCATGACCACGAAATTCCCGCGCTTCGGGGCGGGCCATAAATTGGCGGCTATCCCCGTTGCCACTCGGTGGATACATAGCAAACACGACGGTTGCCGCATGGGTTCGTGTATTGAGCGCCGGGGCGCTATAGCTGTACGTGGTAAGGGTCTGGGTTGACCTGCCGGGAATTGCCGTCTCGCTGCGCAGCACGCTGGCAACCCGATGATAGTTTATTTCCAGCCAGCTACTGTTCGCTGGGAATGTCTTTTCATAGGTGATGGTGAGGCTACCACCCTGACCGTTTGTGATCGTCGCCAAACGATTCGCGCCGGGATTGGGTGCATTGACGGAGGTGTCTCGTGGATGGTAGGTAAAGGTTGTTGCCGGTAATGCCTGTATTCCATCGCTCCCAACGAGTTGGACTGCCTTGAGCGTTAACACGCGCTGGCCGTTGCGGGCATCGCTGAAAACACTCTCGTTCAGCGAGGCATACGATAAAACGAGACGCCGTACCAGTTCGTAGTTTGCTCCCGGCCTACTCCAGACGCTAATGCTATCAACCCGGTATTTTTGGTGAGGTGTGATCTGCCGCCAGTATGCATTCCCTGGGTAGGGGTGTTCATAGTTTGCATCTACTCCCGCACTGATCCCGGTTGCGCGATCGGCCGTCTCGAAGGTAATCCGATAGCGTGGGGTGCCGGTGCCAGGTGTTGCTCCGTCAAACCCCCACCGAATCTCGGCCAGATACCAGGTTGGGGTAAAAACTGTTCCCGGGACGACATCAATGTGGTACAGGTATTCGATCCGGTTCCCGTGTACATCAACGACCTGGGTCAGCAGCCATCCGTATATCTCCGGTGTATTGACATCCGTATCGGGACGATTCCAGAGAGGTTGCGTAAAATCATATCGGGTACCATCGGTTGTCCAGGCACGCCAGATATATGTTCCGTTCGACTGCTCAGCCCGAACCCGCACAAAATGCTCATCGACCGCATGCCAGCTCCAACACTCAAGTGCGGCTCCATTTTGATAGTCAGTACATGGGCTGAGCAGTTGTCCGCGCACGATGTCGAATGAACGACCCTCAAATACCAGTGAGAAGTGATCCCAGTTACTACCGGCCAGGCTCTTGTTGCGCATGACCGATCCGCCTGCATTAAGCGACCATCCTTTGCCGACCGGACCGGCCTGCCAGAGTTCACGCAATCCACCAGGTCCATCTGAGGCTGCACTGGAATACGAGAGGCTGACAACCGGTTTCAATCCGCCTGGCCCTGCCGGAACCTCGATCTGGATGCCGTAGCTCATTGCACCGCTAAAGGTGCCGACCTGAAAGCCTTGCAATGAAGGAACATACGTGGTTGATATCGTCGATCCATCGCCGAGTGTGAAGGGAGTAAAGTGATCGACGGTTGCCCAGGCTATCCCTGTTGCCGGCTCCACGGTTGTCGGCAGCGGTATCCAACGGCTCTGTTCTTCATCGAAGTAGAAGAGTGTCAGGTCTGACTCGGCAATCCCGCGTGCAGCAAGTTGTTCGGGTGTATACCGCACCCGAATGGTCAGCGGTGCATCGAAGGTTCTGACCGATTTGCCTTGCTCGTCGAAGGCCTCCAGGTAAAAAGTACCCAGATGTGGTCGTCCATGGATCTCTGGTGGAGGTACAACGCTTCTCCTGTCAGATTGCGTGGTATACCGTACAGTGAGACGACGACGACTCAGCGTTGCCGGCATCTCAACGGTTACAGGTGCATCAGGTAGGTTGAGCGTTGCTGTACGTCCTGGATCAAAGGTTGTTTCGGTCGTGAGTGGTTTGGTATCGATCAGTGCGCCACCACGCACGAACCATGGTTCTGCAACACCGGCGGCTTGAATCTGGCCCTGGAGGACAATCGCCTGCCCCGCTAACGGCTGATCAACCTGTATGGTTCCGGTAAGCACGGCCGTTCCATACGGTGCCAGTTCAGCGATTGACCATTGCCAGGTATGGTCAGCAGGTGAGACGACGGCTACTGCCTTTGTGGCAGTGTCAGCAGACTCGGCGGGAAGTCCGGCCAATATCCCTTTTGGCCCTGCAAGCGTAACAGTAACATCACGGGCGACGTAAGGTGAACGATTCCAGATGGTAACGTTGATGAGAGCAGGGGTTCCAGGTGAAAGGGGATCGGGTGAAACGGTAACAGCTCCGGCCAGGGTTGGTATACCCGGATCAGGAGGCTGTGGAGCAAGCTGTAAGGAAGCTACCGCTGCGGGGGGGGGGGGGGGGGGGGATTGTTGCGGGGGGTTCGGTGACTGGCGGCTGTTGTGGATCAGCCTGTATCCCTGTTGGTGGCAGGAGGGTTATGAAGAATATCCACGCGACAAACCATGACCACCATCGCTGTGCTCGCCGCTGCCAGAGCATACCTGCATCCTCCCTGTCATAATCGTGCCGGCGAACACCTGCGTAGATGGTAGTACTATCACATAGTGCCGCCGAAGAAGGTAAACCCAGGAATATGAGAACGCTACTGACGCATAAGAGTATAGAGAATTCGATATCGCCTGTCAAGCGAATTCAGGATCAGGTGTCAGCGGAAAGAGGAGTGGTGGAGGGTATGCTCCCGCCTCACGCCTATGCACTACCACATGTCGCAGGTAGCCAGTGATCAAAAGGCCAGCAACCAACAGGGCGGAGGCATTGCCCCCGCCCTGTTGTTGTTCACACCGGTTGCAACAGGCGTTGTTCCTTAGCTAATCCGCTCGAAAATGCCTGCGGCACCCATACCTCCCCCGATGCACATCGTCACCATGCCGTAACGACCGCCGCGCCGCTCGAGTTCATCGAGGATCTGGACGGTCAATTTGGCACCGGTGCATCCCAGCGGATGTCCCAACGCAATTGCACCGCCGTTGACATTCACCCGCTCTTCGTCAAGATCGAGCTGACGAATGACGGCAATCGATTGGGCGGCGAAGGCTTCATTGAGTTCGATCAGATCAATGTCGGCAAGGGTCAGGCCGGCCAGCTTCAGCGCTTTGGGTATGGCAACGACCGGGCCAATCCCCATAACTTCTGGCTCCACGCCGCCGACTGCGAAGCTCACGAAGCGTGCCCGTGGTTTCAAGCCTAGCGCTGCCGCACGTTCAGCACTCATCACGACAACAGCAGCCGCACCATCGCTCATCTGGGATGAGTTGCCGGCGGTGACGGTGCCTTCGGCGGCAAAGACTGGCTTCAGTTTCGCCAGGGCCTCGGCTGAGGTGTCGGCACGTGGTCCCTCATCGCGGTCGAAGACCATGACACGGCGCTGTGGGCGACCGTCTGCTCCCGGCTCGACTAGCTCCACTTCTACCGGCACAATGCTCCGGTCGAACAGTCCGGCAGCCTGTGCTGCCAGTGCGCGCTGGTGGGACCGCAAGGCGAAAGCATCCTGCTCTTCACGATCAATTTCAAAGCGCCGCGCTACCTGCTCGGCAGTTAAGCCCATGCTCATGTACACTGCCGGATCGTGCTGGGCCAGATAGGGGTTCGGCGAGAACTTGTTGCCACTCATCGGTACCATGCTCATGCTTTCGGTACCGCCGGCCACCACGACATCACTTTGCCCTGACATAACCTGGTAGGCCGCCATCGCAATCGTCTGCAATCCCGAAGCGCAGAACCGGTTGACGGTAACGCCACACACGCTGTCGGGGAGGCCGGCGCGTTGGGCGGCGATCCGGGCAACGTTCAGGCCCTGTTCGCCTTCGGGCATTGCACAGCCCATAATCACGTCTTCCACCAATGCCGGATCAATGCCGGCCCGTTCGATAGCCGCTTTCACGACGATTGCTGCCAGATCATCGGGGCGAACGGTACGCAGTGCACCTCGACCGGCTTTGCCGACTGCTGTACGTACTCCAGAAACAATTACTGCCTCACGCATTGTGATACTCCTTTGTTCATCGTGAGTGCCATTAAAACCGGGAATATGTCTTACTTCTGTTTCAGTTACGAAGGAACAGGCCCATATCTCGTTGCCTCGGTAGCACAGGCTACCAGCCTGTGCTACCGCCGTTTGGTGAGAGAACCGTCAGGTTTTCCGGCTGATGATCTGTAACCCGATGTCTCTCGGTATAATTGCCGCCTGTGAACAGTCATCGCAACGGCAACGTCTCTCGCCCACAACAAGATACGTCCAGCTTAATTCCGCAATGGCTTACCGTGTTCGAGCATATGCCGGGCGCGGGCCTGCGTGCGCGGGTCTTTAAGCAATTCGAGTACCATCGCCCGTTCGAGCGCGTGCATATACACATCGTCAACCCACTGCGGGCTGCTCAGTTCGCCACCGCACAGCACGTAGGCCAGCTTGTCGGCAATCACTGCATCGTATGGCGTGGCAAAGCCGCCTTCGCGCATCTGATAGATGGCAATTCGCGCCGCTGCCAGACCATCCCGCCCTAGCGCATAGCAAGGTTTCGCCGTGACTGCCGGTGTGTATCCCTCCGCGACCAGGCGTAACACTTCGCGTTTCGCTTCACCGATCAGGTAGTCCGGGTTGAAGACAATCCGGTCGGTTGGCCGCAGCAGGCCAAGTTCTTTGGCTTCGTGAGCACTGGTGGCGACCTTCGCCAGCGCAATTGTCTCGAAGACCTGCTGGAAGGCTTTCAGGGGATCACTGCCGTTGCGCACGGCGGCGGCAATAATCCGCCGGTTCATCTCAGTGCAGCCGCCCCAGGCTGGAATCACCCCCACACCGAATTCGACAAAGCCCATGTAGGTTTCGGCAGCCGCAACCGAGGCCGCACTGTGCATCGAAAGTTCAACCCCGCCGCCTAATGTCTGGCCGAACGGAGCGCTCACAATAGGTTTGGCGCTATCGCGCATGCGCCGGAACGTCTGTTGAACCAGGGCTGCGTACTCGTCAATATCGTCCCAGGCCCCGGTCATTACCGCTGCACCGACATCGTTGAGATCGAGACCTGCCGAGAAGCGTGGCCCCTGATTGCCGACCACCATGCCAACCCACGGCCCCTGATCCAGTTCGTCGAGAGCCTTAATCAGCATCTCGATTACCTGTCCGCCAATGGTGTTCGCTTTCGAGTGCAGCTCGAAGCACAACACCCCATCACCAAGATCGATGACACTGGCGCTCTCATTCCCGTGCAGTTCGCGTCCAGCCGCTTTGAGCGCAGCCAGATCGATTGCGCGTGGGTCACGCTGGATCGGTTCCAGTCGGCCTGTCGCAACGTTAAAGGCCGCCGGCGTGCCGTCGATCTCACCGTAAAAACGGCCATCGGTGGCAATCAGTTGATCCACCCACGCCGGGAGACTCTCACCAAAAGTGCGCATCCGACTCGCCGTTTCCGCGATCCCCATCGCCTGCCAGATCTGGAATGGCCCCTGCTCGTGGGCAAAACCCCAGCGCATGGCGTTATCAACGTCGGCAACACTGTCGGCAATCTCAGGTAAGCGGCGGGCAGCATAGGCCATCATTGGGTAGACGGCAGCGGCGACCAGTTGCGCACCCCGATCACCTTCCTCGGCCCGACCGAGAATGAAGCGCAGGCGTTCGGGGAGTGATTTGATCTTACGTGCTGCACCGATCAGTTCATCAACTGCCGCAGTTCCCTGGGGTGGTACATATTCGAGCGTCTGCAAGTCGAGCGCCCAGAATTCACGTTTCCCATTCTGCCGCACCTCTTTGTAAAAGCCCTGGCCGACCTTCTTCCCCAGCTTGCCGGCGGCCACCAGCTTTTGCGTCAGGTCATTCTGCCGGTAGACATCACGACTCTCGTCATCGGGAATCGCATCGTACAGATTTGCGGCGACGTAAGCCATCACATCGATCCCAACCTGGTCGAGCAGGCGGAAGCTCGCCGTGTTCGGGCGTCCGATCAGCGGGCCGGTGAGGGCATCCACCTCTTCAACCCGGTAGCCGTGTTGCAGGGCATAATTGATCAGGACCTGTCCGGCGTACACAAAGATTCGGTTGCCAATAAAGTTGGGGCGATCTTTGCAGATAACTACCCCTTTGCCCAGCCGCTCTTCGGCAAACTGACGGAACGCCGCTACCACAGCCGGATCGGCATCGTCGCCGGGAATAATTTCGAGTAGCCGCAGGTACCGTGGTGGGTTGAAGAAGTGGCTGCCGAAGAAGTGCCGGCGGAAGGCTTCACTCCGCCCTTCCGCGATGATTCGGATCGGAATACCTGACGTGTTGGTGGTGACGATTGCGTGCGGTTTGCGCACCTCTTCCAGGCGCGCCATCAAGGCCTGCTTGGGGCCAATTTGCTCGACAATCGCTTCGACGATCCAGTCGCATTCGGCCAGCCGGTGAAAATCGTCTTCAGTGTTGCCCAGCGTGATCAGCTCGGCAGTCCGCTCACTGTAGAGGTTTGCTGGCCGGGCCTTGCGCATCCGCTCAAAACCCTGCTGCACAATCCGGTTGCGGACTTGCGGGTGGTTGAGGGTGAGACCTTTCGCTTCTTCCTCAGCGGTAAGTGAAGAGGGTGGGACATCGAGCAAGATGACCGGAATACCGGTTCCGGCCACCAGAGCAGCAATTGCGGCACCCATTGTGCCGGCGCCGATCACGCCAACGCGCTTGATCTGATAGGTCATCGGGTCCTCCTTGACCATTGCAGCCGCGCTTTCCACAAGCGAAAGCGCTCTCCACATCGTGACGCACAAGTCGGGTTGTATGGTTGGTCGCGACCTAACCCTTAGACGCACTGCGTCATGGAATGCCCATATCATACCACAAGTTGGCGTTTGTTGGGAAGAGGGAATGTTGACGCATGCCGGGCTTATTGCTACAATTGTTAAGTGATCTACTTGACTATATGGAGGGGTGCATGCGTATCTCAAGTAAAGGCGATTATGGCCTGCGTGCTCTGTTCGATCTGGCGCAACGGTACGGCGAGGGGCCGATCCAGAGCGAAGCTATTGCCATCCGCCAGGGCATTCCGGTCAATTATCTCAACCAGTTGCTCATCACCTTGCGACGGGCCGGCTTAGTCGAGAGTCTCCGGGGGCCGCAGGGTGGTCATCTCCTCGCTCGTTCCCCCGAATCGATTACGCTCCTGGAAGTGCTAACCGTCCTCGAAGGTCCTATTTTGCCCGCTGAAGGTGGTCGCGATGATCTTCAGCCTACCGAGCCGTCTGATCGCGCCGTAATCGATGAAATCTGGAGCGAGTTGCGCACCACCATCGAACGCCGCCTGGCTGCCATCACGCTTGATGATCTCTGCCAGCGTAAGCGCAGCCAGGATGGCACGGTGATGTATTACATCTGAAAAGCGAACGGTCTTCTTTACAGGTCTCGTCTTCACATAATAACCCATGTTGTCACCTATGCTGCGAGCAGGCTACGCGCAGCTAACTGCCAGGATGAACAACATGACGCTGCGCACAACATCGTGCAACGTAACTGTATGAGCCGTTTGGGAAGCAGCCAGTTCCTATAAACGCACTCCTTCTTGCCTCAAGACTCTAGAACTTATTTCACAAAAGCTGTGCGGTCGTGCTCCCAGACGGTCGTACAAGCGCATGAACGCTTGCCAATCGCCGACGACAGCATATCACGCTCCCAGATTGCTGGTATGGCATTGGGAAGGGCTGACGAGCATCGCCAGTGCCATCACGCACGATCGGTTGCCTTGCCCGCTCATTATGCGCGTGTCGCGAAGTTTGGAGTGCGGCAGCCATGCTGCCGCAATAGGCGTGCTTCGTATCAGGTGCATGTCACGTTGCTGACCCTGCTGGTCACGGAGATGCTATGTGTGCTCGCCACGATTATAGAGTCTGTCAGGAATGAATGAGATACCTTCCAGTAGATGTTTTTGAAACAGGTTCTAGTTATACCCATCCTCTGTGCCCTCTGTGCCTCTGTGGTGACAAAAGTAGCAACCTGGGTTCTTCATATAACAAGACCCATACTCTCCATCCAGAAGCGCAGCCATGACATTGTGCCGGCAATCAGCAGGGTTGGGATAAGGGCAATCGTTGCCGGTCGCGCCAGTTGGCGAATACTGGTCACTTTTCCTTCATACCCCATAAACAGACTGGTTACCAGGAGACACACCAGGTAGAGCACACCGAGGATGCCGAAGAAAGCGAGAAAGGCCAACGGCCAGAAGGTGATGCCCAGGTTGCCGTAAATTGCTGCCAGTGCCAGCAGGTCGATGGCGATGATACCGAGGAGTTCTGTCCAGCGGGTGAAGACCGGCTGCTGCGGATCGACGTTTTGGCGCAGCGTGTTGTTGAGCACAATGTGGAGCATTGTCGCAATCGTGATCCCCATTCCCATCCCGGTGAGCGTGCGCAAGAAGTTGTCAGGCGGGTACCAGTTGGGTAAGCCAAGATCGAGAAATAGCGAGTTGAAGCCATCAACCGCCATAATTGCCACAAATGCCACCAGGGTGAGCGAGATGTGCCCCGGCGGGAGTTTACCGGCCCGCCCCCGTCCAATCGCGTAGAGGTAGATGAAGGTGAGCATGAAACTCAGGTAGATGCCACTGTTACGTGCGCAAAGCGGAAATTGCAATCCACCGACAAAGATGTTGTGCTGCTGTGCACAGATGCCATGCACAACCGCATACATCTTCCATTCCAGCGGCATCCCCGGACTAAAGAGCAGCGCTACCAGCAGCGCACTAAAACTACCGGCGAAGATTGCTCCCCACGGCAGCGGACGTCGGGTTTCGGCCTGGCGCGCTGCAATGCGCTCTTGGGCCATCCGCAAAATCTCATCGGGTGTATACTCGCTCATCGTACCTCCGCTAATCGTTCGGCCAGTCGTTCGGCGGTGAGCGCACCTACGTGGCGAACGGCAATCGTTCCGTCGCTGTTGATAAAGAACGTCGTCGGCAAATTAATCACCCCGTACCGTTCACCAATCACGCCATCACGGTCAGTGATGAGCGGGAAGCTGACTCCGACCTTCGGCGCAAAGGCACTGATCGCCTCAGTTGATTCATTGCGGTTCACCGCCAGAATGACCAGGTCGGGATTGGTACGCCGCGCCGCGTCGAGCGTCGGCATCTCTTCGACACACGGCAGGCACCATGTTGCCCAGAAGTTGACAATCACGGGCTTGCCCCGCAGATCGCTCAACTTGTATGTGCCATCGGCCAGGGTATAGCTAAAGTCGGGGGCCATCTCGCCGGGAATAGCCGCCCAGTCCGGTCGGGTGTCGATCAGACGACTTTCCGCTGCTATTGGTGTATCACCAACCACCAGCGCTTGACTGGGCGCTGATGTAGTGCCGCAGGCAACCAGGATCAGGCTGAGGAGAATGATCAGTCGTTTCATCGTGCGCTTCGTCAGGTCTATGGTTCGTATACTCTTGGGTTTCATTGTACCACGCTTGCCGTGGCAGGCGCGGCTTCATAGCGGAGTGAGTTATGTGTTTGGGGCTGATCACCGGCAATCTTCACAGCTCGCGACCGGCAATAATGCTCGCGTGCCAGCCAGGGTGTGCTTCCTGCAACCGCGCGAATTCTTCGCGAGTGTAAACGAACAGATCAATGCCGACCGGAAATCCAACCGGCAAAAAGTCAGCGACTCGCTCGCGCGGCGGCTTGTCTGTGGCAGAGACGATCAGGCAGAGATCAACATCACTACCCGGTGACGGCAAACCGTTCACCCATGAACCAAACCAGATCACACGCTCAATTTGCGGGTGTTCTGAACGCAGTCTGGCGATATACTGCTCAACCGCCTGCTCGATACGAGCGCGATCAACTGATTTGATGACGACAGAATGTGAGGATGGCTTCGGCGTATTGGATGGCATGGTGTGCCTCTGTTGCAGTGTAGAAATCGGTAGGTGCTCCCGAATCGAAACCGTTTGGGTAGCGGGTAGGAATATAATGCTTGTCAAGTATACGTGCGTAATCGATCAGTTCTGGTGGAGTCTGGATAGACTCGGGCAAATTACCGATCAATACCGTAAGCGTATGCCCCCAGGCGTCCATTCCCAGTTTGTGGAATACAGCTTTGATCGCTTTTTCGGCAGCCTGTTGGGCAGCGAAACAGCTCCACTCATAATCTCCATCGTCGAGCGCATTGCGAGCGTGACGTAAATCTGCCTCTGCCTGTCGCCACCAGTCTTCGTAACGATTGCCCATCGCTATTCTCTCCGTAATGGCTAGAACCATTTTGTAAGCAGAATGTCTTATTGGACGAAATCTTGATAATCGTTAGCGCGGCCAGATTACTCTTCAATAGTCATCTCTGAAATCATACACCATGTCACAGGCTATTGCACAGAGTCAGATGTTGTAGAACCTGTTTCAAAAAACAGCTACTATGAGGGTATCTCATTTGTTGCCGACCGGTTCCATGATCGTAGATCGTAACGAGCACACCCTGCATTCGCGTGACCAGCCGGATCAACGACCTGACACGTGCCAGTTCGTGAGCAAGGCTGGCGCGGCAGCATGGCTGCCGCACTCCAAACGTCGCGACACGCGGATGATGAGCGAATAAGGCAACCAATCCAGCGCGTGATAGCACCACAGATGGTTGTTAGAGCGCGACAGCACAGCGTTTTATGAAATAATAGCGGGGCAGGCGAGAAGCATCCTCCCGCTCTCTTTCAATCACGTGATGCTGTGTAAGGTGTTGCACGAGCGCGGGCTGAAAGCCCAACGCACAGGGAGTAGATTCGGTGCCTCGTCTGTAACTCAGCAGGATGCCGTGAAGGGTTGACCAATGACGATTGCTTGCCAGGAGTGTCTGTTCTGCCGGTACCCGTAGGGACGTACCGCCTTGCACCCTGACGTTGCGTTCGCGGCACGGCTTACTCGTACCGGCGCTACCTTGTCAGTACTCTACACTTGCCCTGCGCTGCTGGCATGCGATCACACGTTCTGTTTACTCTCAGGGTAGCCCATAGGCAAGCTGTGTGCCCATCTTCTGCACTACCAACCCGCCCCATCACTCAGCATGTCGGACGCACCGCCCTACCTGGTTTATAATACCCCAATTGATAACCGATACGTGTCTCGTCTGCAACTGGTCACTCATGTCACTATCGTATCGCATTCGACAGTTTCGTAGCGCTGTACGTGCCCGGATCACACCCGCCGAATACGATCTGGTGCGTCATCTGTTGACGCCGGCAGAGCAGCGCCTGTTTCATCAGATGCCACGCTACGATCAGCGGCACTGCCTGGACGTGTATTACACGCTGGTCGCGGCAGGTGAACAAGATGTGTTTCTCCTGCGCGCCGCACTCTACCACGATTGTGGTAAAGTTGACGACCACGGACGGCCAATGGCGCTTGGCTGGTACGTGCTGGCAACTATTCTCAAACGCTGGCCGGCCCTGTACCTGATTGCTGCCCGTTTGATCGCGCCTATCGCTCTCTATGCTGGCCATGCCGCCCGTGGAGCACAGATGGCCGCTGCCGCCGGTTGTCCACCGGAAATTGTTGAAACCATACGTCATTACCATGATCCCAACCCCCGTGGTCGTGCTGCCCGCCTGCAGTGGGCCGATGAACAAAACTGATCTATGCCTTACGCCGTCACCTTACCAGAGTTCACCGGCCCTCTCGATCTGCTGTTGCGTCTGATCGAACGGGCCGAACTGGATATCACGACCATCGCCCTGGCCAGTGTCGCCGACCAGTACCTGGCCCACGTCCGTACATTAGAAGAGGTTGAACCGCGTGAACTGGCTGAGTTTGTGAGTATGGCAGCGCGGTTGATTCTGATCAAGTCACGAGCGCTGTTGCCCCGTTCACCAACTACACCTGCTGAGGCAGGTGACGAGGACGCAGGACAGCTTGTGGCCCAGTTGGAGTTGTACCGCCGTTTCAAACAGGCTGCCGAAGTCCTGCGCCGCTGGCAGGATCAGGGCCGGAGCACGTTTGTCCGTCTGGCCCCACCGCCGCTCCTCCCTGCTCCTGCCCCCATCAGCTATCGTATTACCGATCTGCTCCACGCGCTTGAACGTCGGCGTCAGCTCCAGTTGCCACTGGCTCAGCCTGAACCGATTGTACTCGCGCCACGATTGACGGTCGCCGAAGTGGCGGAGCGGATTCGTGCGCGGTTGGAACGAACGGCCTGGTTTGATTTTACCGATCTGCTGAGTAATGACCCAACGACCGAAGAGGTGATCGTCTCGTTTTGGGCGATGCTCGAACTGCTCAAGCGACGGGCGATTGTTGTCGAACAGACAATGCTATTCGGACCTATTCTCATCGGGCGAGGAACGGCACCCATTGTCACCGAACCGGCTGACGAAGATGAGTTGTAATTGCCGGCGGCATATGCGACAATGTGAATGATCATAACGAGGTAATCATGACTGACTCTGCGCATATGGCGGCTGATTCTACTCATCGCACGCTTCCGTTAGGCGATCTGCTGGCATTTGGCGATGCGTTACGTGCCGACGATACGCCCGAAAGCCTGCTGGCTGAGGTTGTCGAGACCTTACGCCGGATCGTCGGTAGTCCGGCAGTCTATGCCCGCTTACGCGACCTCGACAGTGATACGCTCTACGCAGTAGCCTTTGCCGGTGTTGATGCACCACTGGTCGAACGTTTACGGGCCACACCGATTGGGCCGGCAATCTACCAGCCACTCCTGCGCCCGGAATACCGACAGAGTAGTTCATACCTGATCCCGGCAGCAGTGCTCCCCCCCGATGTGCCGGATACCGAAGCGATTATTCCGGCCTCGGCACTGTTAACGCCGTTGCGCGGGCGGGGAGACCGCTTGATCGGCGTCATTGTGCTGGCATGGCCCGATCAACCCGACCTGGTCACTGTGCGTATGGTCGAAGCGATTGCCCGTCAGGCGGCGCTGGCAGTCGAAAATGTTCGCCTGGCCGAACGGAGCGCCCGCTTGCTGGCGAAAGAGCAACTGCTGGCTGAACTGGGGCGTGCGGTTGGGGCAACGCTTGATTTGGATACTATTTTGCATCAGACGATTGATCGGCTGGCTGCTGCATTCGGTAGTGGCCTGGTCGCACTGCTCGATAATCAAGAGACATTAATGGTCGTGGCAGCGGCACCGCCGCTCGACACATTGATCGGCAGGCAATTGCCGTTACTCTCTGGATCGCTGGCCTGGGTAGTGCAGAGCGGTCAGCCTTTTGTGGTAGACGATTGTCGGTTGCATGCCCCGGATATGGCTCTGTTCGGCCCCGACATCGCGTCGTGTATCATCGCCCCGTTGCGGAGTGGTGGTCGGGTGATCGGGATGCTGAGTGTAGTTAGCCGGCAGGCCGGCGTGTTCAGCGACGAAGATGTTGATCTGCTGGAGGCAATTGCCGCACAGGTGAGTGGGCCGGTCGTCAGCGCACGCCTCTACGCCGAGTCGCAACGACTGGCAGCGCAGGTGCAGAGGCGTGCCGATCAGCTCGCTGTGCTCAACTCGATTGCCCGCATCGTCACCGCAACGCTCGATCTGCGCGAGTCGCTGCCACTGGCAACAGAGCAGATACAGCGCGGTTTTGGTTATCCGCAGGTTGACCTCTTCCTGCTCGAAGAAGAAGCCAATGAGCTGATCCTGGTCGCATCCGCCGGTCGTTATGCACCAGAGCGGGTTGGTTATCGCCAACACATCAATTTGGGACTGGTCGGACGTGCAGCGCGGAGTGGTCGGATTGTACGCGCCGAGGATGTCGCGGCAGAAGCGGATTATCTCGGCCTCAGCGAGCGGCTCGATATTCGTTCAGAGCTGTGTGTACCGCTGATCTCCAATGGCAAGACGCTGGGAGTGCTCAATATTGAATCGCCCGAACGAGCCGGCCTGACCGAAGAGGATGCAGCGGTACTGGAGACCGTCGCCGATATGCTGGCCGGTGCCGTAGAGAATGGGCGCCTCTACCAGCGGGCGCAGCAGGCTGCTGCCCTGGAAGAACGCAATCGCCTCGCCCGTGAATTACACGACAGCGTTAGTCAGCAGCTCTTCAGTATGACCCTGACCGCACAGGCTGCCCGATCACAGTTCGAGCGCAACCCGGCCCGTGTCCCGGCCCTGCTCGACCGGCTACACGAGACGGCAACTGCGGCGCTGGCCGAAATGCGTGCCCTAATCTTTCAGTTACGTCCGCCGGCACTGCTCGACCGGCTACACGAGACGGCAACTGCGGCGCTGGCCGAAATGCGTGCCCTAATCTTTCAGTTACGTCCGCCGGCACTGCGCGACCAGGGACTCGTCGCTGCTATTCAGCAACACGCCCAACATCTGGCCCATCGTGAAGGATTGCGGATAGAATTAAATGTAATCGGTGATGAGCGCCACGCGCGCGGCATCGAGCAACCCCTCTTTCGGATTGTTCAGGAGGCGCTCAATAACATTGTGAAGCATGCAGCCGCCCGCAATGTGCAAATTATGCTCGAATTCAATGCCGATCAGGTTGCGATTCGGGTCATTGACGATGGCAAAGGTTTCGATCCGGCGGCTCGCCCCTCTGGCGAAGGCCGACACCTCGGCTTACTCAGCATGCGCGAACGCGCAGCAGAATTGGGCGGTTCGTTCAACGTCCATTCTCGTCCTGGGGCCGGTGCCGAGGTTGAGGTTGTCGTGCCACTACGTGGTCGTCATGGCAATCTTGAACGACCTGAGTAACATGAGATGCGAGACAGGTAATACCAGTTGCTTGACATAATCAGCGACGTGGGAAGGGTAGCAAGAAGGGGGTAGGTGGATGGAACAGATTACGGTGCTGCTCATTGATGACCATCGCGTCGTGCGCCAGGGGTTGCGCGATTTTCTCGAATTACAACCCGATATCGAGGTAGTCGGAGAAGCGGGTAGCGGTGCCGAAGGCGTGGAGTTGGCCCGTGAATTGCTGCCTGATGTGGTCTTGATGGATCTCGTCATGCCCGGTATTGATGGGGTCGAAACCACACGCCGCTTGAAAGCGGTTAGCCCCTCGTCACAGGTAATTGTCCTGACCAGTTTTGCCGACGACGACAAGGTCTTTCCTGCTATCAAAGCCGGCGCAATCTCATACCTGCTCAAAGACATCTCGCCCGAAGATCTGGCCCACGCGATCCGGGCGGCGTGTCGCGGTGAAGCCGTTCTTCATCCCGATGTGGCGGCCA
>FWWM01008262.1_pt1 | contig 20167 bp, 17 predicted proteins | sample 2228351 | NCBI WGS metagenome assembly FWWM01 (sample SAMEA103939774, study PRJEB20133) | metagenome
CCATGGGCCCACAATAGATAGATGTTTGAGCTCTGAGACCGGCTCGTGGCGCTAATTTTAGATTCACGCAGGAAGTGGGTTATATCACCACAGCCAGCTTGCAGAATTGGAATGTTCTTTTTGCGGATTTAAATTAAAGGAATCCGAGGCTAGAGACGATCAGCCTTTTGTTAGCAACTGAACCAGGGCGCTGAGGACATGGTCTAACCGCAAACGATAACCAGCAATTGACCGGCCGGGGGCCATCCCTACAGTTGGGTTGGTGTTTATGGCCCCCGGCCGGTTTATCACGCTAAACCCTTTCATTCGTTTCCTCCCAGGAGAACCCCGCTCCTCGTTATGGTCTTGTCCCCCATCTCCGCGACAACGGTATAGATGCCCCGCGTCGCAGAGGCATATGTGAGGCGAGTTCCTTCGCCTGTAAAGACGCGCCTGCCCGTGGCGTCATACACACTGACCGTGCCTGCCGTGGGCAGATAGACCTCAACGCTCCTCGGCCCGAACACAACCCTCGGCTCGGCGATGTTCCTGCCCTCTGCCACATCCTCCCAGTTGGGGTCAAGGTGTCCGGTAAAGGCAACGGAGTCCACGGTTGGGGAGACCCACCTGTCCGTTGTGCTCATGACTATCCTGTATTGGAAATACCTGGTGCTCTGGGTAAGGAGCCCGTTCATGCTGGAGCCACTCACGGTTATTGGCCCTCCCCATGGCTCGGAGAGGATGGAGACCGGGTCGTTTGAGGCCCTGACCCATATCTCAACCCTGGTTGGCGGAGGGACATTCGCGCCGAAGTATGCGTTATCCCAGATGGTGGGCACGCCCGAGTTCAGGATGGAGGAGATGAGGACACCGGGGGTGTCATACCAGAGCCTGGTCTCATACCACAGGAGGCCCTCTTTCCCGATCTGGGTCCCTGCCCTGACCAGCACATCAACATCCCCATCGTTGTCAAGGTCGCCCATGAACATGCCGAAGAAGTGCCTGTTGGAGGCCAGGGTCCGCCGGATGAAGGTCATGTTGCCCTGGTTGTCGTAGAAGTAGATTCGCTGGCCATCCTGATCAGCCACAACAAAGTCCACATCCCCATCCGGGTCAACATCAACCGCGTGGACGCCCATTGGTTTGAGCATGGTCATGTCAACCGTGTGCAGGGTGAAGTTCCCCACGCCGTCGTTCTCATACCAGTAGAGGCCGCGGTTGTATTCCCTGCCTGTAGTCACCATGTCCAGGTCGCCGTCCCTGTCAATGTCCTTGCACCAGAGTCCATAGGTTCCGACCCCGTGTATGGTTCGCCGGGTGAAGCCGAGCGGGTTCCCCCCGTCGTTGACGAAGAGGTAAAGCGCGGTTGAAGTTGTCAGGACGATGTCCATGTCGCCGTCAGCGTCAAAATCGGCCACCCAGGGGTTCCACGCGGATATGGCGGTGGCGCTCGTCCATATCGTTCTCTTTGTGAAGACCTGCGCGCCGTTGTTCTCATACCAGAAAAGCCCTCCCCTGAGCCAGCTCGCGACGATGTCCAGGTCTCCGTCCCCATCCATGTCGTCTACATAGACGCCCTCGCCCTCAGGCGCGCCGCCTATGTTCGGGTCTATCAGGTGTCCGACGAAGTTCTCGTTCCCATCGTTCTCATACCATATCAGGTCCTTGCCCGACCGCGGGTCAGACGCGACCACCAGGTCGTTGTCCCCGTCCCGGTCAAGGTCAACCATGAACGCCTCATCCACGGAGTATATGTCAGGGTCTATGATGTGTTTGGTGAAGTTCCCCGCTCCATCGTTCTCATACCAGGCCACGATATCCGGGTCAGACTCGTCAGTAGCTATCACATCCAGGTCGCCATCTTGGTCAAGGTCTCCGACATCAGGGTCGTTGTCCCAACCGCCTATGGTAGGGTCAATCATGTGCTCCGGCAGGTTCTCTATGACCCCCGTGAGCCTGATGAGGGTTGGGAACTCGTTCCAGGTGATGCAGGTCTCCGCGTAGAAGGTGTCGCCCCATAAGGGCGTCGGTCCAAGGTGCCCAGGTCCTCCTGTCCAGGTAGTCTGCGAGAAGGAGAACTGGGCAACCAGCCCGTGTAAGATAAGCTTTGCCCAAATCATTTCAATCACCTCCTTTCGGCGTTTTTCGTTTATGTTTCATACTAATAATTTAACGCCTTGCCGGTCCGCTGTCAATTGGCCACTCATCAGTGATGCTCGCATGCCTGAACTGGCCGGTGGTGAATTGCCGCGCGGTTTTTCGGGAGACTTCTGGTTGATTCCGGCGCGCAACGAGCGGTTTTGCAATGGTTCCGAGCCATTCCCTCCGATTATAATATCCCCGCTCAGATGCGCAGGATAATACTCTGGCACATCAGCATCCTGGTCCTGGCGGGACTGGCCGTGGGATTCCTCTGTTTTTTCTTGGCTCCGAAGCCTCCGGCCGGCTGGGACGCCATATCCTATTTCAGCGTTGCCAGGAACCTGCTTTCGGGCCGCGGTATCGTGACCTCCCTTTGTTCTGTGACCCCGGCGTGGCTGATGGGCGTGCCTCATCCTGATCTGCACATGCCCGGCTATCCCCTCCTGCTAGCGGGCTTCATGTGGTTCACCCGGACGGGTTTTTACGCTCTATGGCTCCTTGATACCGTCCTGGTTATCCTGACTTCCATCCTGGTCTATTTCACGGTTCTGCCCCGGTCAACGCCCTCGGCCGGCCTCATGGCTTCATTTATCTTCATGTTATCACCGATGACCCTCATGCACGCTTTTACAGGCCTGGCTGAGATCGCGGTCGTCTTCTGGTCCGTGCTCGCGGTTTTCCTGGCGGGGCTTCCGGGCTCAGGGCGATCCCCACTCTGCATGATGGGCTCTGCGCTCGCGTTTTTCATTGCCTACATCACCAGAGAGATCTCCATACTTTTACTGCCCTTCCTGCTCTTGCTCCTGGTGAACCGGGGAGCCAAAGTTTCAAGAGCGATCGTTTTCGGGATTTTGGTCGTCGTGATCTGTTTCGCATCCTCCTCCGCATACTACTCATTCTGGCCGGGTTTCAGAGAGGTTCAGCTTATCCTTAAGAATTTTTCGCTATTTAAACACACCGGCCTTTTCCACGCTAATCCTTACACGGACATAATCAACCCGAAAGATTTTCCGCCCCTCTCGCCGGGGGTGGTTTTCTGGGACATCCTCATCAGAAAACCCGTTCGTTCCATAGTGGAGATATGGCAGGCTGGTGTCTGGTATTTTAGTGTGCTGGACATCGCTATGGTTTCTGTCCTTGTTCTGGCGCCCATCGTGGCAAAAGAACGCTGGCAAAGGCTTGGCCTGGCCTTGTTCACCCTGATCATTCCGGCGCTTTTCATTTTCTATTTTCCCACCTACAACCGCGCCATACGTGTGATGTTTCCTTTTGTGGTGATCGCGCTGGCCTTCATGCTCACGTGGATAAGGGAGCCGATCAGGAAGATCATTGGCATCCTGATAATCGTCATTGGGCTTGCAATTGGTATACCCGGGACAATGGATCGCCTGCGCGAGGCAAGGCAATTGGTGGATGACTCGGAAAAAATTGAGCGTGTTCTTCGCGAGCACCTGCCGCCAGGGCCCCTTGTAATAGGCATGTTAGGTTCCGCGCTCATGGCGCACATACTACACAACCATGAGGATGTCGTTGTACATTTCCCGCTAACGCCAGAAGACGCGGCGGTTTTCCAGACGAGAATAAACATGGACGCGGTTGTCTTCAGGAAAATGGGGCAGGAGGATACCAGGTTCTATGCCCCGGAGGAAATGACCGCGCTCGGCTGGCAGGGTAAGACAATTGCCTCCGGCCCCGACACGATCGTCATCTACACCAGGAAGGGGGAATGAGAAACGCCACGATCGGGCACCTTTTTATTCTCTGTTTTGTGGGAATCGTAGTGGGGCTTGCCGGATTCGTCCTTTTCCCGCGGATACCCGTCCTGTCGGATTCCCTCGGCTACTTTACCCTGGCCAGGAACCTTTTGATGGGCAAGGGTCTGGTCTCGTCGTATGTAGGTCCCAACGAGGCATACATAATGGGACTTCCGTGCCCTGACCTTCACATGCCTGGCTGGCCCATATTTATTGCCGGGTTCATGTGGCTTACCCGGACGGGGTTATACGCGCCGGTGCTCCTTAACATCCTGTTGACCCTTGTCTCAGCCGCCCTTTTCTATCTAACCGTGAGGGCGTGGTCGGATGCGAGGCGGGCATTCTTGGGTTCCCTGTTCTTTCTTTTGTTTCCACTTACCCTCGCCTATGAGTTCACTGGAATGGCGGAGACAAGCCTGGTTTTCTGGTCACTGCTCGTGGTCTTTCTGGCATCGCTCGCCAGACCAAAAAGGGCCATGGTATGGATGCCAACAATTTTGCTGGCTTATGCGTTCGTTTTTGCCACCAGGCAGACATCCGTATTTCTTATACCTCTTGTTTCGTTGATACTGGTGGAGAGGGGTTTCCCCAGAACTCATGCCATTTGTTTTGGAGTGGCGCTTTTGCTCGTTTCGGTTGTGGCCAACCTCTCGTATTCCAGGATTGACTCGCTCTCCGAGGCCCAATCCGTGCTTTTCAGATACGATCTTCTGCTCCACAGCGGATTTCTCAAAAAGAGCTTCTACCGCGACATACTCACGCCAGCAGACCTGAACCCCGCGGTTCCCCTTCCCGAAATGCTTTTTGCCATTCTGGTGAAAAAGCCCATCCGCATGTTCGTTTCTTATTTTAGCCCGGACAATATCTGGCGCGCCGAGAACCTGATGAAACTGCTGGTGATCGCGGTTCTCGCGCTCGGGCCGTTTCTCGTCCGGAACAAAAGGATGAGGTGGGGCCTTCTGGCATTCTTTCCCCTGATTCTCATGGCCATCTGGTTTTACAAGTTTGAGGCCAGGCAGTTCCTCGCGCTTTCAACAATCACACTGGCTTTCGTGTTTGCCCTGGCCAATGGGCTACGGATAAAAACCTATTTCATTGCGATTGGTCTGTCGTTAGAAATCATGTGCGCTGGGCTTTTCGTCTGGGAAACGCAGGCAGAACGCATCTCGGTCTACAGGGCTGAGAAGGACCTCGCTCCTGCCGTGGCCGAAATCATGTCCCCAGGCGCGAGGGTTGCGGCAGAGTATCCTAGCACGATGGTTCTCTACAAGCCTGGCATAGCGGTGGTGACTGTGCCGGCCAGCAACGAGGACCTCGCGCTCCTTGACGAGAAGCTCAGCCTGGACGCGATTATACTGGTTGGTTCCGGAAGCAAACTTGAGGCTCCGTGGTTGCCCAAGGATACCCTGATAATGCATAATGATACCATCTTCGTCTACACGAGGCCAAAATGAACCGAAGGATAACCTTCATTCACCTTGGAATAATTCTGGGCCTGGGCCTGGCGATCGGCCTTCTGGGCTGGCTATTGTTCCCGAAGGTTCCGGTGATTTCTGATTTCATTGAATACTTTACCTTGGCTAGAAACCTTCTGGTGGGTAGAGGATTGGTATCCTCATATCCTGGCGCAACTGATGTTTTCATCATGGGATTGCCATGCCCCGACACTCACATGCCCGGTTGGCCCCTTTTGATAGCCGGGTTCATGTGGCTGACGAGGCTAGGGCCTTGCAGCTCAATTGTCCTGTGTATCTTGTTGACCATCATCACATCTGTCTTGGTGTATTTTATCGTGCTCTTTTGGTCAGATGATAAGAAGGCGCTTGTCGCTTCTCTCGTCTTTCTCTTGTTTCCCTGGACAATAGCTTATGAGTTTACCGGCATGGCCGAAAGCGCTTTTGTGTTCTGGGTGGCCCTTTCCGTGTTCTTTGCCTCAATTCCAAATCAGAAATGCTGGCTTGTAAACATTCTGGGTGCCGGACTATCCCTTCTGCTGGCTTATATAACCCGCGAGTCGGCTCTGTTCTTTCTGCCCCTGATCGTTGCGCTTCTGAGGATGAGAGGGCTATCTTTCTGGAAGCTGATCCTGTTTTCCTTATCCCTGCTGATTGCATCTTTTCTTTCTTCCTATATTTACTATTCCTCTTATCCTGGGTTCAGGGAGGTTAGGGAAACACTTGCCCTTTACGATCTCCTTACCAAAACCTGGCTTCCGAAGATCAAATATCCTATCACCAGCATAGTCACGCGCGAGGACCTGCCCCAGCTTCCCCTGAAAGACATCCTCTGGAATGTTATCGTAATAAAACCGATCAGGATCATCGTTTCGGTATTAAAAGGAGAAGGTTGGTATCCGATTATTATAAGATCTTTCCTGGTTCTGCCCGTGATCGTTGCTCCTTTAGTAGTAAAGGGGAGGCTACAAAAAACTGGGCTGATTTTTAACGCGTTGATACTGATTGGTGTAGCTACTCTATACCGCGGCTATGAGTTTACAACCTTCATGAGGATTACAATGGCCTCCGCAACGGTCGCCCTCATCTTCATCATGATTTGGTTGAAGGGGTCATTTTCCAAGTGGCCTTATTACGCCCTGCTCATTCTGTTTGAGATGGGAATAGGCTCCAAGATGTATGTGGATTTCTGGAAGGACTTATCCCAATCTGAACGGATAGGGAAACAGCTCGCTGAGGCCTTGCAAAAATACCTTGGCCCTGACCCAGCAGTTATGGGTTGGGGAGTCCATCCTGACTACCCACTTCACCTGCTTGATAGGCCGGATGATTATGTAATTTTGTATTTTGATGACCCCACTGATCCCAATTTCATAACCCTCCGGGACCGAACCAACATGAGAGCGTTTATCTCACACTCACAATGTCCTGATTTTATCTCCTGGGGGTGGCATGAGGACACCCTGGCCATAGAAAACGAGGTCATGTATCTGTATAGGAGGCTGCAGTGAACACAGCCCTCTTTTTCTCCTCCCTCCCCTATACGCTCCTGGCCTTGCTTATCTGGCCAATAGCCCACATCCCCGTGGGCGCGCCCTTGTTTCTCGCCGGAAAAGAAAACCAGGAGCTAAACGCCTGGGTTATGGCTGGTTCTTTGGCTATCGGACAGGTGGCTATTGCCGCCATAACATACATTCTCTATATATGCGGGATCAGGTTTCCCCTCCTGGGCTTCATCGTATTTGGGATAACCGCGCCGGTCTGGATATGGGGAGCCTTTCTCATCCTGAGGAACCCCCTGAAGCTCCGCGAAAACAAATGGCTTATCTTTGGATTGATCTTCACCGCGGCCCTGCTGTTGCCCCATGTCATCCTTGGCGTTGTCTGGGACGAAGGCTATCACTTCTCAAAGATAGCGACATCCCTGAACGGGGATCACCCGTATTTTGTTCCCGGAGGAACCAAAGGGTTTCTCGGGGCCTATCACTTCGGGGTTGATTTCCTGTCCTCTTTCTGGGCCTGGGCCGCGCTGGCCTGGAGGCCCTGGGTAGGCCTGAACGCCGCATGCTTCTGGAGCGCCCTGTCCGCGTATATCCTTTTTCACGCCTTTGCCAAGAGGTTCCTTGACGAACCCTGGGCAAGCCTTCTGCCGTTTTTTGCCTTCTGGCTCGGAGCGTGGTATTCCCTTTATGGGTTCTGGGACATGATCGCTCATCAGCAGAGTCTCTCCGCACTTGACCTTAATTTGCACAACACATCATTTTTCAGCTACTTCTTCCAACCCCCGATGGCCTTCGGTATGCCCCTTGTCCTCTCAGTTCTCTTGCTGTCCGAGGAGAAACGGTTCTGGCGCGCGGGAGTCCTTGCCGGGCCTTTGCTCCTGGCGAACCAGGCACTCTTTGTGTTCTGGGCTGGATACACGGCGCTAGCTGGCCTCTTAAGGCAAAAGGATTATCTCAAGGCCCTTGGGATAGGGATTGCCCTCGCCATACCTTTTCTGCCCCAGCTTACGGCCAGAGAGTTCTCCAATCCCTCTGAGTTTGGAATAGGGCTTCCCATACTCTGGCTGATGAGGGCCTGGGAGCCATATCCGGCCACATTTCCCATAGCCTACATCCTGTTTTTCTTCCCACTTCTTCCCCTTTACATTCACGGGGTCTGGCTTTCAATGAGAAACAGGGACATGAGGCGAGCGTTCCTGCCTTTGGTTCTGATAACCGGCCTGGTTTTCCTCGCCCCTCATTTTATATTCTACATCTCTACGGCTTATGATGATATATTCAAATTCTTCATGCTCTGGGGCGTTTTCGGCCTACCCCTGACCCTCGTGAGCCTTAAAGAACTATGGAGGCACATGGCCTGGAGGTGGGTTCTGATTCTTTCCCTGGTTCCGGGGCTTTTTTCTTATCCCGTGGGTTTGGGGGTCAAGGCAGTTCAAACAAGGCGCCTGATGGGATGGGAAAAACTCAGGCCGGACATCATCAGGGTCAACGAGGCCCTCAGGGACAGGGGCGGTGTCCTGGTCATAATTCCCCCGGGCATGGAGCGGTTCGGCGTTCAGGCCTACATGTCTGTTTCTGGCGAGCCTGTATCCTGCTCTTTTGAGAGAAGGAGAATTGGATACATCCAGAGGATCATCATTGGCGCCGGAATTCCCTGCTATCCTAACCTGATATATGGCAGGTCTGCCCATGACTACGAAACCCTTGCCACAACCTGGCCGTTTCTTGAGGACATTCCGGATTCTTTATTTGTTGCCCTGAATATCAAATACCTGGCCCTCCCGCGGGAGGCTCCCAGGCCTGCAATGGCTGGCGAGCCATTGATCAGGACGGACAACATCGCGATATACCCCCTTCGTTAGTTCTTGCGCCGGGCCGGGTTCAGGCCTGAGAATATGGCCATGAACATCGGCCTGCCGGAGATTTTCCTCATTCTCCTTCTCATCGTCCTCCTTTTCGGGGCCAAGAAGCTCCCTGACCTTGCCCGTGGCATGGGCGAGGCGCTCAAGGAGTTCCGAAAGGCCCAGAAGGAAGGGAAGGAGGGACAGGGGGGCGACCGGGAAGAGGAGCCGAACAATGGAGAGGGTAAAGAAGGTAAGGGCTGAGGGGGTTTTCGCCCGTTTCCTTCCCTATCTCGTCGCGATCCTGCTTGTCCTGGCCATAGAATTTCTTTACTTTGGAGCGGGATTTTCGCTGGCCATGATGATATTCATTATCGTGGCCGTTCTCGCGGTCGGCGTTTTCCTGGTCAACCCATACCTGGCGATCCTCGCGCTGTTCGTCGTAAAACCATTGGTGGACATGATGTGGGGAGTAAGCGTGGCCGGAGGCTGGAAGGGGACTCACATAATCGGCGTTCTCGGGCCTTTGCTCTGGGGATTCGGCATGCTCCACTTCAAGGTATCCCCCCTGAAATACAGGCTTGGCAGGACCATGATCTTCTGGGGAGCATGTTGTCTACTTCCCCTTATCCTGGTCCCATTTTCCTGGAACTGGGACCCCGGGAGCATCTGGGTGGGTCTGGACATCTTTTTCAGATTCATAAACGGCTGGGGATTTTTCTTCCTGATGCCCTTCCTGGTCAGAGACAGGAAGGGCTTTAACCTGTTCCTATACGCGTGGCTTTTGTCCACGGTGATCCCCGCGCTTTTCGGGCTATATTATCTTTTGACCCGGAATCCATCTGGATTCCAGATCACTGCTGGCTGGTGGAGGATAGCCGGCCCCTATCACGACGCGGCCGCGTTCATGACCGAGATAACCCCTGCATTGCCAATAATGCTATACCTTGCCTCCGGGGCGAAGAAGTGGTGGAAGAAACTGCTATGGCTCGTTCCCATAGGGGCCTGGCTGGTGCTGGTTTTCAACGCATACACGAGGTCTTTCTGGATTGCTACGGCAATCGTCCTCATTGTTTGGGCCTTTGCCGGGCTCTGGCAACCAGCCGTGGTTGCGGCTGTCGGGGCAATCTACAAGTGGCCACTGATATGGAAACGGCTGACCACCGCGGGCGTAGAGGAAATTGAATCAAGATACGCGATGGGCGGCAGGATGGGGATGTGGGAGGATTTCTGGGCGGCTTTCAAGCAATCAAGCATTCTTGACAAGATACTCGGCAGGTGGGCCGGTATCAAGGGATTCGGGAGCACCCTGGATTTTCACAACCAGTATATCATGACGATTGCCAACCTGGGCATAATCGGCTTCCTGGCGTTTTTTGGCATACTGGTGGGGTTTCTCTATCACCTGATAAAGGACATAATCCTTCGCCCGGCCTGGCGCAGGGAGGCCCTACTAGGTCTCTCGGTCCTGGCAATAGCCATCGTGCTTTCGGTATCCGGAAGGTTTCTCCTTGTTCCCAACAATCAGTGGTTCCTGTTCGGCTTCATGGGCCTTCTTATAAACGCTGACATTGAACGCAATGAAAGCTAAACGCGAGAAGTTGCTGTTGATTTGTGTTCTAGTTCTCGGACTAGTCGTTCGGCTAGCCGCGATGTTTTTCGCGCCACAGGCCCCTTCAAGTGCCGATGAGGGGCTGTATTACAGGACAGCTATTGATTTGATTGAGAAAGGCTTTTTGCATTTCTTACTAACCTTTTCAGAGCGTTCACCGCTATATCCGGTTTTTCTGGCTTTTTGTATCAAGCTTTTCGGTAACCCAGTTTCGGCGTTGTGGATTCAGGCCCTCCTGTCGGTTTTCTGGCCACTTATACTCTGGGATATTGCTAAAAAGGTCGGATTAAAAGAACGATTTGCTCTGGCCGTTGCCCTAGTGGCTTCTGTTTTTCCGCCGTTCATTCTATATCCAACAAGATCATGGCTTGCCGAATCAACCTTTACCACATTGATCCTTTTATCATCGTGGCTATCACTCGCGAGTTCCGGATTCTGGTCCGGGCTTACTTGGGGAATATCGGCTCTTTTCAGGCCAACTGGTTCTATACTGGCCTTAGGATATCCTCTCTCCAACATTACCAGACTCAAGGCCTTGGTCATTTTCCTTGTAGGATTCGTTCCTCTGCCAGCCACATTCTTTGCTTTGAATTATTTTTCGGGCAAAGAATCAATGCCGTATGGCTCATATGCTGGTTTGGGTATCGTAGGATTTATAAAGTGGGCAAATGGACCTTGTGCGAATGGCACCCAGGTTTATGCGGGAATGATACAGGCGCCTGAGGGAACTGATTGCAATGACATCGTGTGGAGGATAAAGAGACCCCCCATACCATACCCGTATTGATGCTCAAGAAAGCGGGGTTCCTGACCATGCCATACAGGGGGGTAAAACTCAGAGGCGAGGCCACTGGTTCCTTGCTCTCAAGGTCCCTCGTTTTTCTCCTGATCGTTCTGCCGGACGCCCTGATATTCTTTTTCGGTGGGTTTTACCTCACATTTGTGGGCACGAGGAAAAAGCAAATGTTTCCATTCTCATGGATCTGGTTATCAGCCCTTGGTATTGCCCTGCTCACTCTCGCGGTGCCCAGGCACCTGTTTCCAGCAACCCCATTTTTCATCCTGGGCACCTTTCTCCTTTTTGCGGAGAGGCCCCGGATTCAATGGTGGATGTGGACTCTATGGTGCGTGTTTTACGCCCTGTTGGTCTTCGCGTGGGTCGTGTGGTGCGTGCCTTTTTACGCTAATCATCCGTTAAGGTAGAACTGCTCACTCTCTCTTCCTAAAAAGCACATAGCTCACCGACGCGCACTCTCTTGCCAGGGGATTGAGCCAGAAGAGAATATCCAGCCATTTCAGGGGAAATGTCAGAACGGATACGATCAGGTAAATGATGTCCCGGAGGGGCTTCCAGCCGAACGAGAGCAATGTTGAGACCCAGAACTGGAATGTCCAGAGCAGGGCGGAAGATGGCCCTCCGAGGACACCCTCATCCACCAGTTCAAGATTGTCGTTTTTCGCGTAGAGCGCCCTCGCGCCCTCGTGCGTCCAGCGCCTGTGGTCGTCAGGGCACGAGTGGAAGGGCTGGAGGAACGGAACCGTTATGTAGATGAAACCTCCGGGCCTAACGACCCTTTCCATTTCCGAGAGAGCGGCATCCGTATCCCTGATATGTTCAAGGACAACATGTGACATTGCCGCGAACAGGCTCTCGGTTTTTATGGGGAGCTGGCAGACATCCCCTACCACCACAACAGGCCTGTATCTCACCAGGTCAAGGCTGTAGACCCTTAAGCCTTTTGCTCTGAAGTCCTGCGCGCCTGAGCCGAGGTTAAAAACCATGTCGCCAGGTGAAGCCTTTATACCGCGCTTTTTCAGGAGCGAGAACAGGCCCCTGCCGGGATAAACGAGGACCGGCGAGAATACCGCGAAAACGAACCTGTAGAGGGCTGGGTGGGATTTTGCCAGTTCTTTCAACGAAAGAACAACATCAGTTTTTCTATTCACCGCGCGCAAAGTATAAACCGCTGACGCAGGCTGAATCCTCCACGCGTAATCATTGCGCTGACGCGCCACGGGGCTTATAATATGTGGGTGATCCTTCTGGTTCTCCTGGCTTCTGACTTGCTCGTGGGGGAGGCCGTGGCCACCGTGACCAGGCTTCCCCAGGCAAGGGATACCACCCTTTACATACTCAGAGTCGCTTTTCCGGGAGCCGGGCTTGTTTTCAAGAGAGACCAGAACTCCTACACGGCCTCATACGAGATAGGGCTTGACGCGCGCCAGGGAAAGAGGGTTGCCTACACTGACTACCGGAGGTTTTCGCTTTCCAGCAAAACCCCGTTTCCTCCGGAGGACACCGTGCTTATCCACGACATCCAAGTCTACCTGCCCGATGGTGACTATGTCTTCAAGCTCAGGGCAACTGACCTGAACTCATGGAAGGTTCTTTTGGAGAAGACCCTTAAGGTCAAATCAATGGAGAAGGGCCTCCGGATAGGAGACCCGATCCTCGTTGAAAGGGATTTCGCGGGCTTTTCGGTGGCCGGTATGGCCGAGAGGGACACCATGCTTTTCCTGCTCACTGCCAGGGCAACTGCCCCGGAGTCCCTCCTGGTCAGGTGGAAGCTGGTCTGGGAATCCGAGAGGGTGGACCTCCTCTCGGACAGCCTTGCCTGGGTTTTATCCGGCATTGACGATACACTGATCATTACACTGCCATCTCACAACCTGTCCGCGGGACAGTTTCTCTTCAGGGTTGAGATCCTCAGGCGCGGAAAGACATTTTGCAGGAGGGACGCCAGGTTCTGGAGGGTCGGGATAAACCTACTCTCGTCCAGAGAATTCAAGGGAGTGATCTCGGTCCTGGAGTTCATTTATCCAGGAAGGGCGGGCAAACTGAAGAAATCCTCTTCCCAGGACAGGGACAAGGTATGGCAGGAATTCTGGAGGGAGATTGATCCCACCCCTGAGACCGATTTCAACGAGGCCATGGAAACTTTTCTCTCAAGGTATCCCACTGCGAGGGAAAACTACCGGAGGTTTGATGGCGCCATAGCGGATATGGGGAAGATATATGTGAAATACGGGCCGCCGGACGAGATAGAGCGCCATCCGTTTGAACTTAACACCCTGCCCTACGAGGTATGGTATTACTACGAGCTGGGCAAGGTTTTCTTTTTCATAGACAGGACGGGTTTCGGAGAATATGAGCTTGTTCCACCTGGCTTTTACGGTCAATTTGGTTTCTAGCCTGCCGCCGGTCTCGGCCACGGCCGCGAGCTCAACAGGGGAGATAGCCGCTGTTGCCGACCCGGTGCTGTTTTTGCTCGCGGACACCCTGTATTACCTGGTTTTGTTCTACAGCGTTGATCCTGACTGCCTGGAAAAGGCCTCATACAGGGCCGAACTCACGGTTGAGAAGGAGGGGACGAAGCCATTCGTTGAGGAATGGAAGAAGAGCCTGGCTTCCGAGGACATCGTCTACCTGGTGGATTACAGGGACCTGGTGCTCGCGCCGGGGAAATACACTCTGAGGCTAAACCTGCGCTCCGGCGAGAAGAAGGGCGGTATCTCCATGAGGGTCAATGTCCCGCGGGGCACCGGCCTTTTCGCGTCAGAGGTGATGTTCGTGTCATCTTTCTATGAGAACCCGGACGCCGCGCCTGTGAGGAGGGGGGATGTTGGTTTCATCCCTAATCCCGCCAGGGCATTCTGGGGCGACACCCTGTTCTATTACTTTGAGATATACGGCATGGCTGGGGACTCCGGGAACTATGTGGTGACCGTTGCGGTTGAGGGGCCGGACGGCAAGGCGCTTCTTGCCACAAAGCCATCGGTTAAACCCAAAAAGGGCGAGACAGCGGCAGAAGCAGGAAAGATGAACATATCCGCCCTTGCCCAGGGGGAATACATGTTCGTTGCTGAGGTAGTGGACCTGGCCACTGGCGAGAGGGTGAAGCTACAGAAACCCTTCGCCAGGAAGACCGAGATAGACAGGTATGCCATGGATCCAACGAGGTCTTTCATAGACTACCTGGCCACGAATGATGAGATGAAAGAGTTCAAATCCTTGAAAAACTCCCTTGAACGCCAGGCCTTCCTGGATGCCTTCTGGGCAACGAGGGACCCTGATCCCACCACGCCCCAGAATGAGTTCTACGATGCTTTTGCCCTCCGGGTGAGATACGCGGACGAAAATTTCAGCCAGATCAACCGCCTGGGCCGTTACACTGATATGGGCAGGATCTACATCAAGTATGGTCCGCCGGACGAGGTGGCCCGCGAGGAGGCACCCAAGGCCAGGAGAGCATACATCCGCTGGTGGTATAACATCCAGAACTGGGAGTTTCTCTTTGCTGACCCGAACAACACGGGCGAATACCAGCTGATATACAGCACCAACCGTGAGGAACGCCCGACCCTTTTCTACGACAAGCCATCGGATAGGCCAATAGAGGAGGAGCTGGAGGACTGGTATTGGAAGTGGTGAGAGCGCGGGGTAAAAGCGAGCATTCGGGCGAGCGGCTCCCCCTCAGCTCTTAACTGATATTTCCTCCAGCACCCTGACAACTGCCAGTCCCCCTCTGCCAGTGGCAATCGGCTTTGCCTTGCCCTCAACGCAGTCCAGGAAATGCGATAGCTCCGCGTGCAGGGGCTCGGTCTTGTCCAGCTTTGGCGAGTATATGTCCCCATACCTTATGTGGAAGGTGCCGGGCGGAATCTCGTCCGGGGACAATCTAGCGACCACCCCCTTATCATAGACCTTGAGCTTTTCCTCCTCCTCCATGTCATCCAGGACGGCCATCTTCCTTGAGCCGACAACGGTGAGGCGCCGGGTTTTCTTAGGGTCAAGCCACGACACATGGATGTGCGCGAACCTGGCCCCCGGATATTCCAGGGTAATGAACCCCACATCCTCAACCCCATCCTGCAGGAAGTCTCTGCTGAATCCCCTCGCGCAGGCCGGCTCCGCGCCCATCAGGTGGTTTGAGATGTATATGTCGTGAGGCGCGAGGGACCAGACGACATTCTCGTCATTGCGTATAACTCCCAGGTTTGTCCTCTGGGAATAGATGTAGAACATGTCTCCGAGCTCGCCCGCGTCAATCAATTCCTTGAGCTTTTTGATGCCCGGATGAAAAAGGAGGATGTGCCCCGGCATGAGAACCAGGCCCCTATTTTCCGAAAGGGCAACCAGCTCCTCAGCTTGCCTGACCCTCATTGCCATTGGTTTTTCCACGAGGACATTCAAGCCCTTTTCAAGCGCCATTTTTGCTATCTCGTAGTGCGTCTGTGATGGCGTGGATATTATGACCGCGTCCACGCCCTCGGTGGCTTTTTGGGCGTCCTTTGTCCCGGTCAGCGTGGGATACATTCCGAGCATTGATTGCAGAACATCCTCCCTCACATCGCAGATCATCTCTATCCTTGCCCTGTGGAGGTTTATCAGCGCTCGCAGGATGTTCTTTCCCCAGTTCCCGAGGCCAATCAGAGATACCCTGATCATTATTTCATTGCTTCCAGGGTTTCTATTGTCCTTCTCAGGTTCAATGTGTCTGATTCGGCCGCGCGCTCATACCATACCCTGAGATACACATCCTTGCCAAAGAGCTTTGACGAGGTGAAATCAAACCATAGGCCCGGTTTATCTTTGTAGGTTCCCCATGTTGCCATGCCCTTTGTCCCGGCGAGTTCTCTGCGTTCCCTGCCCGCTATCACGACATCGCTCCTCTCTGTGAAACCCTTGCTGGGAAGGCTGTAGCCCACCAGGATGTTCAGGGGAACTGACCAGGCCTTGTTCTTTATGGCATACCAGGTGTAATCCGTGCCCTTGACCGTGTCAATCAAGCACGGCACGGGAAGGGTCATCTGGAGCCTTCCGTAGGAGAAATACTCGGTCTGAAAGGACGCGGTTGCCGGTGGTGCTATCGCCGTTGACTCCGGCTCCGCGGCGATGAGTGCAAGAAGCATCACCTCCAAATTATATGGCCCGGATGATTGGCAGGGCAAATCGTCGCGCTAGCTCACAATTATAGCTACCCAACATGGCCCGTCTAGCTCAAATTGAAAGCTACCGAAGGTCTCTATGATCATGGAGGAATGCGGAAAGTGAGCAAGCTAAATGGAAATGAAGTCCTACTGCGGTATAGGATGAGATACCGCAAGGCAAGGTCCCGGAAGGAGAAGTCAGCTATCCTGACGGAGTTCTGTCGCATAACGGCCATCACCTCAAGGAAGCACGCCATAAGGCTACTGTCCAGCAGGAGCAAACCACCAGAGGGCACCAAGGGAAAGCCGGGGAGAAAGGGGGTTTATGACTCTCCCTTGTTCAGGGAAGAGCTCGTCTCAATCTGGCGCGAGCTGGTCTACCCATCTTCCCTGCACCTTTCTGCTTCTCTGAAGTGGATGGTCCCGCTCAAGGAGCTACACGGCCACACCTTTGATCCCAACATCAAGGAGCTCCTGCTCTCTGCCTCACGCTCAACCGCTGAGAGGATACTCGCCAGTATGAGAAACCAGATGAAAGGGAGTTCAAGGAGAACGAGATACAAACACAACCCAATGATGAGTGAGATACCCCTTGCAATAGATTGCCCCAGGCCAGATGAGCCCGGCCACCTCCAGGTTGACCTGGTTCACTTCTCAGGCGGGGATACAACAGGCCACTACATACACATGGTGGTCGTAGTTGATAGGTGCACATTGTGGATTGAGGCATCCCCCTGCATGGGAAGGAGCGGGGATGCTGTCCTGACTACCCTGAGGGAGGCCCTTTCCCGTATGCCCTGCAAGGCAAGGACCCTTCAGACCGACAACGGCCCCGAGTTCCTGAATGACCACCTGAGGTTCTTCTGCAAGGGGGAAGGGATTGAGTTCATGAGGTCAAGGCCTTACAGGAAGAACGACAACGCCCATGTTGAGGGTGGGATAGGGAACATCATAAGGAAGGAGCTCGGATACCTCAGATACGAGAGCCCAGAGGCCCTTGATATAATGAACGAGATATGCCAGACAGTCCTGAGGTGGACGCACAACTTCCTGAGGGCAACCGCTAGATACAACAAGGAGCGAGTGAACGGAAAGGTCGTGAGGAAGCACGACGAGCTGAGACCCGCTTTCGTTAGGGTATGCGAGAGGGAGGAGATACAGCCGGAGACAAAGGAGGCTCTCCTCAGAGCCTTTCGCTCCATCAATCCCAACGGCCTGGATGAGGTAAGGGAGAGCTTATTGAGGAGGTTGTTCTCACGCGCGGTGAAGGTGGGGGCCTCAGGGGAAACCAAGCCTTCGGGAGACACGGACAAGCCTTGTCTGGTTTACCCCTCGGCTTCCTCATCGTCTAGCTCAAAATTAACCAAGGAGGTTAAAGAACATGCCCACATCTGAAAGCACGACCAAAAGCCAAAGAGAACCAATTGGATCGCGGAAACGCCAATTGGGCTACGCCCAATTGATCCTCTGTGATCCTCACACAACAAGGGATACCGAGAGCTTCGGTAGCTTTACTACGGATCTCATTCCTGAGTTTTGGGTAGCTTTGTATTTTGAGCTCGCGCGGCTGTGATTTCCGGCCGGAGAGAGCGAATTACCATTACGGACTGATGTTTTACCTCGCAACCACGGTTTTTACAATCCTATTCCGTGGGCCCGCTTCTGCTTTCAGAAAATAAACGCCGGGATCCAAGCGTATCTCAACCAAGCGCGTTCCCGGCCCCAGGTTTCCCAGGTCACGGAGGAAAACCACCCTGCCGGCGGGATCGTAGGCCTTTAGGACAACGGGCAGGGACAAATGGAGGGTTAGGCACAGCGTTAAATTACCTTTTCCGGGGTTTGGAATGGCCAAAAGGGCCAGGCAGTTGTCCTTGCTATCGCTCTCCCTTACCAGGGGCGGGTTCCGGGGCCAGAAGTTGTAGTTATTGGTGTTCCACGGGTCGTGAGATGGCCCCGACCAATCTATTCTCCAGTTGGTTATGCCTGGGAACTCCCAGGTGTATAACCAGAGGTGTTCCGGGTGATAACAATCCTCTCCAACCTCCTCGGCGAGATCGTGGGAAATCTCAAGAAATCCATCCCCATCAACATCGGAAAAGCTCGGGATGGCATGGGTCCAGAAGGAGTAGGGGTTATAGAGGCTATCCGGGGGCAAATGTGGGGATAGGCGTATGCTCCAGGTCTCGCGCCCAAAACAATCCAGGGCTATCAATCCAGCTTCAGAGGGCTTCAGGGCCTGGTTGCCCTGGACCGAGGTCTCGTATGGCTTGAATTTTATCCCAGAAAATATGATCTCTCCCATGCCGTCGCCATCGGTGTCTCCCGCGCCGCACAATCTGAAGCCCATGAAGTGGCGGTATGCTGGCTCAGGGAAGGAAAATTTTATCTCACCCTGGGAACCGAGAAACAGGAAATAATATCTCCAGCGATAATGCTCGTCCAATTCTGCCCTTATCACGAATATCTCAGGGGGGCCATCCCCATCAACATCCGAGAGGATGAACGGACAACCACCTCCCTCAAATACTACAGGCCATCCGGGCTTCAGAGAAGCATCAACCGACAGCGCGAACAACCTTGATGTATCCGGGAACAAATAGTTGGTATCGCCTCCTGTGGTGTCCCTTATGTATGTTGAAAAAACGATCTCCTGGATACCGTCCCCGTCAAGGTCCGCAAGGGCGATGAAACTGCACCTCTCCATCCAATGCTGGGGAAGCCCATCCCCGAGCGTGAAGGGCCAACCGGGCTTGATGTTTCCGCCGGCATCAAGCAAGATAACGCTATCGCCCGCTGAAAGAGCCACCTCCGGGTTCCCGTCCCTGTCGGGGTCTCCGAGGGCCGGCCTCATTTGGTCCGGATAACTGGCCCCCTGGAACTCGCGCGGCCAGTCCGGCAATTCAGAGCCATCCTGGTCTATGGCGTGGACTCGCGTGAGGTGCCGCCAGTTCCCCATGAAAGAGTCCTCAACGGCTATTACCTCAGGAAAGCCATCGCCATCCATATCCCAGAGACTTGGGAGATATACAGCGTTATTGAATCTTTTGGGCCAACCGGGGAGTAGATTCCCTGTTTTTATCTCGTGAACATATATCCAGTTGCCCGCGCCAGTCTGCGCAGAATACACAACATCCAGGCCCCCGTCGCGGTTTATGTCCCCGAGACAAAGGGAAAACATGTTGATATTCACCCCCAGGCCTGGCGATAGCGGCCACGGAGGAACGGGGCGCCCGTCCCAGCTGAGAATGTATATGGAATCCTCCCAACAACTGGCTATATAGGCCCATCCTCCCTCAAAAGGTTGAAGAGGAATACCTGGAGTATATCCGCCATGTTCGTTAACGGGAAAATAAATGGGCCATCCCCACTCAAGCCGAGGGGAGACGGCCCACAGGTTCACAATGATAAGCCCGATCATTCTTCTGGCACCTTCTCGCCAGCCGAAGGATACTGGATGAGGTCGCACCTAGTGCTCTGGGGCCCATAATAGAAACGCCTTTGGCAGAGGTAGTAGTTGCCCACCTTGCCTGTCATGTAATACTCGCAGTTGGGATCCAGGTAGCCGTTGTGCTCCTTATCAAACCGGTATATCAGTTTGTCTTCGTCCAGGAACACCCATGTGGTCTTCGTCCAATCAGGATCGTTCACCTTCCTCGCGACTACATAGCCTCCGGGGTTTTCGGTCATTACCCGCGTGTCAAAGTTGCAGGACTGGCCGTGGATCCAAATGAAACCCCAGGCAGGGGTCACCGGATCAGCCCACGCCGCGGCAGTCATCGCGACTACCGCCAACAGCGCTCTCTTTGCTCCATGCATGATGATACCTCCTAAAGTTTATGGCTCTTCCTGAGCCGGACGCAAATTATATCGCGTCCCCCCCCGTGTCAAGCTCGCCGTAAAGTTTCATAATTCCCGATCACCGAAACGGGGGGTGATGTTTCATAATTCAGAT
>FWWM01003376.1_pt1 | contig 20165 bp, 16 predicted proteins | sample 2228351 | NCBI WGS metagenome assembly FWWM01 (sample SAMEA103939774, study PRJEB20133) | metagenome
GGGTGGTTAAAGATGGGCGCAAGCGCAACCATCTTCATTGCCGACAGCCGCAACATGGTGGAAGTGGCGGACGAAAGCGTGGACCTTGTCGTCACCTCCCCGCCCTATTGGCACCTCAAGGATTACGGGGTGGCGGGACAGATTGGCTACGGTCAAACCTTGCACGAGTATCTGCTGGATTTGAGCCGCGTTTGGCGAGAGTGTTTTCGGGTGCTCAAGCCAGGACGCCGCTTGTGCATTAACATTGGCGACCAGTTTGCCCGCAGTGTCGTTTATGGTCGTTACAAAGTCATCCCCCTTCACGCCGAGGTCATTGCCCAATGCGAAGCCATCGGCTTTGACTACATGGGCGCCATCATTTGGCAGAAGAAGACGACAATGCGCACGACCGGTGGCGCTGTTGTCATGGGTTCGTTCCCCTATCCCCCCAACGGCATCGTAGAGTTGGATTACGAGTTCATCCTGCTGTTCAAAAAGCCGTCCAACTCATCGGTACTGCCACGCGTGTCCCGAGAAGCGAAGGAAGCGTCAAAACTGACGCGGGACGAGTGGAAAGCGTTTTTCTGCGGTCATTGGCACTTTGGTGGCGAGCGTCAAGTTTTGCACGAAGCCATGTTCCCTGAAGAGTTGCCTTATCGGCTTATTCGCATGTTCTCTTTCGTCGGCGAGACCGTTTTGGACCCCTTCGTCGGCAGCGGCACGACGGTCAAGGTCGCATTAGCGTTGGGGCGCTCCGCAATCGGTTACGAAATTCAACCCGCTTTTGTGCCCATCATTCAGCAGAAGTTGGGTTTACTCCAACCATCCCTGACGCTGCCGTCTGTGACGATTGTTTACCGCGATAAGCCTGCGCCTCCTGTAGACCCTCCCGCCAACTACAAGCCACATGTGCAAGATGCCAAGCCCCTTGTTGACCCGCAAAAGTTGCGTTTCGGGGAGGAAGCCACTTACAAAGTCACTGCCATCATAGACGAACAGACTTTGCAGATGGACAACGGGTTGATAGTGCGATTGCTGGGGATTCAAGTGCCTCCCGAGCGCAAGGAACGCGCCCTTGCTTACTTGCGACAGTTTTTGCTGGGCAAGCGAGTGTTCTTGCGTTTTGACCAACCACCTGCTGGCGATGGCGAACCCGTCGGCGCTTACATCTACCTGACCAACCGCCTGTTTGTCAACCGCAAAATGATTGAGATGGGGCTTGCTGACGCCGATCGCACCGTCTGGCACCGCTATCGGAACAAGTTCTTGGAAGCGGAGGCGAAGCGCCTCCATCAGAGGGTTGAGCATTTGCAAGCCTTGTGAAAGGAGAAGCAAAACATGCCAAACAAATTCGTTGTGCCATTGCGTCGTCCTCGCCCAGATGCGGAGCGGTTTATCAGGGTTTTGATGGGGCAGGAGAAAGTGGAGAGACCACCGTTGGTGGAATACATCGTTGACCCAGTGGTGATGAAGCCGATTGTGACGGAACTTCTGGGGCGCGAGTGGGTGGAACCCCTCCCTAACGACCGAGCCTCCCCAGCCGCTTACTGGGACAACTTCATCGCTTTTTGGTTCCACATGGGCTACGACTTCGTGCGTTTAGAGATCGGTTTGGGGTTCCCGCACAAATCCCTCGTGGGCGATGACCCCACAACGGTTAGCGGGAAGCGAGCGTGGAACGACCAACATCACGGCATGATTGCTTCGTGGGACGACTTTGAGCGCTACCCTTGGCCGCGCTTGGAGGATGTGGACTTGTTCCCGTTTGAATACATTGCCACCCACTTGCCAGAAGGCATGGGTTTGATTGTTTCACACGGTGGCGGCATCTTTGAGCACCTTTCTGCTATCTTCTCTTTGGAAGGTTTGGCGTTCGCCATCTACGATGCGCCCGACTTAGTCGCAGCAGTTGCTGAACGCATCGGCTCCTTGATGGAAGCCTTCTACCGCACCGTCCTTGACCTGCCCAATGTCATCGCAGTTCTTCAAGGGGACGACATGGGTTTCCGCAGTGGAACACTTATCTCGCCAGAGCACTTGCGGCAATACTGCTTGCCTTATCACCAGAAGTTCGCTGCCCTTGCTCATGAACGCGGCGTGCCTTACTTTTTGCACTCGTGTGGGAATGTGGAAGCGATTATGCCCGACTTGATTGAGACGGTTCGGATTGACGGCAAGCACTCTTTTGAAGACGCCATTATGCCCGTTACTGAGTTTCAGCGACGCTACGGTGACCGCATTGCGGTGCTCGGTGGTGTGGGCATGAATGTGTTGGCAGCCAAGCCACCAGAAGAGGTGCGCCGCTATGTTCGGCGCATCATTGACACTTGCGCGCCCAAAGGTCGGTTCGCCATCGGCTCAGGCAACTCCATCGCCAGTTACATCCCCGTTGAGAACTACTTAACCATGCTGGACGAAGCGCTGCGGTGAAGGTGCGATGCTCTACCCGCGCTCTAACAACCCTCACTTTTGACGAGGTGCTTTTGCGCTCAAGCGTTTCCTTACCTCAAAGTCGGTGCCAACAAAGGCGCTGTTGCCGCCAGTGCCGATGTAAAGTTGGGATGGGTCATGGGGATTGATGGCGATGCAAGAGACATTCCAATGGCTCAGCCCCGCGTTCACTTTCCGCCAAGTTTTGCCCCCGTCGGAAGTCTTCAGCACACCCTCCGCCACGCAGTTATCGTGGTAAGGGTGGTCATTTGTTGCTGCGTAAACGATGTCACTGCTGATAGGGCTTACCGCGACAGCACTGACGAAGTGGTAATCCAAAACCCGCGTCCAAGTCCTGCCACCGTCAGTGCTCTTGAAAACTCCGCCCGCGTATAAGCGCCCCGTTGCGTGGTCATAATGTTCCCTCGCAGCGACGAACAGAATGCGGAAGTTGCGGGGGTCAGCGGTCAGGTGTTGGATGTTCGCAAAAATTGGCTCGCGGTTGAGCCGCGTCCATGTGCGGCCGCCATCGCGCGTTTCGTAAATCCCTGCGCCATTTTCAGGTGTTCCGGCGCAAGCAGCGATGATGTGACGCGGGTTTCGGGGATTTAACAGCAAACCCCTCGGCTGCTTCACTGCCTCTGAAGGCAGGTTCCCGTTGATGCTTTGCCATGTCAAGCCACCATCTTGCGACTCGTAAAACCCGTAGCCGTTGACCGTCGCTAACAGCCGGCGCTTTCCAACAGGGCTTTGCAAGTCAAGGACGATGCGGCGCACTTGTCCGTTGGGCAAGCCTGTTTGGGGTTCGCCAACAAGTTTCCAAGTTTTGCCCCCGTCGTCGCTTCGGCAAATGTAGCCTTCGTTCCAAGCCCATTGCCCCGTCGCCGCCCAAATCGTGTTAGGGGCTTTGGGGTCAACAGCGACGGTGAAACAATTGCCACCCGCCTTCATCCCTTCAAAACTTCGGCGGAAGGTTTGTCCGTTGTCGTCGCTGATGAGCAAGCCGATGTCTGCGTAGCAGAAGTAGACGCGATTGCGCCTAACGGGATCGGGCACAATGTCGTTGACACAGGTCACTTCTAACCCGTTGCCGCGAAAGCGCCCATCAGGCAAAAGTTGGCAATATCGTTGCTGCCATGAAATGCCGCCGTCTTCGGTGACGAACACATGCCCACCCGTCCCGAACGCCAACCGTTGAGGGTTGACGGGAGAAATTGCCAAACACTCCGCATGGGGACCCCAAAAGTCAATCCAGCCGTAGTCAAGGAAGTTGCGCGCCCAGCCGTTGCGGGGCACATGGCGGGAAACCCATTGCCAACTCCGACCGCCATCGGCAGTTTTGTAAACGCCGGGTGTCCACCATGAGCGCCCGCCAACATAAACCACATCGGCGTTGTTTGGGTCAACGACAATTTCGCCGAAGTTGGCTTGCTCGTAAAGGGACTTGCCGACGATTTGAGGCAACCCTTCATTGCACGGGCGCCAAGTGTGCCCCGCATCGTCGCTGCGATAAACGCCACCGTTCCACGCTTCTTTTTCGCGCGCCGTCGTCAGCAGGGTTAAATACACGCGGTTCGGTTGGGACGGAGCGAAAGCCAGTTCCTGCACAAACAAGTGGGGTAAACCGTCGTTGGACGGTCGCCAAGTTTTTCCCTCGTCATCGCTGCGGAAAACGCCTTTGTCGGTTGCTACTAAAATCACCTTGCTGTCGTCAGGCTTGACCTCAATGTCGCTGACAACGGCATCGGCGGGCAACTGTCCGCCATCAATGCGGCGCCAAGTGAGACCTGCGTCATCGCTTCGGTAGAGAGCGCCTTGCCCTTGACCGTTGCCTCCTTCCCTTGCTCGGCGGGGGCGACCGATGCCCGCGTAAACGATATTTGGGCGTTGAGGGTCAAAGCAAATCGCTCCGATTGGCGACGAATAGGAGTAGCGCTGCGTTGGCGGAAAGCCGTTGTCCATTCGCTGCCAAGTTTTGCCCCTGTCCGTCGTTCGGAAGATGCCGCCTTGCGTGCCCAGCAGGATGACGTTCGTGTTTTGCGGGTGCACGGCGATGCACTCAACGAAATAGTCTCGCAGCCCATTGTTGCGGATTTCAAACTTTTTGCCGAAGTTGGTGGAGATGTAAAAGCCGCCGACATCACAACCGACATAAAGGGTGTTCGGGTCTTTGGGGTCAAAAGCGATGGACTGAATCCAACCGCCACCGCCAGGACCGACCAGTTGCCAGACAACTTCGCTGCTTTCGGGCGCTTGATTGGCAGGCATGGCAATCGCTGCCATTAGGAAAGCAGCAACCGCCAGACTAAACAGCCCACTTCCCTTAACCACTCGCCAGTGCCACTTCACCTTTTGCACTCCTGACACCGCCTTTGGCTCAAGGTTTGACAGCAGGTGCTATAGTTTTTGCGTCAATGTCAATCGTCCCTTCAATTCTGCGATGGGCTTTCTTTCCCAAGTTCTTAATGCGCAAGATCGCTTCCATGCTTCCCACTTTGCCACCCAACACTATGAAACGGGGGTCGCCACGAAGGATGTTGTTGCGATAGAACCTTAGCCACTCTTCCTCCACTTTAGCAAAGGCTCTGGCTATGGCATCGTAACTCCCTTCAAGCATTCGGAAAGCGCCGGCACCACTGTGTCCAGGCGGATAAACCCAGAAACCAACAATAACGCTGCCAGCGTGAACAGCGTCAATCGCTTCCCTCTCTATCCGCTCAGGCAGTTCGCCTGGTGCCCAAAGAAGCGTTATGAACTTGCACTTGCCCAGAGAAGAAAGCATCAGCCTTGCCGCACGAGGCGGGCTTGTGTAAATCATACCGCCGAGGAAATCAAAAACTTGCGCTAATCCTGCTGACTCCATGCTGGGTCCAATCCACCCACCTGCTGGGACACTGTGCCGATGGGCAATCTCGGCAACCCTCTGAGCCAATTTACGAGTCGCCTCAAGTTTACACTCACGCCAGTAGCGCCGCATTAAGCCACCAGTAATTAGCGAGGGGTCTTCGTAGGGAATTCCCTTGCGAGCGCAATATGCTTTGAAATCTTCTTTACAGAACTGGCAATGGCAATCATAGTGTTGCAGTTCAAAGTTGTCATCCAAGATGATGCCGTCCAAATTGTAATTGTCCAGAAGGTGTTGAATGGTAGCCAAGTTGTATTCCTGACCCTTTGGGTTATTAAAGCAGGCTTGGTTCTTGACTACTGTCCCATCTCTTCTCACTACGCTCGCTTCAGGATACTTAGCAAGTGTGGTGCGATGCTCAAAGTAAATTCCACCGATGACTTTTATCCCACGCTTATGGCACTCCTCTATGAAGTCCGCAAGGAAATTGCCTTGATACTGAGCAACAGAGATAGGGTCAGGGATGTCTTCTGGCATTCCTCTGTAGTATGCATGTCCGCTTGCCTCCCGAAGCAGCGGTTGACACATAGTGGCGTTGATTGATTTTAACCACTCAGCCAATTTGACAGGTGGTCCGCCACGAGGAAACGAACCCCAAGGGAGATGGATTAGCGTCTCAACATTTCTCGCTCTGCTAAGAGGTTTGTAAGTTAAACGAATTGTTGCCTCCTTTCCATCACCAACACTTTGCACATTCACTTTAACCTTTTTGATGGAGCCAAATTCCTGAACATCAACAGCAAGGCGTTTACCGTTAAGAAAGATGCCTGTCACTTCGGCACGGGCAGGTAGCGCTATTTCCAAGACACCTGTCCATTTCCTGTCTTGCTTCATCCTTTCTTCCAATAGCCATGATAGCAGATTGTCCAGCACGACAAGAGCCACCTCACGCTTATCAAAATACTTTTCCCTTTCTGGACCAAACCCGAGCACAGCGATTCTTCCTTTGCCATAACATGCGAGCACACCCAAAACATTACCCGAATCGTCTTTAGCCACAGGGATGCCTCTTTCAGCGGGCATTACAGCCACCATTTCCCAACGCTCACTGGCGGCGTGACCTATGAGGGGAGGGAATCGGAGGTCTCTTTCTGTGAGCCCTTTGACCAGCGGTGTATCGTCAAGGAGGCGCATCCCAGTAATCCAGACGCTTTTTGTCCCCGCTACACAGCATACATCTTGCAAGAAATCTCTCTCAAACATTGGTCCGCCCCAACTTCCATAGAACGCTCCGCCTTCCCAGATGAACTTTTTCAGGTTCTCCTTTTGCTGGGTGGTAAAGGTTCGCCTGATGTTTGATGCAACGAGGTCGTATTGCGAGAGCAGGTTGAAATCCTCCAATATCTCTGGCTTAGCATAGGTGACATCAAATTGACGCTCTTGAAGCGCACCAAAGATGGATGCGTCCCAGCCCCAAAAGTTCTCTGGTTCAATGACGAGCGCCTTTAACCCTTCAAATGGGGTAAGTGCACTTTCATCCGCACGCAAGCAAAGCCCTTGTAAGGTGCATGCTACTGCAATAAATACAAGAGTGATTTCCAAACTGGTGCTTTTGAACCTAAATCTCATTCTTGTCACCCCCTTTGTAGGGCTTTGCTTTTGTCCTAAAGTCTGTCATTGACACAGCCCCAATTAAGCCCTCTATGCCTCTTGTGAGGTGATTCTGGAGGCGGAAGCCTCATTTGACCCATCCATTTGATGCGCCTCGTTAGTGGCTTGTTGGAGTTTCCTGAGGGCGCGCAATTGTTCGCCGGGGATTTTTGCAGGGCTGGAAAGGGGAAGGATGATGCGGAACAGACTCCCTTGTCCAACGGCGCTGTTGACTTCTATGCGCCCACCATGGGCTTCCACGACTTGTTGGACGAAGGAGAGCCCTAAGCCAGACCCTTCCCCTTTTGCGGTAGAGGCACGGTAGAAGCGGCGGAAGATGAAGGGCAATTCTGAGGGCGGGATACCGACACCTGTGTCTTCCACCTCCAAAACTGCTTCCCCATTGCGCTGAAACACCCGCACCCAAATGTGCCCACCTTCGCGGTTATACTTGACGGCGTTACTTATCAAGTTGGCAATTGTTCGCTCCATCAGCGCCCTATCAGCGTTGACCCAAACGGGCTGGTTGTCCAACTGGATGGAAAGGGAGAGGTGGTGCTCTGTGCATTCCCCTTCAAAGGCTTGAGCAATTTCTTGGGCGCACTCGCGCAGATCAAAACGGACAGGGTGGAGAGGTGGTAGCCCTTGCGAACCTGTCACTAACTGGACGATTTGCTGCACCATGTCGTAGATGCGCTCTGTTTGTTCCGCGATCACCTGAAAGGCGCGATGGGCGGGAGGCGCCAGTTCTCCCAAGTAGCCTTTTAGCCCCGAGAGGGCGAAGCCCCGAATAGCCGTAATCGGAGACTTGATGTCGTGAGCCAAGACAGAGAGCATCTCTCGTTGTTCCCGCTCTCGGCGTCGCCAGTGGGTGATGTCGCTAAGGACGCCTACAACGCCCACAAATTGCTTTTGCTCGTCGTGGACTGGGAGAAGACTGACGCGCAGAACCGTTCCGTCGGGAAGCGTCCACTCGCGCGTGATGGCAGGGTGAAGGGGCTTGAGCACTTCCTGCAAGGCTTGTCGCAGATGGTTCGCAACGGGGGAAGTCACTTCCTCCAAGCGCTTGCCTAACAAAGAGGACAGCGGCGCCCCCAGCAGTTGCGCTCCCGCTTCGTTCAAGTAAGAGAGAGTGCCATCAGGGAGAAGGACAACGACGCCTTCTACCATGCTGGAGAGGACAAGGCGGAATCGGCTTTGTTCCCACTGCAACGCCCGCAATTGCTCCCACGCTTGCTCCGCTTGCTGGCGAGCGAGTTGTAACTCTTGAAGCAAATGGTTGCGTGCCGTTTGATACAACTGCAGGAAGGCGTCTATCAGGGGACTTGTCTCGCTGCGAGGTTGGTAACGGTAGATAGCGTTATCCCCTTCACCTTCTCGTTGGAGCAAGCCAGCGGCTACTAAGGCTTCCGCTGCGGCGCGCACCTCTTCAGGAGGTCGCCCTAACCAAACGGAAAGCCCTTGGGCGGTATCCATCGCTTGGTTAATCGCGAGGAAAGCAAGCAATTCCTGTTTCAGCGGGGTGTCCAACACTTCCCGCAGAAAAATTCGGAGGTTGTCCGTTACCAACCCATTCACCCCTCTTCCCCTTGTCGTTTACAGGAACGGTGACGAGAACACTTATGGGCGGACTTGCACAGGTTCTCGGCGGCGGCGCCCTCGCTGTCGCTTGATGAGTTCGTAGTCCAAACCGGCGGCTTCCACCGCAGCACGCCAACTGCCAAAGTAACGAGGGGATTGCGCGATGGCGACCAGATTGGGATAGGCTTTCTGCATCGCGGTCACGCTGAGGTCTTGCCCTTGCGCGTAGAGGCGTCGGATTTCCTCAACAATTCGCTCCTTCGTCCATTTCTGCCGTTGAACAACTTCGTCGTAGTTCAACCCAGCCGCCTCTATGGCTTTGCGCCAACTACCGAAGCGGTAGCGGGCTTTTCGGAACAAGGAGAGGTGATGCCGCCACGCCCCACTCAACTCTTCTATGCGCCCTTCTTGGTATAACTGGCGGATGCGTTCTATGATTTGCTGCTTGTCTGTCTCCAGCCGTTGGTGCTTTCGCTGCTGGACATATTTGTCGTAATCAAACCCTGCAGCGATAACGGCTTCCCGCCAGCCGCCAAAGAACTTGCGGGCAGCGGCTAAAAGGGTTTGGGATTGACGCATCACTGCTGAAGGGCGCAGATCGCTCCCTGACTCAACAAGGTGCTTGATGCGTTCAAGGACTTTTTCCTTTGTCCATCGCTTAACTCGCACTACTTGGTCGTAGTTAAAGCCGGCTGCCTCCACCGCTGCACGCCAACTGCCGAAATATTTCCGAGAGCATGCCGTTGCCACTAAGGAAGAAAAGACTTTCCGCACCGACGCCATGTGTAAAGGGACACCTTGCTCATAAAGTCGGCGGATTTCCTCCACAATGCGTTCCCTCGTCCACCGATGTCGCTTTCTCATTGCCTCCAGTGACACCTCCACAAGGGGACTTAATTGTGCTGCGACAAGCCATATGAATTATAAAGCCTTCGCTGCAGGGTAGTGGGGGAAGGTGGCGGGATTTTTGAGAGGCACTTGCTATCACGAACGGGCAACTTCGCTACTGCCGGCTTTCTCTTCTGCGGCTTTCAGGAGGGGTTGCCCCCTCGTGGGTAAAGTGACGGTGAAGGTTGTTCCCCGTCCGACCTCGCTGAACACTTCAATCTCGCCGCCGTGGGCTTCCACAGCGGACTTAACGATGGACAAGCCCAAGCCCGTGCCCTCATGGACAAACTCTTTAGCGTTTCGGCTGCGGAAGAACTCGTCAAAGATGTGGGGCAAATCTTCGGGTGGGATGCCAATTCCTGTGTCGCTGACTTGGAAAACGATGTCGCCTTCGTGGGGATACAGTAAGACTTCCACCCGCCCCCCTTTGGGGGTGTAACGGATAGCGTTATCAATCAAGTTGGCAGCCATTTCTCGCAGCGCTTCGGGCACCCCCCAAATGTGGGGCACGCCCCGCAATAAGTCCACCTGCAAATCAATGTTTTTTGCCAACGCACTGGCGCGCAAACCTTCCACCACTTCGCTAACTAAGCGCTCAAAGTCTACCCACTCCCGCTCCTGCACCAACCGAGCATCCCGCATCCGTGCCAAAGTGAGGATGTTGTTCACAATGGCAAGCATCTCGTCCAAGCGAGCAGCAACGCGGTCTAAAGTTTCCACAGCGGCGGGTGGGAGTTCGCCTTTGTAGCCTGCTTTGAGGATGTTGATGAGGCTCTTTGCCGCATTCAAGGGTGCCCGCAACTCGTGGCTCATCTTCCGCAGGTGCGTGGACTTCATCCGCTCCAACGCTTCTAACCGCTCGTTAGCTTCCTCCAATTCGGAGGCATATTGCTTCAAGGTTTGCGCCAACTCCTTTATTTCTTGCTCCCGGCGACGCAACCTTAGAGCAATAACTGAGGTCATGAACAACGTCACATGGATGGTCATGGCAAATGCGACGACAGTGCCGACAACGAAAAGGGAAGAATCGCAAATGCGGGGGAACGGGTCAATGTGGTAATGCTTCAGCATCCCCACATGTTCCGCCAAAACCGTGCCGCCGAAAAGCACTGTTGCCAACGCTGCCAATCCCCACGCCCATCGTAAAGGCAACAGCACGCTGGCAATAATCATGTGGAACACGAAGAAGAAAGCGAACGGGTTCTCTATGCTGCCTGAAAAATGCAAGAGCAAAGTCAAAGCCACTAAATCCGCCGACGCTTGCAAGAGGGCGCAGTAGTGGGGATCAAGACGAGGGGGACGGCGAGGGTCAGTCAGGTGGAGGAAGACAAGGTTGTAAAGAGCCACGATAGCGAGCACGCTAAAAAGCCAACCGATAGGGAGGCGAGCGCCTAATGCCGACGCGAGAATGATGGTGAGCGATGCGCCGACGACAGCGCCCCAGCGCAGTTGCGCAAACCAACGGCACAAGCCGCCCCGCAACTCCGCCATCGCAAAAGTTTCCGCTAACCCTTCTATGGTCAGTCCCCCAGAGTTTTTCTCCTGTTGCTCTTTCGGTGTTTGCTGTTCAGTGTCCACCATCGCTCATCCTTGCAAACCGAGCAGAAACGCTCGCATTGAACTTTGCTTTGGCACCAATTGCGGTTATGGGACGACTACAAGAGTTGACCCTACAATGGCGAGCGCTTACCCGATCGGAACACCACCCAGCCGGCGGATGCGAGCGATAGGGGAAGTGTAATCGGGCAAAATTAGCGGTGAGACGCGGTCGGTGTTGATACCGGCTTCTTGCAGTTGGCGGTGATACTCCCGCACATGCTCTAAGGTGGGGCGACCAGGGGACGCTTGCTTCGCCCATGCGGCAGCGCTCAACCCAGCGCGTCGTCCGAAGACGAGAATGTCCAGCAGTGAGTTGCCCATCAAGCGGTTGCGTCCATGGACACCACCGCTCACTTCCCCTGCCACAAACAGCCCTGGAATATCGCACGATGCATCGTCGCGAATTACGATGCCGCCGTTCTGATAATGCTGCGTGGGATAAACGAGGATAGGTTCTTTCGTGATGTCAATGCCAAAGCGGGCGAACTGCCGGACCATTGCGGGGAGTGCGCGTTGGATGGTTCCCTTCCCTCGGAGCATGTCAATCATTGGCGTGTCCAGCCAGACGCCGACCATCCCTGTTGGCGTGATAACACCTTTGCCTCGGTCGGTGCACTCACGGATAATCGCGGCGGAAACCACATCGCGGGTCTCCAGTTCGTAAATGAACTGCTCGCCGTCCACATTGACCAGGTGAGCGCCCAACCCGCGCACTTTTTCGGTGACCAACTGCCCCAAGATTTGCTCAGGGTAAGCAACGCCTGTGGGGTGATACTGGACCGTGTCCATGAAAATCATGCGGGCACCTGCTCGGTAGGCAATGACCAGTCCGTCGGCGGTTGCGCCGTAGTGATTGGTGGTGGGGAAACCCTGAACATGGAGCCGTCCCATCCCGCCCGTTGCCAAGACAACGGCTTTCGCTCGCACCACGAAGTATTCTTCCGTCTCAAGGTCGTAAAGGATGGCGCCGACGCAATGGCGGTGTTCGTCCAGCAGCAATTCCACAGCGGGGCGGAACTCCCACGCAGGGATGCCTCGGTTTCGCGCTTCGTCACGGAGCACCCGCATTATTTCCATACCCGTGTAGTCGCGGCACGAGTGCATCCGCCGGCGCGAAGTGCCGCCGCCGTGCACGGTAATCATCGTCCCATCTGGCTCCTTGTCAAACATCACACCCAACGACTCTAACCAGCGAATGATAAAGGGGGCATCCATCACCAGGGCTTTGACCAACTCGGGGATGTTCACGAACCCACCGCCACCCATGACATCCAGGTAGTGGCGGACGGGGGAGTCGTTGGGTTTGTCGGCGGCTTGGATGCCTCCTTGTGCCATCATTGTGTTTGCATCGCCCCACCGCAACTTGGTCGCAATCAAGACATCCACGCCCTGCTCCTGTGCCCAAAGGGCAGCAGCCGTCCCCGCACCACCGCCACCAATGATGAGCACATCGGTTTCGTAATCTACTCGCGACAAGTCAAAGGTGTCAGGGTCAATGCGGCTACGGGCTTCCAGCAAATCGGCTAATTCGTTGGGCACTAAGTCGCCCTTGTTGGGACCAATGGCAAGCGGGCGAAAGGTTTCTCGCCGATAGTCGGGGTGATAGGCTTCCAGCAAGCGTTGCCGCTCTTCCAAAGAAAGGCGAGGGAACGCCCCCTTCATCCGTCGGCTGCGAGTCTCTTCCACTTTCGCGATGCTCTCTTGCATGCTCTCAGGATAAGGCATCCTTCATCGCCTCCCCAACAAAATTATGCGGCAGTTATTGCGCTGAGTTCGGCAAACATTTGTTCTTCAGCGAACCCTTCCAAGTCAATGCTGTGGTTGCGGCAAGCAACAGTGCAGGCACCACATCCCGCGCACAAACCGGGGTTGACGGAAGCCACTACCTTGAGCAAGTTCCCTTGTCGGTCGCGAATTTCTTTGGGCTCAATGGCTCGGTAGGGGCAAACCCGCTGGCACTCAAAGCAACCCGCGCAAGTTTGTTCGTTCACCCGAGCAACGGTTGGCTCCCGTTCAATGGCATCTTGAGCAAACATCGCCAAAACTTTGCTGGCAGCGCCGCTGGCTTGCGCAACGGCATCAGGGATGTCCTTCGGTGCTTGACAGGCACCCGCTAAGAACACGCCTGCTACCTGCGTTTCCACCGGGCGCAACTTGGGGTGCACCTCCGAGAAGAAACCGTGCTCGTCTGCAGGCACGCCTAACATTTGCGCCAGTTCAGCAGCACCCTCTGCCGCTTTAATGGCAGTTGCCAGCACCACCATGTCTGCTGGGATTTCCACAGGCATCCCGCTGAGCGTGTCCACGCCCTTGACAATCAACTTACCGTCCTGTTGGTAAATCTTTGACACTCGTCCCCGCAAGTAAACGATGCCTTCTTCTTCAATGGCGCGGCGGATGAACTCCTCGTAGCCTTTCCCAGCAGCGCGGACATCCATGTAGAACACGAACGCCTGCCCGTCGTGAACCTTGTGCTTGAACAGGATGGCGTGCTTGGCTGCATACATGCAGCAAATCTTGGAGCAGTAAGGGATGCCTTTGGCGCGGTCACGGGAGCCAACGCAGGAGATGAAGACCACCGTCTTCGCTTCTTTCTTGTCTGATGGGCGCAACACTTGTCCTCCTGTGGGACCCGATGCGGAAAGCAAGCGTTCAAACTGCAACCCGTGCACCACATCTTTGTAGCGCCCGCCCCCATACTCGCTGTAAAGGCTGGGATCAACAAGGTCGTAACCCGTCGCCAACACAATGGCGCCTACCTTTTCGGTAATCAGTTGCTCCTGCTGATTGAAGTCAATAGCGTTGCGGGGGCATTCCTTCTCACACAGCCGACAACCGCCTCGGCGGAAGTAAGCGCAATAGTTGCGGTCAATGACGGGGATGTTGGGCACCGCTTGCGGAAAGGGGATGTAAATGGCGGTTCGGTTGCCCAAACTGTAATCAAACTCCGACGGGATGCGCTTCTGCGGGCAGCGTTGGATGCAAGCGCCGCAACCCGTGCAGACTTCCTCGTTGACATATCGTGGCTTCTTGCGGATGGTTACCTCAAAGTTGCCCACATAGCCCTTGACTTCCGCTACCTCGGAGTAAGTGTAAAGGCGAATGTTCGGATGCTGCCTCACTTCCACCATCTTGGGTGTCAGGATGCACTGGGAGCAGTCCAGCGTGGGGAAAGTTTCGGACAGTTGCGCCATGTGCCCGCCGATGGACGGTTGGCGCTCCACCAAGATGACTTCGTAGCCACCGTTAGCGATGTCCAAAGCGGCTTGGATGCCGGCAACGCCTCCACCGATGACCAACGCTCGCTTGGTCACGGGGACGCGAATGGGCATCAAAGGGCGGTTGCGCTTCACTTTCTCCACGAGGAACCGCACCAACTCAATGGCTTTTTGCGTCGCTTTTTCTCTGTCACCATGCACCCACGAGCAATGTTCGCGGATGTTTGCCATTTCGCACAAGTAAGGGTTAAGCCCTGCCCCCGCGCACGCGCGCCGAAAAGTGAGTTCGTGCATGTGGGGCGAACATGCCGCTACCACAACGCCTGTCAACCGCTTTTCAGCAATCGCTTCGCGAATCATCTCTTGCCCGGGCGCTGAGCACATGTAGCGGTAGTCAACGGCATGGACAACACCGGGGTGCTTTTCCAGCGCCTCCCGCACTCTTGCGACATCCACCGTGCGAGCGATGTTTTCGCCGCAGTGACAGATGAAGACACCGATGCGCGCCATCTGCCAAGAACCCCCTTAGACGAGCCCTTTCTCTCGCAAAACGGGCTGTGGGTCAACGATGAGTCGGTCAAGCCCTAATTCGTTGGCAGGAACGCCTAATGCCAAGCCCAAAAGTTGTGTGAAGTAAAGAACGGGCAAGCGCAGTTGTTGCTTTAACTGCCGTTCCACATCGCTCTGGCGCAGGTCAAGGTTGATTTGGCACATGGGGCAAGCAACGGCAATGAGATCCGCTCCTGCCCCTTTCGCCGCCTGCAAAATGTTGCCCGTTAGCCGTAAGACAATTTCGGGATGCGGCACGGCATGGAACGCGCCGCAGCACTCCGTTTTGAACTCCCACTCAACAGGTTCGGCACCAATTGCTGCCATCAGTTGGTCCATCTTCTGCGGTCGGTCAGGGTCGTCAAATGCCATCACTTTTGGCGGTCGGACCAAAAGGCAGCCGTAGTAACTTGCTACCTTAAGCCCTTTCAACGGCTTCGTCACTTTCGCCTTCAAGTTCTCCAACCCGTAGCCGTCGCACACGACCTCTATCAAGTGAGCAACTTGGGCTAAGTGTCCGTCGGTTTCGGGCAATGCAGCGAGGTAGCGCACTTGCTCCCAAAGGGAGCGGTCATGTTGAAGGTCGTGCAGCGCCGTTTTGAACCGATTGAAACAAGCAGCGCAGCCGGTAACAACAGTGTCGCTGGGTGCTTGGGCAAGGTTCTTCGCCGCCAAAGCCAACGAAAGCAGCGAGTTCACAGCATGGGCAGGTGACGCTCCACAACAAACCCAGTTAGGCATCTCCGTCAAAGTAATGCCCAGTCGCTCGCAAACCTTTCGCGTTGACAAGTCATACTCGCTCGCAATGCCGTGGGCAGAGCAACCAGGATAGTAGGCGTAAGTCATCGTCGCTTTCCCTCCAAACGCTCAAAGATTGGGCGAACGGAAGCGCTGTTTTTGGACGGGCGCACAAGCAACTTGCCTTTGGAAAGCAACAACGGCGCCTTGTCTGCGTCTTGGAACAAATGCCCACTTTGCAGGTTGTATTGCAGCACCAACGCAGGTTCAAAAATGCGTCCGTAGCGGCGAAGGTTGCTTAGGAAAGCGCGGAAGAAAGTCGCGACTTCCTTATCCGCCACGCGCCCTTCCTCCCACGCCATCTCCCGCAAAGCATCCATCACTCTCGCTGTGTCAATCTCTTGCGGGCAACGGGTGGTGCAAGTCTGGCAGCCAACGCACAGCCAAATCGCCTTGCTGTTCAGAACGCGCTCCTTTTGCCCCAACTGCACCAAGCGCATGATGCGGGCGGGGTCAATGTCCATTGCGAAAGCGACAGGGCAACCCGCTGTGCACTTGCCGCATTGGTAGCACCAGTCCACCCGCTCTCCAGACCTGCGGATGACTTCCCGAAGGAAAAGGCGGAAAGCATCGGTGAGCACAAGGGGCGCTTCAGTCGCTTCAGGGTGCGAGACGAGGGGCGTGGGACGGTTGTGTGTTTGCTGCTTTTGTTCCGCAACCTCTTGCATTGGTTCGCCTCCTTTCAATGGGACAAGGGTTAGGGGACGCGGGACGGGTTGGTCCTCAGTCTTCATCGGTCTTGGTGGGCACCAACTCTTCAGGCTCAATGTCCCGCTCCGCGTAAAGTTTCCGCAAAGTTTCCTTGTCTGCCCTCATCAACGCTTCCAACTCCGCATCAAACACGCCCGCTTGAATTTCTTCCAGCCGCTTGGTCAAGTGCGGCGCCAAAGGGGTTAGGAGTTTTGCATAAAGGCGGCGGGCTAACATGGCGACATGGTAGTGGGAGATTTCCGCTGGGCACCGGCTGGTGCACAAACCGCACTGGATGCAGTCAAAGGATAAGTCGGCGGCTTTGGCGATATCGCCCCGCATGGCAGCAGCAATGTAGCGCATCACATCCAACTCCTGCGGGCAAACCTTTAGGCAGGTGCCGCACTGCAAACAGCGGGTCACTTCAGGATAGAAGCGCAGGATGGCTTCAGCGGTTGGCGAGAGGGTGTTGATGTCGTAAATGGCTTTCGTGGCGGGGTAGAAGGGGATTTGGGTCAGATACATGCCGTCTTCTGCCACCGTTTGGCAGGCTAACCCCACCCGCAAGCGGAAGTCACCGGCTTTGCGGTAGACGGTTGCGCACGCCCCGCAGAAACCGCCTCGGCATCCCACCCCTCGCACCAACCGATAACCCGCATACTCCATCGCCTTCAAAATGGTCAAGCCCTTCGGCACTTCATAGCGTTTGCCCATGATGTAGACCGTGATGGTTTCCGTGACAACTTCGGTCTGCACTGCCATCCGTGTCACCGTCCTTGCTGCCGGTGTGCGTTTTTGTCAATCGCCTGCCCAAGAGACAGGCTCTGCCTCTTGCAACTTCCAAGGGTCGTAGCCTTTTGCTTCCTGACAGAAGACGGTAAAGCCGCACCATTCAAACGCCGCCACATAGCGCCGCAGCACATCCTCCACAGCAGCAGCGGCTTTCTTCCGCAGTGCCTCGTCTTCGGTGTCCAACCCCAACGCCGAAAGGGTTGCGACGGCGATTTCCTCTACGACTTCTGGTAACCGCTTACATTCCACCAGCAGGTGCAACTGCATTCGGGTTGGGATGCGGTCAGGCACCTTTACTTCTGCCATGCCTTTTCCCTCCTTTCACCCCATCCCAAGCACAACGGGACGGGGGTCCACAAGGTGTTGCTCCAAACCCAAACTGTAAGGTTCGGCGCCTAACGCCAATGCCATCAGTTGCGTGAAGTAGAGCACGGGCACCGATTTGATTTCGCCGTTGCTTTCCGCTATCTGGACTTGTTGCCAGTCCAGGTTGAACTGACAAAGGGGGCAACTGGTGACCAGAACATCGGCACCCAGTTGAGCAGCGGAACGAACGATGGTAGCGGAACACTGCGCTGCGACCTCGGGGCGACTGACAATCATGAAGGAGCCGCAGCACTCCACCTTGCGAGGAAAATCAACGGGTTCGCAACCCAACGCTGTTAGCAGTTGCTCCATAACCGTTGGCTCTTCAGGGTCATCCAAGCCAATCTCTTTCGGCGGTCGCAGGAGCAAGCAACCGTAGTAGGGCGCAACCTTCAACCCTGTCAAGGGGCGAGCGACCCGCTGCCGCACAGCATCAAAGCTGACATCGTCCCGCAGCACTTCCAGCAGGTGCACTACTTGAGTAGTGCCGTCGTAGGGTTGCTCCAAGAAGTCCGTCACCTTTTGCCGCCGCTCGCTGTCCTGTTGCATCACCAAGTTGGCGCGTTTGAGCGTGTTGTAGCAGAAGGAGCATAAAGTCAACAACTTGTTGCTGATGGCTTGGGCGTCCGCTAAGATGCGCACGGGCGCCAACAACCCCATCACAGCGTCCGTGACTTGCGCTACCAACCCCCCGCAGCACTGCCACTGGGGCAGTTCCACCAGTTCCAACCCAAGCGCTTGAGCGACCCAACGGGTTGTTTGGTCAAAGGCTTTCGCCTTGCTGGCTAAGGTGCAGCCGGGATAGTAAGCCAACCGCATGTCCCATCACCTTCTACCGACTTTCCGACCTGCCGACTTGCCGATTTGCCGACCTGCCGAACTTTCACAGGCTCAACTTTCGGAAGGCACTGACCGTTGCCAACTGCGGCACTTCCGCCACCAGTTCGGCGGGTGGCAAGAACACTTGGACTTGTCCCCGACTCTCGCGCAGCAGGATGGTGCGGATTGCTTCCATCACTTTCGCCACATCCACACCTTTCGGGCAACGGGTGGCACAGGTCATGCACGCCACGCACAACCAAGGGGCTTGGCTGGCGAACACTTCCTTTGTCAACCCCAGTTGGAGCAACCGCATGACTTGGTGGGGAAGCAAATCGGCAGCGAACGCCAAAGGGCAACCCGCCGAGCATTTGCCACACTGGTAGCAGGCATACAGGTTTTGCCCGCTTAGTTCCTCAATCTCCTGCAAGACATCGCTGCTCAACCGGCGAGCGGAAAGTTTCACTGTCGTCACGATGGGGTCACCTCAGCGCCGACAAACTTTTTCGCATACTCGTAACCCGTCTCAAACGCCTTCAGGTTCAACTCCTCGGTGCCGCGCGGGACGGAGGTGGCGATGGCTTGCCGCATCGCTTCAGGGCTCACGATTCCTGTTACTGCTGTCAGGAAGCCCAACATGACGATGTTCGCCACAATCTTGCGCCCCAACTGCTCTGCCAAGCGGGTGGCAGGGATTTTCAGCATCTTCATCCCTTCCCGCTCCTCGTTGGGGTCCACCAAGTCCTCGTCAATGATGAGCAAACAGTGGGGCGAACGCTTCGCTGCGTAAGCGTGGTAAGCCTCTTGCGCCATCACCACCATCGCCTCAGGGTCACTGACGCGCGGGTAGTCAATGAGTTCGTCAGAGATGACCACCTCCGCTTTGGAGGCGCCGCCGCGCGATTCGGGACCGTAAGACTGCACCAACGCCGCTTCCTTCCCCTCGTAAACGGCAGCGGCTTTGCCCAAGATGTAGCCTGCCAGCACGATGCCTTGACCACCAAAACCTGCCAACAAAACTTCTCGCCGGTTCGCCATCATTGCTCACCGTCCTCATCAGCGAATTCGCGTTGTTTTGCCCTGATGGTGTCCAGCAGCGTTGGTCGCTCCGTGTCCACGAATTTCCCGACGACGATGGGACCGCCCAGCGTTAGTTCGCATTCTTCCAGTGGGGCGAAATGCTTGATGACCGTTCGCTCGCGATAAATTCGCAACTCGTCCAGCGCTTCCCCCAAGCGGTTGCGCCGACCGTAGTTGGTGGGGCAAGGGGAGATGACCTCAATGAAGCGGAAGCCCCGCTTGTGGAAGGCTTCGGCAATGGAGTTGCGCAACCGCCCTAAGTCCAACACGGTCCACCGCGCCACATACACCGCACCAGCCGCAGCGGCTAATCGGGGCAAGTTGAAGGGATACTCAGGGTTGCCGTAGGGCGTCGTGGTGGTGCGACCGCCTATGTGCGTGGTCGGTCCGCTCTGCCCGCCTGTCATCCCGTAGTTGAAGTTGTTGATGCAGATGATGAGCAAGTCTGCGTTGCGCCGCGCTGCGTGGATGAAGTGGTTGCCGCCAATCGCCACAATGTCTCCATCGCCGCTGAACACGGTGACAATCAATTCAGGGTTTGCAAGATGCAGCCCGATGGCGAAAGGAATGGCGCGCCCGTGGGTGGTGTGGAAACTGTTGCAGTTCATGTAGCCAGCAACGCGCCCTGAGCACCCGATGCCCGAAACGACGCACAGTTTGTCCAAGTCAATGTTGGCTTGTTTGATGGCAGCGACGAAGGCGTTGACCGCAACACCGATACCGCATCCCGAACACCAAATGTGGGGCAACCGGTCTCGTCGCAACGCCCACTCGGACGGGTGCTCAAAGACCAAAACTTCCGCCATCGCTTCCGGCGTCTCTAACCGCATCAGTTCTTCCGCTGACACGACGGTCATCTTCTGTCGCCTCCGTCACGAACC
>FWWM01008263.1_pt1 | contig 20164 bp, 15 predicted proteins | sample 2228351 | NCBI WGS metagenome assembly FWWM01 (sample SAMEA103939774, study PRJEB20133) | metagenome
TCAAAGCGCCAAAGCCGCTCTGCCCACTCGTGCCACTTTGCCAGATCGATTGGCCGTGCCATGTGTGTACTCCCATGCGTGGAACCATTCAGCAGCCCACGCACGCGAGCCTAACACAGCCGTCAAGAATGGTATGGGTGGACGGTTACGAACTATGTAAGATGTGGCAACCATGCAGCCGGACGTGCCATGGCCGCACTCGGCGGAGTGCGGGCAGGCCCGCCCATGACCCGTGTGTGCATGTTCAGCCCGCATTGTGGCGAACGCGGCTCTGATTAAACCTGCGTTGATGGCCAGCGCGACTACCGACCGCCCCCGTTGGGGCCAACGCGGCTACGGGCAGGCGCCCCGCCGGCGTAAAGCCGACGGCTCGTACTGCGCTGCGTATCGAGGGGCAGGCGCCCCGCCGGCCTAAAGCCGGCGGCTCGTACTGCGCGGCCCCTGCGTATCGAGCGGCAGGCCCACCGCTTCCCGCGCAGATCAGCAGATGCGAACCGTCCAATGCCGGTAAACTTTCCGGCTGAGATGCCTTTAAGGTGGGTGATGAGGGTTGCGGTGCTTCATCTTCCGGTCGTGTTGACGGAAGCCGCGACCCAGACATCCACAACGAGGAGGTTGGCTATGGCAACCGCTACTGCAAAGGCCGTGGGCGAACGCAAGGTGCCCGTCTCAGACGAACTGGCCGAAGAGGCCCGCAAGTGGCAACAGGAGCAGAAGCCCGAGCGGTCCGCTCCGACCATCGAGGGCGGTCGGCAACCGGTGCAGACGCCCCAGGCGGTCCGGTTCGACAAGGATTAAGCCGGGCGGTTCGCGAGCAGGGCGGCCAGAGAGGCTGGTGTGCCCGGGCACACCGGCCCTCTGGACGTCGCCCGGCGCGGTGCAACAAGAGCCAAGGAGCAGCGCATGGCCCTGACATTCTGGCTGGTGTTGCCACGGCGGGTCTGGCGGGAGCAGATCCCAATCTTGGCACGCAGCACGGGCATGGGCGTGGCTCACCTGACGCGCAACTTCTACCAACAGACGCACGAGTTCATCGCCACGGCTCTGCGGCCGCTTTCGCCCATGGCGCGCTCTCGGCAGTTCGGCCCCTTGGATGACTTGCTGCTGGTGCGGATCCAACCCGAGGTCGAGTCGCGCAACCTGGACGAGCTTCTGGCTGGGTTTTCTCCGCTGCCCATGCAGGTGGTGGTAGGTCTGGTTCTGGGTCGGGGCAGGGCGGCGGGGCGCTGGCTGGGCGGCGTGTGGGAAGAAGGACGGGGCTATCCACTGGAGGGTTTCACGCTGGTGGGTCCCGGCATGCGCCAGGTTGTCCGCGAGCGCTTGCACGCCGCGGAGGAGTCGCATTCGCCCTCCGAACGATGGAGCCGCACCAGGGGAGCCCTAGGAGATGCCGTGTGGCAGCGGGTGCGGCGCAGCCGGGTCTTGGTGGCGGGGGCAGGCCGCAACGGCTCTGTGGCAGCCCTGACGCTGGCGATGCTGGGAGTTGCCAAGCTGGTGTTGATCGACGACGACCAGGACGAGCTGCACAACCTCGACGCCACGCTCGGGGCGACGCCCGCCAAGCTGCGTCGGCCGAAGGTTCAGAACCGTGCAGAAATGTTGAAAAGCATTCGGCCCGATGACCTGGAGGTAGAGGCGATACCGCACTCCCTCCTGGACACTCCGGCCGCCGAGGCGCTGCGCCGCGTCGACCTTATTGTGACCGCCGTCGATCGTGACGGGCCAAGGCTGAGGGCCGCGCTGGCCGCGCGGCGCTGGTGCAAGGTACACCTGGACATTGGCACGGGCATCTTCGGCACGGGCGCGGCCCGGCAGATGGGCAGCGACGTGCGGCTGCTGTCACCCGGAGAGGCGTGCGTCTGCTGCCTGGGCGGCCTACGAGACCTGGAGCAAGCCCGCCGCGAGGAGGCAGCGCCGCCTGGGGCATTGTGGCGCGGGCCCCAGCCAGAATGGTACGAACAACGGGCGGGCGAACTGCCTTCACGTCTCGCGCGAAGCGCCTGGAGGCATGTGCTTTTACGCAATAAAAGGTGTGCGGCTGTTCGAGCGCCGCGCCCCCCTGGCGCCGGGCACCCTGGTGGGAGAGGCCGAGCACGAGCAAATGTGCGAGGCCTTCCAGCGCATGGGGTGCGACACGAGCTACCTGCTGCCGGTCCCGGGCAAGGCCACGAACCGCTCAGACGTGTTCATGGGCCGGGACGATCGGCGCCGGCTCATCGTTCGGCGCGAGGGTCCCATTGATTTCGAGGCCGATCTGACGTCGGAGCGCTGCCGGCCGCTGAAAAGCCTCTTGGCACGCAGCCAGGCGAGCCTGCTAGGCAACCTGCCGCTGCCGCTCACCAGGGAACTTCTCGAGTGGGGGCAGCTCTTGGGGACCTATATGAGCCTGGGACCGGGCGAGCGGCAGCTTGGCCGGCTGGCCGAGCTTGCGCCCGACGCGCTGTTTCTGAACCTGGATGCGGCGCGGGCCGCCACGGGCCTGGGCGCGGCGGCGCCGGCGGCGGTGTTCGACGGGCTGTGCAAGCGGACGCGAACGAGGCACGTGGTGGTGATGACCGGCGGCGGCGAGCAGCCCACGTTTATCTGTGAGCGCCGAGCGAGTGTGGTATGGAGGCTGGAGCCCGAGCAGATCGGCCCCCTGATGCGCGACGGGCGCCATGTGAACGGCCTGGGCGCCGGGGACGCTCTTGCCGGCGCCGCGACATTGTTGCTGGGCCTTGCGCGTCGGCTGACGGCCGGCGAGCTGGCGTACACGATCGCTCGCTTTGCGCAGTCGGTTGTTAGCGTGCACCTGACCGGCAACGGCGCGGCACATGAGCTGTTGCATGAGCGCTACGAGCGGCTGCGGGCGGCTTTGTCGCCGCAGCCGCCCACGCCCGCAGTCGTGCAGCGGCGGGCTGCTTGAGGGTGCGTCTGAGCAAGAGGCCCCTTGTGTCGGGCAGGCTCGTGACGCAGGGGAGGGGGGCTGCTATGCGAAGCAGGCGAGACGCCTGCTTTGCGTGCCAGCCGCGACGGCTCTTCTGCGAAGCAGGCGGCACGCCTGCTCTACCAATAAGCAGGCGGCACGCCTGCTCTGCCAATAAGCAGGCGGCACACCTGGTTTACCAATAAGCAGGCGAGACGCCTGCTTTACGAAGGGGGCGGGCATACGTGCGAGCCGGCTGTGGCACTTTCCACGGGCTGGCCATGTGCTAGAATCGCTGCCGGGCTGCACGGAAGGAAACACCGACGGTTGGCGAGGCGGAGATGAGCATCGAGCTGGGTGATCGTACATACTTGGGCCCGGTTCCAGCCGTTTGGACTAGAACCCATCTGTTGGGCCTGGAGGATCTCTCTGCCGAAGAGTTGACGGCCGTGCTGGATGCCGCAGCGATGTTCAAGGAGATCACGGGCTCTTGCCGCGAGAGACTGAGCATCCTGCGGGGCAAGACCTGTGCCAACCTGTTCTTCGAGAACTCGACGCGCACCCGCACGAGCTTTTCGCTGGCCGCCCGACGGTTGGGCGCCGACACGGTGGACTTCTCTCCCAGCGGGTCCAGTCTCTCCAAGGGAGAGACGTTCATCGACACGGCCCGCAACATCGAGGCGATGGGGGTGGACGTGGTGGTGGTCCGCCATCGCACGCCGGGTACGCCCCATTTATTGGCACAGAATCTGGCGTGCTCGGTGATCAACGCTGGAGACGGTGCGCACGAGCATCCCACGCAGGGTTTGCTGGATATCTTCACGATCCGGGAGCAGCGGGGGACGGTGGCCGGGCTGACGGTGGCACTGGTGGGAGACATCAATCATAGCCGCACGGCGCGGTCGAACATTTGGGGGTTGAAGAAGCTTGGGGCGCGGGTGATCCTGTGCGGGCCATCGACGCTGGTTTCGCAGCGGTGGCGTGAGTTGGGGGTGGAGGTTTCGCACGATCTGGACGCGATATTGCCGCATTGCGACGTGTTGAACCTGCTGCGTATTCAGTTTGAGCGGCAGAGTATGCGGCCGTTTCCGAGCGTGCGGGAGTATGCGCACCTGTACGCGATGAACCGGGAGCGGCTGGGGCGTGCGCGGAGAGACATACTGATTTTGGCGCCTGGCCCCATCAACCGCGGAGTGGAGGTGACGCCGGACGTGGCAGATGGGCCGCATTCGGTGATTCTGCGGCAGGTGGCCAATGGGCTGGCGGTGCGGATGGCCGTGCTCTGGCTGGTATGCGGGGCGGCAGATCGTGGCTGAGCTGGTACGTGCGTTCGCTGCCAAGGGCTGTTTTCTGCTACGGCCTGGCGCCGGTTCGGACTGGTCGCGGCGTTGTATGAGCGATGCGGAGAGATTGCCATGAGTCGCATCTTGATCGCGAACGGACGTGTGATCGATCCCAGCCAGGGACTGGACCGGGTGATGAACTTGCTGCTGGCCGACGGTCGGATTCAGCCTTATGACCAGGCGCCCAGGGGAGACGAGCAAGTCTTGGACGCTACCGGCCGGATTGTGGCTCCGGGGCTGATCGACATGCATGTGCATCTGCGGGAGCCGGGCCGCGAGGAAGACGAGACCATTGCCACCGGCACGGCGGCCGCCCTGGCGGGGGGGTTTACCAGCGTGGCCTGCATCCCCAATACGGAGCCGCCCATCGATACGCAGGCGGCGGTAGAGTTCGTGCAGCATCAGGCCGCCCTGGCCGACAACTGCAACGTGTACGTCGTGGCCTGCGTGAGCAAGAACCGCGAGGGGCGGGAACTGGCCGAACTCGGCCTATTGGTCCGCGCCGGCGCCGTCGCCTTTAGCGACGACGGCAGCCCCGTATACGACGCTGAGCTGATGCGCCGCGCCTTCGAGTACTGCCTGATGTTCGATAAGCCCATCCTCAACCACGCCGAAGTGCTCGAGCTGACCCGCGGCGGTGTGATGCACGAAGGCCTGGTGTCGCTCATTCTGGGCCTGCCCGGCATGCCCGCCGCCGCAGAAGACGTGATGACCAGCCGAGACATCGCCCTGGCTGAGGCCACAGGCGGGCGCATCCATATCATGCACGTCTCCACCGCAGGCAGTGTGGAGATCATCCGCCGCGCCAAGCGCCGGGGCGTGCGCGTCACAACCGAGGTCTGCCCCCACCACTTCACCTTGACCGACGAGTGCCTGCGTGCCTTCGACGCCAATTTCAAGATGAATCCGCCGCTGCGCTGCCGTAGCGATGTCGAGGCCTGCCTGGCCGGCCTGGCAGACGGCACCATCGACTGCATTGTCACGGACCACGCACCGCACGCGCGAGAAAAGAAGATGCAAGAACTCGACCAGGCCCCGTTCGGCATTGTCGGGCTGGAGACGGCCCTGGGCCTGGTGATCACGCAGCTTATCGAGCCGGGCCACCTAACGTGGAGCCAGGCGATCGAGAAGCTGGCCACCAACCCTGCCCGTATTCTGGGCTTGCCCAAAGGCTCGCTCGCCCCGGGTGCAGACGCGGACGTGACCATCATCGATCCCGCGTATGCTTGGACGGTCGATCCAGCCCGTTTCCGCTCCAAAAGCACCAACACCCCGTTTGCCGGTTGGAAGTTGCGAGGGAGGGCCGAAACGGTGATCGTAGGCGGAAAGGTCAAATACCAGGCCAGCCATGCTGGTTCTGAGCGTGATTTGTGACGTAGAATTGCGGCAGACGGCGGGGCGTTCAGTTACGGGATGTTCCGGTTGTGGCAGACTTTACGCATATAGCAATCTGGGTGCTGGCCAGCGTGTTGATCGGCATTGTGGCCGGTTTTTACGTGGGGCGGGCCACGCAGCAGAGTGAGCAGCAGCGCGTGGCGGAGCGGGAGAAGCAGGCGGCGATCAAGGCACTTACGGATCTGTTGCGGTCGGTGCAATCTCTGGCGGTCGAGATGGGGACGCACAACTCGGAGATGCAGGCGGTACAGCGGCACGTGGGCGACCTGCGGGCCACCGGGGAGTTGGAAGTGGTGCGGCAGGCATTACTGGAGCAGATTGCCACGGTGCTCAAATCGAACCAGCGGCTGACGGACGACCTGGGCTATGCGCGTTGCCGGCTGGAAGAGCAAGCAGAAGAACTCGACCGAACCCGGCAGGCTGCGCATACCGATGCGCTTACGGGCGTGGCCAATCGCAAGGCGTTCGACGACAAGCTCACCTTGCTCCTCGGCGAGTACCGCCGCGAGGGCGTGCCGTTTGCCTTCATCTTGGCGGACCTAGACCACTTCAAATGGGTGAACGACACGTACGGCCACACGGCAGGGGACCGCGTGTTGCGGCAGTTGGGAGAGTTTTTGCGCCGCAAGGTGCGCGAGGGAGACTTCGTGGCCCGCTACGGCGGCGACGAATTCGCCATTCTCATGCCGCGTACCGGGCTGGAAACGGCGGCACAGGTGGCCGAACGCCTGCTGAGCGACGCCGGGCGGATGAACTTCGGCGTGACCTCAGACACCGAACAGACCGTAGTCACGCTGAGCATGGGCGTGGCGGCCGTGCGCCGCGGCGACACGGCAGAAGCCCTGATTGCCCGAGCAGACGAGCAGCTCTATGAATCCAAGCGGCGCGGCCGAAACCAGGTACACGTCGAAGGCTCGGCCGCTGCTGAGTTAGCCGCCATCGATCGTTGATTGTATGCCGGCCGTCGCAGGCCGCCTGCACGCCATGGAACCCGATGCCCGGCTCGGTTGGCTGCTCATCGCCATCGGCCTGCTGCTTGCATTGGCCGGCCTGATCTGGCTGCTGGGGGCATGGCCCGGCTGGCTGGGAAAACTGCCAGGCGATGTGCGCATCGAACGGCCCGGATTCAAGCTCTACCTGCCGCTAAGCACCTGCCTGTTGCTCAGCCTGCTGCTTACAGTGCTCGCCTGGTTGCTACGCCGCTGGATGCACTAGACGCGTTCGACGTGCGACTTCGGGGCGTTCTGCATCGAGAGACATTCTTGCGCGTTCTTGTCTTGCGCGCCTTTCTAACGCGTAAACTCAAGGCGCGGCGGCAAGCCTCGTCAGCAAATCGGTTCGGCCGCCTGCATGCACCTAGGCCGCAGACGCTACCTGCCCTGCAAGCGCCAACCCCCCAGCAACCCGCTGGTGGCACGACAACTAGACGCGCGATAAACTGCGCGAATGGGGCGCCTCCCAATAGGCAGATCGGTTGCCAATGCCCCTCGGCCGACCGCACGCCTACCAGGAGAAACTGTCTGCCGCGAGCAATCATATGAGCCCCCAGCACGATCCGAGCGCGAAGGCGTCTTGCCCCGAAGGGCCTGCGGCTGCGTTGCCTGCCGGCCCAGCGGGATACGAGCTGGTCGAAGAGATCGGCCGAGGCGGCATGGGCATTGTCTACCGCGCTGTGGACGTGCGGCTGAACCGCGACGTGGCCGTCAAGCTGCTCGCTGAGCAGGCGTGCCCCGATTCTGCGGCCACGGCGCGGTTCGTGACCGAGGCCAAGATCACCGCACAGTTGCAGCACCCGGGCATTCCAGCGGTGCACGAGCTGGGCACCCTCGCCGACGGACGGCCATTTCTGGCCATGAAGTTGATTAAGGGCTCCACGCTGCAATCGCTGCTCAGACAGCGGTCGGACCCTCGGCAGGAGCGAGGCCGATTTGTGGCCATCTTCGAACAGCTCTGCCATGCGGTCGGTTATGCGCATGCCCACGGCGTCATTCACCGGGATCTCAAGCCGTCGAACGTGATGGTGGGCGCGTTTGGCGAGGTTCAGGTCATGGATTGGGGTTTGGCCAAAGTTCTCTCTCAAAGCCCCAAGCACCAGCTAGAATCTCCGGACGAACTCGCTTCTACCGTAGCCCATGTCACGCGGATCGACACACCCGAGCCGACCGGCTCGGCGACGCAGACCGGCTCGCTGCTCGGCACGCCAGCCTACATGGCCCCGGAGCAGGCGGCCGGCGAGATCCGCAAGTTGAACCCCCAAAGCGACGTATTTGGGCTAGGGGCGATTCTATGTGAGATCCTCACCGGTTCGCCGCCGTACCGGGGCAAGGACGCTAACGAGTTGCGTGTGCAAGCGGTGCGTTGCGAGACGGCCGCAGCGCTGGCCGCCCTCGATGTCTGCGACGCGGAGCCGGAGCTGGTCGCACTGTGCAAGCGCTGCCTGGCGTTCAGGCAAGACGATCGGCCGGCGGACGGGGCGGCCGTGGCTGGAGAAGTGGCTCGGATCCGGCAGGCGTCGGAGGAGCGTGCCCGTCGGGCTGAGCTGGAGCGGGCCGAGGCGCTGGTGCGGGCGGCCGAGCAGGCCAAACGGCGGCGGGTGTGGCTCGGTTTGGCCGCGAGTTTGACGGTGGGGTTGGTGGCGTCCTCGCTATTAGGGGTGTGGGCCGACCAGGCCCGTCGCGAAGCGGAGCGTGCACGGCTCAGAGAGTTGCAGCGCGCGGAGAGCGAAGCCAGGGCCAGGCGCGAAGCCCAACGCGCCACCGAGGCCGAGAAGCAGGCCCGCCTCAAGGAAGCGCAAGAACGCAAATATGCTCAAGCGATCGCAGATTTTGTCAGCAACGACATCCTGGCCTTGAGCAGCCTGGAAGGCCAATCACGTTTTGCCGCCCTCGTCCATGAGGAGCTGGACCCGAACATCAGCGTGCGGCAGTTGCTGGATCGCGCGGCCGAGAAGCTGCGTACACGCCGCGACCTTGATCCGCGCATCGAGGCACAGTTGTGCTGGATGATCGGCGTCAACTACCGTGCACTGGGCGAGTATGACCACGCCGTGAGGCTTCTGGAGCGCAGTTGCACGTTGCGCAAAAAACTATTCGGAGCGGACCACGAAAGCACGTTGAGCGCCCAGAACAGCCTGGCTGTCGCATGCCAGGGTGCCGGGCAGCTCGACAGGGCCCTGCGGCTCTTGGAGAAGACGCTTCCAGCCTCTGAGGCAAAGCTGGGGCACGATCACGCCATTACGATCGCAACCCGGAACAACCTAGCCCTTGCATACCAGGCCGCCGCCCAGTCCGAGAAGGCCCTGCCGCTTTATGAAGAGACGCTCAAGGCCCTTGAGGCGACGCTAGGGCACGACCACCCCAATACGCTCACCTGCCGCAACAACCTCGCTGGCGCCTACAAGAGGGCTGGGAAGCTCGACAAGGCCCTCCAGCTCTTGGAGGAAACGCTCCGGGCCTCTGAAGCAAAGCTGGGGCAAGACCACCCCTTTACGCTCACTTGCCGCAACAACCTAGCCGGTGCGTACCAAGATGCCGGTCAGCTCGAGAAAGCTCTGCCGCTCTTGGAGGAAGTGCTTCGAACCTCCACGGCAAAGCTGGGGCGGGACCACCCCGATACGCTCACCTGCCGCAATAACCTCGCCACCGCGTACCAAGCTGCCGGGCAGCTCGACAAGGCCCTGCCGCTTTATGAAGAAACGCTCCAGGCCCGTGAGGCGATGCTGGGGCCAGACCACCCCTATACGCTCACCTGCCGCAACAACCTCGCGGTGGCGTACCAAGCTGCCGGGCAGCTCCACAAGGCCCTGCCGCTCTACGAAGAAACGCTCCAGGCCCGTGAGGCGATGCTGGGGCCAGACCACCCCGATACGCTCACCTGCCGCAATAACCTCGCCGCGGCGTACCAAGCTGCCGGGCAGCTCGACAAGGCCCTGCCGCTTTACGAGCAGACGCTCAAAGCGTTTGAGGCCACGCTGGGGCCAGACCACCCCGATACACTCACCAGCCGCAACAACCTCGCGGTGGCGTACCAGGCGGCCGGGCAGCTCGACAAGGCCCTGCCGCTCTTGGAGCAGACGCTCAAGGCCCGTGAGACGACGCTAGGGCACGACCACCCCTATACGCTCACCAGCCGCAACAACCTCGCGGTGGCGTACCAGGCGGCCGGGCAGCTTGAGAAGTCCCTGGCGCTCTTGGAGCAAGTGGCAGCGGGCATCGAAAAACGGCGCTTCCAGCACGAGGACGCCGGCCGCATCATCCACAACACGATCAGGGGCTATGAGCAGGCCCAGCAGTTCGCCCAGGCCGAAGTGTGGCGGCGCAAGTGGCTAGCGGTGGTTTGCGAGCGAGCCGGGGCCGATTCGCCTGCCTATGCAGCGGAGCTGGCCGCGCTCGGCTGGAACTTGCTCCAGCAGCAGAAGTGGGCCGAGGCGGAAGCCGTGCTGAAAGATTGCCTGGCAAAGCGCGAGAAACAACAGCCCCAGGCATGGGGGACGTTCAATACCAAGTCGATGCTGGGAGCGGCGCTAGTGGGCCAGGAAAAGTACTCGGAGGCCGAGACCTTGCTGCTAAACGGGTACGAGGGTATGCAGCAACGTGTCAATGAGATCCCAGCCGCAGTGCGGACGGAGCGTCTGGCGGAGGCGCGCGACCGCCTGGTACGGCTTTATGAGGCCTGGGGCAAGCCAGAAGAAGCGACCAAGTGGCGGGAGAAGTAGACCGAGGCAAACTGCGCGAACTGACCATGCGTCAAAAGAACTTTGCTGCCGATGACCTCCGGGCAGCGCAGCGGTAATAAGTTGCTGTTGTTTGGCGGCCTGCAAGGGGGCCGGCATGGCGCCGCCTTGGATGCCGCAGGGGTTTTTGTGGCCGGCACAAACCATACGCTACGGCGATAGCATGTTCGTGACCAACACAGCGAACGTCTCGCCATCGACGCGCTACAGCGCAGGCCATACGCTACGGCGATAGCATAGGCCATGCACCATGCGCCGACCGAGGGCATACGCAGCGCGGTGGCACGCACACTGCGGCTCCACGAGAGCCGTGGCTTGGCCCAGGCACTTGAAAAGTGCTAGGCCATCGTCCTATGCTCGGCAACCAAGCGCGCGAGCATGACGGCCAGTCTATGTCCTCTTATTTGATCACCGGCGGCGCCGGCAACCTGGCATGGTATACAGCACGGTCCTTGGTCTCTGCGGGCAAGGAGGTGGTACTTGTGGATCTGCCGCGCGAGCAGCCGGCGGGGCTGCCGGCGGGTTGCCGCTACGTTGCGTGTGATTTGACGCAACCGGCGGCCGTGAGAAGCGTGCTCGAGCAGGTTTGTCCAGCCGCCGTGTTGCACTACGCATCGCTGCTTTCTGCCCGCAGCGAGGAGGTGCGGAGTGCCGCCTGGCGCCTGAACGTCGATGCCGCGTTCACGCTGCTGGAGTTGTGTCTGGAGCTGGGCATTGGCCGCGTGCTGTTTCCCAGCTCTGTGGCCTCATACGGCGGGCCGCTGCCGCGGCCGTTGCCGGAAGACTTTCCGCAGTGGCCCGAGTCGCTGTACGGCGTCAGCAAGGTGGCTGTGGAGCGGTTGGGGGCGTATTACCACGCACGGCATGGGCTGGATTTTCGCTGCCTGAGGGTGCCGATTGTGGTTTCGCCGCGAGCACACGTGGGAGCGGCAAGCGCGTATGTTTCGCAGGCGTTCATCGAGGCGGCGCGCGTGGGCCGGTTTACGTTCCGCGTGCGGCCCGAAACGGCTCCGGCGATAATCTATGTTTATGACGTCACGGCCGCACTGATCGCGTTGCTCGAGGCGCCAGCGGCGCGGCTCAGCCGCCGGGTGTACAACATCCATGCCCTGGCCCCGGCAGCGCGCGAGGTAGCGGCGTGCATTGGCAGACGGCTGCCGCACGCGGTGTTGGAGTTCGCCCCAGATCCTGCCGTTGTGAGCTTGATGGAGGGTTGGCCCAGCCAGGTCGAAGACACGGCGGCTCGCCGCGATTGGGGGTGGCAGCCGCAGTTCGATCTGGAGCGCCTCGCCGACCAGATGTTGGAGGAACTTGCTCGTGGAGCTGGCCCTGCATCCGGCCTATGAAGCGTTGCTCGACAGGGCCAGCCACAGCCATGCGCGGCATCGCAGCCCGGCGGAAATCTCTGCTGAACACGTGGTGCGGGCCCGCCTCTATTGCTATGCCTTCCGCAAGCATACCATCGGCGCCTTTGACGCCACGCGCAAGGCGCTGGAGACGCTTGCGCCCGCCGGTCCGCAGGCAGAGTCTTGGCGGACCCGCGCCGTCGAGGCCCTGGCAGACGCCGCCAATCTGGCCATGGAGCCGGTACCTGCCGACTTCCGCGCGGTTATCGCCACGTTGTACCGCTATCACCAGTACGTCCAGCGGGCCATCGACAGCCTCCGCCGCGAGGCGGCGCTGGGCGACCGCCGCGTGGAGGCCGTTGGCTGCCGTTTTGTGGAGATCATATCGGCCATTACGGCCTCGCCGGGCTTCGAACTTGCGCAAGATACGCACGCACCCCAACAGGCCAGCTTTGTCGTGCCGGGGTTGGGCATCGTGATTGTGCCGCTCGTCTATGGAGACCATCACTCTTGGAACCTCGCCTGGCTGGGCGAACAATATCGCCACGTGCCCACACATCGCCACCTGCATGGGGTGGAGATCCACCTGGGTTTCGATCCCACCCATGGCTTGACGGTGCTGGGCAAGCATCGTGCGCGGGTCGACGAGGGGTATGCCATGCCGATACCTCCCGATACGGATCACGGTTGGGTGAACACGGCGGATGAGATACACCACGTGCCGTTTATCTTCGGCTCGTTGCGGCACGGCGGTTGGGGCGTATTCTTGGACGTGGTGCCGCAGCCGCGCGCCGTCCAAGAGCTGACGGTACTGGTCGACCGCGACAGCCCGCCGTTCAAGCAGATGATCTATCTGGAACGCTACATTGCGCAGGCCGAGGCGGCGGCGGTATGCCGCCGGCAGGTGCTGATACCTCATACCGTCACCAACCGGCAGGGAAGCGGCGGCCTGGAACTGGCCATTACACGTGTGGCCCACGGCAGTTTTGCCTTTGCGCTCGATAGCTTCCGTATCGTATCGATCGTGCGTGGCAGCGGCACCGTGGAGGTGGAGGGTATACGGCAGGCGGTAAAGGCCCACGACCATTTCGGCATACCGGCTGGCATGCGTGCCACGCTGACTGCCGCCTCAGGCGGCCTGGTCGCCCTGGATGCGCTCATCAGGCCCCCAGAGTACACGGGCCCATAAAGCCCCTACATTCGGTGCGGCCGGCACGGGTTTTCGCAGCGCGCGGCGGTGCGTTGGGGTGCAGCGCGGGCTGCGAGTCGTGCTTGGCTTTGCGCGGCCGGCAAGCCGGCGCACAAGCCGCGAAATGTAAGCGACATTTGTAAGTGCCAGCCGCGGCAGGGGCGGCACGCGGCGAGCAGTCAAAGTACCCGCCCCTAGCCGTTCGCAGGTGCAGTGCGGTTACAGCGCTCATAGAACGCAGTAAATCGGTTATAAACTCCGGTGCCTTGGGTGCATCCAGGGCCGGACATGTGGAGACGGTGCATGTCGCAGTTGGTGACGATGTTTGAAGGGAGAGAGATGGCTACAGGGAGGGTATCGGGCGTGTTGCGGCGGGCTGCCGCCTCGCCTCTGGTGCTGGCAGTCGCGGCTGTGCTTGCGGCCTATGCGGCGGCGCTGGCGATGAACTGGCCGCAGGCGGCCACGGACGCGATCGTGGCTGCCGCGCATGCAAAAGAAGCACATGAGCATCAGCCTCCCCCGTTTGTGATGGTGCTACCGTTTGCGCTGTTGTTGGGGGCGATCGCCATATTGCCCCTGCTCCATCGAACCGAGCACTGGTGGGAGAGCAATCTGCACAAGTTCTATGTGGCCGGCGGCCTGGGGCTGATCACGCTGGCTTACTATGCGCTCTGGCATCACCATGCCATTGAGCGGCACTTCCTGGGGCACGCGGTGGTGGAGCCGGCACGTACAGGCATCTCCTGGCAGCTTGCATGGACCGTGCTCCAGAACGCGATTCTGGCAGACTTTGTGCCGTTCATTACCCTGCTGTTTGCTCTCTACACCATTAGTGGGGGAATTCGCATCGAGGGCGACCTGCGCGCCCACCCGGCTGTGAACACGGCCTTTCTGGCGGTCGGCGGCCTATTGGCCAGCTTCGTCGGTACCACCGGCGCGGCAATGCTGCTCATTCGTCCCCTCTTGGAAACCAACAGCGAACGCAAACATGTCAAACACACGGTGATCTTCTTCATCTTCGTGGTGTGCAATTGCGGCGGCTGCCTGCTGCCCCTAGGCGACCCGCCCCTATTCCTCGGCTACTTGCAGGGGGTCGATTTCCTCTGGACGGTTTCGCTCTGGCAAGAGTGGCTCGTGGTCAATGCAGCGCTGCTGGCCATCTACTACATTTGGGACCGCTGGTTTGCCTATCCGCACGAGACTCCGCCGGACATCGCCCGCGACGAGCGGCTGACGCGGCGCTTGCAATTCTCGGGACTACTGCCCAACGTCCCTCTGCTGGCAGGGGTGATCCTGGCCGTGGGGCTGCTCGATCCCAGCAAGGCATTTCCCGGCACCCACTGGCATCCCTGGCTGTACCTCCGCGAAGTAGTGCTGCTAGCCCTTGTCGGCCTCTCGCTCTGGCTGGGCAACCCGGCCGTGCGCGCGGCCAACAAGTTCAATTACGGCGCCATCCTCGAGGTCGCTGCGCTTTTCTTCGGGATCTTCATCTGCATGCAGCCGGCTCTGCAAATGCTGAACGCCTATGGAGATCGGCTGCCCCTGGCGCAGGCCTGGCACTTCTTCTGGGCAACGGGTACGCTTTCCAGCGTACTGGATAATGCTCCCACCTACCTTGTGTTCTTGGAGACCGCACGTGCCCTGGATGTGCAAGGCGCCTCTACCATTGCCGGCGTGGCGGTCGATGGGGCGCGGGGCAACCTGCTAGCGGCCATCAGCCTAGGTGCCGTGTTCATGGGGGCCAACACATACATCGGCAACGGTCCCAACTTCATGGTCAAAACCATTGCAGAGAAGGCAGGCGTCCGCATGCCCAGCTTCTTTGGGTATCTGCTCTATAGCGGCTGCATCCTGTTGCCGTTGTTCATTCTTGTGACTCTGGTTTTCTTTTAGCCCTGTGCGTCCGGAGCTGATTCAGACACGTCCGCAGCTCGAAGCTTGGTGCCGCAAGCTGGCCGCCGCCGCTCAGATTGCGCTCGATACCGAGTTTATCTCCGAGCGTACGTATCGCTCGCAGTTGTGCCTGGTGCAGTTGGCACTTGGAGACGGCACGATTGTGCTGGTCGACGCGCTAGCCGTGGGCGACTTGCGGCCCTTGTGGGAGGTGCTGAGCCAGGGGGGGCATGAGACGGTGGTCCATGCCGGCCGCGAGGAGGTGATGTTCTCGCTCGAGGCGGTGGGCCGGCCGCCAGCGCGGCTCTTCGACGTGCAACTTGCCGCCGGCATGGTCGGCATGGAGTATCCGGCAGGCTACGGGAACCTGGTGTCGCGGCTGCTGAATACGGCCCCACATAAGGGCGAGACGCGCACAGACTGGTCGCGGCGGCCGCTGACCAGCCGTCAACTCACTTACGCCGCGGAGGACGTGCGCTATCTGATCCCCATGCGGGTAGTACTGCACGAACGGCTGGAGAGCCTCCAGAGGACAGCCTGGTTGGAGGAAGAGACGGCTGCCTGGTTGGCCGAACTGGCCGAGGCGCGAGGCCGCGAGCGCTGGCGGCGCGTAGCTGGGGGAAACGCGCTCTCGCCACGGGCGCGGGCTATCGTGCGCGAGCTGTGGCGTTGGCGAGAAGCAGAGGCGGCAGCCCGCAATCGGCCGGTGAAGACCGTGCTCCGCGACGACCTGATCGTCGAACTCGCGCGCCGCGGCAGCGCCGACCCGCGGCAGATCGAGGCGCTGCGCGGCATGGAGCGGCGAGATCTGCGCCCCCTGGTACCCGAATTGGCCGCTGCCATCGAGCGGGCACTTAGACTCCCCGAGGAAGAGCTGCCGCAGCCGCTACCGCGTACTGACGCCAGCCACTTTACGCTGCTGGGGCAACTGCTCTCTTCGGCCTTGGGGACCATCTGCCGCAACGCCCAGATTGCACCCAGCCTGGTGGGAACCCCCAGCGACGTGCGGGATTTTATCGCCTGGCGGCTGGGCGAACGCGATCCGCGGCATCCGCCGCCCATCCTCACCCAGGGCTGGCGGGCCCAGGTGGTCGGCCGCATGCTGGACGATCTGCTGGCCGGCAAGCTGGCCATCCGCGTGCGCGATCCACGCTCCAGCGAACCGCTGGAGATCCAAGCGATCCCCGATGCCTGACAGCCAAAGCACCTCCCTGCGGCAGCACGCGGCGCAGCTCACAATATTCTCCATCTACGCTCGAAGCACGCCTGCAAGTGGACGCGCCTCTGCTTGCTACGGCGGCTACGAAAACATCTCCTCGATGCACGTACTCAGCCACGCCTGACTGCCAGCATTCCTTGGCGAGGCGCCAGGGGGGCGGCACGCCGGCATGCCGCCCATGCCACCTGCCCTTGACCTGCACATCGGGCGGTACGCACAATCGCCCCCATGGAGCACTCTTTGCCCGTGCTGCGTATTGGGAATCTGCATGTGGGATTCCCCGTGGTGCAAGCGGCGCTGTCCGGCTACAGCGACCTGGCCATGCGGTTGATCTCCCGCCGCTTGGGGGCGTCTTACGCGCTGTGCGAGGTGGTGCTCGATCGCATGGTGTTGCAAGCCGGCAAACGGCTGCGGCGGCACGTTCGCCTGCATGATGAAGACCATCCGGTAGCTGCGCAGCTTATGGGGAGCGACCCTGCCGAGTTCGCAGCAGCCGCTGGCGAACTTGCCGCCGCGGGGTTCGACGTGATCGACATCAACTTTGGCTGCCCGGTAAAGAAGGTGTTAGGCCGCTGCCGTGGCGGATGGCACCTTGGCCAGCCAGCCGTAGCGCTGGAAATCGTCTCGCGCGTGCGGGACGCGGTGCCACAGCACGTCCCGGTCACCTTGAAGATGCGCCGCGGCCTGGACGATTCTCCCGCCAGCCGCGAGCGATTCTTCGCCATTCTAGAAGGCGCCTGGCAGCGCGGCATCGCCGCCGTAACCGTGCACGGCCGCACAGTGGTGCAGCGATACGAGGGCCCAAGCAACTGGGCATTTCTGGCAGAGGTCAAGCGCGCCGCAGGTACGCGCACTGTGCTGGGCAGCGGAGATTTGTTCACGGCCCAGGCGTGCTTTGACATGATCCGTGCGACGGGAGTGGACGGCGTCACCGTGGCCCGCGGCGCCATTGGCAATCCCTGGATATTTGCCCAAGCGCGGGCATTGGCCGCAGGACTGCCCCTGCCTCCGCCGCCAAGCGTGCACGCACAGCGGGAGGTGCTGCGCGAGCATTTCTGCTTGGCAGAGTCGCTGTACGGGCCAGAGTTGTGTGGGCGGCAGATGCGCAAGTTCGGCATCAAGTACGCGCGGCTGCACCCGCGGTATCAAGAAGTGCGAGCCGCCTTTGTCTCGGTGAAGCGGCCCGCCGACTGGCATGCCGTCTTGCAGACGTATTACGCCGACGACCTGCCGGGCTGCTACCCCCCAGCAGGCTCTGAGGCAGAAGAGAACGAGGCCTGCCAGGCCGCATGATGGAGTTGGTTTGTGCCGGGCGGCAGCCCTCGGCTGCTGCCTGCAAGCGCCTATCGCTGCGGATGCACGAGCGCCAAACAACGAGCGGGCAAACGAACGGAGTCGCACATGCCCTTAAGAGTCCTGCTGGCCTTCGGCACCCGGCCCGAAGCTGTGAAAATGGCGCCGGTCGTCCATGAATGCCTGCGCCGTCCTGAGGAGATCGAGGCGATCGTCTGCTTTACCGGCCAGCACCGCGAATTGCTGGACCAGGCAGCAGCATACTTCAACCTGCGATGTGACGTGGACTTGCACTTGATGGCGCCCGATCAGTCCCCCACCGACGTGGCAGCACGCTGCGTGGCCGCATTGGACGAGGTGTTCCGCCGCTATCAACCGCACTGTGTTGTGGCCCAAGGCGACACCACCACTGTGCTGGCGACGGGCATCGCCGCCTTCTACAGACGCCTGCCGTTTGTACACGTCGAGGCCGGGCTAAGGACCGCAGACCTGGCCGCTCCCTTTCCCGAAGAGTTCAATCGCAGAGTGGCAAGCCTAGCGGCGGCCCTGCACTGCGCGCCTACCGAGTGGGCAGCCCAGAACTTGCTGCGCGAAGGCGTGGCGCCCTACAGGGTGCACGTGACCGGCAATACGGTCATCGACGCCCTGCTTTGGACCCTAAAGCGCGAACGGCGCCATCGTGCACGCTGGGCCAAGCGGTATGCCTTTCTCGGCCAGCGGCGGTTGGTGCTCATCACCAGCCACAGGCGAGAGAACTTCGGCCCTGGCCTGGAGCGCATCTGCACAGCAATCTGCCGCCTTGCCGCAGCGTTTCGCGACGTTGAGTTCCTTTACCCCGTCCATCTCAACCCGAGGGTCCGCGAGACTGTGCATGCGCTCCTGCGCGCGCAAGCGAACATCCACCTGGTTGAGCCGGTACCCTATCCCGAGTTCGTGTGGCTGATGGATCGATCCAGCGTAGTTCTCACCGACTCGGGTGGCGTGCAAGAAGAGGCCCCCTCGCTGGGCAAACCGGTGGTGGTCATGCGAGACTCGACCGAGCGTCCCGAAGCAGTTACGGCTGGCGTGGCCAGGGTGGTTGGCACGTCCGTCGAGGGCATCGTATCCACAGTGTCGAGCCTGTTAGAGACGGCGCCCCCCGCGAAAAACAGCGTGCCCGCCAATCCGTACGGAGACGGCTGCGCTGCACAGAGGATCGTGAATCTCATAGTGCAGCGAGCTTGGCTGTCGCCAGCAGAAGAAACGAATGCACCGCAAGGGCTGCAAGCTACACGCACCGCGGCCTAGCCCATGTTGGACATTTCCAGGGCGGTTTTGGGGCGGTACCGGAGGCTCGATCGCTGCTTTCACCAGTGTTTTCGCGGGCCGGCCGTCCGTGCGACGAAAAAGCGAAGTGGCAGTTAAGACAGGCCAGATCGCGCCTTTTCTCGGAGCGTACCCATCTTTGGTGGTGATTACCTTGGCAAGCACGTGCGAACCGTCACAGTTCCCTCAAGTTCCAGCGAGCTGAGGGGATACGTGCGCATCGGAGAGTCCTATCGGCTGGCAAGATAAAATCACACAGCGCGCGGCGACCAACCTCGGGCCCAAGCATCCGTTGCAAGAGATGGCGCCGAATCTCGAACGCGTGCCGCGCGGCACGTCGCTCCTGCGGGGCATCGCAGGCAATATTGTTCCTTTGCAGGCCTGGAACTGAGAACCGATTCTGGCCGTGGGCCGGCTGTTCGATGAACTTGGACTCTGGGCCATTCTTGACCGCCGCCTCCCCGGGCCAAAGAAGCGAGAAGCCCCACATGCGGCTGGCTTGGCAGACCGCTTGTTCGCTTTGGTAGCCTATTGCCTGATCCGTCCCGGCAGCGAACAGGCCTTGGCATGGTGGCTGGAAACGGATTTTGTTTGCGACCGACACGCACGCCGCTTCATACCGCCATGGCGTCAGCATCGGCATGTGCGGGTTGACTTCAGACAACTGCAGCGTCGGTATCGCATGCTACAAGGAGCTGATGGAGGTCGCGAGTAGCTTTCGGAGTCTCAAGGACGTGTTGGGAACCCGTCCGGTCGACCAGCCATGCGAACATCGGGTGCGGGGACACATTTTTGTGACGGCCCTGGCGTTGCTGGTACAGTGGATGCTGACGTGGCGGCTCTCGGATGCCAAGTGCGGCCTTTCTGCGGCAGACGGACTTTGATCATTGGAGACTGTACGGCTGGTGAAGTTTGAAGTGGATGGCCAAAAGTGTCGCGGCATGACCACGGGCAGCCCTCAGTCCCGCTAGGTACTGCATGCTCTGGGGATCACAAGACTCGACCCGCCTGCCGGGCCGGCCGAAGCCGTGTAGTGACTAATCTCATTTTGAGACCTTACGCCCCAAGGACTTACGACGCGTTTATCGAACGTGCCCAAGCGGCGAGTGACAGCCTACCTTCGCATGCCCAACCCAAACTTTCCCGTTGCCGCCGGGCATCGGCCCCGCGGCGGAAAGAGATTCGCGTTGGGCGTGCGGCTGTACCTCGTGGGTCAGCACCCCGCTGACGCGCGCTGGGTGGTGGCGGGTGCGGGCGCGCAGCGCCTCGCGCTACCTGGCGTGGCGCAATTAAGAATACCCCCTAGGGGTACCCATATCTGGCTCAGCGCAAGCGCAGCGGCATAGTCGCAAGCGCCCCCGCTTGTGTGTACGCGCCGCCCTGGGTATACGCACTGCTTTGGGATCCCGGCTAAGAGCCTATCTTGAAAAGGGTTTGCCCGAAACTGGGTAAGAGTTTATGATACCGGCCTCTGGGTAAGATGTGTCGACATGGAGGTCCGGTATGGGAACCGCACCGAAACGGATTTCGGAGGATTGGAGGAT
>FWWM01002974.1_pt1 | contig 20162 bp, 22 predicted proteins | sample 2228351 | NCBI WGS metagenome assembly FWWM01 (sample SAMEA103939774, study PRJEB20133) | metagenome
CGCACGCCCAAGCGTTCGCCCAACACCACGACAACTTCGCCACGAGCAATGAGTTTCCCAGCGACATAGACCTCCACAGGTTCACCGACGGCTTTGTCCAGTTCCAAGATGCTTCCTGGGGTCAGTTCCAAGAGTTCTTGCACCGTCACCTCCACCCGCCCCAGTTCCACATGGACGGGCAACTCCAAAGTCGCCAACACTTCCCAAGGCACCGCCGGACCGTCGGTTGGTTCCTGTTGGCTTTCTGCCAAGGGCGGAAAGGAGACGGGATGAACTTCGGGACTGCGCTGCTCCATCATTGCGCTTCACCTCGCTGTTGTTTGGTTGGCAAGATTTGCACCGCCCAATGCCCATTTCTGGTTCCCAAGCGGGCTTGACAGAGGGTTTGGTTGTCCCAGACCAAGCGGACGGGCTCCCCTTTGAACCCGTCCAACAACACCACATCGCCCACCTTGAGTTCCTTTAATTCCCGAATGAGGATGTGCCCCGTCGCCAAGACGACCCGCAAGGGGACGGTCAAAGTGATGGCGGGATGATGTCGCAAGTGTTGAGGCGGCTCGGCAACTTTGTGCTGCCAAGTCTGCTCTAATCCCTTCAGCGCATCCGCTCGCAGGGCAACCCACAAGTTACCCTGCTCCTGCCCGATTTGGAAATCGTAGCAGAGGTGGTAGACCATGACCTTGTCGGTGAGCATCCCGATTTGCTCTTCAGAGGTCCAGACAGTCTGCAGGTGCATAGACTGATTTTCGGTTTCACCCGTGATGACAGCGATCAACGAGGTGGCAATTCGCTCCGCGAATCGCAAAAGTAAGGAGCCTTCCAAACGGCTGAGGGGACGGCTTTGAAAACCGGCGGGGAGAATGCCCGGTCCACCCAACAGGCGATCAATAGCGACCATTGCTAAGTTCGCGCTGAGGGCGAGGTAATGATCGCCCCGCAATCGTCCCGTCGTGGTCATGGGAATAACGAAGGCTTTCGCTTTCCACTCTTCCGTCAACTCGGAGAGGGACGCGAGCCCTTCTTTGCTGAGGCGCAGTTCCAAAGTCATCCGCAGGAGGGGGATGAGGACATAGCGGAGCGATTGAGTAAGTTGCTCTGCCCACTGGCGAAGGAGGGCGCGCTGGCGCGGGGTTAAGGTCAGCGTCGCCTGCATGTCATAAGGTTGGACAGGGACATTAGCGACGATGCGCGACCGCGCCTTTTGCGTCCCTTTGCCGGTGGTCGGTTGTTGCTTGAGCAGCGCTTGCAGTTCCTCCGGTGTCAAGGTCTGCATTCCTTCTCGCCCCCGTTGCGTGCTAAAGGCGAGACACGGAGTGCCGTGTCCCTACTGGGCTAAGAAACTGGTGAAGTAAACCCGCTGAACCTCCCCGCTTTGGAGCAAGCGGTTGACAGATCTCTTAATTCGCTCGCGCAGTTGGCGCTTGCCCTGCGGGGTCAATACCTCGCGGAACGAGGAAGCCGAAAGTTCCTCTATCACCGCATCCAAAATCTTCGCTCGCTTTTCATCCAGTTCGGCTTTAGTGGCAGCGGCGACAGGGGGAAGCGGTTTCTCCTCCTGCGCTTCTTCTCCGTGTCCACCACTGCTGGTCTTTTGCTCTTTGGCGTCCACTGCTTCGGGCGAGCCCTTTGCCAAGACCTCCAATTCAATCCCGACTTTCAGGAATCGCCCTGGCTCCACCAAGTTGACCACCTGCTCACCCAGCGGGTAGAGGAAAGTGATGGGCACAATTTCCACTTTTTGTGGCTTAGACGGTTCTGTTGGCACCATGCGGTTCATTAGCAAGGTGCTAACACCAGCCGCCGCAGCCCCGGCTCCCAACGCGGCAGCCAACACGATGAAAAACGGCAAGCGTCCAGATCGGCGCATCGCTCATAGCACCTCCTCACGGTCGGCAGTGATGACAAGGATTGAACTTCATCTCCAGAGCAGCCCGGCGGGAGTAGAACATGACCCGAAACCGGCGAGGGATTTGCGCTGCCAGCGGACAATCTTTGCGGTGAAAGGTTTGGCTGCTCAAATCGCCGACATAGGAAACTTGGTGGCGTTCAATGACCCGTTGCACATCATGGGCGAGTGGGTCGTGAGCCGACAAGGAATACTCAAAGGCGAGTCGGAACGCATAAGCGCTGATAGCAAAAGCCAAAAGCCACGCTACCCAGTGCCACCAAGTTTGTTTGGGTGCCCTCATGGCAGAACCCCTCCCTTTGATGGTTTGGAAACAGGTTCAGCCTTTTGCGCTGCTTCTGACAGGAGCACGATGTCCACTCGTCGGTTCAACCTTCGGTTCTCCTCGTTGGTGTTGGGCACCAAAGGGCGGTATTCGCCGTAGCCGACAGCAGAGAGTCGGTCAGCAGGGACGCCACAGGAAATGAGAAAGCGCACCACCGCTGTTGCTCGGGCAACGGACAACTCCCAGTTGCTGGGGAAGCGAGCGGTGCGGATGGGAAGGTCACAAGTGTGCCCTTCCACGCGGATAAAGCGTTGAGAGGCTCGCAGGATAGGAGCAATATCCCGCAGCACTTTTTTCGCTTCTTCGGACAAATCAGCGCTCCCCCGCTCAAAGAAGATGCCGTCGGTAAGAAGGCTTACGACAACCCCGCGCTCCTCGCGGTGGACAAGCATCCTGTGCTCCAACCCTTTCCGCTCTATGTAACGCTCCAGCGCCTCTTCTTCATCGTGCATCTCGGGTTTCTTGCCGGGTAACAAGGGAACGACCAACGGTTTGGGACTTTCTGGAGCACCGAGGCGAAGGAGTCCGCGTCCACCACTCAGCACGCTGGGACGCTCACTTCCAGCGAACAGGGCTTGGAATTCTTCTACCAGTGCCTTAAAGCGCTGGATGTCCAGCGTGCTGATGGCGTAGAGCATGATGAAGAGCGCCAGCAGTAGGGTAATCATGTCAGCGTAGGTGACGAGCCAGCGCATCATTCCTGCGGTCTCGTGCCCGCCACCTTCGCCTCCACCGTGTTGTTGGCGTTTCGTTGCTGCTGCCATCGCTCTTCACCTCGGTGCTCACAAACGAATCGGCGCATCAGGAGAGGGCGCCATCCAATCACGCTGCTGCGCCAACGGGCTGCTCAGTGAACTTCTTTCGTTCAGCAGCGGGGAGATAAGCCGCCAGTTTCTCTGCCACGAGGCGTGGGTTCTCGCCGGCTTGGATGGCTAAGATGCCTTCCAAGGTCAGTTCGTAAAGCAACCGTCGTTCGCTCACCCGTGCCTTCAACTTCCCAGCGAGGGGGAGGAAAACAAGGTTCGCAAAGCCGACACCGTAGAGGGTTGCCACGAAAGCGACAGCGATGGCTTTCGCCATTTTCTTCGGATCGTCCGATTGACCGAGGGCGTGCATCAATCCCATGACGGCGCCCATAATGCCCAAGGTGGGGCAATAGCCGCCGATAGCGGTGAAGATTTGTTCACCCACTTTCTCCCGCTCTTCCCAGACGGCGACCTCACTTTCCAGCACCGCGCGAACAACTTCGGGGTCTGTTCCGTCCACGACCAGTTGGAGCCCCTTCTGCAGGAAGGGGTCGTTGATGTTGCGCGCATCTTCTTCCAGCGCCAACAATCCTTCTCGGCGGGCTTTTTGTGCCAGTTCCACCAGTTGCTGGGCACGCTCGGCTAAACCGAGGGAGGGGGCGAACAGGGCATCCTTGATGAATTGAGGAATTCGCAGGATGTCACTGAGAGCGAAGGAGGTGGTGGTCGCACCAATGGACCCAAGCACGATGAGCACGAACGCAGGAAGGTTAACCAGAGCGGACAGGTGCGTGCCTTCTAAGAGAGCAGTGATGAACACCGCGCTAATGCCCAAACCCAAGCCGATAACCGTTGCGAGATCCATTCACCACTCACCTCTCCTGCCGAAGGGGCTCCTGCGATTCTAAAGGGGCACCCACCATTAAGAAGCGACGGTAACTGAGGATGCGGGCGACGACTTCTTCCACCGGTTCCTTGACGATGTAACGATGTCCGTTGGTGAGCACAATCATCGTGTCAGGTGTCGCTTCCACCAGTTCTATCAGTTCCGCGTTCAGGTAAAAGGGGGCGCCGTCAAGGCGATGCACGAGCACCATAGCCATCACCGCCGTAGGTTCAGGGCTTCTTGCGTCATTTCGTCGGCAGCCAAGATAGTGCGGGCAGCGGCTTGGAAACTCCGTTGGGCGATCAGCACTTGCGTCAACTCGCGTGCCAAGTCCACATTGGATTGCTCCAACCCGTTGGATTGGATGTGTCCAGCGCCTCCAACTCCTGGGGGCAAAAAGCGAGCCATGCCAGAGTTCCCCGAGGCTTTGAACATGTTGTCGCCGATGCGCTCCATTCCTTCGGGGTTGGCAAAGACAGCAACGGCGACTTGCGCCAAAGGGCGAGTGACGCCGTTGGAAAAACTGCCAATCAACACTCCGCGTGCATCCACAGAGATGCTCTCTAACACCCCTGCGCTAAATCCATCTTGGTAGGTAGCACCAGCCGTGTTCTCCGAGGCTAACTGGGTCATGGTGCTGAAATCCAAAGCAATGGTTTGGGTAGCAGCGCCGTTGGTGTGGTTCAAGGTGATAGTGCCTGCACCTGATTGCCATTGCCCGTAGGCGTCAAACTGGATAGAGCCGCTCCCCACAACGGCGTTTTCCCACTCCGCTCGCCAGTCCCAGACATTGTTGGCGGTTTTCGTGAAGGTGATGCGAACAAGGTGGGGGTTGCCTTGGGAATCGTAAACGGTGAAACTGACCTCGGTGCTTTCACCGACGCTGAAGCGGGCATCCAGGTTTCCGCCAAGCCGTGCCTCTTGCGTCGCTTTAGCGACCAAGGCACCGCCGACAGGCACTTGGATAGGTTGTGGGTCTGTTGCGGTATTGATGACCCCGGATGCGTCCGCCATCCATCCCAGCAAGAGGGCACCTGTGCCAGCGTGGACGACGTTCCCTTGCGCATCCAGCCGGAAAGCACCGTCCCGCGTGAACAAGACCTGACCGTTCTTCATCACGCCGAAGAAACCGTTACCGATTACCGACATGTCTGTCGGCATGCCTGTGGGGACGAAAGTGCCTTGGGCTAACCGAGTGATGACAGCGCCGAAGGCAACGCCCGAACCAATCTGGATGGGGTTTTTGCCCCCTTGACCACCACCAATGGGAACAGTGGGGGCTTGGAGTGTTTGGTAGAAAGTGTCAAGGAAGTGGAGCGATTGGCTCTTGAACCCGGGCGTGTTCAGGTTGGCTAAATTGTTAGCCGTCACCGACAGCATCAGGTCGTAAGCGCTCAGCGCCGACAATGCTGTGTGCATCACGCCCATCAATGGTCACCTCCGCAGTTGGTCTTAGGCTTGCGTTGAGAGAGACGAAGAAGCCACACCAATCTCCCACACCGCACTTAAGGGCACGGTGAGGGTTTGGTTGCCTGCCTGCAGGCTTAAAGTCGGTGTCCCCGAAAGGGAAACACCCACGACGGTGCCCGACACCTCGTTTCCCTCCCAGAAAGCGGTTACAGTCCTTCCGAGCATCAGCATCGCTTGCATGCGTTGAAAGGCATCAGAAAGGCGTGCCATTTCCCGAGCCGCTTGAAGGGCGACGAACTGTTGCAACATGGCGTTCATGTCGGTTGTTTGGAAAGGGTCTTGCATCTGCAAGTGCGTCAGCAACAGTTGCCAAAAGTCTTCCGCCGAAAGTTCTGCTTTGCTGGCTGCCAAGGTTTCCGACCTGCCGACCTGCCGACTGCCCACTGCCGAGACAGGATTGACCGTTGCCATCATCCGTTCACTTCACCTCCTTTCATGCCCATATGCCTTCGTCAGGCGTAGGAGACGAAGGGGCGGGAAGGTGTGGCACCCACTCAGGTGCCTTTAGTTTCGCCGAGCGAAGGGACGCGCTGGGCAGGCGGCGCCAATCGCCGAATTGTTCGGCGGGGTCATGTCCCCCACCTTCCCGCCCATCAGTGGCTACTGTCCATTGCGCCAGAGCGATGCCTTGCTCCCAAAGGTGTTGCCGAAGGGATGGTAGAAGGTTTGCCAACTGAGCCGCCCATCGCTCATCGCTCACCCGCAAAGTCACTTGAACTGTTGGAGCCTCCATGTTCTTTGGCAACAGCGAAACCTGCAAACGCAATCGCTCACCGTCTTCCGCTATTGGCACCTCTATGGCTAACCGATGGATAACGGACGGAGCAGGAGATGCAGTGCGCGGGACGAAGGGCGATGGTGGAACTCTCTGGGCTTCTCCCTGTTGACCGTTTGATCCCGTTGCCAGTCTTTCGCTTTGTTGCATCGCTGAGGCTTCCAATGTTGGGGTTGCGCGGACGACCTCAGTTGCAGATGAGCCATGCAATTCTTGCTTCTCCAGAAGCCGCGAGGCTTCCCGTGAAGCAAAAGGCTTCTCTGAAAGCGCTGAACCTTTGATTGCCTGCACCGAGGGAGCAGCAATGCTTTCTGACTCTCGCACTAAAAGTGACTGCTGCAATTGCTCCGTTGACACGAAATCAGCACCGCTCTCGTTGGCAATCAACAAAGAAGGGGCAAGAAGCCTTGTTTCACTAAGGCGATGGGTATGGATGATGCGCATTTGCGAATCATTGGCTTCCTCGGATGCAAAGGGCAACTGTTGTTGTAAGGCGATGTCACCACCGCTGGTGACGATAGAGGCGTTTGAGATTGAGAGCGGTGGGGATTTCAAAACCGATGGTGTGGCGGCAGAAGTGGGTGAAGAGGGATTACCGAAAAGCGTTGGTAAAGTCCTTCGCGAAACGGACCCCGATGACGATGGCTCAGCATTTTGGTTCGCTAACGCCTGTCGGAAACTCTGCCAATAACTCAAAACGCGGCGAAGGAAGGTTTGCGTTTCAGGGTAAGGTGGCACACCGTTGTAGCGCCGGACAGCGGTCGGTCCTGCGTTGTAAGCGGCGACAGCAAGCGAGATGTTGCCGCCGAACTGTTCTATCAATTGCCGCAAGTAACGGATGCCTCCGTCAATGTTTTGCTGTGGGTCAAAGGGGTTGGTTACGCCCAAACTTTTTGCCGTTTGCGGCATCAGTTGCATCACACCCATCGCCCCTTTGGGCGAAAGGGCGTTCGGGTCAAAATTGCTCTCCGCTTTCGCTACTGCCAACGCCAGTGCAGGGTCAACACCGTATCGCTGAGCCGTCTGGACAATGAGTTGCTGCACACTGAAGGAAGCACTTTCGGTGGAGGACTGGGGATTGGGGACTGGGGACTGGGAAGGGAAAACGGTCAGCAGAGGGCGATCGGCATCCAGCGGGGAGATGGGCGAAGCGTTCAAAGGCAATGGCGCAAATAAGGGACTGGAGACCGAGGGCTGGGGATGAGGAATGGGGGGCGTCGTCCTTAAAACTTCGCGCTCTGCGCTCTGCACTCCGTGCTCCATGCTCTGCAAGGACGAACTTGAAGGCATTTGCCCCAGCAGTAAGCCCAGCAGTTGACCATCCAGCGTCCGCATGCGTTCCAAAAGGTGCGCAAGGAAGTCAGCAGGTGCAGCGATGCCAGAGAGGTTCCCCCATCCCTCTGATGGGAAGCGAGAAGTCAGTTCACCAGTTAGGGTTGTCGGCTGCAAAGCAAGGCTCAGTTGCTCCGCCATACCTCAATCACGCTCCATTGGCTTCTGCGAGAGCATAGTCTCGCAACGCGCGCTCATCGGCAGCCTTTTGCTCTTCTTGCAAGAACTCCGCTAACCATTGGCGCCATGCTTTTTCGCGCAATTCTTCCAACAGTTCCCTTCGGCGACGACATTCGCGGTATTCGTTCAGGCAGCGATTCACTTGGGCTTGAGCAAAGGCAACCTGCTGTTCGGCGGCAAGTCGCTGCTGCTCGGCGCGGTCAAGGTGTCGGACGGCTACCAGCAATTGCTCCAGATTAGCGTTCTGGGCAAGAGATGCGCGCAGGACAGCAATGGCATCGCGAACGGCTCTTTCTGCTTCAAGGTGCTTCTCCTCGGCTTCAAGCAGTTGTCGCTGGGCTTCTTGCAACGCTCGCTCTGCTTGCGCTTCCTCCATCTGCCGCACTTTCAACAACCCTTCCAACGGAAACTTAAAGCGCCGCATTGGTAATCACCTCTTCACAACGGGATAGCGGCAGCAGCGGCTAATTGCTTCAATCGTTCCATCGTTGCCTCAAACTCCGCTTTTTCGTCGCGGTCTTGTTGAAGGAACGCATTCAACTCATCGCGCAACTCCAGGGCTTTATCCAACAGAGGGTCACTGCCGCGCCGATAAGCCCCCAAGCGCACTAAGTCCTCGTTTTCCCGCAGGACGGCAAGGAGCGCGCGCAAAGTTTGAGCCGCTTTCAAGTGCTCCTCGCTGACCACATCGGGCATCACCCGACTGAGGGATGCCAAGACATCTATAGGTGGGAAGTGACCTCGCTCTGTGAGTGAGCGGGAGAGGACAATGTGTCCATCCAAGATGGAGCGAGCGTGATCAGCGATGGGGTCGTTGAGGTCATCTCCTTCAACCAACACCGTGACCATAGCGGTGATGGAACCTGAAGCACTTTGTCCTGCTCGTTCCAGAAAGCGGGGCATCGTGGCGAACACGGAGGGGGTGTAGCCGCGAGAGGTCGGGGGTTCGCCGATGGCTAAGCCCATCTCGCGCCCCGCCATTGCCCAACGGGTGAGGCTGTCCATGAGGAATAGCACATCTGCTCCTCGGTCGCGGAAAAACTCTGCAATTGTCATGGCAACAAGAGCACCTTTGAACCGAATGATGGGGGGCTGGTCGGAAGTAGCAACGACGACGACGGAACGACGCAACCCTTCTTCACCCAGTTGCCTCTCCAGAAACTCCCGCACCTCACGCCCGCGCTCGCCGATGAGGGCGATGACGGAAACATCAGCGCGAGCGAATCGCGCCAACATGCCCAGCAAGGTAGACTTGCCAACGCCGCTGCCAGCAAAGATGCCGATGCGTTGCCCCTTGCCCAGCGTGAGGAAAGCGTCAATCGCCCGAATGCCAACGGGGAGGGGTTCGGAAATAAGTGGACGCTCCAGCGGGGAAGGTGGGTCGGCGTAAACGGAGCGCTCTTCGCCTGGCGGGAGCGGCTTGCCGTCCATCGGTCGCCCCAAACCATCCAAAACGCGCCCTACCAACTGTTCGCTCACGGTCACTTGCAAACGGCGGTGGGTCAAGCGCACCTTAGCACCCACCCGCAAGCCTGTCAAGTCGCCCAAAGCCATGAGCAAAGTTGTGCCGTTGCGGAAACCCACCACTTCCGCCAAAAGGGGTGTGGGTTCGCACTCCACCAGCGCCAACTCACCGATAAACGCTGTCGGGCAAATGCTTTCCAAAACCAATCCAGAGGCTTGCACCAGACGACCGTAAACGCTGGACAGTTCGCACTGGCTTAGTCGCTCTCGCAGCCGTTCCAACAGGCTCAAGTATCCGTTTGCCTTACTGGCTGTCCCGCTACCATTTCCTGCGATGCTGAGGTTGCGTTCCGCCATGTTCACAACACCTCGGAGTGTAGAAGCGCCAGTTTTGTGCGCGGTTGCAAATCCACCAAGCCTTGTTCACTCTCCGCGACGACCCCACCGCGTTCCACCGACTCATCGGGCACAAACTGCACAGACACGCTTTCGTGTAAGTTCAGCAAACTTAAGTCATTACCGAGCAAAGAAAAATCCTCGGGATGCAAACGCACGGTAATGGTGCTACCTTTTAGTTGCTGCAAGGCTTGGGCAACGGCTCGCCGAGCCACTTCAGGGTTGGTGGTCACCTCCACTTCTATGACCTTTCGGGCAATTTCCAGCGCCAGTTCAGCGACGGCTTTTTCGGCTCGCTCAAAGAAAGCCGCTATTTCGTTCTGGAGGGCTTCGGTCAAGTTTTGGAATAGGTGCTGCACATGTTGGTGCAGCCGCAGTTGTTCTTCTTGGAAACGCTGCTCAGTTGCTGCAACCCCTTGTCGGTAACCTTCTTGTTGCCCTGCTAAGAAGCCATCTCGGTAACCAGCATCGTAACCCTCCTTGTAAGCACTTGAGGCTTGTGACTGGGGACTGGAGACGGGCTTTTGCTGCTCAACGCTTCCTTTCTCCATTCCCCCGTTTCCCCATCTTTCCTCATCTGCCCATCTGCCTGTCTGCTGACCTGAACACCTGTCTCCTGTCCCTGTTTTGTGTATCGGCAGTTGCAGGGTTAAACTTTCGGGTTGTCTATTTTCTCTCCGTTCCTCGCCTTCTGTCCATGCTTCCTCGTCCCACGGGATGGGTTGAGGCAAGTAGTGAGGTTGGCGAAGCACAGGCATCATACTAACACCTCCTCGCCACCGCGTGGGACAGTGATTTCGCCGGCTTCCTCCAGTTTCCGCACGATGTCCACGATGCGCCGTTGCGCGGCGGTGACATCGCGCAAGCGCACAGGACCCATGTAGTCCATCTCCTCGCGAAGGATTTGAGCGGCGCGTTGGGACATGTTGCGGAAGATTTTTTCCTTGAGTTCGTCGCTGGCGCCCTTGAGGGCAACCGCCAGTTCGCGCATATCCACCTCCCGCAGCACCCGCTGAAGGGAGCGGTCGTCCAGTTTGGTCAAGTCCTCAAAGGTGAACAGGGCTTGTTGAACGCGCTCCGCTAACTCTGGGTTGCGCTGCTCCAAGTTGGCGAGAATCTCTTGCATCGCTTCTTTCGGTAAGTTTGTCAAAATCTGCACCAAGACCTGTAAACCGTTGAAACGCGCTGTCCGTTGCGCTGCAGGAGCGATGGCTTCGTGAAGGGAGCGGCGCAAAGTGTCCAAGACTTCTTCTGGTGGCGATTCAGTGATGAGCAGTCGCAGGGCGACTTCCGCCCGCATTTCCGGTGACAATTCGCTGAGGATTGCCGCCCCATGGGCAGGGGGTAGAAGCCCTAAAAGCAATGCAATGGCTTGCAGGTTTTCATTGCGCACTAACTCCACAAGGTGTTGCGGGGGAACGGCGCTGAGTTTGGAGAGGAGTTCGGTGTCTTGCCGTTCTGGCGACGGTTCCTTCAGCAGGGCTTCCAAGCGGGACCAGAGGAGGCTCCCTTGCTGAGCGCCGAAGGCTTGGATGAGCAGGGAACGGACCTTTGCTGCTGTGCCCGTTGCTGCTGGTTTGGGCTTCTCCAGTTGCTGGAGGCTCTCCTCCACCAAGCGATGAAGGATGTCTCCTTCCACAATGCCCAACCGTGCCATCTCACTGAGGAGTGTTTCCACCTCGGATTCCTCCAAATGCCGAAGCACTGCTGCTGCCTCCTCTGGTGGGAGCAGCGAGAGCAAGATGGCGGCTTTTCGTCGCCCCGTTATGCTTTTGAACGGTCGCTGTTTGAGAACCCCTTGTTCCATCACCCACGCCCTCCCTCTCTTGTTTCATCTTCTGCCAACCAGTGACGAATCAAATCGGCGACACGGTCAGGGGAAGTGCGTGCTATTTCCCGCAGCCGCTCGGTCGGGGGTGGTGCTTCGGGTTCTGACAATGCTGGAGGTGCCTCAGTCGGAGCCTCCGCTTTTTCGGTCTCAGGAGCAGAAGGTAAAGAAGGAGCGGCGGGAACCAGCCGGCGCCGACGACGCCATGCCACGAGGAGGGATGCGGCTGCCAGCAAAAGGACGGGGATGGCTGACAGCCAAAGCCAAGAGAAGGTCGGCGCTCTCGCGGCTTCCCGCCGCTCAGGACGGGGAACGGTCGCACGCTCTACGCGGACGGGCACTACTGCCACGGTATCGCCTCGGCTCATGTCCAAACCCGCTGCCGCAATAACGGCTTGTCGCAAAGCAGCCTGTTCTCCCGCTGACAAGTTCCCTTTCACCATCACCGCAACGGAGACGCGCCGCACCGAACCTGGAGGTTGCTCTATCCGCTCAATGCGACGGGAGACCCGATACTCCGTCTTGCGTTCCGTCTTGGTGTAGTTGCCACCAAGCAGGGTCACAGGGGTTGGTGGCACTAACTGCAAATTGGAGGCAGTGCCTGCTGGTCCCGCTACAGGCGCCCCTTGGGCTTGGTAGGTTTCTTGCACCTCGGATTGAGTGACGGGAACCCCGTGGTTCGTGTTATCGGCTGGCAAATAGGTTTCGCTCTCGCTTTCGCGCTTGTTTGTGTCCAGTTCCACGCTGACTTGCACTGCTGCACGCCCTGGTCCGATGGTGCGGTCTAAGAAGTTCTGCAGCCGCTGTTCTAACGCCCGCTCTACCTGCCATCGCACTCTTAAAAATTCACTGCCAGCCATCAAACCATCAGGAGCAGCGGTTTCGCCTGCCCATAGCAGGTTTCCTTTCGTGTCCACGATGACAACATTTTCGGGCTTTAGCCCCTCAATGGCTTGGGAAACCAAAAAGGCGATGGCACGGGTTTGCTCAGCGGAAAGGTTTTGCCCTGGCTTAAGGGCGACGACAACGGAGGCAGTGGGTTCTTGCCGCTGTTCTTCAAAGATTGTCGGCTCAGGCAAGTTCAAGTGCACGCGGGCGCTGGCGATGGGGTCCAAAGTCATGATGGATCTGGCTAATTCCCCTTGAAGCGCTCGCAGGTAATTCGTCCGCTGGAGAAAGTCGGAGGCAGCAAAGGAGGTTTTGTCCAGCAACTCAAAGCCGGTGACGGCAAACGCGCCCGTGCGGGGCAACCCTGCTTGTGCCAAAACCATCCGCGCCTGCGCCACTTTTTCGGCGGGGACTTTGATCACGCCTTCGCTTTCAACGACTTGGTAAGCGATCCCTGCGCGCCCTAACTCAACGGCAGCGGCTGTGAGGTCGTCGGGAGACAAACGATTGTAAAGGGCGACCCATCTCTCCTGCCGTCCCAACAGGGCGAGGGCTGAGACCAAGACGGTCAACCCGATGCTGAGAGCAACCACTGCAACCCTCTTCCGCTCCGGCGTCAGGTTAGACCACCAAGTGCGCAGGCGCTCCACAGAAAGTCACTCCCCGCTTTTACAGCGGCATCCGCGTCAACTCCTGATACGCTTCCAACAACCGGTTGCGCACCGCAAGAAGGGTTTGAAAAGCGAGATGGGCTTTCTCCGTTGCCAACAGGACTTCGTGCAACTCCACGGGTTCGCCCGTCAGTAGGCGCCGCTTCAGTTCCGTCGCCCGAGCATCGGACTGTTCTACTTCGCGCAAGAGTCCCCGCAGCGCTTCGGTGAAGGAACCGACCACTTCCTCTGTTGCTCGTCTCTCAGCGGCTTCAGGTTGTGGCACCAAAAGGCGGAGGCTTTCTACTTGCACAGGCGTTGCCCCCTTTCATTACCGCAAAAGGTCCAACGCGTGCTGCAGCATTTGCCGTTGAAGGGCGAAGGCTTGGGCGTTGAACTCGTAACCGCGCGTTGCCGTGAGAAGGTCCACCATTTCCAAAACGGGATGGACATTGGGCAAGCGGACATAGCCGTTCGCATCAGCGTCGGGATGGGACGGGTCGTAAATGAGGCGGAACGGTGACGGGTCATCGGTAACAGCAGCCACCCGAACGCCCCAACCGTCTTGCATCAGAACGACCAACTTTCGCCGAAAAGGTTCGCCCGTGAGGGTGCGGGTAGTCTCAGCGTTGGCTAAGTTGACGGCAACAACTTCTTGCCACAGCCGGTGGGCTGTCATCCCGCTGACGCTAATTTCCAAGCCCCGAAAGGCAGGCATCGTTTAGACACCTCGCTTTCCGCTAACGGCGTCCTTCGGTGATGGCGGAGCGGATTTGCTCCAATTCCTTTGCCGTCAACTGCAAAGTTACCCGATAAAGCAGTGCTGTTTCCGTCAACGCTGCCAATTCCCGCTCAGGAGAGGTGTTGTTGCCGTCGGCGCGAGTGGGGGGAGATAGGTCAACCTGCACAGAGGTGACAAGCGGTGGGTCGCCGTTCAGCGCTGCCCTCATCAGTTCGTAGAAAGGCACCTCCCGCCGCAGGTAAGCGGGCGTGTTAGCGTTTGCCAAGTTGTGCGCAAGCACTTTTGCTCGCTGCGTCAATAAGTTCAGCGCCCGTTCCAGCCCTGTAACCGCCATCGCCTTCACCGTCCTATGACTTAGTTTCGCTTAAATTTTAACCACGGGGCGCTCCCGCGTCAATAGCGATTTTGGGGCTTTTTGCCACCAGTTTTGGGCTTTTTTGCGCTGATGTTGTGACTTAGGTCACATTAAGCCCTAAAGTCGGGCGCTGCTCGTTCCGATAAGGTAAGCGGACGAAAGGAAACGCCCCAAAATGGGCGCCATGCCACAAAGGAGGGATGTCGGATGGGTCTGCGCATCAACACCAATGTGTCGGCACTCAATGTCCATCGCAACCTCGTTGCCACTGACTTTGAGTTAAGCAAGGTTTTGGAGCGGATGGCTTCGGGGTTGCGCGTTAACCGTGCCGCAGATGATTCCGCTGGCTTAGCGGTCTCGGAGAAACTGCGCACCCAAGTGCGAGGGTTGCAGGTCGCCACAGACAACGCCCAACACGCTATCTCCCTCGTCCAAGTGGCGGAGGGAGCCCTCAACGAAGTCCACAGCATCCTCCAACGCCTCCGCGAATTGGCTGTCCAAGCCGCTAACGACCACCTCACCGACGATGATCGTCAGCAAATCCAGAAAGAGGTCAACGCCTTGTTGGCACAGATTGACTACATCGGTAGCACGACCCAGTTCAACACGAAGAAACTGCTTAGCGGCGACTTTGCAAGCACGGCTCTGACCTTCCAAGTCGGTGCCAACAACGGTGAAGTCGTCAGCATCACTATCGGAACGGTTGACACCGCTGCGATGACCCTCAACGGCTTGAGCGTTGCCACCTTGGGCGATGCTGCCAATGCCATCGTTTCCATTGACAGTGCCATTGCCTACATCACGGACTTGCGCGCTCGCTTGGGTGCGTTCCAGAACCGCTTGGAGCGCATCGTTTCCAACAACAACATTGGCGTGGAGAACCAAGCCGCTGCGGAGAGCCGCATCCGTGATGTGGACATGGCGAAAGCCGTGATTGAGTTGGTGCGGTATCAGATCCTGCAGCAGACTGGCGTGGCGGCGTTGGCGCAAGCCAATGCAGTGCCCCAGACGGTGCTGGCACTTCTGAGTTAGCGCCCGAGCAGCCCGACGCCGTAGCCGCCCCGTCCGTGCCGGGTGGTGGGTCTGCCCGCCACCCGGTTTTTCCTACACTTGGGGGCGCATATTCTGATGCGCCTTTTCTATTCTGAGGGGCACATCTCCCGATGTGCTGAATTCACGGTGCGTTGGGAGACGCGCCCTCCAAACTTGGGGGCGATAGGAAATGGCAACGAGTGCGCCCGTGCGGTTTTCGGGACTGGTGTCAGGGATTGACTTTGACCAGGTCATTGAGGCGATTTTGGACATCCGCCGCCAACCCCTCTTGCGGCTGCAGGAGGAACGCACCAAACTGCGTTTGCGGGGCGAGTTGTGGCGCGAAATTCAACAAGCCCTCTCTGCCCTCCAAAGCGCTCTTGAGCCCTTGTTGAACCGCAACCGCGGTCTCCCCTTCAAAGTGACCTCCTCGGACACCACCGTTGTCCAAGCCTCTGCTGCCCCTATCGCTCAAGAAGGCACTTACAAAGTCACCGTTTTGCAGTTAGCCACTTCTGTGCGCATCACTTCGGGTTTTGCCGATGGCGCCACCAGCATCAGCGCCGACCCCAACAACAAGGTGAACCCCAATGGTTCCCTGGCAAATGAAGCCAGCAAATTCCGCATTGCGCCGGCAACCAGCGGCAGTTTCCGCATCAACGGTGTGGAAATCACTTACAGTGAAACTGACTCCCTTGCAGCGATTTTGCAGCGCATCAACAACTCTGCTGCGGGAGTCTTTGCTTTCTATGACCCGACAGCAGACCGCGTTGTGCTGGTAGGCAAGCAAACGGGTGCTAATAGCACCATCACCCGTGAGGATGTTTCAGGGAACTTGTTGGCGGCGTTGGGGTTGCTGGACAACGCTCAAGTCGCGCCCGGTCAGGATGCTTTGTTCACAGTGGAGGTCAACGGCTATGTGTTCAACGATGGCAACCCCATCGCTCGCCCCAGCAACACGGTCACCGATGTGCTTCCCGGCGTCACCTTGCAGTTAGTGAGCGCAGCGCCTGACAAAGCAGTCACAGTTGTTGTGGAGCGGGACAAAAGCGCACTCAAGACAGCCGTCAAAACCTTCGTGGAAAAGTTCAACGCTGCTGTCTCCCTCATGTATCAGCGGCTGACAGAAAAGCCTGTGGATGACCCGCAAACGGACGCTGAACGCAAAGTGGGGCTTTTGCGGGGCGATAGCACTCTGGTGAACCTGAAAGCGGCTTTGGTGCGGGAGGCAACGAGCGTTGTATCGTCGCTCTCTTCTGACTTGCAAACCCTCGCTCAATTGGGCATCCGCCTCAACAACGACGGCACCTTGAGTTTGGACGAGAACCGCTTGCAGCAGGTCTTGGACACAGCACCTGAGCGAGTGCTGCAAGTGTTCTTCTACGACGCCGACGGTGACAACTTTGTGGACGAAACGGACGATGGCATTGCGGTGCGCTTGAAGCGGCAGTTGGACAACTGGCTTTCCACATTGCCCGTTCCTTTCGGAAGCAGCAGTTTGCCTAAAGGCGTTGTCGCCCGCCAACCCGCACTCATCAACCAGCAAATCCAAGACCTTGATCGGCGCATTAACGAATTGAACGAACGGATTGAGCGGGAGGGGGAACGGTTGCGCCGCCAGTTCCTTGCGATGGAGCAGCAGTTGCTCCTGCTTCAACAACGGTGGAGTTTCAACGGTGTTCCCTCTTTTGGCGGCAACCAGTTGCAAAGGTTAGCATGAACGCCGATTTCAACCAGCGACCATCGCCCTTCGTGGGAGAAGGTTCGTTATTGAGCACGCAGTAGGTGTTAACAAGCAAGTGTTGTGAGAAAACCGCTGTTTGTAACTTACGAACGCCATTTCACTGTTGCGTGGCTTACCACTTAGATAGCAATTTGCGGGGCGACCTCACACGGGGGCTTGCGATTTGTCTTCCAAATACGCAGCGACGACAACCTCAGGCGGACCAATTAACCGAATTTCGCCTCGGTCCAACCAAACGGCTCGCGTGGCTATCTGCGTTACCCAAGGCAACTCGTGGGTGACCAAGACGATGGCTTTGCCTTGCTCGCGAAGGCGTTGAAGTGCAGCGAGGGCTTTCCGCTGGAAGGAGGCATCGGTGCTTTGCAACTGCTCGTCCACCAGAAAGATGTCGGCATCCACGAACATTCCCAACGCAAACCCCAAGCGAATGTTCATGCCGAGAGAGTAAGTGCGCAAGGGGGCTTGCTCAAAGCCGTTCAGTTCCGCGAACGCAAAAATTTCTGGGAGCCGCCGTCGCATTTCTGTTAGGGGCACCCCCAACACAGTGCCAACGAACAGCAAGTTCTCTTCCGCTGTCAATTCGGGATGGAAACCACCCGTCACCCCCAGCAACGCTGCCACGCGTCCATAGACCTCTACTGTCCCTTGCGTGGGTTGATAAATGCCCGCAATAGTCGCCAAAAGGGTTGTTTTGCCTGAGCCATTGCGCCCAATGATGGCAACCGTTTCGCCGAAGTGGATGTCAAGGGAAACACCGCGCAGTGCCACTACTTCCACCGGTTGCCAGCGCCGAAAAGAAAGCAGGGCTTCCTTTAGGGTGCGCGGGACAGCGCGGTAACTTCGGAACACTTTCCACACATCCCGCAATCGGACAGCAAGGCGTTCGGTTTCAGTCACACTGGTTCGTCTCCTTTCCGCTCTTCTGCACTCAGCGTAGAAAAGACTTGCTGCCGCTGGAAAATTTTCATCTGCCAGCGCAAAAAGACGAACGAGCCGACCAACAGTGTGCCGAGGAGAGAGCGCGCAAGGGCAACGGAGAAATTGCGGTCGCAGGAGAAAACGATGAAGTCATAAAGCCCATGCGCAACGATGCTGGCACCCAAACTCGCCCAGAGCACCAATGAGCGCTTAGCGGACATCGGCATCGTTTTCGCCCATCCCAATGCAGCGCCCCAGTAGCCCGCAAACAAGATGTGGGCGACCGTGCCGCAAAACCCCCGCAAAAGCCCTTGAACCAACTTGCCCTCGGAAAGGAGCAGGTTTTCACCGAACGCAAATCCTGTCGCCACCACAGCACTGTAAAGGATGCCATCCATCGGCTCGTCAAAGAAGCGGGAAGGAAATAACAGCCGCCAAGTCAGCAGAAACTTGCTCCCCTCTTCCACTGGACCAATGACCAAAAAGGCAAGGAGAGCGTGAGCGAAAAGGGTGTCTTCTTTGAACACTGTCCAATGCCACGCCACAAAGCGTTCCAAGAGCCACGAAATGCCGAACGCTATGTTGCCGATCACGAACGCCACCAAAACCATGCCGATAGGTTCGGGGTGCTTATCTTCACGGTGAAACACCCAAATCCAGAGGAGCGCGAACCCAACGACGGGAAAGAGCCAAGCCATTGCCTTCCCTACCTTATGTCTTGCGCCCCCTCAACCATTCACGCAAAGCAGCGTAAGGGCGCGTGTTCAAAATGTGGGATGGTTCGCACCACGCCCGACGAGCAACAGCAACACCGAAGCGCACGAAGTCCAGATGCTCAGGGCGGTGAGCGTCCGTTCCCAAGAGCAAAAGAACGCCCGCTTCTTTTGCCACTCTCGCGTGCTCGTCGTTCAAGTCCAATCGCTCGGGCGAAGCGTTGATTTCCAGCGCCACACCCGTTTCCCGTGCCTTTTCAATCAGCCTGTCTATGTCCACTTCGTAAGGTGGGCGCTGGTTGATGAGCCGACCGGTGGGATGACCGATAGCGTGCACCAGCGGGTTCTCCATCGCCTTCATGATGCGCCGCGTCATAGCATCCTTGTCCATCCGCATCGCCGAATGCACCGACGCTATCACGATGTCCAGTTGCCGCAGGATGTCTTCGTCCATGTGCAGCGAACCGTCAGGGTCAATGTCCACCTCAATGCCTGCCAAGATGGGGAAGCCCAACCGCTCGCTAACCTGCCGGATTTCTCGGATGAGCCGGCGGAAGTCGTCGGGCTTGACTCCCCAACCCATTGGTGGTGAGTGGTCAGTGATGGCGAGGTATTCGTAGCCCCGCTCTATGGCTGCCCTTGCCATTTCCTCCACTGTATTGAACCCGTCACTCCACTTCGTGTGGCTGTGCAATTCGCCGCAAATATCGTCCAGAGTGACCAAACGGGGGAGCGTGCCGTTGGCAGCGGCTTCCAACTCCCCCCTGTCTTCTCGCAACTCGGGCGGAATCCAAACTAACCCCACCGCTTCGTAAACGCTTTCTTCCGTCTCTCCTGCTACCTTCTCGCCCGTGTCTTCTCGGAACACACCATACTCGTTAATCGTCAAGCCTTTTTTAAGGGCGAGGTTTCGGAGAGCGATGTTGTGGGCTTTAGAGCCAGTGAAGTATTGAGCGGCTGCGCCAAAACTTTCAGGTTCAACGGCTCGCAAGTCCACCTGCAAGTTGTTTTGCATTAGGACGCTGGATTTCGTCGTCCCGTGCGCCAACACTTTTTGCACTTCGGGCAGGCTCACAAACCTGTCCATGATGGGTTGGCTGTTGCGAGTAGCGACAAGGATGTCCAAATCGCCCACGGTTTCTTTCCACCGTCGCAGGCTTCCAGCGGGCAGAATGCTCAGGGCTTCGGGCAATTCCCGCAGGGCAGCGACGATGCGTTCGGCGATGTCCAAAGCGACATAGAGGGGAACGCGCCCTTGGTGCTGCCGCCACAGTTGGATGCCTTCCAAAATGTTGCGCACCTTCTGCTCGCCCATGCCTGGCAGTTTGGTCAACTTCCCCGCTCTCGCTGCCGCTTCCAATTCGTCCACCGTCGTGATTTTCAGGCGATCGTAGAGCATCGCAACAGTGCGGGGACCGACGCCCTGGATTTCCAGTAAGGTTCGCAACTGGGGCGGATACTTTGCCCGCAGTTGTTCCAGACGGGTAGTTGTGTTGCGCTCAAGGAACTCTGCGATGTCTCTGGCGATGCTTTCGCCAACGCCTTCAATGGTGTGGAGCCGCTTCGTGCGCACCAGTTCCTCTATGGGCTCTCGCAAAGCGGCGATGGCTTCCGCTGCCCGTCGGTAGGCGCGGGCTTTAAACGGGTTCTCCCCTGCAATCTCCATCAGGTCCGCTGTCTCCTCCAACATGGCGACAACTTCCGCGTTGCGCATAAGCGCTCCCTCTCCGAAGCCAGCGTGGTGCTCAACACCCATAAAAACTGTAGCGCAAAATAGCGCTGCAAACTTGCTTGGGTTAATTGGGTGCCGAC
>FWWM01008265.1_pt1 | contig 20159 bp, 25 predicted proteins | sample 2228351 | NCBI WGS metagenome assembly FWWM01 (sample SAMEA103939774, study PRJEB20133) | metagenome
GGAAGTCCCGGGTTCAAATCCCGGCGGGCCCGCCACATATCTATATAAAGCTCTTGTGGAAAGGCCCTGCGTGGATATATCTCCAGCTATCTGCTCGATCTTGATGTGTATATGTATAGCGCTATTGAGAGGCTCTGGACAGGCCCTAGATCTCTTAGAAACTCGGGGAAGCCAACACATCTAGCCCTCTCGAGAACCTCTTTTCCTAGGGGCTGTTCTCCCGAGGGGAAAACAAGCATTGTATCGCCACGTATCTCTATGTTTTTAAAATCGATCCATTCTCTGTTTCTAGAGAACATATAGATCTCTGAGGGTCTATAGATATCTATAGCGTCGGGAAGATCTGGAAGGACTGAGAAGGCAATGCCGCTCTTGTGGGCGTGTTTCCAGGCCTCTGGAACACCTGTCTGGGCCGCGAGACCACCTGGCCTTGTTATAACCACCACGATCTCCTTAGACGCTTTTGCAGCCGATGCTGTTTTCACGAACTCTGTAACCATGTGGGGGCTTGTTGGCGCGTGGAGAACCAGGATCAAGGCTTATCCCAGATTGTACCTAGCATATATCCTTATATCGCTATCATGCACCATAGAGCGATATCGATGTGCCCTGGAATAGGGGCTAGCTTAGGATCCCGTCGGCTCTGAGTGCTTCTAAAACAACCTCTGGGCTCACCTGGAGCTTCACAACCCTTGTCTTCCCATATCTACCCCTATTCACAGTCACGGCCGATATTAGTCCGACCATGTCTAGCTCTGATATAATATCGCTCGCCCTCCTCTGTGTAACCGGGTCGAGGCCGTAGCTCTTCACCATATCCCTATATGTAAGATAGATCTCCCCTGTTGTTGCCTCCCCACCCCCCTCAAGGATCTTCACTATGGAGTATAGTATGAGCTTCCCATGTATCGGCAGGGTTAAAATGATCTCTGAAGCCCTATCTCTCTCTATCTCGTTGCGCGCCCTGTACACGTGATCCTCGAGCACCTTGTCAGAGCCCTCTCTATCAGCTATCTCTCCAGCAACTCTCAGGAGATCTAGGGCTCTTCTAGCATCTCCATGCTCCCTAGCAGCTAGAGCCGCACAGAGGGATATAACATCGTCGCCCACAGCCCCCGGTCTGAACGCCAGCCTGGCCCTTTCTATCAATATGTCCCTCAGCTGCTGAGCATTATATGGTGGGAATATTATCTCCTCCTCGCCGAGGCTACTCCTAACCCTTGCATCCAGCGCCTCAACGAACTTTATATCGTTGGTTATCCCCACTATGCTTATCCCAGAGGATCCGAGCTCCTCGTTAGCCCTAGTGAGCCTGTAAAGGATCTCGTCGTCCTCCTTCTTCACCATATAGTCTATCTCATCCATCACTATGATAACCATGGATGATCTAGAATCTATAGCACCAATAACCCTTCTATACACCTCAGCTGTAGACAAACCTGTAAACGGTATTCTTATCCCCAGATGCTCCCCGATCTTAGATAGAACCCTATAGCTGGTGTTCTCTATCCTAGTATTAACATAGACCCAATGGATCTTAACACCCCTCTCGCCACCCTTAACGCCCAGCCTCTTGAGAACATATTTAGCAACAGCTGTCTTCCCAGTACCTGTGAGACCGTAGATAAATAGATTACTCGGCCTTACCCCCTGTAAAGAGGATCCCAGAACCTGTGCAACCTTCTCAATCTCCCTCTCCCTGTGGGGAAGGGTGTTGGGTATATAGTCTGGCCTGAGAACCTCCTTATTGATAAAAACCCTCGAGGAAGCTATTCTATCAAATATAACATCGATCCTCTCCAGAAGAAGCCCCCCAATATCATCTGGAGAGAGCTGTATTTAGAAAACGCCCCCCAGATCTAGAGGGCTTCCCTCGCAAAACCAGTATTACGATCGATACGCGGCCGTGCCAAAATAGTAAGGATTCACACTAGATCTAGGGATCGCTTAGCAAAGCCAGCCCGGATCATAGCTATGCTCCTCGATATCGGGTGTTATTAGTCTCCTTGGGATCTTGTTTTCGGTGAAGCATGCTAACCTACGAACACATAATAAAGGATCCTGTTCACGGCTACATAGGGATCACACAGATCGAGAGGTGCATAATAAACACAGAGGCTTTCCAAAGACTTAGAAGAATACTCCAGCTACCAACATCTGTCTACGTATACCCCGGCGCTGTCCACACAAGATTTATACACAGCGTAGGCGCCATGCACATAGCGGGTGCTTTCGGAGAAAACATAGCCCAGAAACTAGGCCTCGCCAGCGGAGAGGAGGGTTCGAGGCTCGTGCAGTTCCTCAGACTCGTGTTGCTTCTCCACGACATAGGCCACGGCCCCTTCTCCCACAGCTTTGAAGAGGCCATTCTATATCCTATGGGCCTTAACCACGAGATCGTTGGTTCCAGGGTTATCGAGAACCATGGGGAGATAGTTTCGTGCATAGAGGAGAACAAGGATCTAGGATTCGCGCAAAAGGATCTCTCGAGAGCGCTGCTAGCCGTTAGCAGTGAGGACTGGCCTGTTCTCGGTTTCAGCGGCGTTGACCAGGATATGGAGAAGAGCCTCCTCTACATCCTCAAAGGCCCATTCGCTGCAGATCTTCTCGACTACCTCATAAGGGACTCATACTACACAGGTGCTGGATATGGCTTGGGAATAGATTGGCAGAGGATCGCTAGAAGCAGTGTGCCCCTCCGCAAGAGGCTCGGGATACTGGATAAGGCTGTGGATGCCTATGAGCATGTATTGATATCAAGGTTCCACATGTTCGCAACGGTATATTATCACAAGACAACAAGGGCCGTGGAGCATCTAGTGACCAGGCTTCTCGAGGAGAGCAAAAGCTATATAGACTATAAGGGGCTTGTGGAGAACCCCTCAAGCTATGTCGAGCTAGACGATCCATATATACTTGGAAACCCCTCGATAAGAAAGCTCGAGACATGCAAGATGCTCCTAAGCAGAAGAATACCATACACAGTCATAGAGGAGAAGAGGCTCCAGATACCCAGGAAAAACCCTCTCACGATGCTCGCCCTAGACAGGGGCCTTCTAAATAGGCTTCTCCTGGAAAAGCTGGGGAGCAGCTATGAGGGGATAGTATATATAGACACACCCCGCCTACCCCTAAACCCAATGCTCAGAGATGAGGAGGTTCTAGTAATCTCAGGGGATAAAAGAGTGGTTAGGGGCTTTGAGGAAACAAGCTTCGGAACACTCTCCCACAGCGTAGCCATAGTGAGGCTATACATGGATAAAGCCCACCTCGATAAGAAGGAGCAGGCTATAAAGGCCTTCAGAGAGATCATGGAGACAAGCTCTATAGATACCCTCAGATCCTTCTACTAGGGATCAAAAACATGGTTTCGATAATCATTAGAGCACGATCGAAAAGACCTCCCCTAGGATAAGAGAGGTATTGCCAAACAGCCCGGTAGCTAATCATAGCCATGATGTTTCTATCGATGTTCAAAGAGATCCTCCCTGCTTAGCAGCTTTTATACATATAAAGCCATGCGAGCCATTATCGGGCGAGGGCTCTTCTCTATATGGTTGAGATTCTGGAGAGTAGCTCAGCGTCCCAAGAACATCCTCGATATAGAACCCAGATCCTATTAATAGATCTATTGCCTCTTTTCTAGTGAGGAACCTGGCTACCCTGTAGAATGGCGAATCTTTCTTCCCCGAGTAGAAATCCCCCCACCGGGAGTCCTTCGGTATTATGCATAGAACCAGGCGGCCGTCTCTCTTGAGAGCCCTATAGCTCTCTCTGACGAGATTCTCAGGCGATTCTACAAAGCATATCGTCACCACTATCAATATAAGGGCCGTGCTGCCAGATCTTATTGGTAGAGACTCACCGTAGCCTTCTATTGCATCGAGCCCTCTCTTCCTCCTAGATATTGCTAGCATCTCTCTCGAAGGATCTAGGTTTATGCAGTTGAGGAGAGCTGAGAAATACCCCGTGCCTCCTCCTATCTCTAGGCAGGGCTCTGCTGAAGCGCCTACGGTAGCTATTACTAATCTCGCCTCGTTCTCTGCAGTAACCCTGTTTCTCTCGTACCACGAATCATATCTATAAGCATACCTGTTAAAAATATCAACAACAGCTCTTGCTGTTCTTTCTAGCTGGCTCATATGAAGAGGCTCCTAAGGGTTTTCTCTATGCTATGGTACTTCTCCACTATATCATCGCTCAGCGACGGCTTAACGGTCTTCAGCGCTTCTAGGAAGTACCTCATGCCAACCTCGCGGGCCTCTAGCTTCTCCCTCAGAGCGAGCATGACTGCCTCTCTAACAAGCGCCTCAAGATCTGCTCCTGTGTAGCCGTTGGTCATGTCAGCAAGTCTCTCTAGATCAGTATCTGGTGCTAGAGGAACCTTCCTAGTATGTATCTTAAGGATCTCTAGCCTTGCCTTCTTATCAGGCGGGGGAACCCTGATAATCCTGTCAAACCTCCCAGGCCTTAGGAGAGCCGGGTCCAGAAGATCTGGCCTGTTGGTTGCAGCTATAACCACAACCCCTCTTAGGGGCTTTATCCCGTCCATCTCTGTTAGGAGCTGGTTAACGATCCTGTCGGTCACACCAGCATCTGTCCTGGATCCTCTGGCGGGGGCTATCGAGTCTATCTCATCGAGAAACACTATCGATGGCGCCACCATCCTCGCCTTCCTAAAGATCTCCCTGATAGCCCTCTCACTCTCACCAACCCACTTGCTCAGAATCTCGGGGCCGTTGATAGCTATGAAGTTAGCACCGCTCTCAGTAGCAGCAGCTTTTGCCAACAGCGTTTTACCAACACCGGGTGGCCCGTAGAGAAGTATACCCTTAGGAGGCCTTATACCCATGCGGTCGAAGATCTCCTGGTACTTGAGAGGCCACTCAACAGCCTCTCTGAGCTGTTGCTTCACATCCTCAAGACCACCTATATCGCTCCACCTAACCTCTGGAACCTCTACAAACACCTCCCTCATGAGGGAGGGGTGGATCATGTTCATCGCCTGGACAAAGTCATTCATAGATACTCTGAGGCTCTTCAAGAGCTCCGAGGGTATGGGCTTAGAGAGATCTATATTTTTGTTGTTCAAAAACCTCCTCAGAGCATTCATAGCAGCCTCTTTAACTAGTGCAGCTAGATCTGCTCCTGTGTAGCCGTGGGTTATCTCGGCAATCCCATCTAGATTCACATCCTCCTCAAGCGGGACGCTCCTAGTGTGAACAGCAAGGATCTCCCTCCTAGCCTTCTTATCGGGGGGCGGTATCTCTATCTCTCTATCAAACCTGCCAGGCCTCCTCAAAGCAGGATCAACAGCATCAGGCCTATTAGTAGCACCGATAACAATAACCCTCCCCCTCTCCGCAAGACCGTCCATGAGGGTTAGGAGCTGGGCCACAACCCTTTTCTCAACCTCCCCAACAACCTCACCCCTCTTTGGGGCTATTGCGTCTATCTCGTCTATGAATATTATTGCCGGAGCGTTCTTCCGAGCCTCCTCAAAGATCTCCCTGAGCCTCTGCTCACTCTCACCATAGAACTTGCTCATAATCTCAGGGCCGTTGATAGCTATGAAATAAGCACCAACCTCGTTTGCAAGGGCCTTTGCCAACAGCGTTTTACCAACACCAGGGGGTCCGTGGAGAAGAACTCCTTTGGGGGGCTCGATTCCGAGATGTCTGAAAAGCTCTGGATGCCTCATGGGCAGCTCTACTATCTCTCTCAGCCTTGCCTTAGCCTCCTCCAGATCACCTATATCTTCCCAGGTGACCCTGGGGATCCTCTCGGCTATCTCTTTGACAGGCTCCGGCTTGATCACAATGCCAGTCCTCTCAGTTATATATACAGCTGTCGATGGTGATGTTGATATAACAGCCAGCCTGAGGGCCCCTGCATATATCGGGACAAGGATCACCTCGCCCCTAGCTAGGGGCTTGTTGAGCATCTCATTCTTAATATGATCAGCTATATAGCTTGTATATTCGTGGGGTATGAAGTCCTCCGTCGGTGCCAGAACAACCCTGTCGCCCGGGGCCACGTTGTGTGCCTTCGATATGGTCACTATATCTCCTATCCCGACCCCGAGGACCTCCCTCATATAACCATCGATCCTAACCACGTCCCTCATCTCGTCCTCCTGGTACGAGGGCCATACTTGCGCATAGGCAACACCCTTGAACCCCCTTATCTCGATAAAATCCCCAGACTCTAGATCGAGCTCCCTCATAACCCTCCTAGGGATCCTCGCTATCTTTTTACCAACATCCCTGCTCTTTGCCTCCTCAACCCTCAGCTGATAGTCTCTTAACAGCATACCCACCATTAGAGATAAGCACTATCACACTATTAACCATTCCCATAGCAAGTCTCTTTATAGAGCGACTCCCAATTTATTTATCCTTTCAAGGATTCTATCCATGGTGTGTTTCTTGGCGGTGGTGAAAGAGGTTAGAAAGATCCTCGTGGTTGGTGCTGGCACGATGGGGCATGGAATAGCTGAGGTTGCCGCGATAGCTGGATATAATGTGACCATGGTGGATATCTCTAAAGAGATCCTGGATAAGGCTCTCGAGAGGATCAGGTGGAGCCTTTCAAAGCTTAGAGAAAGAGGGGCTGTGAGGGAGGATATAGAGACAATCATGTCTAGGATCTCGACTTCACTTGATCTAGAAGGATCTGCTAGAGAGGCTGACTTTGTAATAGAAGCTGTGCCGGAGAACATAGAGCTTAAGAAGCAGATCTTCTCTAGACTGGATAGAAGCGCCAGGCCCGGCGTGATCCTTGCCACCAACACCTCATCGCTACCAATAGGCGAGATAGCCTCTGCAACCTCGAGGCCTGATAAGGTTATCGGCATGCATTTCTTCAACCCCCCACCTCTAATGCCCCTCGTCGAGATCGTGAGGGGGCCCCAAACCTCTAACGATACCCTTGAGACCGCATTGGAGATCGCTAAGAGGATGGGCAAGGAGATCGTTGTTGTTAACAAGGACATCCCGGGCTTTATCGTTAACAGGCTTCTCTCTAGGCTCATGGAGCAGGCGTGCTACATGGTTGAGGAGGAGGGACACTCGATCCAGGCTATAGATAGCGCGGCGAGATATAGAGCAGGGCTACCTATGGGCTTGTTCGAGCTGATCGATTTTACAGGCATAGATATTGTTGCCTCGATATTTAGCGAGATGAGCTCCAGAGGCTTTGTCTCAAGGATCTGTAGATCTATTGTGGAGAGGTACGAGAGGAAAGAGCTTGGGATGAAGAGCGGGAGGGGCTTCTACACATACCAGGCCCCTGGAGTGTATTCAAGGCCATCTATACCTAGGGAGGAGGGGGAGAAGGTAGATATTGTGGAGCTCTTTGCACCAATGATTAACGAGGCTGTGTTTCTCCTAGAGGGAGGCTATGTAGACTCGCCAGAAACGATCGATAAGGCTGTCAAGCTCGGCCTCGGATATCCAAGAGGGGTGCTGGAAATGGCTGATCAGTGGGGAATCGACGCAATAGTTGAGAGGCTTAGGAAGATAAGCTCTAGGGAGGGTATGAAGCACCACTCGCCGAGAGCAATGCTGCTAAAAATGGTTTCTGAGAACAGGCTTGGGATGAAGAGCGGGAGGGGCTTCTATAGCTATGAAGGTGTCGAGGAGAGGAAGCTAAAAACCATAGTGGTGAGGAGGGAGAACAGGGTTGTGTGGATAGTGCTGAACAGGCCTGAGAAGCTCAACGCAATATCGCCCGAGATGATAGATGAGCTTTCAAGGACTCTCGATGATCTTGAGTCTGATGAGGGTGTGAGGGTGATAGTGATAATGGGGAGCGGAAGGGCATTCTCAGCCGGGGCCGATGTAACTGCTTTCACCAACGCCAATCCCGTCAATGCATATATATATTCGAGGAGATTCCAGGAGACCCTCAACAAGATCGAGAAGATCCCGAAGCCTGTTATAGCAGCTATAAATGGCTACGCACTGGGGGGAGGGCTCGAGCTGGCCATGGCCTGTGACCTCAGAATCGCTTCTGAGAATGCTATGCTGGGACAGCCCGAGATAAACATAGGCCTCATACCGGGTGCGGGTGGAACCCAGAGGCTGACCAGGCTAGTTGGTGTTGGGAGAGCTAAAGAGATAGTCATGCTGGGCGACCAGATACAGGCCAGAGAGGCTGAGAGGATAGGTCTTGTCAACAAGGTCGTTCCCCACGATATGCTTGAGAGCGAGGTGAGATCTATAGCCTCTAAGCTGGCTGAAAAGCCCCCGATAGCTATAATGATGAGCAAGGCGGCCATAGGCCTTGGGGGAGAGGCTCCTCTATACTCAGGCCTCGCACTGGAATCAGCTCTATTCTCGATCCTATTCTCAACAGAGGATCTTGTTGAGGGCGTCACAGCATTCCTCCAGAGGAGAAGACCGGAGTTTAAGGGGAGATAAGGCTATCGGGAGTGAGGGGCGGTGCCTTCATAAGGCTCTCGTGGAGAGAGCCCGAGTATATTTTTAGCCCATCAACCCCACATCTACCCAGGATCTCTTTTACCTCATCCCCACCAATAGATCCGGGATCCCTGCTCTTAGAAGCGATCACATAGCTCACCGCATACCCAAAGGAGGGGATCCATGCTGAGTAGCTCCTCACATATCTATACACCCTCCCCATGTCCTCTAAAATTCCCTTGAAATGCTCTGGATAGTAGAAAGAACACCCAGCCTGTGTGACCACAACGCCCCCATCGCTTGTTATTGAGTAGAGCTTTCTGTAGAAGCTCTCTGTATATAGCTTTCTGCCTATCTCGGGCCCATATGGATCTGTGATGTCAACTATAACCACGTCGAACTTCTCCCTGGTTTTCTCAACATATTCCAGCCCATCCATTATAACCACACCTGCCCTGGGATCGTTGAAGCTGTTCTTGTGAATCTTTGAGAGGTACTTTTTAGCCAGCTCCACAAGCTCGCCATCTATATCGACCATCACAGCCCTCCTAACGCTTCTATATCTAAGAACCTCCCTCAGGGCATACCCCTCACCACCACCTACTATTAATACACTCTCCGGGGATCCGTGGGTAACCATCGCCGGGTGCACCAGGGCCTCGTGGTATATGGCCTCGTCAGCCTCTGTTGACTGTACAAGCCCGTCTAGGATTAGTGAGAGGCCGTATTCTTCGAAGACAACTATCTCTACATCCTGGTATTTTGTCCTGCCCCTATAGAGGATCTCTTTCACCCCCATTAACAGGGACGTGGATCTAGAGACTGGCTGGATATAGACAAGCCTATTGCTTATCACAACATCCCGCAATAGAGTCTATCTATAGCGTTTAAAAGCCTCTAAGCTTAATATGCCTCCTAGCCGCTATGCTACTAGGAGCTGATGCCCCGCTAATGATGTTGAGAAGATCTGGTGGATATGGGGGTGTGCTTCACCTGGGCGTTGACGATCTCGACACCTTTGGATGGGGCTGCACAACCTTCTATATATATACCCTTCTTAGAGAGATATCTAGATCCTCTCTGGGTTCTAGAATAGAGCTGATCGACTATCCAGTGCTGGTTAGACTTAACCCCTCAGTCCCCTTCAAGACGAGGGGGAATGGGGCTCTCTCGCTACATATCGCTGGTGATGAGAAGGATCTGGCTGAGGTTGTTGAGATAGCGTTAGCACTCCTCGACAAAGGATCTATGCCCGGCAGGGAGCCCGGGATCGTTTCTATTCAGGGCAGCATTGACAGGGCTTTGGCCGAGGAGATCTATCTGCGCTTGCTAACAGATATTGCTGACATATCCTATGCTGTGAAAGCTGTTGAGAAGCTCGGGGGCAAGATCCATGTGGGTGGGAGAGGAGTTATAGGGGCTCTTGGCTCTATAGCCTATCACCTCCATGAAGGCGACTGCACGTACGAGCTGCTAGCATATTCACAGAGCCCGGAGAACATCCATATAGATCGTGGGAGCGTTGCTGAGATGGATAGGCTTACAAAGCCTCTTACGTTCAACAATATTGATCAAGAGACAGGAAAGATCTTGATAAGACCATCCACAGGAGCCCCGGTAGCGATCGGTATAAGGGGTGAAACGCCCTCTATACTTATCAAGGCCTATGGAATACTTAAGGCTGAGGGGTTGGATGGCTACATGATCCTTAGGACAAACCAGGCAACTGATCAGCATCTAATGCCCAGGAGAATCAGTGACGCTAGATACTATAGGACAGGGTTATTCAAAGGAGTGGTTATTGAAGAGCCTATAGTTACTAGGGGTGGGGATGTTCTCTTAAGGATCTCGGATGGGGCAGAGATCACAGTTGCTATATATAAAGAGATGGGCGAGGCCAACTCAGTCGCTAGAAGGCTTATTAAAGGCGATCTTGTAGCTGTTGGAGGCTCCGTAAAGCCCTGGATCGTTGGATCTTCAGAGATCCCTGTGATCAACGCCGAGGAACTGAGGATCTTGAAGCTCGCTGAGAAATACATAGAGATCCCGCCCAGATGCTCGGCATGTGGTGGTAGCATGGAGAGCATGGGGGCTGGGAAGGGGTATAGATGTAGAAAATGTGGGCACAGAGATAGAGAGGCTTCTAAGGTTAGGATAAGGGTTGAGAGGGATATAGGGGCTGGCATCTATAAGCCTCCCCCACGCAATATGAAGCATCTCTCGAAACCAATATCCAGGATAGGTTTTGAGAAGATATGCAGACCATCGCCCCCTAGCGGGGGGATAGGCTCTGTGATCCTATAGATGATCCTATCCTTGAGAAAAGCAGGTTCCAGCTATAAGATCTATTCTCCCTCAAAGATCCTCTCGAGAATTTCTTTGGGATCGTATGGCTTCAGATCATCATAGCCCTGGCCAACACCAACAAATGCTATCGGCTTGCCTATTGAGGCTATTATGCTTATAGCAGATCCTCCTGTGGCGTTGGCGTCAAGCTTGGTTAGTATAGCTGCATCAACACCCACATATTTATCGAACTCCCTTGCCTGGTTTATCGCGTCGTTTCCTGTGAGCGAGTCGAGAACCAGGATCTTTAGATCTGGTTTCGACACCCTCACGATCTTCTTAACCTCCTCCATAAGATCTCTATCTGTGTGCTGCCTACCAGCGGTATCTATGAGAACAGCATCGTAGCCCTGCCTCTCGGCATGCCTCACAGCATCATAGACAACAGCCCCTGGGTCGGAACCATATTTAGCCCTAAAGAAGGGAGCCCCGAGCCTTGCGCAGTGGATCGCCAGCTGCTCTTGCGCCCCGGCTCTAAAGGTATCCCCGGCAACGACAAGCACCTTTAAGCCGTGTTTTTGAAAAAACCTCGCCACCTTTGCTATGGTTGTTGTCTTTCCAACGCCGTTGACGCCCATGAAGACTATCTTTAGGGGTTTTCTAGTTCCAGCCATTTTTACAAGATCTTCTCTCCACACACCCCTCGAGAGGATCTCTTCTACAGCTTCTCTGAGCCTGTTATCAACAATAGAATCTAGATCCTCGAACCTGCCTACCCTAACCCCATCGAGCCTCTTAGCAACCCCTCTAACGATCTCTTCCGCAACCTCGTAGGCTATGTCGGCCTCAACAAGCTTTACCACGAGCTCGTCTGCTCTTTTCATCACATCCTGGTATTTGATCTCCTTGGTGGCTATTGCTCCTAGGGCTTCTGATATTCCCTTCGCTATAGAGGATCTAAGGGATCCGAGGGTGTTTTTCAGGGCCTTGAACAACCTAACCGCTCCCTGGCTGCCCTCTTCTCTGCTCCACAGCCCTTTTCTCAGCCTCTTCAACTATTTGGCTCAGCGTTGCCCTGAGCCTCTCATATAGAGAATATGCTGAAGATATCTCCTGGTTGATCGCGTTGAGGGTGTTCCTCAAATCCCCCTCCTTAGCCGTTATGATCTTTATGGCCTCATCTATGGGGATCTCCATGAGATACTCCCCACCTATGTTTGCTATAACCCTATCCCTGCTCGTTATAACCCCCTTGGCCATCACATGCCCCCTCCTATCAAGTGCTAGAAGCGCCTCTTCCCCCTTATAGAGTTTCAGCTGCTCGAGCGCCTCTCTAGCTATCCTCAGCTCCTCCAGCTCCGCTAGCACTATGTTTGCGTTCTGCTGAAGCGATCTTATGTAGTCCTCAACCCTGTTTATATCGCTCACAAGCCTCCCAACAGCTTCTCTATAGGTTATCCTCTGACCCTGGGATCTACTTGACAATCTCCCATCCCTCTATCTTTGCAAGCTCCCTTATGAAGCTGTTCCTAGCCTCTTCAGGCCTTATCTCATCTATCCTTATGATCTTTATGTTGGCCCTCTTGATCTTATGCCTGCTTCCCATGAGAGAATATACATGCTCCACAGCTTGATCCTTGTTGAGAGCCCTCACCTCTAGCGAGAACTTCCTCCACTCTGGATACCTATCCCCGCTAAACAAGGCGAGCCCCTGGATCCTGTAGGTCTTCACCTCGCCCATCATCACTCCCCACCAAGTATTCTGCTTATCCTTAATATTTCGGGCCCTGTTGTTCTCGAACCAACCAGTATCCCGTGATCATTTGCAACAACACCAGATCTTATAAAGAAGACCCCAAAATTAACAGAAGATATATCGACAACAACCTTAAATAGATCTGAGAGATATCTTAGCTCGTCCTCCTTAGCATCTGGATGCACAACACCTCCCCTGTTGGTTATAACAGCTGCAGAGCCAACTGTTATGAGCCCCGCTATAGTGCCCCTCACAACTGTCTCAACCTCCAGCGTTTCTTTTATAATCTTCGCCGCGTCGTCATCGAGATCCCTATAGATCATTGCTGCTCTAGAGTTAGCAACCACTATGTTACCCAGAGCGTTTGGGGGGGCCTTTATAACTGCTATGTTGCCGCTAAAGCCCTCCCTAATCGCTCTCAGCTCCTCATCCCTTATGGTTCTGGGGACAAGGATCCCCTTGTCGTTCCCAGCAATCATGACCCCCGGGAGTATGGTGTCGCTGATCTTTGTCCTCACTATGCTCTCAACCCTAAGGATCCTTGTTAATATCTCCTCAAACCCCTGATCAACTATCGGTGGTACGATAGCCACCTCGTTGTTTGCGAAAACATATACCCCTATGTTGGGGTTGCCCATTATATCTGCTTTCTCAACGGCTATGGGCATTATTGCTCCCTATGGGCGGGGCTATTTAGCGGATCTTTTGACGGGCACTGCTAGTAATACCTTGTAGATCTTCTCGTCTATCTCGATCACTTTGACAGCTATTCTCCTAGGGGGCTTCTCGATCTTGTAGCTGAATATATATTCATTAACCATGTTGTCTAGAATAACCCTCTCGGCGTTGAAGTGCCTCCTCACAAACTCCCTTATAAGCCTAATGGCCCTCTTACCCCTAGTCCTCCTACTCCCTCCCCAATATACCCTTGAGAGGGGTATCACATATATAGCCTCATCTTTCTCCTTCACCATCTATGCCACCTACACATCCCTCAGCTTGCTCCTCCTCCAATGCCTAAGCCTTGGTCTGTACCTTATCTTCCTCATAGTCTTGGCTATAACCCACACTGGGATCGGGGAATTTGTTTTCTCCCTATTTATGAGCCTTAGCTTCTTAGCAAGGGGCTTGGTCCTAGCCATTCTACCATCCCTTCTCCCTAATGTTTATCTTTATATCCCTCCTGGTTCTCTCAAAAAGGTTCTGAAGGATTGTTTTCAGCTCCTCATCCGAGATCGGGATCTTTATCTTACCGCTCTGGGCAAGCATTATCAACTGATCCTCAAGGGATTTGACAAGCTCAGGCCTCACAAGCCTTAGATTGGCAAGCCTCTCCCTAGCCTCAGGAGCTAGGATCCTCCTCAAAAGCTCCTGCCTGAGAGCCTCCTCAGCAGCCTCCCTCTCCCTCTTAGCCCTCTCCTCCTCAGACCTTCTAGCAAGCTCAGCAATCTTCCTCCTCTTTATAAGCTCGAGCTCCTCATCAACTATCTCCGGCTCTCTGCCCCCAAAGCTCATGCTCTCCCACCTCCTCTGAGAACCCTGGGCCCATATTTAATAAGCTCAGGGTGCTTATTAACCGCCTCTCTAAACACCTCAAAAGCCACGGAATCAAGGTAAGATCTCCCCTTTGGTGTGAGAACCCTGCCCCTCCTGGTTCTAGAGACAAGCCCTGCCTTCTCAAGCTGCCGCAGGATCTTCCTTATGATAGAGCCGCTCGCCTTTCTAAAGTGCGGGGGTGCTGAGCCCCTCCTCTTCCTCCCACCATATATAGTTCTAAGAGTCCCGATCCCTATGGGCTCCCCCGCTATATATAGCTTCCTTAGTATAGATGCGGCTCTATAGAACCACCAGTCATTAGTATCGGGCGGCCTCTCCTTATGAACACCTGTCTTAACATATAGAGCCCAGGGGGGCGGTGAGACAGCTTCTCCAAGCTCTTCCCTCAGCTTCTCCGCAAGCCTCTCTATAAAAAGATCCGCTGGAACCTCCCTAACACCAACCACTATACCGACCCAATTGATTAGAGCACCGGTGCTTATAACGATTAAAATGGGCTAATAGCTAGACAGCGGAGCAATAGATCTTGGTATTGAGAGGTCAGCCAGGGGTTCACTCGTCACAGCTCGGCTCTCGGCAAACTCTTCATCCTATTTTATAATACCGCTTGAGAATAATATAACTGGACACCGGGATGAGTCTCCAGAGAACTATGGCGGGGTTCCTCATAATATTCCTAATATTCCTAGGAGTATTTTTAATACTATTGGCGCTATCAATAACCCTACTGGGATCTAGTGTTAGGAGTATTGGGATAATAATTATAGGGCCTATACCCATAGTTCTGAGCGGCGGTGCAGATGCAGCGATCATACTATCTTTGATAATGATAGCAGTAGCAATAGCTCTAGCCCTCCTAGCCCTACTGCCCTTTATCAAAGGCGGTGCGAGGCAACGGTGATCCAGAGCAATCTATTCTCTATATAGAGAAAAGGTTTTCTCTACGATGCAGGTGCCCCTATCATGTAGAGCGTCTCTAGCTCGAGCCTAAGCATCTCCTCTTGATTCTCCACCACAGCTCTCGCTTCTCTCAATAGCTCTCCTCTCGAGGCTTTCTTTCTACTCCTTACCCGGCTCTTAAAATACCCTATATTTATTCTCTTTAATCTAGACATACAGCATCCCAATAAGATCTTGTGGTTATGATTATTATAAATACTTGCCCTTAATTGTTTCGACAGTTGTCTAAGGCATTCTGGATACACTCATAAACGCTCTCTATCTTGGAGAACCTCTCCATAAGCTGTTTCACAGCCTCTATGCATCTAAGCCTGTTGATCGCCATGTACCTTATTATAGAGACTAGGTAGGCTCTACCCTCGGAGGTAAGAGCCCCGTTTCTATCGAGATACTCTCTGGTCTCAGCAATGATCGATAGATCTTTGATGAGCTTCTCATACATAGCACAGAGCTCCCTATCACCGCGAACCACAGTGATCCCTCACCACAAGCTCCAACAAGCCTTTAAACCCCGATGAATAATAATAATTGAAGCCGGGTCGTCTAGCGGCCAAGGATGCGGGGCTCTGGCCCTCCGCGCCGCCCCCTGATGAGAAGAGGGTCTTCTGAGGATCGTGATGTGTGCTGGAACTCCTGATCCATCTATCCCCAAACCTTCTGAGAGCGTTTCTCAAAACATCCACAGATCTTTCGGCATAGCTGCAAGAGGGATCTCTGTTGCTGCACCTGCTCGACAAGTGATCCTCAAGGGATCTCAGCTCTTCTAAGAGAGACTCTAAATACCACTTGTTATCAACATACCCCTCACCCACAAGCTTTGGGCTCCCCTCGGCAAAGCCCTCTGGATAATACATATCCCTCACCAGGTAGTAGCCGCTCTCTATCATGAGAGACCCTAGTCTAGTGGCCCCTGGGTGAACGCCTCTGCTGAGCAGAGATGTGGTCTCTCGATCCCATATATATGGCACCATGACCCTCGACCCCTCGCCCATGATTCCCCGAAGCAGCGGGAGGATCTCTTCCAGGGCTCCATAAACATCTGTGGAGGGTGGTAGGGATTCGAACTCGGCCCATGGGTTATAGTTCTCCCTGCCTAGAAAGACTAGGAGGCTTATCTCTAGATCCTTGATCCTTAGGAGAACCCTATACACACCCCTAACCCTCCAGCCACTGCACTCGATAACCAGGGCCTTCAGGGCTGTCCCGAGATCTCGGCATATATCTCTCCAGCTCATCCTGATCACAACCACGTGTTTATCCTTGCCAAAGTATTTATCACAAGCTCTGATCTCTGGATTCTCAACAGCTATAGCCATATTAGCCTGTCTATAAGCATTAGTACGAATATTATTGCTAGATAGGGGCTCAGGATCTTGAATGTTCTATACGCATCCCCCCTCTCGATCTTCTCGAGATGTGTTCTCATAACCATGAGGAGCCTTATAGATAGCGCTAGGCCCACTATCAGGGTTAGCCAGGATCTATAGCCTGTTAGGACGAAATATATAGCTATGAGGATCGCCATGAGGATCACGTGGACTATAGATCCCATAACACCCGCCCTAACCCCCTTCACCACCGGCAGCATCGGTATCCCGGCTCTTTTATAGTCCTCATAGTTGTTGATCACTATATACCATATGTGGGCATTGCTCCAGAGGGCAACTAGGAGCATGAGTATAGCTGCCTCTAGAGAGGGGTGGCCTGTATAGGCCACATAGCCCCCAAAGGCGGGCATGCCCCCCGCAAAGCCGCCATAGATCACGCTTGTCCAGCTTCTCCTCTTGGTGAGCACAGTATATATAGCTATATCTATTACAAAACCTAGAAGGCCTGCCACGAATACCCAGGGGTTTATCATGTAGCTGATCACAAGGCCAGGGATAAGGGTTGCTATCGATATTATAAGAGCATCTCTCCTAGATATCAAGCCCCTCGGTATAACCCTACGCCTTGTTCTAAACATAATGCTATCTATATCAGCATCTATGACCATGTTAACACCTGTTGTCCCGAAGATCGTTAGTGTTAGTGCGACCAACAGCTCGGCTAATACTAAGGGATCTACAGAGGATCCAGAGGCTATTAGGTAGCCAAAAAGCCCCGTGAATACTAGGAGAGCGCTTTGCCTCACCTTAAAGAGATCCGATATTATATATGTTGCCACGCGGCCCTTAGAAAGTAGCTCTCCACCGGCTCTCAATGCCTACACAATATATTGGGCGCTTAAAACTATATAAGCGGCGGCTCCAGCGTGACAGGAAGATCTGGGTTTGGGAGAACTATAGATCTATTTTCTATATATACCTTTATAGCCTTAACCACAACCCCAGATTCCATGGCTCTTTTCAGGAGGCTTGGAAGAACAGGGTCTACACCGCTCGGCCCAAAGATCTCTGCCTCTGGGTGGGCCGCTATAAATATTATATATCTCTCATAGCCGTTAGCATTGATCAGGGTCTCGACATGCCTCCTACCCCTGATGCTTATAGTGTCGGGATACCTAGCACTCCTATCGCTCGGGTGATAATAAACAGCGCTCTTCAGCTCGACAAGGGCCTCCCCACCCTCTCCCAGGGATCTTAGCAGTAGGTCTATCTTATAGCCCCCTAGATCTAGATCTCTTTTCACAACCCTATAGCCCCTTAGCCAGGGTATGAGTTCTTTCTCAACGCTCTCTATAAAAACCCTCTCCTGTAGCTTCGTATCTATTAGAGTCCATCTGTTATCACCAACCCTTGTTCCCACCACTCTGAGGGGTGTTTTTGGGGCCCCTATCTCTATACAAAGGATCTCGGCTCCTGGAAAGAGGAGATCTGTGAGCTTCCCAGTATTGTTAATATGGATCCTCACCTCCTCTCCACCACACCTAGCGGTCCCCACAAACCTATTGATCCTTTCTATGAAGATGCACTCAACAGCTCCCGCTATATCCATTATCCTCAGAGGCTCTCCCCATCAATAAGGCTCTCGCGTGTTTAAAGCAAAGCATATCTAGATATGCTTTCTCTCAAGCCCTCTATAGCCTGAGATCTTTACCCCGCCTCCTGTGATCTCAACCCTTATCCTCGTCACGCTCTTAACAGCTGGTATCGCTACATTGAATACAGGGACCCCCCCTACCTCTGACTGGTGTATGGTTGATGCGTGGGCGTGGCCATGAACCACTAGATCTGGTTTTGTTGCGGTAATCACCCCCTCATAGCCCCTGTGGCATAGGTAGGGGTAGGTGTTCTCTGGCTCCCCCTTGAGTGTCTTTGTTGTTGGTGCGTAGTGCATTAGCAACACTAGAACCTCACAGCTTCTTCTAAGCCTTGTGAGCGCATCCATAGTGTTTCTAACCCTCTTCTCAAAGATCTCTGCCAGCTGTGGTAGATTCCTCTTCTGCCAGCTTGTCAGCCTCTCCAGAGACCCTCTAGTCCCGTACACGCATAGCTTGACACCATTTATACTTCCCTCCCAGGCCTCGTCGTCCAGCCACACTATATCTCTGTACATGCTCCTCAGAACCTGGATCCTCTCCACATACTCCTCATTGCCGAAAACAGAGATCATGGGGGTTCCTGGGAACCTTGAGGATAGGAAATCCCTGAGGGGCTTCATAGCACCGACATCGCCTTTATCTATCATATCGCCACCCGCTAGTATTAAGTCTGGCTTGTAGCTGAGCATGGACTTCACAGACGATATTAGGAGTGGGAGGAACCTCGGTGAGTGAACATCGCTCACAGCCATGATCTCTATGGCCACCAAGAGAGCCCCAAAGTATATTGGGGATAAAAATATTTAGGAGAGCCCTAGCAGGGCTGCTTATAAGGATAGAAGGCTTCCTCATATGGGTGGGTAGGGGATTCCGCTATCAATGATCGGGGTCAGTGCTAAGGGGCACGAGGGGTGGAGGCTATATAGATGCTCGATATGTGCAACAACCCTCCCGGTGGGGGATGCTACTATCTATTTCTGCCCCAGGTGTGAGCAGAGGAGGCGCGCTAGGTTCTGCAACGCCTGTGCTAGGAGAACCCACTATAGGTGCCCATACTGTGGGACAGAGCTCAGGATCTATATCTAGCGGCCCCTCTATCACGAGGTACGGCGACGGCTACTGGGCATCCTTTGTTTTTGACGAGGGGTTTACAATAATATCGAGCGACATGCCCCCCGTTAGGTGTCCGGGGAGCGGTGAGTGTGTTTTGGATCTCATCGAGCTTGGCGGGGAGGTTCTGGATAGGGTTTCCTCTATCCTTGGGGTGGGTGTTAAGAGGATCTTTATGCTCTGCACAACCCTGCTTGGGAGATGCTCGGGCTTCGCAATAAAGATCTTCGCTGTGGGAGAGCCTGGAGATGTTGCCAGGGCTTTTGATAGGGCTAGGGGGGAGATATTTAGGATCATGGCTGAGACCTATGGATCCATATAGCTTTGGTGAAGCACTGCTCCAAGCGATCGGTGTTGAGGGCTCTGAGGCTTGTCAATACAGCGACTATGATGCTGCAGTTGCGGTTATATACGAGATCCCCAGCGGCTCCTTAATATTGATAGAGAGGATCGAGAGGGAGGGGGATCCGTGGTCGGGCCACATAGCCTTTCCCGGCGGCTTTAGAAAGGCTGGTGAGAGTAGCTATGAGACAGCTGTTAGGGAGGCTATGGAGGAGATCTCAGTAGATCTGGGGAGGGAGATCCATTTGGGCAGCATGGGCATATGGATCACAAGGGGTTCTGTGAGGGTGGTGCCCCATATCTTTATCTCGAGAAGCTTTTTGAAGGCCTCTCCGGGGGATGAGGTTAGGAGGGTTTTGAGGATAAGGCCCCGGGATCTTGTTGGGGTGAGGTGCCCAGGGGGTGTTAATAGGCCTCCTTGTCTCTATTCACCTGGCTGTGGTGGTAAGGTTATATGGGGGCTTACGGCAAGGATACTGGCTAGGTTGATGAGGCACGAGCGGTCTGAGTGGTGATGTGGGGGAGGGCTGATCGTTTTAACTGTTTTTGATAAAACGCTCTAGAGCCTTAGCTCTAGGGCATTGCTTTTATATTTTTCCATGTATGATTCATGGTTGGTGTGTTGTTGAGGGAAACGACAGGGAAGGAGGATACTGGGCTGGGGCCTGAGATGATAAAGGTTGCCCAGTATATCATAGATATGTCTTTCTTCGATGAGCTTAAGGCACTCTCCCTAGGTGTT
>FWWM01008267.1_pt1 | contig 20158 bp, 17 predicted proteins | sample 2228351 | NCBI WGS metagenome assembly FWWM01 (sample SAMEA103939774, study PRJEB20133) | metagenome
TGCTGCCAGCGCGCCCAGCAGAAAAGTACCTTCTTGCTGCATTGGGAATATAGATGCCACATTTTCAGAGTTTACCAGTCCTGTAAAGACGATAAATTTTGAATTTGGATAATCTTTTCCGACCCTGATAGCAGGGTCTCCCCACTGAAAGCCATGAGCAATGATAAGGTCGTAACCCTCTTCTCCATATTTTCTTAGAGTAGACTCTATTCCTGCAATCGGGATATTGTCTTCATATGCCACTTTGTGTCCATATCGGGTCTCTAACAATTTTGCAGCGCCATAGGCAGATGCGCCCCATCCGCTATCACTAAACAGGGCATCTGTTACAAGTGCTATTTTCAGGATTCTCTCTGTGTGTTTAATACTGCCGGACCTCGGTTGCTTAAATGAATCCGTGCTCAATTCATATTTTTCCGGTACCATTATCTTGCCATCAATCACATCCTGAGTAAGCTGCTGCAGCCTGGTCTTTACATCGTCTGGTACTTTGCTTTCTAGCTCATGAAATGGTGCCAGGTATACAATGCCGTCTCCATCCGCTGCCTTTGTCAGTTCTATCCCTGGCTTGAATATTCTGCCTTCAAACCTGTCTTCAACTACCATCTGCACAGCTTGGTCAAACGCCTTGTCGATGTCTAGCACAAATGAGGTGAGCACAGTCTCCGGCGCAAGCTTGTTTTGATCCTGGACAGCTCCAAAGGCATAGATTCCCTTTTCTTTTGCAGCTTGTATGACTCCGTGCCCGGATGTGTCAGCTACATGCAAAATGAAATCTGCCCCAGAAAAAATTTGAGCAAGTGCAGCATCCTTGCCCTTTTCTGGGTCATCCCAGTCTCCGAGGTAACTTCCTAGAATCTTGATTTTTGGATTAGCAAATCTTGCACCTTGCTTGTAACCCTCAAAAATATTCAGAAGGTTGGGATACTGACTACGTTCAAAATAGGGACCTATGGGTTTTGTTGGATTTTGAAGTGAGGGATCGCTGCTATCGACTACAACCCTTGTTACCAATGAAACTACGCTCTTCTGTATTCCTCTCCTGTCCAGTTCATTTTGCAGAGCTTGCTCTATCATGTACCCTATTGATCCTTGGGTTTCTGCCGTGCAGGCATGTAGGGGAAAAGGAGGCACCAGAGCTTTGGCAGAATCGTGTCTTATCAGGGTGGCACCAACCTGAGGACCATTTCCGTGTGTAAGGACAACATGGAAATCACTTTCAATTAGGTCAACAATACCCTTGCAAGCCAGTGCTACGTTTGCAAATTGAATATCAAAAGTTCCCTTGTCCTCCCTCTTAAGGAGAGCATTTCCCCCAAGCGCTATTACAAGTGTTTCTTTGGAGCTCAAGGAATTGATAGGAATCAGAAAATGATATAAGGATAGTTGTGGTCTTTTTGCAAAAAAATCAGATATGCTAAATTTCAAATTCTCTGATACACTTTTTTGTGCATGTCAGCTACTGCATTTTCATTTCAGCGCCAGAGAAACAAAAGAAGCTTACCTAGGTTTTCATTCTGCGATAATGCTGTTTGCTGCCATGCATAGGGCAAAGGTGGCGCCTGTCGAAAAATCCAAGCCTGAGGTGTGCCCCCGCTTGCTCAATGACCTGATCTTGTCTGCATATGACAAAACATCTCCTTGAGCAGCAGAGTTGATCAATGCTTGGATTTCCATATCAACTAACCCTGCAGCATTATACTCCATCAGTTTGAAACTGATCCAGCTAGTCAAACAAGCAAATGAGGGACCAGGAATTATTGCAGAAGAAGACCCTCTGTTCAAGCTGCCACAAATATAGTTGAACATTGCAAGAAATCCAGAAATAAAATCATCTCCGGCAGGAGTAAATCCGGGTCCTCTCCCACACAGCCCAAGGAGCGCCCTGCACAACCTAGATTCAACTTCTCGGCTAGCAACAATATCGAGGGCATCGGCACCGTCGTAAACTGTTTCAAGAAATTCTGAGAGCAGACCTTTCGTGGTCATGTCCGGATTGAGCAGGCATCCTTGCCTGCCACTGGAAGTGGCGCATTCTCTTAATACAAGAGACAAGTATTCACCATGAACCAAGAAATTAGAAAGACTGCGTCTATGGAATCTTTGGATTTTGTTTTCAAAATAATTTGGCCTATCCACAATGATGGTAGCGTTTCCTAAACTAATTTTTGTAGTGATATTGTCAATCTTGTCGCTGCGGGGAGCCACCTCTTCTAGAATACAAGCCCGATCCCCGGCTAAGACAAAGTTTGATAGCGAATTGAGCTTTTTTGATCTGTTACGGCTCTCAAGATACTCTATATTGAGAGTTATAGGTGAAGCAACATTTCCTAGGCTAACGATAAGAAGCTCGTCATCATCTGTCTTGATATTTATCGTGCTGTCAAATACATTGAGCACTGTGCCATCTAGACCATCAGTTGATTTACCTATTTTGTCTCTTAATCTGCCTCCCATGGTCTTGCAAGTAAGGATATTTGATGGTGAGGCAAACAGAACTGATGATGTCATATCGTTTGCCTCACGCAAGAAGATGAACTCACAACTCTAAAGGATCTTGTCAAGTACATCTTCTGTTTCCTTATCTAGCTTGGCGGGCGGGTTCCACATCACATCAACCACTTTAATATCCTGAAGTTTTAGCGCGCTGAAAAATATCTCCAAGCCGATATTGAGGACATTTAGCTCAGAATCAAGAAGAGGCTTTATTGCAGTTGCATAAGATTGCTCTTCTTCTCCCGCCACTGTCGCCTTCACGCTTCCTCCCAGTTGTGTGGTAATTCTAAGTACTTGTTATAGATATGAGCTAGGTCCACATTACCTCTTGAAACGATTACCGCTGATGCAACGGCTGCCAATGCGTTTGTTGGCATGACAACGCAGCCTGCGTTCTTTAGGCTAGAAATGCTCTTTTCGTAACCCTGCAAATCGGCGTTTGTGCCGCAAACGTGGGCAATGATTGACAAATAACGCCCACTTTCTTGTGCGGTTCTCTTTGCCTTTTTCAGCTCATCCAATACTGCGCCTACTGGGTCAGAGTTTGCTCCAAAGCCAAGCACAAAATCCAGCAAGATCACTGCGACTTCTTGATCTTGTACCTCGTCCAGAATTCGGAGTTTCCTGATAGTAGGATCGATCATAGGATGCGGTCTTCCTTTTGTAAATTCCTCTTCTCCTAGGTCTATGATGGAATGTTCTCTGCTCTTGAATGAATCTTCTAGCGGCTTTACGTGCAGGATGGGTGCATTTGAGTAAATCGAACCACCGCTCTTTATCATTTCGGCTAGTATGACCTGTGATTCAAAGGTAAAAGTTCCACCAGTGTAAAGTGCCCTGATATATTTCTGATTGCTTTGGAGCTGACTCCATTCATTTTGAAGAAGTGTAAGAAGCCCTTCTGGCGGGATGTAGCATCGATTAAGGGCTTTTTTGAGCTGATCGGCTCCTATAGCATCGGCAACTGCCAATACAGAAGATGCAAGTGAGCTCACCTGAACTATCTGATTGTTGTTGTTATTATTACTACTTCTTATTTTTGTACCATCATTGTGCTTGTTGCTGCTGACAATCGAGTCGCCACTACTACTGCTGCCACCAATAAAGGCCAAAACATACCTCTTGGTGCCTTCATTGGCAGCGAAATCAATTATCTTTTGCATGACTGTCGGAGATGGCGGCTTTGAAACAATTGCTATCACACTGATATCTTTGTCCTTCTCCAAGATTTTCATGCATTCAAGCATCATTATGCCTCCGATCTTGTCTTTTGGATCATTGCCTCCGACCCCCAGTCCGTGTTTTACACCTATGTCGCAATGATCAAGCAGGCTCGTAACTTCCTGAAGGCCGGTTCCCGCTGCGGCAACTATGCCAACAGGGCCTGTCCTGATTGCATTTGAAAAACCGATCCCTCTTCCATTGATTATTGATGTCCCAGCGCCAGGCCCTAAAATCAACACTCCTCTCACAGATGCCTTGCTCTTTACTTCTAGTTCATCTTCAAGAGGGACATGGTCGCTGAAAATCTTTTGATGTATGCCCTGATCGATTAGTTTTAGAGAAATGTCCCTGACATACTCACCTGGTATTGACAGCAATACAAGGTTTGTGTTTGGCATTTTTTTGAGCGCCGCTTCTATGCTGTCTGCCTTTTCTTGAACGTCACTACCACTGCTGCTCAACTGGATCTTTTCTGGCGACTTGAACAGTTCGTCAAGCTGACTGATTGCCATATCGACTGACTGCTTGTCTTTTGCTCTAATTGCAACTAGCATATCAGATTCATTTGCATGATCTATGGCAGATGGTGAAAACCCAAGGCGAATAAGAATCCCTTTGTTGGTTTCGGTAGCCATGACCACTGAAGCTTCTAAAATCCCATTTGATAGCCGCCGAAGTCTGTCTGAAATTTTCATAAGCTGCATAGAATCACGGTAAAAGTTCGGTTTTACCATCACATGAAACAAGTCTTGTTGTTCTTGCAAGAGCTCAGACAAAAAATGGGAAATGCTGATGCTATTTAAAGATAAATGATAAGATCAAGGCATACTAGCATAATTGTTTTTTTTGAAAATTCATGATGAGCAGAAGGTATCAAGTGACGGCCATGTGTCTGTGTGCATACATGCCGTTACTGGCCTGCCCGGCTAGCTGATATTGAATTTGTATTCGTGAAGCCCAAGCAACATCGCCAGTTCAGAATGAATGAACGAACGAATGTATGTATCTTTTCATGTTTTATGATATATGACAATTATTTGAGCTGAGTATACTAAAGTATAATATCTTCACGCAGAACATTTTCGTATTGCATTCATAGCTCGGAGGATTTGGCAAAGGGGGGGCACCGGCAGCCGCTGGCGAAGATGGACGGGGAGGAAGCAGGCGCGAAAGGGAAAACCTGTCTATTCCTACCGGCGAGCCTATCCTTCAAATGAAGGATATCACTATCAGGTTTGGGGAAGTTGTTGCAAATAACAAAGTCAATTTTGAACTGCGAAAGGGCGAAGTCCATGCGCTCCTAGGTGAAAATGGAGCTGGCAAGACGACCCTGATGAGCATCCTCTATGGACTCTACCAGCCCCAAGAAGGTGAAATGATAGTAAAGGGACGCAAGACCTCGATAAAATCGCCAAATGACGCGATGGAACTTGGCATAGCAATGGTTCACCAACATTTTCTGCTTACGCTTCCGCATTCAGTCACTGAAAATATCATCGTGGGCCTAAAGTCAAAGGGGTTGTTTCTTGACATAGCCGGAGCCGAAAAGAAAATCCTCCAGCTGTCGCAGAGGTATGGTCTCAAGATGGACCCAAAGGCAATAGTGGGCGATCTGGCGGTGGGCGAGCAGCAGCGCGTTGAAATAATCAAGGCACTTTACCGCGACGCTGACATACTTATCCTTGACGAGCCAACATCGATGCTAACTCCGCAGGAGGAAAAGGCACTATTTTCTACACTTCAATCCATGGTAAAGCAGGGCCTCTCCATTATCTTCATCACCCACAAGCTGCATGAAGTGATGGAAGCCAGCAATCGAGTAACAGTGCTTAGAGGAGGCAAGCTAGTTGGCACTGTCAATACCTCTGAGACAAATGAAACAGAATTGGCAAGGATGATGGTAGGTAGGCCCGTAGTAGAGGTCGTTGAATCTGCCGGAACTTCGTTGAGCCGCAATCCTGTAGTCTTGCAGCTAAAAGACGTGTCAGCTCTGAACAACGCAAATGTAATGTTTCTGAAAAACCTTTCACTAGAGCTCAGGACGGGAGAGATCCTTGGCATAGCCGGCGTGGATGGAAACGGCCAGGCAGAGCTTGCAGAAGTAATTGCTGGATTGAGAAAGGTTCAGAGCGGACAAATAATCATGAACGGTAGGCCAGTAACCAACCTTGCGCCAAGAAATATCAGAGAATGGGGTCTTGCATACGTACCGCAGGACAGGCTCGATACAGGATTGATACTGGAATACTCTATCGCTGAAAACCTGATACTGGATAGATGGTATACACCAGAGTACTCTGGCAAGGTTTTCCTCAAGCAAGACGAAATGAGAAAATTCGCACAAAAGGTAGTTACAGATTTTGACGTAAAGACGCCGGGAATAGACGTTCCAGTAAGTTCACTGTCTGGAGGAAACCTGCAGAAGGTTCTGATGGCAAGGGAGCTTGCAAGAAATCCAAAGGTTTTGGTTGTTCACAACCCTACCAGGGGCCTAGACATTGGCGCAACAGAGTACATTCACAAACAACTTGCAAAACAGCGCGATAGCGGTGTCGGCATCTTGATGATATCACTAGATCTGGATGAAATACTGACCGTTTGTGATAGAATCGCAGTCATATACGAAGGCAGGATAATGGCTGTGATGGATAAAAAAGACGCAGATGTCGATCAAATCGGTCTAATGATGGGGGGAAGAACGATGGCAGCAGTTTCTTCTTCCTCCTCATTAAAGGAGGCGCCAGTCAAAAAGTGAGCGTAATCAGCGTAGTCCTGTCCCAAACAAAGGACAAGATGAGAGATTTCCGGTCATTCATACCGTTTGCATCTGCAGGATTGGCTTTTGTGGTTGGAGCCATTATCATTGGCTCTAGCGGCTTTGATGTAGGGGAGGCATTCTCCATCATGTTCCGCGGGGCTTTTGGATCTGCATTTGGATTTGGAGATGTCCTGCTGAAGACTACTTCGCTTCTGCTTGCCGGGCTGGCTGTTTCTGTAGCATTCAAGTGCAGACAGTGGAACATCGGAGCAGAGGGGCAACTCTACATGGGTGCCCTTGGAGGGACTTTAGTTGGCATTTCCGCTTTGGGGGCAATACCAGGGCTAGCTATTATTGGTGCGATCCTGCTTAGCTTTATTTTTGGAGCGCTTTTTGCCCTTGTTCCAGCCGGATTGAAGATCAAGTTCGGGGTGAACGAAGTTATCTCTACAGTTCTCCTTAATTTTGTAGCCCTCTTGTTTATCTCATTTCTGTTGCATGGACCCATAAAGGCTCCTGGATTTCTGCCGTATTCGCCGGAAATAGCCGAAGAGTCACAGATGCCCATAATATTTCCCGGCACACGCCTTCACGCTGGCATAATCCTTGCCGGGTTGGCAACGGTTGGAGTTTACTACTTGTGGAAGACCAAAATGGGGTTTGAAATGAGGAGCGTTGGTGCAAACATCAAGGCTGCCCGCTATGGCGGGATGAATATCTCAAAGAGTGTGCTCCTTACCTTAGGCATTAGCGGAGGGCTTGCTGGAATTGCCGGAGGGCTGCTGGTCTCCGGTGTGCAGCACATCCTCATAGAGGGGATCTCGCCGGGGTATGGTTTTATTGCAGTAATAATTGCGCTGCTTGCAAGACAGCATCCGGTAGGAGTAGCCGTAGTTGCATTCTTTTTCTCAATTCTCATGACTGGCTCTGAAACGATGTATAGGAGCTTGGGAGTGCCAAGCGCATTTTCAATGACTCTGCAGGCCCTTGTCCTTGTGTTTGTACTTGTTGGCGGGCTTTTTGTCCTCTGGCTCAACAAGAGGAGTAATAACAACAATAAGAAGAAGATCATCAGTGCAGGAGGCATGAGCTGAAGGCCATGGCCGGCGAAGTTGAGGCTGTGGTAATAGGTGTTATTGCGTCAGGGATTCGGTTTGCCGCACCTATCCTTTTTGCGGCCCTTGGTGAAAAAATTGCAGAGCGCTCCGGGGTGTTGAACCTTGGCATAGAGGGAATGATGCTCATTGGCGCCTTTGCAGGCTTTATGGGGGTATTTATCACTGGAAACTATGTCGTAGGAATTGTAATGGCCATGGCCAGCGCTGCATTGCTGGCGGCGCTAAAGGGGTTCTTGAGCATAACAATACGGACAAATCAGCTGGCCGCCGGGCTGGCAATATGGCTGCTGGGCACGGGGCTTGCCGCGCTTCTGTACCGTCTTGCATTTGGTGTTCAGACAGCCGCGCCAAGCGTTGACCTTATGCCCAAGATCAATATACCCGGACTATCCGATGCTGCTGGCATAGGTCCCATCCTGTTCAACCACGATCCACTTGTGTACATAGCCTTCCTTCTGATTCCTGTTACCCATTACTTTATTTTCAAGACAAACCTTGGGCTGAAGATAAGGACAGTGGGCGAGAACCCAAAACAGGCAGACGCCCTTGGGGTCAACGTCTACAAGATACGCTATTTTGCTGTAATAATTGGAGGGGCGCTTGCAGGGATTGGAGGGGCATATTTTTCGCTGGTGCAGACAGGTTACTTTCTTGAAAATGTCACAGGGGGAGCAGGATGGATTGCTCTGGCCTTGGTGATATTTGGCCGGTGGAAGGCATACTGGATAACAGCTGGCGCGTTCATTTTCGGGATGGTGGACTCTTTCCAATTTGGGCTTCAGGCAACCGGAACAGATATTCCATTCCAGTTCCTGCTAATGCTTCCATATCTAATCCCAATTGCGATCCTTGCAGCCATGTACAAGAAAACTGGGGCACCGGCCGCTCTAACAATTCCGTACAAGAGAGGGGAGAGGTAGGAGTCGACCACTGGTCAGCCACAAGTGGCTCTCGTACTCTTTTTGATAAATGAATGATGATAGCAACAAGGCAAGGGGAAAATACAAAAAGTACGATTAGATACGGTGCTGTCTTTAGTTTTCTGGGTCCCGGTTATTGGGATATGGAGCTACGCTATAGTAAAGCTAGAGGGATGGGAGCTTGTCAGCGTAATGATTGGAACTGCGATAATCAACGCGTCGCTTGGCGGCCTTTACGGCAGAATCTTGAATAGATGGCGAAAAAGCCTCAACTACGACTGACGATCTTGGCAGAATTCTACACGCTTACATATATCTCTCTATTTTAATTCAAAACTTGATAAAAGAAAGATTGGATGTTATTCTTTTTTTCACAATTATGATATATGACAAAAAACAAATGAAATCTTACTAAAGTATAATACTTTCTCTAGGACCCCTTTTTTTATGAAGAAGAGGCCACTCACGAAATCAAAAATGAGCCACGTCGCACCTGAAACCGCTACTGTTTTTGTTGCACTGATACTTGTATCATATATGACGATCGCTGCCGCACCTTTTCAGATGGCTCATGCCCAATCTAGCGGAACGCTGAGGATAGCTCTTGTCACCGATGCCTTGTTCAGCGATGGAGGCTGGGGCGCCACTGCGTTCAATGCTGCAAAGCAGCTAGAAACGAAATACGGCCACCAAGTTGCCTATGCAGAAAATATTGCCATACCTGACATAGAATCTACTCTGAGGCAGTACTCTGAAGACGGCTACGACCTTATCATTGCTCATGGCTTTCAGTGGGGAGATCCCGCAGTCAAAGTAGGTAAGGAGTATCCAAACACAAAGTATGTAGTGTTTACAGGACTGGTAAACTCTGAAAATGTGGCATCTATATTCCCAATGCAGCAAGAAGGTACTTTTCTGCTGGGCGCGCTGGCAGCAATGATGAGCAAGACAAACATCATCGGTTACATAGGAGGGGACCAGCTTGATAATTTCCTATCTGAAGAAGGGCAAGACAAAATTACCTGGAAATACCAAGGCAATGGCCGGTATCGCAGAGTGGTTCCGTCCCCAAAGCCTGTTGCGATATTGGAACGTCAAGTCATTAATTCTTTGGCCAACTTGGGCTATGTTGTTATTGCATGTGGGGGCGGTGGAATTCCAGTAGTTGCCAGTGCAGAGCCCGGTCGTAAAATTGGGGTTGATGCAGTAATAGACAAAGATCTTGCTGGCGAGCTACTGGCAAGGCAGATAGGAGCTGACAGATTCATCATATTGACCGATGTAGAAGGTCTTTATCTAGACTTTAAGAAATCCACTCAGAGGTTAGTTGAACGGATAAGCGTCAGCAATAAAGACGACAACATAAACATCTCACAGCTAGAGGAAGGAAGCATGGGTCCAAAGGTACGGGCATGCTTGCAGTTTGTAAAAAATGGAGGAAAGGAGGCCATGATAGCAAGCCTTGACAAGGTGCTTGAAGCTATCAAGGGCAACGCGGGCACGCACTTTTACCCCTAGAGGGCAGCAAAATATCCAAAGGTGGGCCAAAGCGTTCTCACTCTCCATTGGATAAAATATTGTTGCTATTTTGTGATATATGTAAAATTAGAATTGAAAAATGAATTAAACTTAAATCCATAGCTTTGACGAGTCAAATGGATTGAGTTGTTGTAATAATGGAAGCGCTTGATATCAAGGCAAGGGTTGAATCGGCAAATAAGGAAGCCATTCAGAGAGTTCTCAGCTCCAAACCGTATCTTGTGGATGTAAAACCTGCTATAGAAGTGCTGCCTGGAATGAAAAAAAGGTCAATCTTTCACGCAGGCCCGCCAATAGGATGGAAGAGGATGTGCGGCCCCATGAAAGGTGCCGTTGTTGGGACCATGATTTTTGAAGGCTGGGCCAATAGCTGGGAAGAGGCGGCAAAGCTCGTTGAGCAAGGCGAAATTGAGCTATCTCCAAATCACGATCATGAAGCCGTTGGGCCGATGGCAGGTGTTATCTCGCCATCGTTACCTGTCATGGTAGTCAAGAATGAAAAATATGGCAACATCAACTATAGCAGGATCGTTGAGCAAAAGGTGCAGTTTGGTGCCTTTGATAAAGAAGCAGTGGCGTCGCTTGAGTTCTGGGCAAAAATACTGGCGCCTGCTATGGCCAAGGCCCTCGGCAAGATACGAAGCCAAGGTGGAATAGGAATTGATCTCAAGTCAATAATGGCCCGGGCATTGTATATGGGAGACGAGCTTCACAACCGGCCAGCAGCTGGGACATCGCTTTTTGCCCTGGCAATTCTTCCATACCTGGTGGAAACTATAGAGAACAAAGAGCACCTCTCACAAATCATCAAATACTTTGCATCAAATGAAATATTTTTCCTTTGCTTGGCTATGGCTGCATGCAAAGCCACAATGAATGCAGCTAGAGAAATAGAGTACAGCACACTTGTAACAGTAATGGCACGGAACGGTGTAGAATTTGGAATCAAAGTGAGCGGGCTTGGAAACAAGTGGTTCACCGGTCCTGCAGGCATTGTAAAGGGCTTGTACTTTCCAGGTTTTGGAAGCCAAGACGCCAACCCCGACATGGGGGACAGCGCGATAACTGAAACTGCAGGTGTTGGAGGATTTGCGCTTGCAAATTCTCCAGCTATACTCTCATTGGTAGGGGGCACGGCGGAAGATGCACAAAACTATACGAGACAGATGCAGCAAATTGCAATGGCGTCGAATGATACCTTCTTGATTCCCCTCTTTGATTTTCAGGGGACTGCTACAGGAATAGACATCAGAAAAGTAATCAAGACCGGAATTCTCCCAGTGATCGATACTGCCATTGCACACAAGAACCCAGGTGTCGGCATGATTGGTGCTGGAATAGTAAACCCTCCAATGGAGGCCTTCAAGTCCGCTCTGCGCGAATATGCCACAAGATATCGCTTATAATTTATGGAGACACGAATTCGCGGATGGAATCCTTAGTGTCGAAGTTCTGCCTGCTGTGCGGACGTCGTATTTCAAAGGGGTCAAAATATTGCGAAGTAGATGGTTGGGACGTCGAAGATCGAGGAATAGGCCGGATAAAGAACTGCATTAGTTGCGAATATCTTTTGCCACAAATAGCTCAATATTGCGATAGCTGCGGGTACCCTCAGTCTGACAGGTGATAATTAACAAGTTCTTGCCGCGGTCCTTTTAGGCAGCCATAACCACTTTATTTCTTATCTTTCCAAGCCCTTCAATTTCGACTTCCACCATGTCGCCATTCTGCAAGTATTTAAGATGCGAAGACAGCGACAGGACAGTTCCCGTTGGGGTGCCAGTAGAAATAATGTCGCCGGGCTCCAAAGTCATCGCCTTACTGAGACTGTGTATTATCCTGTCAATTCTAAGGACAAGGTTCTTCGTAGACGAATCCTGTCTTACATCACCATTTACCCTAGTTATCAAGCGCAGGTCGCAAGGGTCCTTGATTTCGTCAGGTGTAGTTAACCACGGACCGCACGGGCCGAATGTGTCAAAACTCTTTGCTCTGGTGTATTGTTTGTCAATAAACTGGATGTCCCTTGCAGAGACATCATTGAGTACAAAATAGCCCCCAACATATTCAGACGCTTCATTTTCACTTGCTCCCTTGCACTTCTTTTTTATCACAAAGGCCAGCTCGCCTTCATAATCCAGCTGCGTTACAAATTTTGGGCAGACAATATCGTCATACGGTCCGACTAGGCTGGTTCTAGATTTCATGTAGAACACTGGGTCCTTGGGAGGGCTTTTTCCAAACCGCACCCAGCTGGTTTGATCGGAATAGTTGAATGCAAGGCAAATTACCTTGAAGGTCTTTGTTATTGGTGGAAGTATTCTAAAATTGCCAATACTGTGCTTGAAGGACAGCTTGTTCAAGTGATTTTGCAGTTTGCTCGCATCTTCATGGTAAATGAAATCCTCAACGCTATTATGTATGGTCAGGCCCGTTTGCTTCTGAACTTCTTCTCGGGTAATTGCCATCGTGCCTTCTCTATTGACTATTACAAAGCTCTCGCCTCTGTTTTCCATGACTTTGGCGATTCTCATTTCTAGATCCTAGTGGCCCCAAAGATATGTTTGAGTACTATGTAATAAGTAAATCCTTGTGCAAGTTTAGGATAATAAAGCATTATGTAGCTAGCTTGGACTTCCAAAAGCAGCTCTGACTCCTTCGACAAATCGCTTAGAGTCTGAGACCCAGCCAAAAACGCCACCCTGCATTTTTATCTGTTTGATGGCAGCTTGGTGGTTTCCATAGTCGGTTGCCCCTGCGCCATCCTTTAAGAGTAAGCACCAGTAGCCATTATCATTTGCCTCTCGCATAATAGTGTGCACGCACACATCAGTCGTAATTCCGGTGATTACTAAATGAGTGATCCCAAGGTTCTTCAGCAGGAGTGGAAGGTTGCTCTGGCCAAAGGCTCCCTTTCCGGCCTTGTCAACAACGTATTCGCCAGGAATCGGATATAGGTCATCGATAATGTCCCAGTTCTTTTCGCCTCTTACAAGCAGTCTTCCAAGGCCACCATTTGGAGCATCTCCAATTCCTACACCATTTCCAATTATCTTGCTCCTTAACAGCTTGTTATATGGGGCATCTGAAAGATCGGGCAGATGACCTTCCCGGGTATGAATTACCTTGATGTCCGTTTTTTTTCGTATGTTGTGTAATACGAAATGGATGGGCTTTATCGGAGCCGAGGTCAGTCCCAAGTCATATCCCATTATATCGACATAACCTTTTGGCCCGCAAAAGTCAACCTGCATGTCTATACTCAAAAATGCGGTTCTAGCAGAGTCAAACTCCACATAGGCCTTGTCCCCAAAGCGAGGGCAATCTTCAACCTCCACCTTGAAAGACTTGCCCTTGATTGGCCCGTACAGCCATGTGGGAAACTTGAATGTGCGCGTTTCCTTGAATTCCTCATAATCCTGCTGTACCCTCTTTAGCATTTCATCACGAGCTCCGTTGGAATAATCCTTGTTTGGCTCTTCAGACTGCACTACACCAATTTTGGCATCACTCTCTTTGGCATCATTATTTCTCTTTTGAGGCATTCAATATCCAGCTTCCTAATCATATACCACAGCCTTTAAGTTTAGCCCAAATATTCTATTGAAAATTGCATATATCATAAAAACAAAAAATCTATTTACTGTCATACACTATTGACCAAAATAGTCCCCTATTATCTTCAAAAGGTCTGATGCGACTGCAGGTTTGTTGACAAAATCTTTGTCAGCAAGGTCGGGAAATGACTTTCTAAATTCTTGCAGGTATTCTTTTGCATAGCTTGTCATAAAGCAAACTCTTGCGCTCCTGTCTATTTCCTTCATTTTCCTGTACAGCTCAAACCCAGTCATCCCCGGCATTCTTATGTCCAATAACAAGAGGTCAAACTGGTCTTTACGAAAATCTGTCAGCGCTGCTTCAGGATCGGTATACGGATGAACATCAAAATCATTTAGCTTAAGCATCATGCTCAAGATATAGGTTGTGTTTGGGTCGTCGTCAACTAGCAAAATTCTTCTTTTATTCATAATTATTATATCATTTAGATTTCAATGATCTCTGAACTATAGTACACGCTCTTGTGCAAGTATATCCAAATTCTGAACAATGTGCGGCACTTTTCCATTCTTCTTAGTGCGCATGTAGCGTAGTAGTTATGAAGATCATAGTTTATTCTCAACAGCAAAGCCTCGTTTCTGCTACCGTACTTACTGCAGATTCAACCATCGAAAACACTAGTTCGCTGGCTTGCATTGCTATCAGTCCACTTACCTCTTTGACCTGCTGTTAAACTGCAAGTCTTCAGTTTCTACCTCTTTCTCAAGCTTTTCCTTGTGTTCCTTCAGTTTTTCTCTAATGTGTGGATACTTCAAGCTGAGTATCTGGCAGGCGAAAATGCCAGCGTTATAGGAAGAGTCGATGCCGATAACTCCGACAGGAACACCAAGAGGCATTTGAATCATTGAGAAAAGAGAATCCATTCCATCAAGTGATTCGCCGCGCAAAGGGACGCCAATAACAGGAATGGTTGTTAGGGATGCTATCATGCCAGGTAAATGAGCCGAGCCAGAGCCTCCTGCAATGATGACTTCGGCTCCCAATGAGTCAAGGTCTTTGATGTATTTCAGTGTCTTGTTAGGAGCCCTGTGTGCTGCAACTATTGAAATTTTGTATCTAATTCCTAGCTGATCAAGAGCAGTTATGGTGCCACGCATTCTATCGAGTAACGCTAAAGAAGGTGCAGTAATAGAAACTAGAGGAATAGCCTCATCTTTCTTGCCTTGTTTGTAATCGTCATTATGATTGATCAAAGAGTATCACACATACCTAACTCCCTCTTTCTTTGAAGATTTGGTGCTTCTTCTGTTTCTATGTACGGTCCAGGCATTGGCCTTTTGCACTACTGTAGAACTCAGTCTAATAATCTTTCTCTGATGCTGTTGTGAAAAAGACGCATAAATGGCTATTAGGTGAAATTTTTGATATATACTAAAATTTTAAAAAAATATGATACGCGCTTATAAGGCAACATCATCGAGATAGCTCCCTGTAGTGTTAATGCGCAGGACATGGAAGAGGAGCAGTGTCTGATATAAAATGAAAGGTACTCAGCTTGATATGCAGCAACAACAGGGACTGACAATAAAAGATCTATCCAAGCTTATTTCGTCACGAAAGCTCAGCTGCGCCCAATTAATTGAAATGACTTTAGATCGCATTAAGAGATTGAACCCCAAACTCAATGCCTTCATAACTGTTCTTGAAGATGCGGTAAGAAAAGAGGCCAACCATGCAGACCTTCTTATTAAACAAGGCAGATATCTTGGGCCCCTACATGGCATCCCAATAAGTGTAAAAGATCTGATCTACATCAAAGGCGTTCGGAGCACCAGTGGCTCAAAGATCCTTTCTGATTTTGTTCCAAGTTACGATTCTACTGTAATTAACAAACTCCGAGCTGCAGGTGCAATCATTGTTGGTACAAACAATACGCATGAATTTGCGTGCGGAATAACCAACATTAATCCTCATTTTGGTTCATCAAGAAACCCTTGGGATTCTTCTAGAATGTCAGGTGGATCAAGTGGAGGTTCAGCAGTAGCAGTTAGCGCCGGTATGTCGTTGGCAACCATAGGTACAGACACTAGTGGCTCTATTCGTGTACCTTCATCTCTCTGCGGGATCTATGGCTTAAAGCCCACATATGGAAGAGTGAGCAAATATGGAGTCATGCCTTTGGCTCCCTCTATTGACCATGTAGGCCCCCTTGCAAGAAGTGCTTGGGACATTGCAGCAGTCATGCAGACAATTGCAGGACATGACAAGCTGGATCAATCTACTGTTGATACGCCTGTCCCGGATTATCTAAAGGAGCTCTCTCGTACACATCGCAATGGCAAGAGGTTCAAATTAGGAATACCGAATCAATTCTTTTTTGATACTATAGATCCAGACGTTTTGGATATATTTGAAAACTTTGTTGAAGAACTTCATAACTGTGGGATATCTACTGCTAGAGTAAATGTTGATGGAACAGACAAGATCTACGAAACATGGAGAGCCATTCGGTTAGGCGAATCGGCCGCAACTCATAGTCAGTGGATGACTTCAAGGCGTCAAGAATATGGAGACGATGTTATAGCAATGCTCGATATCTGAAATATCTGCTTCCTCGCTTCTTTATCTGGAATTGAAACTTCAAGTATCCTATCAAATCTTCCTGGACGGAGCAATGCTTCGTCGATGATGTCGGGTCTGTTCGTTGCGCCAATTACCACGACACCTTTCAGGTCCTCCAAACCATCCATCTCTGTCAGCATCTGGCTAATGACACGTTCTGTAACATGCGAGTCACCTTCGGAACCGCCTCTCCGAGGAGCTACTGCATCTAATTCGTCAAAGAACACGACGCATGGTGCTGCCTGCCTTGCTTTTCTAAAGACCTCTCTTACACCTTTCTCGGATTCGCCGACCCATTTTGACAGTAGCTCAGGCCCCTTTATGCTGATGAAGTTGGCTTCAGACGTTGTCGCAACGGCCTTGGCTATCATTGTCTTGCCAGTTCCCGGCGGGCCATAAAGCAATATTCCCTTTGGTGGTCTGACGTCTGCCTCTGTGAACAAATCAGCATGCTTTAGAGGCCATTCTATTGCTTCAGCAAGCTCTTCTTTGACCTTTTGAAGTCCACCAATGTCTTCCCATCTTACATTTGGTTTTTGAACCAAGACCTCTCTCATGGCAGATGGTTGTACGTCTCTTAATGCCTCTTCAAAGTCCTGTTTTGTTACCTTGATCTTGTTCAGTATCTCCGCCGGTATCTTGGGCTCTTCTAGATTGATTTCCGGTAGTATCCTTCTAAGCGAGCGCATTGCAGCTTCTTTGCTCAAAGCTTCAAGGTCGGCTCCGACAAACCCATGGGTCACGCGGGCTATTGCTGCAAGATCGACATCTTCAGTAAGAGGCATCCCTCTGGTATGGATCTGCAGGATCTCAAGACGCCCTTGCTCATCAGGAATGCCTATTTCTATTTCTCGATCAAACCTGCCCGGCCTTCTCAATGCTGGGTCGATTGCGTTTGGCCTGTTTGTAGCGCCAATAACTACCAGCTTGCCCCTAGACTTTATTCCATCCATCAAGGTGAGCAACTGTGACACTACTCTTTTTTCGACATCGCCACTAACTTCTTCCCGCTTTGGTGCAATAGAATCAATTTCATCGATAAATATGATTGACGGCGCGTTTTCCTCAGCCTCTTTGAAGATCTGCCTTAATCTCTCTTCACTTTCGCCATAGAACTTGCTCATTATCTCTGGCCCGCCTATAGAGTAAAAGTTAGCATTGGTCTCGTTTGCCACTGCCTTTGCAAGCAGCGTCTTGCCAGTACCAGGTGGACCGTGCAGCAATACACCCTTTGGAGCCTCTATTCCAATGCGCTCAAATATCTCTGGATGCCTGAGCGGAAGCTCTATCATTTCTCTTACTTTCTGCACTTCGTTCTTCAGGCCGCCAATGTCTTCATAGGACACTCTAGGAACTCCTTTCGCTGCTGTTTTTGGTACCGATCCGATAACGAATTCAGTATTGCTGTCGATCAATGACGCTGCATTGGAAGGTGACGTATTTGTCACGGCAAAGCCGATTCTCCTTCCCATGATGTTTAGAGGCACGATATCACCTTTTGCAATCACTCGTCCTTCAAGCAGCTCTGGCAAGTATTCCTCCAATCCGACTATGTTAAGTTCTTCAGTCGGAGCAAGAATCACTTGCTCTGCCTTTTTGACACTAACTTTTCTAATGGTTACGCTATCATCAATTCCAATGCCAATATTATTCCTAGTATAGCCATCTATTCTAATTAGACCCTTGCCATAGTCTTCACTCTGGCTGGACCATAGCAGCACGTAGCTTTTCTTTTTGCCACTTATCTCTATAACATCGCCTGCCGAAAGACCTATCTCTTCCATAACCTTTGGGTCTACTAGAGCCATTCCCCTTCCGACGAACTTGGGGTTTGTCTCGGCCACTTTTAGCGTGATTTTATTGTCATTTTTCATTCTCTTCACCTCAACAAAAAATTTAAGGGATTTTACTGCTCGTTCCCCTATTCAACCTGAACCTCTGTCTCTTTTGATTTAGGTGGAGCCTTCAGCTTTATCTTTAGCTCCAAGATGCCATTAGAGTACGTTGCCTTTGCTGACTTGTCATCCAGTTCTACATCCACAGGTATGTCAGTGTGGTATTTTTTGTCTCCTTTCTCTGCGTGAATGGAGACATACTCTGGCGACACCTTCACCTTGATGTCCTGCTTTGTGACACCGGGCATCTCTGCGGTGATGGTCAGCGTGCTGGCTTTTTCGTCTACCTTTGTATCAACCAATGGTTCTCTAACGCCGCTTTGTTCTACTAGCCCTCTTGCTGATGGTCTGACATTGCCGAACTCCCTTACACGTGGTTTGCCATCGGGGCCTATGGTTATTTGGTAACCATAGTAATATGGGAAGGTATCAACAATGTCAGCAGGGTTCATCTCTCTGACAGTTCTAAATATCCTGTTCAGCATCTCCTCAGCATCTCTGAATTCCCTGTCAATGTCTTCAAACACCCTTCTTGTTGTTCCGAATCCTAAATCGAAGTCTCTCCACATAGGTAAGATCACCTGTGCTATAGAATACACCAGGAGCTATTTATTGATTACTCACAAGATGTGTGTAACCAAAGAAACAGCCGACAGAAAATCCAATTTTATATATATATCACTCTGATGATTGCATTCTCTTAAAACACGATTTACAATAATAGCATACGTTGAAAGGTTCTATTTTCTTCCTCACCTTTCTTAACCTGATAAGTTATGGTTCTATCACACAGTTTGCATTGAATTTCTGCTTGATAATATCCTGTCAATTACTGCTACTATTATGACCTAGCTGCTGTACTGATAAAAGAAGACGATCTGCCTTTTCTTCATATTGCTTCCTACCTTCTGTGCCGCCGACCTTTTCTATCTCTACAGAATCAACCATGTTCTTGACATAGTTTTCTTTGCCTTTCAAACACCTCTCTGCAATTATGAATAGCCGAGTATCTTCTTTCAAGATATGCCTATCTATATGGTTGACATATGCCTCACACTGTTCAACTACTCTTGACTTTGATTCTTCACTCTTGTCTTCAATATATAATTCAGCTGCATTCTTTATCTGCTCTGCAATCTTTCTTGCTTCTTCGTGTTCCCTTAGCATTGTGCCAATAGCACTATTTTCCCGCGGCATACCGGTCGCTTCTAAGGCAGGAAAAAGCCCATGCTCTTCTTTTGAGTGGTGGCATCTGTCGATAAAGTTTGTAATAAAATCGACAGTATCCAGCAAAATGGCAGGCGGTATCTCCTTGCCTTCTTTTAGTAGTTTTATGCAAGCATCAGTAGCTCTCAATACCTTTTTGATGATGTCGTGATCTCTTCTGAGGCTTGCTGTAATTTGGCTTGCTGGCGACGGCGGTGACGAAGGTTGAGGAAAGAAGCTCACATCCTTTCACCTCTTGTAATTTTTATTATTACTTTAGATTTCCAAACAATAGCTGCGCATTATCCTTGTCTATTTTGCCTTTCATCTCCTTTATGAGATCTTTTACGCTAGACTCTTTTTCGCCCATAATATTTGACAGCTCGGCAATAGACCTTGGCGATTCCTCCACTATCTTATACAGGACTCTTCTCTCGTCTGCTTCAAAGCTGCTCATTCCAATTTCGTGGAGTCTTCGTAGCGCCAACTGCCTCAAGGCATACAAGTCGTTCAGATGTGATTCTAGGGTAGAGATTTCATTTTCTATTTTAGCCAAGTTTTCCTGCAGCAAGGATAACGCCTCACCAGCTTCCCCGGGCATTGCATCAAGGCTCTTGTAGTATTTCTTTGATTCTTTGTGCCGCGATTGTTTGATCTCTTGCTTTGATATGGTAAAGTCGTCTTCTGATAGCGAAATAGTCAAAATGAATGAGTTGTTGAGACGATAGTACTTTCTTTCAGGTGCTCCAAATTCGCTTTTTTCACCGTATGTCTCAATCAGACCGATATCTTCTAGAGCTTGCAGGTGCCGAATAATAGCTT
>FWWM01008271.1_pt1 | contig 20143 bp, 21 predicted proteins | sample 2228351 | NCBI WGS metagenome assembly FWWM01 (sample SAMEA103939774, study PRJEB20133) | metagenome
CGACGGTCGGGCTGGCCCGGGCCCTCCGTCGCGCCGGTGCCAGCGTCGCCGCCGCTCGCCTGGGCGATGACGAGACGGCGACGCGGGACGCCCGTCTCTACGCCGCCCTGGGCCTCGCGCCCGCCGGGCGCTCAACCCCCCTGACCCCCGAAGACGTGCCCGCCCTCTGCCGGCAGGGGCTTCTGTTGCTGGAGTGTCCACCCGGGCCGGCGCCGGCGGGCTGGCAGGAGTGGGGCGCCCGCGCCCTGACGGTGGCCCGCTATCCCGACCTGGCGCCCGACGAGAGCCACCCCGCCCTGGGCGAGGGCTTCCTGGGGGCGCTGGTCACCTGCGTCCCCAGGCGACGGGCCGAGAAGGTGCGACGCGACCTGGCCGACAGCGGCCTGCCCGTCCTGGGGCTGATAGAGGAGGACAGGGCCCTGGCCTCGCCCACCCTGGGCCAGCTGGCCGAGGCATTGGGCGCCCAGGCCCTCTTCGCCACCGGCCGCGAGGAGACGGTGCTGGACAAGGTCTTCATCTCGCCCATCTCGGCCGACCCGGGCCAGGGCTACTTCGCCCGCCACCGGCCCACGGCCGTCATCGTCCGCAGCGACAAGCCCGACCTGCAACTGGGCGCCCTGAACGCCGGCATCCCCTGCCTCATCGTCACCGGCAGCCTGCCCGTGCTGCCCTACGTGCTGCAGCGGGCCGAAGAGGACTCGGTGCCTCTGCTCCTCACCCCCCTCGGCACCCTGGAGGTGGCCCAGCGCCTGGACGACCTGCTGGGCCAGGTGCCGCTGCAGGGGCGGGAGAAGGCGGAGCGGGCGGCGGCGCTGGTGGAAGAGGCCCTCTCGGGCGCGGTGCTGGAGGGGCTGCTGGCCGCTAGCTGACCTCGGGCCCGGGCGCCGCCTCGCGGGTGGGGGCCAGGGCCTCCTCGGCGGCGCGGCTGGGCGCCCGCGCCGGTGCCGGCTGCCCCGCCGGTGCCCCCCGCGGCGCCCCGCAGTAGGGGCAGAGCACCCAGAACAGGCTCACCGGCCGCCGACAGCGGGAGCAGGCCTCCCGCAGTCGCGCCTGGCAGTAGGGACAGAAGAGGAAGTCCTTGTCGGCCGGCTGCTGGCACTGGTGGCAGATGGCCCCCTCGCCCACCTCGCGCAGGAGCACCTCCTGCTCCAGCGAACGGGCATAGGCCTCGTCCAGCGTCTCGCGGGGGCGCAGGAGCAGGTAGAGGAGCAGGCCGGGCAGGTTCAGCCCCGGGAAGAACATCATCACCAGGAAGACGGAGAGGGCCTGGACGAAGAGGTCGCGGCTGCGCTCGCGCACGTCCTTGTAGGTCCAGACGACGACGCCCAGCCAGAGGAGGAAGAGCCAGACTCCGCCCACCAGGGCGCCCAGGACTATTCCCGTCGTGGCATCCATCACCCTTCCCCTTCGGACTAGGCGAATTATAACACGGGGGGATGACAGGGGCCACGACGTGGCCAGAGGCTCCCCCCTCGCCCAAACTGGTAGGCGGCATGACCGCAGCCCAGGACGCCCAGCGGCCCCGCCTGCGCCTCGCCCTGACCGACGTGGCCTTCCACGGCGCCGCCATCGGCCGCCACGACGGTCGCGTCGTCTTCGCCGACTTCGGCATCCCGGGCGAGGAGGCGGTGGTCGAGATCGAGAAGGAGAAGCGGGACTACGCCCTGGGGCGGGTGGTGGAGGTCCTGGAGCCATCGCCCTGGCGGGTGGAGCCCCCCTGCCCCTATTTCGGCGTCTGCGGCGGCTGCCAGTGGCAGCACATCGCCTACGAGAAGCAGGTGGAGCTGAAGCAGCGGGTGGTGGCCGAGCAGTTGCGGCGCATCGGCAAGTTCGACGACCCGCCCGTCTCGGCCACGGTGCCCGCCCCCCAGCCCTACGGCTACCGCAACCACGCCCGCTTCTCGGTGGACGAGGAGGGCAACCTCGGCTTCGTGTCGCGACCGGGGCACGGCTACCGCTTCCTGCGCATCGAGCGCTGCCTGCTCATGCCCCCCTTCATCAACGAGGCGCTGGCCCGCTTTCAGGGCAAGGCCAGGGGCTGCCACCAGGTGGCCATCCGCTACGGCTTCAACACCGGCCAGTTCCTGATCCACCCCGACCTGCGAGCGGTGGAGCCTTCCCTGCCCTCCGGCCAGCGCTTCTACGAGGAGGAGCTGCTGGGGCGGCGCTTCCGCATCTCGGCGGCGTCCTTCTTCCAGACCAACACCGCCCAGGCGGAGCGTTTGGTGGAGGTGGTGCGGGAGCGGCTGCAGCTCTCGGGCGGGGAGCTGCTGGTGGACGCCTACGCCGGCGTGGGCACCTTCGCCGCGCTGCTGGCGCCCCACGTGCGGCGGGTCATCGCCATCGAGGAGTCGGCGGCGGCCGTCGAGGACGCCCTCTACAACCTGATGGACACAGGTAACGTCCTCTACCGGCGGGGCAAGGTGGAGACGGTGCTGGCCGAGCTGGGGGTGACGCCCGACGCCATCATCCTCGACCCGCCCCGGGTGGGCTGCCACCCCAGGGCCATCGAGGGGGTGCTGCGCCTGCGCCCGCGGCGGGTGGTCTACGTCTCCTGCGACCCGGCCACCCTGGCCCGCGACCTGCGCCGCCTCTGCGACGGCGGCTACCGCCTGCTGGACGTGACGCCGGTGGACATGTTCCCCCAGACCTACCACATCGAGTGCGTGGCCACCCTGGAGCCGCAATGAGCGGGCCGCGGCTGGTGCTGGCTTCCGCCTCCCCCCGGCGGCGGGAGCTCCTCTCGGCGCTGGGGGTCCCTTTCGTCGTGGACCCGCCCCGGGTGGCGGAGGAGCTGCCCGAGCGCGCCCGCGACGTGGCCGCCGTCGCCCGCCGCCTGGCGCGGGAGAAGGCCCTGGCCGTGGCCGGCAGGCACCCCCAGGCCGCCGTGCTGGCGGCCGACACGGTGGTCGCCCTGCGGGGGCGACTGCTGGGCAAGCCCTCCACCCCGGCCGAGGCCGAGGCGATGCTGCGCCTGCTGACGGGACGGGAGCACCGGGTGGTCACGGCCGTGGCGGTGGCGCGGGGCGGGCGGGCGCTGGTCGCCCACGCCTCCACGCGCGTGCGCCTGCGCCCCTTCGCGGACGCGGAGCTGCGCGCCTACGCCCGCAGCGGCGACGCCTTCGACAAGGCCGGCGCCTACGCCATCCAGGACGAGGCGTTCCGGCCGGTGGAGAGCTACTCCGGCTGCTACTGCAACGTGGTGGGGCTGCCGCTGGCCACCGCCGCCGTCCTGCTGGCCCGGGCCGGGGTGACCCCGGCGGTGGACGAGGGCCGCCTGCCCGCCCCCTGCCGCGCCTGCGCCCTCTGGGACGCCGCCGCGCCTTTGTTCTCCCCTGCCGGGAGGCGCTAGAATGGCGGTCGAGGCATGACCGACCCCATCCTGGACCCTCTCAACCCGCGCCAGCGGGAGGCCGTCACCCACACCGAGGGCCCCCTGCTCATCGTGGCCGGTCCCGGCTCGGGCAAGACGCGGGTGATCGCCCACCGCATCGCCTACCTGCTCGCCCACCGGGGCGTGCGGCCCTGGCGCATCCTGGCCGTCACCTTCACCAACAAGGCGGCGCGGGAGATGCGCGAGCGGGTCGTCTCCCTGGTGGGGGAGTCGGTGGGACAGGAGATGACCATCTGCACCTTCCACTCCCTGTGCGCCCGCATCCTGCGGGCCGATGGCCACCGCATCGGCGTGCCCCGCGACTTCGCCATCTACGACGAGGAAGACCAGACGGCGGCGGTGCGACAGGCGCTGGCCGAGCTGGACCTGGACCCCCGCAGCAACCCACCGAGTGCCATCCTCTCCCTCATCTCCCGCGCCAAGGCCGAGATGCGCTCCCCCCAGGCCATGGCCGCCCTGGCCCAGAGCTACTTCCAGGAGGTGGCCGCGCGCGTCTACGCCGTCTACCAGCGCATCCTGGAGGAGAACTCGGCCCTGGACTTCGACGACCTGCTGAACAGGGCCGTCCAGCTCTTCCGCGAGCACGAGGAGGTGCGGGCCAGGTATGCCGAGCGCTTCCTCTACCAGCACATAGACGAGTTCCAGGACACCAACGTGGCCCAGTATGCCCTGGCGCGCCTGCTGGCCGAGCCCCACCGCAACCTGTGCGTGGTGGGCGACCCCGACCAGTCCATCTACACCTGGCGGGCGGCGGACATACGCAACATCCTCAGCTTCGAGCACGACTTCCCCGAGGCGAAGGTGGTCTACCTGGAGCAGAACTACCGCTCCACCCAGGCCATCCTGGACTGCGCCCGCCACGTCATCGCCAAGAACCGGCAGCGCAAGGAGAAGGACCTGTGGACGGAGAACGGCCCCGGGCTGCCCGCCGCCGTCTACGAGGCCTTCGACGAGGTGGAGGAGGCGTCCTTCGTGGCGGCCGAGATCGAGCGGCTGGTGGGGGAGGAGCGGCGCCCCTACCGCGACTTCGCCGTCATGTATCGCACCAACGCCCAGTCGCGGCCCCTGGAGGAGGCCTTCCTGCGCCGGGGCATCCCCTACCGCCTGGTGGGGGGCGTGCGCTTCTACGAGCGGCGCGAGGTGAAAGACCTGCTGGCCTACCTGCGCCTGGTCCAGAACCCCTTCGACTCGGTGGCCCTGCTGCGGGTGCTGAACGTGCCGCCGCGGGGCATCGGCGAGCGGACGGCCCTGGAGCTGCAGCGCTGGGCGCGGGAGATGGGGGTGCCCCTCTACGCCGCCCTGCAACTGCTGGCCGAGCAGGAGAAGGACTCGCCCGCGCCCCAGGCCCTCTCGGCGCCCCGCCCCGGCTTCCAGCGGCGAGCGGTGGGCGCCCTGCTGCGCTTCCTGGGCACCATCAACGGGCTCATCGCCCGGGCGCCGGAGATGTCCCTGTCGCAACTGCTGGACGCCATCATCGAGGCCACCGACTACCGACCCTACATCCTGTCGGGGTCGCGGGGAGAGGAGCGCTGGGAGAACGTGGAAGAACTGCGTTCGGTAGCCGCCACCTACGACGAGCTCAAGCCCCAGGACGCCCTCTCGGCCCTGCTGGAGGACGTGGCCCTGGTCACCGACGTGGACCGCTACGACGAGCGGGCCAACGCCGTCACCCTCATCACCCTGCACGCTGCCAAGGGGCTGGAGTTCCCGGTGGTGTTCATCGTGGGGCTGGAAGAGGGGCTCCTCCCCCACATCCGCTCCTTCGACGACCCCGACCAGATGGAGGAAGAGCGTCGCCTCTGCTACGTGGGCATGACCCGGGCCAAGGAGCTGCTCTACCTGGTGCGGGCCTTCCGTCGCACTCGCGGCGGGCCGCACCCGCCCTCGCGCTTCCTGGCCGACATCCCGCCCCACCTGCTGGTGCCGGCCCAGCCCCGCCGGCCGGCCCAGCTCTACGCCTACGCCCCTCCCCCGCCCTCCCCGGCGGGCGATGGCGAGGGCCTGCCCCCCTTCAAGCCCGGCGACAAGGTGCGCCACCCCCGCTTCGGCGAGGGGGTGGTGGTATCCTGCACCCGCAGCGCCGACGACCTGCTGGTGACGGTGGCCTTCAAGGGCGAGGCAGGCATCAAGAAGCTGATGGCATCCCTGGCCAGGCTGGAGCTGCTGGGGCCCTAGGCGGGCGGGACGGTGGCCCGGTGACCTCTCAGGACGTGGTGGACTGGTTCTTCGAGCACGGGCTGCGCATCGTCGGCATCGTGGTGGCCCTGGTGGCCGTCTACGTCGTCTTTCGCCTCTTCTTCCCCCGCCTGCTGGGCCGCGTCCTCTCCCACCCGGCCGTGGACCTGGACTTCCGCCGGCGCGTGGAGACGCTGGCCTCGGCCGCCAACTGGCTGGTGCTGGCCCTCCTGTTCGTCGTCGGCCTGCTGACGGTGCTGCCCGAGGTGGGGGTGAACATCGCCGCCGTGCTGACGGGCCTGGGCATCACCGGCGTGGCCCTGGCCCTGGGCGCCCAACTGCTGGTGCGGGACGTCATCAACGGCATCTTCATCCTGCTGGAAGACCAGTTCCGCAAGGGCGACTACATCGCCGTGGGCAACCTGCAGGGAGTGGTGGAAGACCTGAGCCTGCGCCGCACCGTGCTGCGGGACTGGAGCGGCGTGCTGCACTTCATACCCAACAGCCTCATCGGCACCGTGTCCAACTACACCCGCGGCAGCGGCGGCATCTTCCTGGAGGTGCGGGTGGCCTACGGCGAGGACCTGGAGCGGGTGCGGCGCATCGTGGACGCGGTGGGGGAGGCCCTGGCCCGCGACCCGGTCTGGGGGCAGCACGTGGTGGAGCCGCCGCGCCTGGCCTGGGTGGAGGCCATCGGCGACCAGGGGGTAGTGCTGCGGGTGCGGGGCATGGCCCGCCCGGGCTGGCAGTGGGAGCTTTCGGGGCTACTGCGTCAGCGGCTGGCCGAGGCGTTCCTGCGGGAAGGGGTGCGCGTCCCCTTCCCCGCCCACGTGCTGGCCCAGGACCAGGAGCGCAAGGACTAGCCCTTCACCACGCCGATGGGGCGCATGCGGGCCACCTTCAGCGAGATGCCCGCCTCGTGCAGCACCTCCACCACGTCGGCCACGTCCTTGTAGGCCTCGCTGGCCTCCTCGGCCAGGAGCGCCCGGTTCTGGGCGCGGACGACGATGCCGCGGGCGGCCAGCTTCTCGGCGATGTCCACCCCCCGCAGCATGCGCTTGGCCGCCGCCCGGCTCTGGACGCGCCCCGCCCCGTGACAGGTGGAGCCCCACGTCTCCTGCATGGCCCGCTCGGTGCCCACCAGCAGGAAGGAGTAGCGCCCCATGTCCCCCGGCACCAGCACCGGCTGCCCGATCTGGCGATAGCGGGCGGGCACGTCGGGGTGGCCGGGGGCGAAGGCGCGGGTGGCCCCCTTGCGGTGGACGCAGACGGTCACCTCGCGCCCGTTCAGCCGGTGGCGCTCGATCTTGGCGATGTTGTGGGCCACGTCGTAGACCAGGTGCATGCCCAGGTCGCGGGGGTCGCGCCCCAGCACGCGGGCGAAGGCCTGCCGCACCCAGTGGGTGATGACCTGGCGGTTGCAGAAGGCGAAGTTGGCCGCTGCCGTCATGGCTGCCAGGTAGTCCTGCCCCTCCTTGGAGCGGATGGGGGCGCAGGCCAGCTGGCGGTCGGGCAGGTGGATGTTGTAGCGCTTGGCCGACGCCTCCATCACGTCCAGGTAGTCCTCGCAGGTCTGGTGGCCCAGGCCGCGGGAGCCGCAGTGGACGAAGACCACCACCTGCCCCGTCTCCCGAATGCCCATGGCCGCCGCCCGCTCCGGGTCGTAGATGTGGTCTATGACCTGCACCTCCAGGAAGTGGTTGCCGGAGCCGAGGGTGCCCAGCTGGGCCAGGCCCCGCTCCTTGGCCCGGCGGCTCACCTTCTCGGGGTTGGCGCCGGGCAGGGCGCCGCCGCCCTCGATGGCCTCCAGGTCTTCGGGCCAGCCGTAGCCCTGCTCCACCGCCCAGCGGGCGCCCTTGAGCAGCACCTGGTCTATCTCCTTCATGGCGACCTTCACCAGGCCCTCGCTGCCCACCCCCGAGGGGATGTCGCGAAAGAGCTGGTTCACCAGCTCCCGCAGCTTCGGCCGCACGTCCTCCTCCCGCAGGTCGGTGCGGATGACGCGGGTGCCGCAGTTGATGTCGAAGCCGACGCCCCCCGGCGAGATGACGCCGTCCTCCAGCCGCATGGCCGCCACGCCGCCGATGGGAAAGCCGTAGCCCCAGTGGATGTCGGGCATGGCCAGGGAGTAGCCGACGATACCGGGCAGGAAGGCGACGTTGGCCACCTGCTCGATGGCCATGTCCTCGCCGATCTGCCCCAGCATCTCCTCCGAGGCGTAGATGAGCCCGGGCACCCTCATGCCCGGCTTGTATTCCTGGGGGAGGAGCCAGCGCCAGTCGTCCACCTTCTGCAGGATCTTCTTCCAGTCCTTGGCCATCTCGGACCACCCCTCACTCGTTGCGGCCGTCCACCCGCAGGAAAAACTCGATTACCAGGCGTCGGGCCTCGGCACTGTCTCCCAAGATGCCGTGGGGCACCCCGGGCAGCACCGCCAGTTCGGCACCGGGGATGCCCTCCGCCAGCTCGCGGCCCCATTCCAGGGGCACCACACGGTCGGCGTCGCCGTGCACCACGATGGTGGGCGCCCGCACCTGGGCCAGCCGCGGCCGCAGGTCCACGTCCAGGTAGGCGGCGATGTTCTCCACCTCGGCGGCGCAGAGCTGGGCCCACTCCTCCTCGGTCAGGGAGGCGGCGGCCTCCGCGGCCAGCCGCCGGTATTCGGCCGACCACTCCTCCAGGCGCCCGGCGGCCTCGGCGGCGGGGCGCTCCCACAGGGCGGCCAGGGAGACCCTGGCCTCGGCCGGCCGCCGGCGGAACAGGGCCAGGGCTCCCTCCCGGCGCAGCGCCTCGGCCTCCTCGCGCACCACTCGCATGACGCCCCGGTCGGAGTCGGGGCGGAACAGCCTGGCGCCGGTGTTGGCCAGGGCCAGGGCCTTCACCCGCTGGGGGTGCTCCAGGGCCAGCAGCAGGGCGATGGGCCCGCCCGCCGAGCTGCCGATGACGTGCGCCCTCTCCAGGCCCAGGTGGTCCATGAGCGCCAGGGCGTCCTCCACCTGCGCCTCCAGCGACCAACCGTCCCGTGGCAACGACGACCAGCCGCAGCCGCGGCGGTGGTAGACCACCGTCCGGTAGTGGGGCGCGAACTCGTCCAGCCACTCGTAGGTGCGGGGCTGCAGGCGGTAGGCCAGGCCGGCGAAGCCGCCGTGAATGAAGAGCACGGGGAAGCCGTCCCCCCGCACGTCGAACCAGAGGCGCACGCTGTCCCTGTCCAGATAGGCCATAGTCCGAGACCTCGCCCCGACGGCGGGCTCAGATGTCGAACACCACCTGCGCCCGCCACCAGCCGTCCTCTCGCCCCACCTGCAGCAGGTGGCGGGTGACGCCCTTGATGCCCATGTGCAGGTCGTGGCGGCGGGGGTCCATGCGCTCCCCCCAGGCCACCGCCCGCAGTCGGTAGGGGGATAGCTCCTCCACCTGGAAGCGGCGGAAGAGCATCCCCTTGGCGTCCAGCCAGTAGAGCAACTCGTTCAGCCAGCGCACCAGCAGCGACTCCCAGTCCTGGCCCTCCACCGTCAGCTCCTGGCGCTCCCTCTCGGCCACGGCGTCAAGGTCGGCCACCAGGTGGAACATGGCCAGGCCGGCGTTGGCGAACAGCTCCTCCAGGGTGCGGCCGCGGGCCACGACCCCCACGTCGGCCGTGTGCTCGAACACCTCGAAGGGCTGCGGGTCGTCGGCCACGCCCTCTCCCCCTCCGCACTTCTGGCCCCGGGTGGGCCCGCAGTCCATTATAGGGCGGCGGCGCCCGGCCGGGGCTTCAGGACAGGCCGCACTTCTCCTTCAGGAGCTGGATGATCTCCCGCACCGTCTCCTGGCGCCACCTGGCCCAGACCGGCCCCTGCTGGAAGGCCTCGTATTCCTGGCGGGCGCGCTCGGGGTCTTCCTCCCGCAGGCGGCGGATGCCCTCCAGCAGGTGCATCTCCTGGTTGGCCAGGGCGGGCCGCTCGATCCAGTGACAGATGTAGCGGTGGTCGCGGGTGTAGAAGACGAAGGTGGGGATGGACTGGTATTTGCCCTGGTTCAGGAACTCGTTCATGATGTCCAGGTTCTGGTCGCGGGGGAAGATGCGCAGCTCCATGCCCGCTGCCTGGGCCATCTTGGCCATGACGGGCAGGCCGCGGAAGACGTCGGGGCACCAGTCCTCGCCCAGGGCCAGCACCCTGGCCGGGCCGTGGGGCAGGCCGACCAGCTCCTTGAGCGCCCGCACGTCCTCGTCCGAGAGCTGCGTCTCGCGGTAGTTGTATTCGAACTTGTCGCGGTTGCGCTGGATAGCGTTCAGGTATTCCTCCCAGGTCATGCCCGAGGCGAAGCGCTCGGGAGTGACCACGCTCTGCTGCTGGGCCATGATGATACCTCCCCCTTCCGTCTTGCCTTTCGAGCGATTATAGGTTACCACCATAAGGAGAGGCCAAAAAGATGGCCTGGGCGCTGTTCCGTAGGGACGGAGTGCGCTAAATTAGAGAAGCAGTTAGAGGGCCGCAGGAGGTGAACCGATGCGACGCGTTCTGCCCCTGCTCATCGCCGCCCTTCTCGCCAGCCTGGTGGTAGTGGGCCTGGGCTGCGAGGAAGAGGAGGCGACGCCCACGCCCGCACGCACGCCGACCCCGGCCCGCAGCAGCTAGGCCGGAACCGGCGACAACCGCATAGGGCCGCCGGGCGCCTCAGGGGGGCGACCCGGCGGCTTCCCGCCACAGCTGCAGCTGCTCGGCCGGGGTGAGGGCCGAGAGGGATAGATTTCGCTCTCGCGCCAGCTGCTCCAGGCGCTGGAAGCGCCGGCGGAAGCGCTGGCAGGCGCCGAGGAGGGCGTCCTCGGCGTCCAGGTCCAGCAGGCGCCCCAGGTCGGCCAGGGCGAAGAGGGCGTCGCCCAGTTCCTGCGCTCGCTCCTGCGCGTCCGGCGCCCGCCGCAGCTCCTCCAGCTCCTCGCAGACCTTCTCCGCCGCGTCCTCGGCCGAAGGCCACTCGAAGCCGGCGCGGGCGGCCCGACGCTGCAGCGCCTGGGCCAGGGCCAGGGCGGGCAGGGTGCCGGGCACCCCGGCCAGGGCAGAGGCGTCCTCGCCCCGCTCCCGCCGCTTCAGCTCGTCCCACTGGTGCAGCACCTGCTGGGGCGTCTCCAGCCGCTGCTCGCCGAAGACGTGGGGGTGGCGGCGCACCAGCTTGCTGGCCACGCCGTAGATGATGTCTGCCAGGGTGAACTCGCCCGCCTCCTCGGCTATCCGGGCGTGCATGAGCACCTGCAGCAGCAGGTCGCCCAGCTCCTCGGCCAGGCGGCGGCTGTCGCCGGCCTCGATGGCCTCCACCGCCTCGGCCGCCTCTTCGCGCAGGTAGTGCCGCAGGCTGCGGTGGGTCTGGGCCCGGTCCCAGGGGCAGCCGTCGGGGCCACGCAGGGCGGCCACCACCCGCCGCAGGCCGTCGAAGGTGCGCAGGTCGTCGTCGTTCATCTCCATGGCATCCTCCGCCGCCCATGATATGGCAGCGGGAGCAGCAGGGCCACGGCGGCCACTCTCGCAAAAAGAGGCTACCGCGCAGGAAGACGCACGGCGCAGCTGGCCCTCCCTGCCCTTCATGCCGCCCATCGCGACCGGCGGCGCTGGCCTGGAGCCGCTCGCCGACCTCGAGTCGTCTCTGGCGAGGCGGGCCCGGGCCACGTTGACAGGCTGGCGTCCTGTGCTAGGATAGCCTCTGCCAGGCGGGTGGAGGATTTGTCCACAGGTATTCCCCTGCAACCCCCAGGGGCCTTCGCCGGGGGGCACCCGGGGCCGCTGCGTAGCGTCGCCACCGCCCTCTTCGTCGTCGCCCTGCCGGTGCTCCTCTTCACCACCGGCATCCGCCTCCTTTTCAGCCTGCCCGCCGTCTACGACTACAGCGTCAGCCACTTCGACGCCCCCTCCCAGACGGGCATCCCCGAACCGGAGCTGCGACGGGCCAACCGCGAGCTGGTGCGCTACTTCAACGACGACCGCGCCCTCTTCCAGCTAGAGGTCACCGACGAGAGGGGACGCGCGGCACCCCTGTTCACCCCCGAGGAGACGGCGCATCTGGCCGACGTGAAGGCGCTGCTGCGGCGCGTCTACGCCGTGCAGATGGGTGCCCTGGTCTACGTGCTGGTCTACGTGGTGGCCGTCTACGTCTGGGCGCGAGAGGGGAGGGCACGGGAGCTGGCCGCCGACGTCCTCTGGAGCGCCGGCGCCACCTACGCCCTCCTGGGGGCCGTCGGCGTGGCCGCCCTCACGGGCTTCGGCCGGTTCTGGGAGCGTGTGCACACCGTCCTGTTCGATGACGAGCTGTGGCGGCTCGACCCGGCCCGCCACCACCTGATCCAGATGTTCCCGGAGGAGTTCTGGTTCCAGATGGTGGCGCTGCTGGTGGGGGGCACCCTGGCCCTGATGGGCCTGCTGGCGCTCCTGGCCCTGCTCTACCGTCGGCTGACGGGGCCGCAGCGGGGCTGGGCGGGCGTCCCCCTGCCCCAGGAGAGGCCGCCGTCGCCCCAGGCGGCCGCGGGCGGGCCGGCGCCGGAGGGCATCGGCGGCACGCGGCCCGAGGCGCCCGTCAGTGGTGGGAGCAGCTAGCGCAGTGGCCGCCGGCGCAGGCGGCACAACCGCCCCCGCCCAGAGCGGTCTGGCCGCCGTCGCCGCTGGAGAAGGCGGCGAAGACGGACAGGACGCGCTGGGCGCCCTCGTGTCCCGCCGGGCAGGTGGCGGGGTCGTCCATGCGCGCCACGGGTCGCAGCAGCTCGAAGCGGCTGCCGCACCGCCGACAGAAATACTCGTATAGAGGCACGGCTCCCCCTACTCGAGGAAGTCTCTCAATTTCTTGCTGCGGCTGGGGTGGCGGAGCTTGCGCAGCGCCTTGGCCTCGATCTGGCGGATGCGCTCCCGCGTCACGTTGAACTCCCGCCCCACCTCTTCCAGGGTGCGGCTGCGGCCGTCCTCCAGCCCGAAGCGCAGGATGAGCACCTTCTGCTCCCGCGGCGTCAGGGTGGAGAGCACTTCCCGCACCTGCTCCCGCAACAGTTGCTGGGCGGCGGCGTCCATGGGCGAGAGGGTGGCCTGGTCCTCGATGAAGTCGCCCAGGTGGGAGTCCTCCTCCTCGCCGATGGGCGTCTCCAGCGACACCGGCTCCTGGGAGACGCGGATGATCTCCCGCACCCGCTCGGGGCCCACCTCCATCTGCTTGCCGATCTCCTCGCTGGTGGGCTCGCGGCCATACTCCTGCACCAGGCGACGGCTCACCCGCATCAGCTTGTTGATGGTCTCCACCATGTGCACCGGGATGCGGATGGTGCGGGCCTGGTCGGCGATGGCGCGGGTGATGGCCTGACGGATCCACCAGGTGGCGTAGGTGCTGAACTTGTAGCCCTTGCGGTAGTCGAACTTCTCCACCGCCCGGATGAGGCCGATGTTCCCCTCCTGGATCAGGTCCAGCAGCGACATGCCCCGACCGATGTATTTCTTGGCCACGCTGACCACCAGACGCAGGTTGGCCTCGGTGAGGCGCTTCTGGGACTTGCGCCCGTCCTCCAGGAAGCGCTCGATGCGCTCCTGCAGGCGGCCCTCGTAGGGGGCCAGCCGCTCCACCAGGTCGGGGGGCGGCGGCACCAGGGCGTCGGGGGTGCCAGCGGCCTCCAGCACGATGCCCATGAGGTCCTGCACCAGCACGTGGCTGGCGGTGGAGAGGTGCACCAGGGCCTGCTCCGCCTCCCGCTGGCCCAGGCCCAGGGCCTCCGACAGCTTCTGGGCCATCTCCTGGTCTATCTCGCCGTCCACGCAGGCGCGGAAGGTCGGGTGCTGGAACAGCTCGGGCAGGGAGAGGCCGTCCAGGCCCAGCTCGCGGGCCACCACCTGGCGCACCGGCTCCAGGGTGGCCAGGTCTTCCAGGATGGCCACCACCGTCTCGGCGGCGGTGGGCTGGCGGCCGCGGGTCTCGCGGAAGCGCCGCTGCAGGCCGGCGATGTAGCCGGCCTCCTCCATCTGGCGGGCCAGGAACTTCTCGTCGTCGGCGGTGAGGAGGGCCACCTTGCCGATCTCGCGCAGATACATGCGGACGGGGTCGTCAACGCCCTCCTCCAGCTCCTCCAGCTCGCGCTCGTGCTCCTCCTCCAGCGCCTCGGCCTCGCGGGCCCAGGCGTCGGCCTCCAGCTCGTCCAGGGAGACCTCGGCGGTGGCGGGGGCCACCTCCTCTTCCTCCTCGACGACGCTCTCCTCTTCGGCCACCAGCTCGGACTCGGCGGCCGGCTCCAGCGCCTCTTCCTCCTCCAGCAGCCCCTCCTCGCCGTCGGCGCCGGGGAGGCGACGCCGCTTCTCCAGGTCCATGTCGTCCATGTGCTCAGGCATGCTATCACATCACCCCGTCGTCTGCGGGCCCCTCGTCTGCGGTGACGATGGCCGGTGGAGGCGCAGGCCCAGCTCCAGGTCTTCGATGAGCAGGGCGGCCGGGCCCGTGGGGGCCTTCTCTCCCTGACGCAGGGAACGCACCGCCTCCTCGAGAGGGGAAAGCCTGTCGGCCGCGGCCTCTTCCTGGGCCGCCAGGGCCGCCGCTCTGGCCATCTTCTCGGCCCGGAGCTGTCGCTCCTCCAGCCGCCTCAACGTCGTTTCGAAGGCTCTCTTGCCGTAATCATTATCCCACGCCGGGTCGAACCGTGTCCAAAGGGATATGAGGGACTCTACGTGGGCATGCAGCTCCTCCGGCAGCGTTTCCTGCAGCTCTGCGAGGTCCCGACAGCTCTTCCACGCCCTCAGCACCTGTCGGTTGGCGCTGTCCCAGAAGACTTCCTCCGGAAGGGACAGCCCCGCCGGTCGCAGGGCGGGGTAGCGCAGCAGCAGGGCCAGAAGCCAGTCCTCCCGCTGGTCGCGGGGCGGCTGCGGGGGCGGCCCCTCTTCCTCCTGCCCGCCGCCGCGCGGACGCCGACGCCGCAGCAGCGACAGCAGGTCTTCCTCCCGCACCAGGGCCAGGCGGGCCAGGCGCTGCAGGTAGTGGGCGCGGAGCACCGGCTCGGCGATGGCGTCCACCAGGGGCAGGAGCTCCTGCACCACCTCGGCGCGGGCGCGGGGGTCGCGCAGGTCGCGGCCCTCGCTGGCGCGGCGGAAGCGGAACTCCAGCACCGGCTCGGCGTTCTCCACCAGCTCCCGCCAGCGCTGGGGGGAGGCGCGTATGACCTGGTCCGGGTCCTGGCCCTCGGGCAGGACGGCCACCCGCAGGTCCACCGCCGCCCGCTCCTGGTAGCGCACCATCCCCCGCCAGGTGAGGACGGGCACCTTCTCCCCCTCCGCCGCGGCGGCCACCACTTCGTGGCCGCGAACGGCGGCGGCGGCGCCGGCGGCGTCGGCGTCCAGCGCCAGCACCAGGCGCTGGGCGTAGCGCTTCAGCATTTGCACCTGTCGCTCCGTCAGAGCGGTGCCCATGGAGGCCACCACATTGGTGAATCCGTTCTGGTGGGCGGCGATGGCATCCATGTATCCCTCGACGATGACGGCGCAACCGCTGCGCCGCACCTCGTCGCGGGCGCGGTCCAGCAGGTAGAGCAGGCCACCCTTGTCGAAGAGGGGCGTCTGGGGCGTGTTCAGGTATTTGGGGTGGGAGTCGTCCAGGGCGCGGGCGCCGAAGCCCACCGCTCGCCCCCGCTCGTCCCAGATGGGGAACATCAGGCGCCCGTGGAAGCGGTCGCGAAGGCCCCCTTCCCCTTCCAGCAGCAGCCCCGCCTCCAGCATCTCGCTCTCGCGGAAGCCCAGCGAGGCCAGGTGCCGGCGCAGGGCATCGCGGGCGGCCGGGCTGTAGCCCAGCAGGAAGCGACGGCACGCCTCGGCGTCCACCCCCCGCCCCTCCAGGTAGCGGCGGGCGGCGGCCGCCTCGGGCGCCTCCATCAGCAGGCGGTGGTAGAACTGGACGGCCGCCTCGGTGGCCGCCCGCAGCCGCTGGCGGCGCTCGTCGTCGGGCCGTTCGCCCCGCTCCGGCAGGGCCACGCCGGCCCGCTGGGCCAGCAGGCGCAGGGCGTCGCGGAACTCCAGCCCCTCCTTGCGCATGACGAAGGAGATGAGGTCGCCGCCGGTGGCGCAGGCGCCGAAGCAGTGCCAGCTCTGGCGCTCGGGCGAGACGTAGAAGGAGGGCGTGCGCTCGCTGTGGAAGGGGCAGAGGGCGCGGTAGTAGCGGCCAGCCCGCTGCAGGGGCACATACTCCCCCACCACGTCCACGATGTCCAGACGCGCCTTTATCTCCTCGACTATGTCCATGCCGCGGGACAGCACCGCACCGCTATTGTAAAACGCACCGGCGGCCCGAATATTACAGCCCTGTCACCGCCTCAGTCACGGTAACCCAGCCGATAGGCCATGTCCAGGGCGAAGCGGTCGGTCATGCCCGAAACGTAGTCGGCTGCCTGACGCCAGGGCGGGTCGTCGGGGATGACGTAATCGCTCTGTATCTGCTCGGGGTGGTCGCGGAAGTGGAGGTAGAGGAAGCGCACCACCCGCTTGGCCCGCTCCGCCTCCTGCCGCCGCCCCTCCCACTGGTAGACGCGGCGGAACATGAACTCCCGCAGCTCGTTGGCCGCCTCGTGCACCGGCGGGCTCATGACGATGCGCGGCTGCACCCGGGTGCCCAGGCGCCCCGTGGCCGCCCAGGAAGCGGCCACGATGTCCCGCACCATGGTGTCTATGCGCTGGGAGTGGCTGCGTCCCAGTCGCTCCCGGACGATGGCCGGCAGGTCGTCCTCCGAGAGGAGGCCGGCGCGGATGGCGTCGGCGATGTCGTGGTTCAGGTAGGCCACGGCGTCGGCGATCTTCACCACCTGCCCCTCGAGCGTGGCCGGCGTGCCCAGCCCCTCGCCCAGGATGTCGTCCCGCGGCTTGGAGCTGTAGAGGATGCCGTCGCGCACCTCCCAGGTCAGGTTCAGGCCCCGACCCCCCTTCTCCAGGCGCTCCACCACCCGCAGCCCCTGCTCGGCGTGGCGGAATCCCCCCGGCACCAGTTCGGCCAGGGTCTCCTCGCCGGCGTGGCCGAAGGGGGGATGGCCCAGGTCGTGCCCCAGGGCGATGGCCTCCGTCAGGTCCTCGTTCAGGTCCAGGGCACGGGCGATGGTGCGCGCGATCTGGGCCACCTCCAGGGTGTGGGTCAGGCGGGTGACGAAGTGATCGCCGCCAGGGGCGATGAACACCTGCGTCTTGTGCTTCAGCCGTCGGAAGGCCTTGCTGTGGATGATGCGGTCGCGGTCGCGCTGGAACTCGCCGCGCAGGGGCGATGGCTCCTCGGGACGCTCCCGCCCCCGCGACAGGCGGCTGCGGGCGGCGAAGGGCGAGAGGGACTCCTCGCGCTCCAGCAGGCGACGCTGCACCTGGGCCAGCACGTCCTGGCCGGGGGCGCTGGGCCGGTGGACCTCCATGGCCGACGGGGCGAGCGGCCGCCCCGGCACCATCTTAACAGGCGCCGCCGCCTTTTTTCGACGTCAACCAACCTGGTTCGGAGCGGGCCGTTCACCAAGCGATGCGCCCTTGCCACCCGAACGCTATTTTCGGCGTCTGCGAGCCGACTGTGCAGGGGGCGCCAGGCGCGCTACGTCCCTTCGTCGCGGCGCCGGTCGCCGGGGGCGGTGAGCACCAGGACCGCCGTTACCGAGGCCGCCACCGCCGCCATCAGCAGCGGCGAGCGCAGCAGGCCCAGCAGGTCGCCCACCCCTGGCAGGTGCAGCCAGAGCTTGCCCACTACGTCCGCGGGCAGGGGGCGCCACAGGTCGGGGGTGCTGCGGTTGTCGCCCTGGGTGACGTAGCCCTCGGCGTCGGAGCCGCCCACCACGCGGTGGATGACGATGTGGCCCTCGCCGGGCTCCCCTTTCGGTATGCGGTAGGCGACGATGTCGCCCGGGGCGTAGGCCTCCTGGCGGTGGACGATGACCAGGTCGCCGTCCCGCAGGGTGGGCACCATGCTGTGGCCGGAGACGATGACGTAGGCGGCGGGCCCGCCCAGGAACTGGGGGCGGAAGAGGAAGAACCAGGCCACCACCAGGGCCAGCACCAGCGCCTCCACCAGGAGCCCCGGCCCCAGGCGGGGCCGCACGGCGTCCAGGAGCCGCCGCCGCAGCCCCCGCCGGGCAGGGGCCGGGGCGACCCCCTCTGCCGGCGGCGGCGAGAGGGACAGGCGCTGCGACGGCTGGGGCCAGGGGAGGCAGGAGGTGGCCAGGACCAGCGCGGCCAGGGCGACCAGCGCCAGCCCCGGGCCGAGGCCGCCCCGCCCGCCGCTCCGCTGCGCGTCAGCCTCCATCGCCGTCACCCTACTTGAGGTAAGTGATCTCGACCGTGATCTCGGTGACCCTGAGCTGGTTGTTACCGGATCCGCCTCCGGCCGTGTCTGCGGTCACTACTACGTATAGGCCGTCCACCTGTGCCTTGCTCAGCGAGGTGGACGCCTCGGCCGTGACGGTCTCGCCAGTTGACGCAATATTGCTGTCGCTGGCAGTGACGACGTTCGTGCCGTCGGAGCGCTTGACGGCGACGCTGGCGCTTATGGTCCGGCTCCCGCTGCCTGTCTTCTGAGCGTTGAAGGACACCTTCACGAGCACCACCGGCGAGCCGCTGCCGGGGACATCCGACGGTGCGTTATCCAGCTCGAACTCTGCCTTGCGGTTGTTGGGGTTATTGCCTGTCGTTATGTAGGTGATGGAACTCCCGTCCCTCAGGGACGTGTAGCAGTTTACGGCAGGCTGGTTGCATCGCTGGCCATTCTGGTTGTCCCAGTCGTTGTGCGTCCCCGCGTCGCGGTCGGCGCTGGGACGGAGGGTGGCGGTGCCCACCACGTCGGTGAAGGTCTGGGTGGTGAGCTTGGCGGCGGTGACGTCGAGCAGGGCGGCCGCGCCGGGCCACAGGGCCAGCCCCACGGCCCCCGCCGCCACCAGGACGGCCGCCGCTGCCACCAGCCAGCGCCAGCGCACCGAACCGGACCCCCCTCGCAGCCACATCATGGCGGGTTCACCCTCTCGCAGTTGACGAAGGTGTTGCTGCCCTGGGTATCGTAGCAGACGTCGCGCCCGGGGCCGCCGTCCAGGCGGTCGTTCCCCGGCCCGCCGTAGAGGACGTCGCTACCGTTGCCGCCGTAGAGCCTGTCGTCGCCCTCGCCGCCCAGGAGGACGTCTTTGCCGTTCTCGCCGTAGAGCTGGTCGTCGCCGGGGCCGCCCAGCAGGCAGTCCTTGTTGTTGCCGCCGTAGAGATGGTCGTCGCCGCCGTTGCCGCTCATCAGGTCGTTGAAGTTGGAGCCGGTGATGCTTTCGCCGTCGTCGCTGCCGCTATAGGTCCTGTCCACCTTGATGCCGCTGCATTCGGGTATGGTGGGCGCGGAGCCGCCGGCCAGCACCACCTCCACCCAGTTCACGTCCTGCGCCGGGGGCTCGGGCGACATGTCCACGGGCACGCTGCCGCCGCCGAAGGCAGTCGGCACGGTGGCGGTGCCGCTGGCGATGACGGCGCCGGTGGGGGGCGGCGTGCTGTAGAGGCTGACGCTGACGCTGGCGCCGGCGCAGGACGACGCCACGTCGGTCAGGGTGACCTCGGTGACGCGGAAGGCGGGGGGCGTGCCCGAGAAGGCGACGCTGTAGGAGACGCCCACGCCGTCAATGTCGCAGGCGATGTCGGTGGGGGGGTCGGCCCCGGCCAGGTGATAGGCCGCGAAGGGCAGCCCGACCAGGGCCGCCAGGAAGAGCGCGAACGGCGCCCCCCGCCCCGCCCGCCTACGGGCCCACGACCACCACATGGACGTTCCTCACGCTGCCCACGGAGGGCTGCTCGTCAATGGGCACGGTCACGCTCCCGCCCCCGCTGGGCACGCTGGCCGACCCATCGCCGACTTTGGCGCCGCTGGCGTTGGTGAGGACGACTGTCATCTGGCCGCCGCCGCAAGCGCCGGCCACGTCGCCGATGGTCACCTGGGTCACGTTGCCGCCAGAGACGGTGAGGCTGCGGGTGAAGGACGTGTCGCAGGGCTGCACGGCGGCGCCGCCGGCGCCCAGGGAGGCGCCGTTGATGCCCAGGGAGGCGGCGGCGCCGTAGGCCAGGGCGAGCAGGCCCACGGCCGCCGCCGCCAGCACCGGGGCTACCCTTCGCACCATCCGTCGCCCCCGCGTCAGGCAGATGCCGGGCGCGTCCCGCTACGACTGCCACCCCCGGCCAGCCACTAGGGAGCAGCCGGAGCGATGGCGACGTGCACGTCGTCTACGTCCTCGGCCTTCGGCTCGGTTGGGTCGAATTCCACGGTAACGTTGGTGCTGGGGCCACTCAGTCCGCTCAACGGGACGGTCTCCAAAGCGAGCTGGTCTCCGTCCTTCGTGAGCACGACCGTCAGTTGCTGGCCATTGCACGCCTCGCTGATGCCAGTCACCACCACCTTGTCCACAACGAAGCCAGTGTCGTTCACATACTTGAGCACGTAGCTCGTCCCGACGCTACCGTCGCACGACGCGACCTCGTCGCCGCCGGCGCCCAGGTTGTCGGAGTTGACGGTGATGCTGGCCGCCACGCCCAGCACGGTGGCGAAGACGGCCGCCGCCGCTATCGCCGCGATCAGGAACCGCTTCTTCATCCCTCCTTACCTCCTCGCGTC
>FWWM01008280.1_pt1 | contig 20125 bp, 17 predicted proteins | sample 2228351 | NCBI WGS metagenome assembly FWWM01 (sample SAMEA103939774, study PRJEB20133) | metagenome
CCGACCAGCCCGACACCGCATTGCAAAAAATGGTCGTCCACGACGCCGTCTGCCGGAATCCGCGCTGCCCTGAGACCGGCAAGCCGCAGGAGGCCATGTACCCGCGGGTGGAAGCCGCCGCGTGATTCAGAAATTGGCGGGTGAACCGGCCTGGCCCGGCCCGGTCCCCGTCGCACCAAGCGGCAAACTGCAGTGCATTCGGAGGATTCACGCGTATGGCGTTGGAGCATCAGCTCGAGCACATCTTTTCAGTTCTGGTCCGGCTGCACAGCCCGCCGGAAATTATCGGTCCGGTGGCCGAAGGTCTGCGGCTGAATCATTACCTTGCGGGCGGGGAAGCGAGCGGCCCGAAGCTGCGCGGCAAAATCCGCGCCGTGGGCGGCGACTGGCTGACGCTGCGTACCGATGGCGTGCTCGTGCTCGACGTGCGCGCTACCCTGGAAACCGACGATGGCGCTCTCATTGCCGTGAGCTTCGCCGGGCTGAGTGATCTCGGCGAGGACGCCTACGCCAAATATCAGCGCGGCGAAGCAGCGGAGAAGATTCCATATCGCGCGGCGGCGAGATTTCAGACGGCGCATCCGGCCTACAACTGGCTGAACCGGATTTTCGCCGTCACCCTGGGCGAGGTGGACCGGCCGCGCGCGGAAGTTCGCGGCGACTATTACGCCCTGCGCTGACGCGACCGGCACATCCTGACCGACGCGGGGCAGCACGGTGCCCGCCTGCCCATTTAGTAAATTGAACACACCCACCTTGCGGGCCAGGGTCGGGGCGAATCGAAGCTTGCGCCGCAAGCGCTGACAAATTCGCTTCCGGCAGCGTTGCTCCTGCTGACCAGACGGGAAGAAAGTTTTCACACGTATCTTAGCGGCGGAGGACCAGTGTGCCAGCGAGGATGTCGTGCAGGGCCTGTTTGCGTTCGGTGAAGCCGGCCATGATGTAGCCGATCATCAGGATGATACCGCTCAGAATTTTGCCGAAGTAGCGGCCGGTGGCGCGCGCGAAGCTGATGCGGTTGCCCGCCAGGTCGGTAACGGTGATGCCCAGCAGCTTCTTGCCCAGCGTGGCCTGCCACTCCGAGCTTTCCAGGAACGCGTAGTAGAGCCACTGCAGCGCCAGCAAGCCCAAAATCAGCGGGAAGACAAAGGCGAAGAACTCCAGCCCAGGCCCGAAATCGCCACGGCGGGTCGAGCCGGCCGCCGCGCCCAAAAAGAGGAACACGGCGAAAATCATCCCGGCCACGAAGCTGAGCACGAAGTTATCAATGATGTGCGCCAGGAAGCGCAACCAGAATCCGGCATAGGCGGGCTGCGGTGCCGCATAAGCTGCCGCCGCCACGGCCACCGGCGCACCGGAGGCGGTGGCCGGCGCCGGTGCGCCCGCAACCGGCCGTCCGCAGGTGGCACAGAAGGCCGCTCCCGGAGCAAGTCTCGCACCACAGTGCTGGCAGAACATAAGCACCTCCTGGGTACCCGAGTGTACGAGGATCCGAGCCCCATTGCTTCAATTTTTTGGGCCAATGAGGCGCGCAGTGGCGCGCGGCTGCTGCCGCGGGGCACCCACCACCCGCGGCGCTTGCCCGGCGCGGCGCCGTTGCGTACTATTCCGATCGAGCGCGAAACACGAGAACAATCAAACTCCGGTCACAGGACCGCAGAAGGAGACTCTGATGAGCCGCATGCTTCGCATTTCGATGACAGCCTTGATTGCCGCAGGACTGTTCGGCGCCGGGTTCGTTGCCGGGCAAAACCAGTACGGCAAGCCTGGGACGGTCGTCCATGTTGTTTCCGGCAAATGGAAGGAAGGCACGCCGCAGGCGGAAAAAGATAAAGCCATTGCCGGCGTAGAAGCGATGGCGCGGCAGATTCCGGGAATCAAGAACGTCTGGCTGAAGCCCGTGCGCATCCAGCCGCGCGAGTACAACTACCTGTTCGTGATTGAATTCGCCGACGCCAAAGCCGCCGAGGTCTATGCCTCCCATCCGGCGCACGACCAATGGAATCAGCACTACCAGACCATCCGCGAGGAATCCCGCTCGCTGCAGGCCACAAACTGAATGTTCTGCGCGCGGGGCTGTGCCGTGCACCGGCGCAGCCCCGCCGCCCACCCCCGTGCGGCTGAAAAGTTCGCTCGCCGCGCATCCCTTTGAGTGCTACTCTGCCCGCCGGAAGCGAGTTCCGTCCGTTTCTCCAGCCTGAGCAAGACGCAAGCCACACTTCGCGGCGTTGCGCCGCAACAGGCCCGAGGCACGGCAGGGACAAGGCGTCATTTCTGATTGCGACCCTTGTGGGAGACGCCGTTGACGAGGCAGCCGGCTACGTCATCCACAACCACTCGGGGAGGGCCCTGTACCAGCAGGCGCTTAGCGCCGGCAGTTCAGCGGTCCAGGCGGAAGGCGCGCAGCAGGCGGCGGTCGAGTGCGCGGTCGCTCAGAAATCTTCGCACGAAACTCATCAGCGCGGCGCCGCGGGTGACAGTGTAGCGCGGCCGCGGCGGAGTCTGGGTCATCGCGCGCAGCACCACCCGCGCGCAGTCTGCCGGCGTATAGCGCACACCCTGTGTCCGCCGTTTCCAGCCTTCAACAAAGCCTTTGTAGACGCGCGCGTAAGGGCTTTGTCCGGCAGCAGCCACGTATTCGCCCGACAGTTGAATCGCCGTGTCCTGCATGCCCGAGGGGATGAAGCCCGGCTCGATCACGCTCACGTGGATGCCGAACGGGTGGACTTCGAGCCGCAGCGCGTCGCTGAAGCCTTCGAGCGCGAACTTGCTGCCGCTGTAGGCGCCGAACAGCGGCAGCGCCACCCGGCCCGCAATCGAGCTGACGTTGATGATGCGGCCGCGCCCGGCCCGGCGCATCTCCGGCAACACGCGCTGCGTGACCCGCACCGCGCCGAAAAAGTTCGTCTCGAACACCTGCCGGAAATGCTCGAGCCGGAGCTCTTCGGCCACGGCCACAATGCTGATGCCCGCGTTGTTGACCACCGCGTAGATCGGCCCGGCCTGCGTGCGGATTTCATCGAGCGCGCTCTCGATCGAATCTTCGCACGTCACATCCATCTCCAGCACCGTGAGCGGCAGCTTGCGCTCGCGGGCTGCGGCTTCGAGGGAGGCGCGCTTCTCGGGGTTGCGCCCGCAGGCGAACACGTGGAAGCCGCGCTCGGCCAGCAGCAGCGCGGTGGCGCGGCCGAGTCCGTCGGTGGCTCCGGTGACGACCGTGGTGGTGCTCAGCTTCTTCGCCGGCCTGATTTCAACGTCGCCTGCTGCTTCGGTCACGCGCTCCTCCCGCGCGCCACACCCTACCGCAGTTTGTCCCAGGAAGCTATTTATAGACGAATATTAAGGTAAGAGGGAGTTCCACTTGACATTACCCCCCCCTCTGCTAGAAAGCGAGCATTGCGCTCAGGCTTGGGGAAAACCATGATTAAAGTCCGTCGCCTCTTTCCATCGTTTGCTCTGACCGCGATGGCGGTCCTGTTCGTGGTGGGGGACCGAAGCCCACGCGCCCAAAGTCCGTTGCAACCGGCCGGGTGGGCCTTGTGGTCACCCTATTGGACGACTGAGGACGGTTTTACCTCAACGCTGCTAATGAAGAACAACCGTGGGCAGGAGACGCTAAGGCTAACAGTTGCGCTTTATTTCATGGACGGCTCGGAGTACGAGCTGGCACCCATCGAGCTTGGCCCACGACAGACGACGGCACTGAACCTGAACCGAATTGTCGAATCGCTGCCTCCGCATCTGGTCACGAGTCGGGAAGGTGGCGCCGAGGTTCGCTTCGGTGCCCGGAACAATGCCGGCATTATGGGAAGCATCGCTGTTTCGAATCCCGAGCAAGGAATCGCGTGGAATTTTCGTCTCTATCCTGTCAACCCGACATTGAGTGTTGCGCCGGTGCGGGGCGTATTCTGGCTTCGTGATGAGGCGACGGATGGATTCGTCGCGGCGCAGAACGCTTCCGAGGAATTCATCACCATCACGCCGCGCTTCGACATCAACGGTACGAAACACCACTTGCCGCCCTCGCAGCTCACGCCTGGGCAGACTCTCAAACTCGAACTGCGCAATTCGTTGCGCACTTTGGGTTTGGAAGATGCAACTGCCGGCGGCCTGGAGTTCGTTTACGACGGCCCGCCCGATGCCGTGAAAGCGCACGGCGTCACGTTCGACCGCAAGGGGTTCTCCGCAGAATTCGACTTCCTGCGATATGCGGCGTGGGAAGAGGAACAGACTGTTGACTTGAAGACGCCACGGTTTGCCATTGGCGTGGCTGACCCGACTCTTGGCCTGCCGGGCCGACAGATGTTCGAGCCGACTCTGGTACTGCACAATTTCAATCGGCACGAGCTTGCCGTGAACCTGGCTTTCGGGTATCGGGAGGGTAGCGGCGCGCGCGAGACTCGCGTGCCCGTATCCCTGGCTGCCGGGGAGACCCGGCTGCTTTCTGTCCTGGATGTGTTAGGTGATTCCATTCCGCCGGAGGCCCATTGGGCCAGCCTGGAGATATCTTATACCGACCGGCACACCGGACTGGGCGCGGCTCTGGTCAGCGTCACGCAGGAAGGCGAGCACAGCATCCGCAGCGTGCTGAATTGGGTCCATGGCAGCGCCAGCGAAGGTTGGTACTGGCAGGCCGACGGCGACCACAACACGCTGATCGGCATCCTAAATACTGATACCGAGGAAGCCCGGGTGGCGGTTTCGCTGGATTATTACGTGGACGGTGAGCGTCGCAGCTACGAGTTGCCGGAACGTGTGGTGCCCGCACGCGCTTCGGAACTCATCAACGTCGGCGAGATCCTCGCCGCAAACGTCGCCGATCGTGACGGCGACCAGATTCCTCCGCAGGTTACGGTCGGCGGCTATCGGGTGGACAAGGTCGGACGTCGCATTAACAGAACACTGATCACCGAAACACTGGTGTTCAATCGTCGGACCAAAAACTACTTGACCTTTTACAACACCTGCTGCGCGTTCGAGGATGTCAGCCTGTCCCCCGGCGCCCTGACCGGGATCCCGGGTGGAGGCGGCCAGCTCAACGTGGAAGCTTTTGATTTCTGCAGCGGCAACCGGAGGATTGTAAACGAGAGTGCTTTCTTTTCCAGCAACAACACCAGCGTGGCGACGGTGGGGAGCAACACCGGAGCTGTCTCCATGATTTCGCCCGGCAGCACAGCCGTGGACGCGGAACTCGAATACTTCCAGATGGAATTCTTCGTTGACCCGTGTATTCAAGCCGTCTTTGAAGCCGCTACGGATACTACGGTGATTCAGGTGGATGTAATTGAAGCGGACATCGTAAATGATCGCATAACAGTTTCGCTTTCGCCTGTGAGTGCGAGTGGCTCACTCCTAGTCAGAGCAGAAGGTCCGGGCGTGAGCTCTACACTGTTTAACGGTGCAAAGGACGGGGGCCAACACACTTTTAGCTTCGCTCGGGAATCCCTCAATATAGGACAGTACACGACTGTTCAAGCCTCTTGGACGGTGAGCGGTGTCACGCATGCTGCGAGTAAGTCCGTTGCATTCTTCGTGCTAGGACAGTATCGGCATTCCCAATATAACACCCCGAATGAATCAGCATGCACAGGAGTGCCCGAGCAGGCTTACATCACGAATCCGAATTGCGTATTCAATGCCGTGAATCTGAGGGGAGACTTTATCAGCCAGTCTTGGCTGAATGGTAGCGGCATAACAATTGACTTTGGACCCGAACAGAACGAAGCTTTTTGCATAAGTAACGCACCCCATCCTGATGACGCCAGCGGAAGAAGTTTTCGACCACAATCTATAGTACCTAGTTGTGGAGCTACCTTCTCTGTGAACAATCTTACCGTTGCCCGTGGTGACGACGCCCCGCTTAGCTGTGGCGACCAGGTTTTGATAGTTGGGCTGGGAGGTGGTGTACAAGGGACGACAAAAACTGTGACTGACCGGTGTCCCGCGTGCACCGGCAGGCTCCAGCTGGACAATTACACCACACAACCAGCTTGTCGCCCCGGGACAATCTCTGATCTCGGAAACTTCACAACGATTCGATTGCGATAAACAGATCTCGGCGATGATCCCAAAACTCTTGATTGAATCAAGCGACTTCCGATGAGACTCACACTTCGCCTTATTTTCTTACTTGGAGCAATGTTTCTCTCTCCTGCGCTTCTCAGCATGCACACAGCACCCTTCGAATACCTATCGAAAGCCTCTTTTGTAGAATACGGCGGGCGCGATCTTGCTAACAGGCTTTTCCTTCAGCGCGGGGCTGCGACTCCATTCGATCCATCGAACCAGCCAAGCGTCCAAGCCGATTCAGAAGAAATCCGCGTAGCTGTTCTCGGAAACGAGCCATGCGCAGAATGTCCAAGCGGGCGGCGGCTGTACATCGAATTCGTTGCCAAAATCAGCAAGGAAACGAAACGGTTCGCGCTCCGCAGCGAAATCGCTCAGATTGACGAGATTCACATTCTCGACAGAGACAAAAGCGCCCTGATTGGACGTGTGCTCCCGAATACGAGCATGGTCACAATGGTGAACCACCGTAATGGCAAAATTCTGGATAGCTTTTATTGTTTTAATCCGAATGTTTCCCCGGATAAGAGGCTGGTAGCGTACGTAAAAGTATACCCCGCGCATTTTGTTCAGGGAGAGTCAGCTCAGTATCTGGTCTACGACTTCTCCAGAAGTCCGCAAGAAAACCGACCCTCTTATCCCTCTGTATCCCTGGAGAACAAAACAGATGTTGGAATTCCGATCTTCCCCCCGAGCAGTGGGAACCTGCCAGGAGACAATATCGGTCTCGCTGAAGAAGCACGGCACACTCTCGCTTCCGAGGGTCTTTTCTGGTCAGTAGACAGTACCCGGATAGCCTTTGCTGACCGTCACGACGAGGAGATTGCTGTTGTGCTCGTGGACCTATCGCTGGGCCTAGAAAGGCCTCTGGTTTCCAAGAGCACTCTCCGAACCGAAGAGATTGTGGATACTCGTGCGTGCACGCAATACCGCGACCGGCTGCAATATGCATACCATGTTACGGAGATCAACCTTCCGACCAATGGAAATCCAATCTTCATGATCCATCTGGGGACCCACGAACCCGCGTGTCTAAGGCGGAGGGTTATCGCTCTTCCGTTGGAGTCCTTTCGCTGACAGCCTGAAAGCCGCACAGGCTTTCGGTGTCCCCGGGCTTCGGCACGCTGGCCAACGGCAACAGTCGCGGCCCAGCCATTAGCGCCGACGGGCGGTACGTCGCGTTTGATTCCAGCGCCTCGAACCTGGTCCCTAACGACACGAATGGAGAAATCGGTGGGTTCACCGGCTTGGCCGATGTGTTTCTGCGTGACACCTGTATCGGCGCGCCGACGGGTTGCGTGCCCTCCACGATGCGCGTGTCTGTGGGCTTCGATGGCTCGGAGGCCAGCGGCGACAGCCGGCGTCCATCGCTTAGCGCCGACGGACGCTTTGTGGTCTTTCATTCCGGCGCTTCGAATCTTGTCCCTGATGACACCAACGGCGTCATTGATGTCTTCCTTCGGGACACCTGCATCCGTGCTTCATCGGGTTGCACTCCGAACACCACCCGCGTCTCGGTCGATTCCGAGGGCCGCCAAGCGAATTCGGACAGTTTTTTCCAGGCCATATCGCAAGATGGCCGATATGTGGTTTTTCACTCTTTCGCGTCGAATCTTGTTGCCGGCGACACAAACAGCCAGCCAGATGTCTTCCTTCGAGACACTTGTGTGAATGCTTCCAGCGGATGCACACCCATTACACGGCGGGCGTCAGTCGCCTCTGACGGGACTCAGGCTAACGACCGTGACTTTCTGACCCCGGCGATTAATGGCGATGGTCGCTTCGTAGCGTTCAGTTCCTTTGCCACGAACCTGGTGTCCGGCGACACAAACGGGGTTGCCGACGTTTTCTATCGGGACACCTGTATCGGCGCTGCGCCGGGCTGTGTGCCGAGCACGATTCGCGCGGCCGTGGCGTTCGACGGCAGCCAGGCCAACGACGGCAGCGCAGAGCCAGCGGTGAGCGGTGACGGTCGGTTTGTGGTTTTCGACGCGCTGGCCACCAACCTGATCCCTGGGGGTTTGCCGGTTGCCAAGTCCGTATTCCTGCGCGACACCTGCTGGGGCGAGGGCGTGCCCGCCGAGTGCGTGCCGACGACGATTCTGCTTTCGATGACCACAGACGGTGTAGCGGGCAATGGAAACAGCGAATTGCCTGTGATCAGCGCGGATGGCCGCTTTGCCGCTTTTATCTCCACCTCCACTAACTTGCTCCCCGGAGTGGGCAACGGCAAAGCTCACATCTATCTCGCCCGCACCGGCTTCTGACAAGCGTTTCTGGAGTGTCGGTCCCATGGCGGGAGGACTGCTCGCGCCCGGCCTCACTGGCCGAATCCGCGCACCTGTGGCACACTAGGTTGTCATTGGAGTCTTCGCCCTGCGCCGCTGTGCTCTCGCAAACCGCATCCTGCAGAGCGGGACGCCGGCAGGAACGGCCTAGAAAACGCGCCCATGGATCCGCAGTTCATCCGCAACTTCTGCATCATCGCGCACATTGACCACGGCAAGTCCACGCTGGCCGACCGGCTGCTGGAGCTGACCGGCGCGCTCACCCAGCGCGAGATGATGGCCCAGGTGCTGGATTCGATGGAGCTCGAGCGCGAACGCGGCATCACTATCAAGGCCAAAAGTATCCGGCTGCAATACCGCGCGCGCGACGGCCACACCTACCTGCTGAACTTGATCGACACGCCCGGCCACGTGGACTTCAGCTACGAAGTCTCCCGCGCGCTTACGGCTTGCGAAGGAGCGCTGCTGGTGGTGGACGCAAGCCAGGGCGTCGAGGCGCAGACCGTGGCCAACACCTTCCTCGCCGCGAAGCATCACCTGACCATCATTCCGGTGATTAACAAGATTGATCTGCCCGCTGCGCAGCCCGACCTGGTGCGCGAGCAGCTCGAACAGGTGCTGGCATTGCCCTCCGCCGAAGCGCTGCTCATCAGCGCCAAGACCGGCCTGGGTGTAAAAGATGTTCTGGAAGCGATTGTGCAACGTGTCCCGCCGCCGAAAGGCTCGAGCGACGCACCGCTGCGGGCGCTGATTTTCGATTCCTGGTTCGACCCCTATCGCGGCGCGGTGGTGCAGGTGCGCGTAGAAGATGGTCGGCTCGAGCCGCACCTGAAAATCCGCCTGTGCTCGAACAATCAGGAATACGACGTTGAAGAGCTGGGCGCATTTTCGCCGAAGCCGGTGGTGCTGGATGAGCTGGCCGCCGGTGAAGTGGGCTTCGTCATCGCGAACATCAAGCAGGTGGCGGACGCGCGCGTGGGCGACACCATTGTCGAAGCCGCGCGGCCGGCCGAGCCACTGCCGGGCTTCCAGACTATCAAGCCGATGGTCTTTGCCGGACTGTATCCGGTGCTGGCCGACCAGTACGAGGAGCTGCGCGACGCGCTGGGCAAGCTGCAACTGAACGACGCCGCGTTTTTCTACGAGCCGGAAAACTCCGCGGCCCTAGGATTCGGCTTCCGCTGCGGCTTTCTGGGTCTGCTGCATATGGAGATCGTGCAGGAGCGGCTCGAGCGCGAGTTCACACTTGACCTGATCACCACCGCGCCGAGCGTGCGCTACCGTATCACGACAACCGCCGGCGAACTCTTCGAGGTAGACAATCCCACAAAGTTTCCACCGCCGAACGCCATCGCCAAAATCGAGGAGCCCATCATCACGGCGATGATTATCACCTCTGACGATTCCGTGGGCGCCATACTGCAACTGTGCGAAGAAAAACGCGGTCTTCAAAAAAACTTCGAATATCTTTCGCCGAAGCGCGTGATGCTGACCTACGAGCTGCCGCTGAACGAAATCGTGCTCGATTTTTACGACCGGCTGAAGTCGGTTTCACGAGGCTACGCATCGCTCGATTATGAGATTGCCGGCTGGCGTGAATCCGAACTGGTGAAGCTGGACATCCTGGTGGGCGGCGAGGCGGTGGACGCCCTGACGATGATCTGCCACCGCGACCAGGCCTACGAGCGCGGCCGCGAGCTGGTCACCCGCCTGCGCAAGCTCATCCCCCGGCAGATGTTCGAAGTGCCGATTCAGGCCGCCATCGGCAGCCGCGTGATCGCGCGGGAAACCATCAGCGCCATGCGCAAGAACGTGCTGGCCAAATGCTATGGCGGCGACGTCACCCGCAAGCGCAAGCTGCTTGAAAAGCAGCGCGAAGGCAAGAAGCGCATGAAACGGGTCGGCAAAGTGGACATCCCCCAGGAAGCCTTCCTGGCCGTGTTAAAAGTCGGCAGCTCAGACTCCGGTTCATAGGCTAGCATCCACCCACCGGGTCGCTCTGAGTGGCTCCGCTGCACACAGTCTCTGTCCAAAACCAGCTTGCGGCCGCGCCTGATGGGCTGGCGACCACAAAGAGGACGAGTAAACAGCCCGCTTATATCGCGGCGGAATCCGCGACCCACAAGTGTGCCCTGGGGTTCGCGCAGTCTCGGAAACCCGCGCCGGAATGCGGAATCAGTATTTTTCCTTAACTTCGGTGGTGAGTTTGCCGCGGGCCAGTTGCACGCCGAGTTCGTCACCGAGTGCGACCTGTTCGGCGGCGCGAACGATGCGACCGGCTGCGTCAAAGACAATCGCGTAGCCGCGTTCAAGCACTTGCACTGGGCTGCGCTCTTCGAGTTGCACCCGCAGGTGTTCGAGCCGGCGGCGTAGCTCAGCCAGTACGCGCTCGATGCGCACACCTAATTCGATGCCGCGCTGCTCGAGCCTTCCGCGCAGTCCGGCCACGCGGGGACGAAAATCGTAAGCCACCAGGCGCGTTGCGGCCACGGTGAGCCGTTGCCGGGCAGCATCGGTGCGCTGCTCGAGCGCCTGTGCAAGCCGCAGCACGGCGTCGTCGAGCCGCTGCCGGTATTCCCGCACCAGATTTTCCACGCGGCGGAAGGCGCGGTGCGTAGTCAGCTCCTGCACGCTGTCTCGCCACTGGTATAGCAGCAGCCGCATCTGCTGCCGCATCCGCTGGCGCAGCTCACCAATGTGGCGGTCGAACTCCTGACGCGTACGCACGAGCATCTCAGCGGCGGCCGAAGGCGTGGGCGCGCGCACATCAGCAACAAAATCGGCGATGGTGAAATCAATCTCGTGGCCCACGCCGCTGATGACCGGAATCTCAGAAGCGAAAATGGCGCGCGCAACAACTTCTTCATTGAAGGCCCACAAATCTTCCAGCGAGCCGCCCCCGCGCCCAACAATCAGCACGTCGGCGGCTTGCGCGCGGTTGAACCACGTGATGGCCTCGGCGATCTCTTTGGCGGCGCCTTCGCCCTGCACACGCACCGGATAAAGCAGGATGTGCAGATTGGGGTGCCGCCGGCGGAGGATGCGCAGGATGTCGCGAACCGCTGCTCCGGTGGGCGAGGTCACCAGACCCACGCGCCGCGGCAGCAGCGGCAGCGATGTTTTGCGCCCCGGGTCGAACAAGCCTTCGGCCTCGAGCTTGCGCTTCAATTGCTCGAAGGCCAGTTGCAGCGCGCCGAGCCCGACCGGCTCGATCAGCTCGATGTAAATCTGATATTCGCCGCGCTGCTCATAGACGCCCACCGAGCCGCGCACGCGAACGTGCAGGCCATCTTCCGGGCGGAACTTCAGCAGCCGCGCCTGATTGCGAAAGCAGACGCAGCGCAGCTGCGCACGGACATCTTTCAGCGTGAAATAGTAGTGGCCGGACTGGGCCCGCCGGAAATTTGAGATCTCGCCTTCGACCCAGATGTCGTGGAATTCGGCTTCGAGCAGGTCGCGGATGCGCAACGTTAGTTCGCTGACGGTCCAGACCTTTCGTTCCGGCGCCAGGTTGAGCTCGAATTGCCTCACCGGTGGGGATTGTAACCTATGTAGCCCGCCTGTTGAGAGGCGGGCCACAGCATTAGCGTCGCAGCGCCGAAATCAGCCACAGCACGAGCGTGACCACGGCACTCAGCAGGATGGACGTGACGATGGGAAAATAAAACGCCGTGTGGCGGCCTTGCCAAACAATGTCGCCGGGCAGGCGCCCGAGCCGGAACGGCAGCCGCGGACCGAGCGTCAGCAGCGCCCCCACGACGAGCAGCACGACACCAACGATAATCAGCAGCTTGCCCATTTCACGCATTGGCTCCATATTCCTAATCTTAATCACCTGCCGGCGGGCGCATGGAAATTTGCCACTACAATTCGTAACCGGCGAAAAAGTAGCTGACCTCGAAAGCAGCGGTGTCGGCGGCGTCGGAGCCGTGTGTGCAGTTGTTCTGAATCGAAGTGCCGAACTCGCGGCGGATGGTGCCCGGCGTGGCTTTAGCCGGGTCGGTGGCGCCCATCACTTCGCGCCAGCGCGCGATGGCGTTTTCGGCTTCCAGCACCATGACCACCACTTTGCCCGACGACATGAATTCCACCAGGTCTCTGAAAAACGGGCGCTCGCGGTGCACGGCGTAGAAGCCTTCGGCTTCGGCACGGCTCAGCCGCAGCGACTTGATGGCCACAATCCGAAAGCCAGCCGAGTGAATCCGCGAAAGAATCTCGCCGGTCAGATTGCGGCTTACCGCGTCCGGCTTGATGATGGCAAGGGTGCGTTCGATGGGCAAAGTTCCTCCTAAACTATTTCACCGCCGTGCCCAACACCTTTGCCACCGTTGCGCCGATTTCGGCGGGGCTTTGGACGGTATGGATCCCGGCGGCCTGCATGGCGGCGTATTTTTCCTTGGCGGTGCCCTGCCCACCGCTGATGATGGCTCCGGCGTGGCCCATGCGGCGGCCCGGCGGAGCCGTCTGCCCGGCAACAAACCCGATCACCGGCTTGCGCACGTTTTCTTTGATGAACGCTGCGGCGATTTCTTCCGCGTTGCCGCCAATTTCACCGATCATCACGATGGCGTGGGTCTCCGGGTCGTCGTTGAAAAGCCGGATGGCGTCGAGAAACGTGGTGCCGATGATCGGGTCGCCGCCGATGCCAATGCAGGTGGATTGCCCGATGCCGAGCCGGGAAAGCTGATCCACCGCTTCGTAGGTCAGCGTGCCGCTGCGGCTGACCACACCGACGTGGCCGGATTGGTGAATTGGGCCGGGCATGATGCCGACCTTGCACTTTCCCGGCGAAATGATTCCCGGACAGTTCGGCCCGATCAGCCGTGTGCGTCCGTCACGCGAAAGTACCGCCGCCACTCCCACCATATCGAGGGTAGGGATGCCTTCGGTAATGCAGACGACAAGAGGGATTCCTGCGTCGGCGGCCTCCAGAATTGCGTCGGCGGCAAAGGCCGGCGGGACAAAAATCACGGAGGCGTTGGCGCCGGTTTCGCGCACCGCTGCGCTGACGGTGTTGAACACCGGCCGCGCAAGGTGCTTGGTGCCGCCTTTGCCGGGCGTGACCCCGCCGACGACGTTGGTGCCATAGTCAATCATCTGGGTTGCGTGGAAAGTGCCTTCGCGGCCGGTGAACCCCTGGACAATCACACGGGTCTGTTCATCAACCAGAATACTCATTGCGCACCGCCCGCAAGTTTTACAACCTTTTCGGCGCCGTCTTTCATGCCTTCGGCGATGGTGAAATTCAGCCCGGAATCGCGCAGGATTTGCTGGCCCTGCTGCACGTTGGTACCTTCCATTCGGACGACCACGGGCACGGCAAGTTTCAGCTCGCGTGCGGCATTGACGACGCCGGTGGCCAGCACGTCGCAGCGCAGGATACCGCCGAAAATGTTGATGAATACCGCTTTCACGTGCGGGTCGCTCAACAGGATGCGGAAGGCGTTCTTCACCTGCTCGGCTGAGGCGCCGCCGCCGACGTCCAGAAAATTTGCCGGGCTGCTGCCCGCCAGCTTGATGATGTCCATCGTGGCCATGGCCAGGCCGGCGCCGTTGACCATGCAGCCCACGTTGCCGTCCAGCTTGATGTAGTTCAAGTCGTACTTCGAGGCTTCGACTTCGAGTGGATCTTCCTCGTCTAGGTCGCGCAGTTCGCGCAGGTCTTTGTGGCGGTAGAGCGCGTTGTCGTCGAAATTGACTTTCGCGTCCAGGGCAATCATCCTGCCGTCACCGGTGACCACGCAGGGATTGATTTCCACGAGCGAGGCATCGGTGTCCAGGAAGGCGCGGTAAAGGGCTCGGAACACCGGCACCGCCGCGCCAACCAGCTCCGGGTGGAGACCAAGCCCGAACGCCAGCTTGCGCGCCTGATAGGCCTGCAGCCCCACGGCGGGATCAATTTTTTCGCGCAGGATGGCTTCCGGGTCTTCCCGCGCCACTTCTTCAATCTCCATCCCGCCTGCCGCACTGGCCATGAACACGGGCACACCCGCGGCGCGGTCCACCAGCAAGCCCAGGTACAGCTCGCGCTGTATGTCCAGACCTTCTTCAATCAGCACGCGCCGCACGACGCGTCCATCGGGGCCGGTCTGCGGCGTGACCAGCTTCATTCCCAGCATCTGCCCGGCCAGCTCGGCGGCATGTTCCGGAGACTTGGCCAGCTTAACGCCGCCGCCCTTGCCGCGACCGCCCGCGTGAATCTGCGCCTTTACGACAACCACCGGCGAGCCCAGCCGCTGCGCAATCGTGCGAGCCTCTTCCTTAGTGAACGCCACTTCGCCGCGCGGCGTGGGCACGCCGTAACGCGCGAGGATTCCCTTCGCCTGATATTCGTGGATCTTCATAGCCTGCCTGCGTGAACGAGATTCGTTCCTGCCGCGGCTGGATTCCGCCAGACGCCGAAAACTACCGCAGCTGGGTGCGGCGAGCGCCGGGGCAGCACTGGTTCGCTGCGCACAGCGCCAGGAAGTGATAAGATTTGTCCCTCAGCACAGGACGAAACGCGCGAGTTTACCCTGAACCGGCAAATGCGGCAAGGCAGAGGCTGCGTACAGCAAATGCTTGTCGGAGCCATTGAAAGCGTCATCGCCGGTCGCGACCTGGCGCGCGAAGTTGCCGAGGCGGCCATGGAGGAAATCCTCACCGGCCGCGCCAGCGACGCGCAAATTGCCGGCCTGCTGACGGCCCTGCGCATGAAGGGCGAAACGGTGGATGAGTTGGTTGGCTTCGCCCGGGCCATGCGCCGGCACGCCAGTGTTATCTTTCCGAACGGCGCTCCCACAGCGATGAAGCTGGTGGATACCTGCGGCACCGGCGGCGACGCGTCCGGCACCTTCAACGTCTCCACCGCGGCGGCGTTTGTGGTGGCTGGAGCGGGGGTGCCGGTGGCCAAGCACGGCAATCGCTCAATCAGCTCGCGCTGCGGCTCGGCGGACGTGCTCGAAGCGCTCGGCGTGCGGCTCGACTTGCCGGCCGAACGCGTCCGCGCGGCCATCGAAGAAGTCAGCATCGGGTTTCTGTTTGCACCGGCGGTGCACACGGCGATGAAACACGCCATGCGTGCCCGGCGCGAATTGCGGCTGCGCACCGTGTTCAACCTGCTGGGGCCGCTTACGAATCCCGCCGGAGCGAAGGCGCAGGTCGTGGGCGTTTTCCAGCAAGGGTATACGGAATTGCTGGCACAGGCGCTGGCCGAGCTGGGCGTTGAACGCGCGTTTGTGGTGCATGGAGTGGACGGGCTGGATGAGATTTCCCTCAGCGGTGAGACGCAGGTCGCCGAGCTGCGCGACGGCAGCGTGCGCAGCTACACGGTCGTGCCGGAGGATTTCGGCCTGCGCCGCGCACCGCTCGAAGCTGTAGCCGGAGGCGACGCCGAGCAGAACGCGCGCATCATCCGCCGCGTGCTGAGAGGCGAGCTTGGGCCGCCGCGCGAAATTGTCGTGGCCAATGCGGCCGCAGCTCTGGTCGCCGCCGGGCGCGCGCGAGACTGGCTCGAAGGCGTCCGCCTGGCCGAGCAGTCCATAGACTCTGGCGCCGCCCATTCCAGACTCGAGCGCCTCGTCGCATTCAGCCGACACTGCTTCTGACTTTCGACTTCCTGCTTCTCCTCCTATTCCTCCCGCTGCAAACTTCTAACCGCGAACCAGAAGCATGCACCGGTGAAGACCACAAACGCCGCCGCTTCGATGGCAATCGTGCGCGGGTCGCCCAGGCCGATAGTGGCGTAGCGCAGAAAATCCACCTGCCAGGTAATTGGGTTCGCCAGGGCGACGGTGCGGAATGCGGCCGGCAGCGGCTCGAGCGGGTAGAACATCGAGCTCGCGAAAAGAAAGACGAAGTAAAATATCGAAGTGACCGTATTGAAAATGTCGTTGCGGCGGATGCGCAAGGCAAAAATCGCGTAAAAATAGAACCAGCCCGCCGTGCCCACCACAACGCCAGCAAGCAGCAGCGGCAGCCGCGCGGCGCTGACTTCAACCCCCAGCAGGCTCCAGGCCAGCACGACCGTAATCGCCGCCTGGCCGATGGCCACGCCGATGTTGAACAGCACCTTGGCGCCGATGTATTCCGCGCGGCTCATCGGGTAGGTGAGCATCTCATAGAAGATGCCGTTGTCGCGGTCCATGAAAAACGACCAGGAAGTATTCGACGCGATGCCGAAGCTGGCCATGCCCAGCACGCCGGCCAGGAAAAACGAGTGGTAGTCCACGCCGGACTGCTCGAACGGCTGGCCGAGCGCGGCGTTGATGCCCACGGCGAACACCAGCAGGTAGCCGAGCGGGTAGAACAGATCCCAGAACAAAAAGGCGAGGTTCGTCGCGCGGATCTTGCTTTCGCGGTAAAACACTGCTGCAATCGCCGGCATACCGGTCTCCTTACTCCCTCACAGCCTTAGTTTCCTGGCGTCTTTCCCGATTTCTGCATGAGCTGGACAAAAATGTCCTCCAAGCTCGCGCCGCTGACTTCAACGCGCAGCACCTGTCCGCGGCGGGCCAGCGAGCTGACCAGCTCCAGAACGCGCGATTCTTCCGCGCGCAGCGCCAGCTCGACGGTGTTGTTGTGGACTTCGAGCCGCACCGGCGCGAGCTGTTCCAATTCTTCGCGGATGCCGACGGGGAGCAGGTCGAAGGTCATGGAAACCTCATAGACGTCCTTGGAAAGCAGTTTCAGCGCATGCAAATCACCGCGGGCCACCTGCCGGCCGTGGTTGATAATCAGGATGTCGTCGCAAAGCTGTTCGGCCTCGCTGAGGATCTGGGTGGTGAGCACAATGGTGCGCCCACGAGCGGCTTCGTTGCGCAGCAGCTCCATCACCTCGCGCTTCAGGATAGGGTCCATGCCGGTGGAAAATTCGTCGAGGAACACCACCGGCGCATCCACCAGGAAGACTTTGGCCACCTGCACGCGCCTGCGGTACCCGCCGCTCAAATCCATCACTTTGCGGTCAGCATCGGCGAGTAGCTGGAACTGCTCCATGACGCGGGCGGTGCGCCGGCGCGCTTCGTAGCGCTCGAGCCCGTGAAAGCGGGCGTAGCTGAGCAGATTGTCGCGCACGGAAAGGAACATATCCACGGCCGTCTCCTGCAACACCACGGCGATGCTGCGGCGGACGTTGAGCGGCTCGCCGACCACATCATGGCCGAGCACCATTGCGCGGCCATCGCTGGGCGCAAGCAGCGTGGTCAGGATTTTCAGCGTGGTTGTCTTTCCCGCGCCGTTCGGCCCCAGCAGGCCGAAGATGCTGCCGCGCGCGACGCTGAAACTCAGCCCGTCTACGGCGCGCACTGCGGCTCGGCCGCGCTTCTGGTACACTTTCACCAGCCCTTCGACTTCGATCGCGTAATCGCTCATGGTGATTTGCTCGCAGCAGTCGTCCGGGCGCCGTGCTTCGCGAAGCAACGCCCCAGACACCAAAGAGTGTTTATACTGTCGGACCTTACGGAAATGCGGATTTGCCGGCCGTGACCGACCTGCGCCGCAGCAGAAGTGGTACGCAGTCGCTGCTGCGCGAACTTTTCGCCGCACGAGCGATGCGTCCCGTACGCGGCATCAACGAAACAGGAGGGGGATGGTGATTCTCATATTCCTGGCCTTAGTTCTAACTGCAGCAGTCTATCCGGCGGAGGCGCAGCCGTCAACCGCGACGAAAGCCGCGCAGGCGGCTGCGGCCGCGCGCGAGTACCGCCAGGCAAACGAGCACACCATTGTCGGCGAGCTGCGCCAGCTGCTCTCAATTCCCAATGTTGCCACCGACACGGCGAACATCCGGCGCAACGCCGAAAAACTGCGCACGATGCTCGAGCGCCGCGGTTTCACCGTCCGCCTGCTGCCGATTGAAAACCGCGGGCCGGTGGTATACGCGGAGCTGAAAACGCCGGGCGCGGCACGCACGGTGATGTTCTACTGCCACTACGACGGCCAGCCAGTGGACCCGGCGCGATGGACGGATACCGAGCCGTGGGAGCCGGCGCTGCGCACCAACTCCATCGAAGCCGGCGGCCGCCTGATTCCCTTCCCGCCAGCCGGCACACCTTTCCAGGACGACTGGCGCATCTACGCCCGGTCGGCCAGCGATGACAAGTCGCCGATCGTGGCCATCCTCACGGCGCTCGACGCCCTGCGCGCGAAAAACATTCCTCTCGGAATCAACGTAAAGTTCCTGCTCGATGGCGAAGAAGAAGACGGCTCGCCCAACCTCGAGCGCGTGCTCACCGCGCACCGCGAGCTCATCACTGCTGATGTGCTGATTGCGGCCGATGGCCCAGTCCACCAGTCTGGGCGGCCGCAAATTGTTTTCGGCAACCGAGGCATTGTAACTGCGGAGGTAACCGTCTATGGCCCCGACCGACCGCTGCACAGCGGACACTACGGCAACTGGGCGCCGAATCCAGCCATGCGCCTGGCTCAATTGCTGGCCACGATGAAAGACGCCGATGGCCGCGTGCGGATTGAAGGCTTCTACGACGATGTCCGTCCGCTTAGCGAGTTGGAAAAACAGGCGCTCGCCGAAGCCCCGAAGAACGAGCCGCAGATAATGGAGCAGTTTGGCTTCGCGGAGCCCGAAGGCGGCGGCAGGCCGCTCGTCGAGCTGATTAACTTGCCCTCGCTGAACGTCCGCGGGCTGCGCAGCGCGTGGGTGGGCGAGGAATCCCGCACGATAGTTCCCAATGTGGCTATCGCCGCGATTGACATGCGCCTGGTGAAAGACATTGACCCGCAGCGGCAGTTCGAGCGACTCGTCGAGCACATTCGCCGGCAGGGCTACTACGTCACCGACCGCGAGCCGACCCGCGAAGAACGCATGCAGCACCCGCGCATCGCGCGTGTGGTGATGGGTGATGGCTACCCGGCCGCGCGCACTCCGATGGACCTGCCCGTTTCGCGCGCGGTGGTGAGTGCGATCGAAGCTGCTGCCGGCGAGCCTGCTGTCAAGCTGCCCACGACGGGCGGCTCGGTGCCCATGTACATCATCGAGCGCATGGGGCTGCCCATCATCCACGTGCCCATCGTCAATCACGACAACAACCAGCACAGCCCGAACGAAAACTTGCGCATCGGCCACTTCCGCCGTGGCATTGAAATTTTCGCCGCCGTGCTCGCTGCCCTCGACTGGTGATTTGAACACGCGAAGAACAGGCTGGTTGATCGGGAGACGCGGACGAGCCCGCGGTGTGTTGCTTTCTGCCTTCTGAATTCCTACTTCCCCTCGGCTGCATCAACCGTGTCGCCCGGAGCCCCCGGCTCAAACACCATGAAGTGCTGCCGGTCGAGGAACTCAAAGCGATGGGTGAGGCGGTAGCCTGCAGCTTCGAGTTCGCTGAGAATCGTTTCCGCATCCGTGGAGTGGTCGCTGAACCAGCCACCACTTTGGGCGTACTCGACGATTGCGATGCGCCCGGCACGTTGGGGCCTGGAACGCAAGCAGCGCCGCAACCGGCGGAAATAATTGGTGCGGTTGCTCAGGTGATGGTAGGTATTGCAGAGGAAAATGAGATCCACGCCGTTCTCGGGTAAGCGAGGATCGTCAGGCTCGGCAAAAACAGCTTCGACATACTGCAATCCTTCTTCGGCGGCACGGTCAGCCAGATAGCGCACCATGTCAGGGTCAATGTCCACGGCATAGACTTTCCCTCCCGGGCCGATGGCGCGCGCCAGACGGAAGGTGAAATAGCCGCCACCGGCACCAATGTCCGCGACGTGATCGCCGGGCGCGAGCGTGAGCGCCGCGATGACGCGCTCGGGCTGCTGCCATTCGTCGCGGTCGCCGCCTT
>FWWM01008287.1_pt1 | contig 20112 bp, 24 predicted proteins | sample 2228351 | NCBI WGS metagenome assembly FWWM01 (sample SAMEA103939774, study PRJEB20133) | metagenome
GCTTGATATGGATGCACGACATGTCCAACCCACTCCTCAGTTGACCCACTACTCCTTCCCTCACTCTCAGTTAATAGAGGGTTGTTATTTTATTGATATCTATGGTGATGTTTATGCGGTTAAAGGCCTTGTTCACCCCCCACGACGGTTTTACGCAATTCCAAGAATTATAAAAGGAGTTAAGGTGAAGGACTTTGACAGCGCGAGGAGATTTGTTGAGCTTGAGAGACCAGAATACTTGTTCGATGACAGCTACACTGGCAGGGTGGTGATAGCCGTCCCAGAAAACAAAATATCGTTTAAGCTTTTTCCTTCAAAGATACCTAAAGGTCCTGAAGAGCTTGTCAAAATAGCCCAAAGCTTCGCAGAACATTTATCGATGGTCAATATAGATTACTGGTTTACAGGCTCCCTGCTCACCGGGTATGTGGGAGAGTGGTCTGACATCGACATAGTGGTTTATGGTGGAGGGCGGTCAGCCTATGAAGCGCTAAAGAAGCTAAGGGCCGAAGGTGTCACAGAACCCTTAACCGATAAACATCTCAGCATACTGCTCGAAAGCCGTAGAGACACCTCCAAAACCCTTGAAATGATCGAGGCTGAAAAACGTAAAGTTTTGACAGGGGTCTATAAAAATTTTCTCTACACCATGAAGATAGTCCCCGAAAAGTTCTGGGAAACATGGGAGAATACACGGTGTATACCCATACAGCCATATGAGGCGGTGGTTGAGGTTGTGGACAGCTCGATGGCTTTCTACACGCCAGGCAAGTATCATGTAGAGGTTGTTGAGGGGGGCGATGTGGAGCTCGAGTGTAAGGAAGTGATATATTTCAGAAGCAGGTTTGCGGAGATGGCAGAGAAGGGTGATAGGGTAAGGGTCAGGGGCCTTCTGGAAAAAGTTATAACAAAAAGCAGTTCCTATCTAAGGCTTAACATAGGTTTGTATAGAGAAGATTACATGATGAGGTTAAGCCTTTGAATAGGCTGAGGAGTGAAAAATACACTTACAGAGATCGTGACTATGTGGAGACAGTTGATGGGTGGCTTTTCGGAGTAGTCTCTGACATCCATCCAGATGGAAGGGTACTGGCATATTTGAAATACGTTCCAGGCGAGGGCGGATGGTCGCGTGAAGGGGTCACCTATAAAAGGGTCTTGACAAGCTATACCCTACGCGATCTTGCCCAAACCCTTGAAATGGTCCGCAGGCTAAGGCCCCAGTATATCTTCCACGATCCAGCAACCGATGAAGACTTTACCTACATACCTGTTGAAAGCATCAAAAACCATTATAGATGTGAAAAAAGGCTGGGCGAGATATTGGAAAAACCAGTCGGACGTCTTGAGAAGACCTGTTCAAGACTTGTTAGAAAACTTTCAACATGTTCAGGGGTTGGAAAGGAATGGTTCGGCGTCTCGGGCTCCCTGCTCCTCAAGCTGTATAACCCAGCCGCCGACATAGACCTAATTGTATATGGCGGTGAAAACTTTAAGAGGGTCGTTGCTGCATCACGTGAAATAGAAACAACACAAAACATAAAACATATACGGGATATTTTGGTAAAGAACTATATGGCCAAATATCCGATCACGTTAGCCGATGCGGAGCTGTTGGCTGAGAGGTGCTTGACACGCGGTATTTTTGAAGGAGCTTACTACTCGTTGCACGCCGTCAAAACTCTTGAAGAAATAAAGGTAGAATATGGGATGAGACGGTACAGGGCCGTTGGGGTACGTAGAGCAAAGCTCAGGATAACAGATGTATCAGAAAGCATCTTTACGCCGGCATACTATCAAGTTGAAGATATGGAAAATAAAGGAGACGCTGTAGAAGCCCTTCTCTGCTATGACACAACTTTTGCAGGCTTGTTTAGGGAAGGCGATATAGTCGAGGCTGTAGGTAAACTTGAGAGGGTTGAAGACGTTAAAGGCCTATCCTACTACAGCCTGCTTATAGGTTCCGTCAAAACAGCTGGGATAGAGTATGTCAGGCTTTTAAAAACATCTTGACCGTATCGATTATTTCTTTCTGAACCCATGGAGGTGTCCAGAGGACCATTGTTCTGACATAGGCTGGTTTGAGTGATTTCCTCACAGTCTCTAACTCTCCGACCTTGGCATAACCCTCCACAACATCGGCCGCAAATAACGCTGCTTCTCCGACTTCAAGATAGTGTCCAGTGTAGAACAACAGCTCCATCAAATCCCATGCAGGATCTCCGTCCGTCGAGGCCTGCTCAACGTCGGTCACGTATATTTTGCCATCCAGCGATTTTATGAAGTTCTCTGGTTTGCAGTCGCCCAGCCGTACACCTTTCTCATGTATCTGGGCCAAGACGGTACCGGCTTGTTTTGCAAAATCTCTTTTCCCAGCCATCTCGTTCAACCAAGCTGTGAGAAGGTTGTAACCTTCTATGAAAGACGTATAGAGGATCTTATCGTTCCAGTTGACGTGGACTATTTCAGGTGTATTGAAGCCGAGGTTATGCAGCTGGTCGAGAAAGTAGATTTCCTTAGCCATCCTTGTAGAGGGGTTTATCGAGAAATCTTTGACCCATGCGGTCCATATCCTTGCCGCAATCCATTTGACATCGGTCCAGCTTAGATAACGTTTAGCAAACAATTTGATCGGGCCAGCCTCTATAACATAGGTCGAGTTAAATAGCCCACCAACCCTTTTAACCCTTGCCTCAGCACCTCCGTAAAACTCTTTAACGAAATCAACTATGTCAAGCTGTTTTGATAAAGGCTGAAGGCCGCGGGCGGTTTTTATGTAAATGTATTGGTCAGGGTCAGGAAGCTGGGTTGAGTGTGTTGCCAGGCTTAAGGCTAGATCAAAGACAAGAGCCGAGAGGGCCTTCGAAATCCTGAGGATGTTTACTTTCCTTAGTTGCTCTAACCCGCTTAAAGCAGGTATTTTCATGAAGCTTTTGATAGTCTCCGTGTTAAGCATATAGTATCCATCTTGTCTGGTCAGTAAATTTTCTTCGACCAGCTGGGCTGCTGCATCCTCAAACCCTTTAACAATGCTTACATCGTTTTCAAGACCTTCGACAAACTCTGCCCTAAACAACGGGAAGACCTCAACAAGCCTTCTAATCTTTTTATAGAGAAAGTATCGTTTATCTATCATAAGGTTTGCGGATGCAAGCTTGTGCTCCGAGACAAGCTCTTTAAGAAGTTGGATGATGATCTCTTTTTTGTACGTTTTTTCGAGCCTCTGTAGAAAATCCCCCCCTCTAAGTGGTTGAATGGGCGTTAAGAGTTTGTGGGCAAGCACCTCTCCATAAACCGAGTTCGCAACATCTTCTTCAAACGCTTTAACGTCTATGAGGCATATCCTGTAATCGCCGCTGCGGAGAACTTTAACCACCTGCTTCAATCTGTTGATAACTACGCAGATCTCGGGCGTCTTTTTAGCTGGGATGTAGAAAGCCGCCTTGATCTCTCCTCCAATATTTCTCTCATGCAGCAATGTTTCTACCTCAGCTATCACACTATTTTTTAAAACTATCCAATCATCTTAAATATCCTCCTTATCGGACGCCGCCAAACCATTCTACTCTAAAATGAGGCCGTTGGATACCTAATGATGCGGAAAGTTGAAGCAATTACGTGGGCATATACCAACCAACCCTTTACTCGTGGAAAAATTCTTTCCCCGCTACCGATATATTAATTTACAGCTGATGTACAGTAAAATATAGTTTGAAGCTGGGTGCGAAGCTCCATAAAAGGCTTGTTAGGCTTGCGCTCAAGCTTGGAGCCTCCGACGTGGCTTTAACCACCTATGAGACAACGCGCCAAATGATACGTTTCGCCAACAACCAGATAACTGTCTCAAAACACGGCTTGACAGAGTCGGCTGAGATATATGTCAGCGTCAAGGGCCGAAGGGTTACACGTTCAACAACGGAGATCAGCCCTGCGTCTTTAGATGAGATGGTCAGGCAGGCTGTTGCAAAGGCTAAGACATCACCTGAAGCAGACGTCTACGCACCGCTCCCCGAGGGGCCATTCAAGTATGATAAAAGACTACTTAGACCAGTTGAGGAGGTCCTATCAGCTGATAAGCTCGTCGAATACGTTGAGGCCGCTGTTAACGGCGGACTGGAAAATGGTGCGAAGAGGGTTGCCGGTAGTCTCATATACAGCCGCGGCAAGGTTAGGTTGACGACAAGCGGAGGTGTTGAGGTGGAGGCAGCGAGCGCCGGCTTGGAGATATCGGTCAGAGCCTTCGCAGCCGACGATGCCACAGGTCATTTCGTCTCCATCGCAGCAGAAAGCAAGGACTTCAAACCATACGAGGCGGGGTTAAAAGCAGGCGAGGTTGCTAAAATGGCCCTCAACCCTGTGGAGGGGGAGGCAGGAGTCTACGAGGGGTTGCTGGGCCCCATGACGTTCGCCCATATCCTCGAGCAAGTTGGTTCATGGGCTTCAGCCTTTTACATCGACGGGGAGATGTCGTTCTTGACCGGTCTACTTGGTGAGAAGGTCGCTTCGGAGGTTTTCAGTTTATGGGATGACCCGACCATAGTTGGAAGCTATGGCGCAACACCTTTTGACAGCGAAGGTGTGCCGACAAAACGTAACACAATCTTCGAGGACGGTGTGCTTAAGACGTACCTCCATAACAGCACCACAGCTAAAAAATTCAACACCTCGACAACAGCTAATGCGGGCCTTATAGTCCCACATCCATTCAACCTTGTCTGCAAAGAAGGGGACAAATCATTGGACAAACTCATCTCATCCATCGATAAAGGCATCTGGATAACCAATGACTGGTACCTCCGTTACCAAAACTATCGAACGGGCGAGTTCTCGACGATCCCACGCGATGGTCTCTTCCTCATCAGTAAAGGCAGCGTAGAAAAACCTTTGAAAGGCTTGAGGCTCAGCGACAACATACTCAATATCCTCAAGGGGATAAGGATGTTGGGTAATGAGAGGTACTGGATTAAGTGGTGGGAGGTTGAGGTCCCTACCTATGCACCGGCCGCCGCTGTGGAGAGGCTCAACTTCACCAAATCAGTCTTCTAATTCCTTTAGAAGCGCTGTTGTCTCGGCGATTAAATAGTTTATTTTTTCTTCAGCTGGTTTTAAATATGCATGCTTTTGTACTTGGTCGACGATCGTAGGGTCTCCGCCTCTTTGTCTGATTTGCTGCCGTAACCATTCAAACCCCTTCTCCAAGGCTTGGGCTGCTAGCCAGTAGCCGTTTTCCAACCCATGTTTCCGTAAAACCAGCTGGACCTCTTCCATCAACGCCCCAAGGTTGTCTTCAACCTCTTTCTTCATGGCTTCTACGTTTACATACAGCTCTCCAAGACCCCTGATGGTGTTTTCGATTCCAAGAAGGCTGAGGGAAAAAGCAGCCCCATAAAATCGTTTAATAACAGAGTCGGATAGGTCTCTGTGAAGCCTTGAGGAGATCAGCCTAGTAGACATATAGTTGAGAAGAGCCGTCGAAAGGTCAAGGGCTCCTTCAGCATTTTCAAACATTAACGGGTTTTGTTTCTGCGGCATCGTAGAGGAGTGTACCTGTTCGGCTGCCTTGCCGAAAACCACAAGGCCTTGGTACCCCAACATCCATATATCTCTGCAAAAATTTGAGATGACGGAGTTAATGATCGAGACGGTCTGCATAATTTCGGAGGTCCTTTCATGAGGCAGTATCTGCGTCACGGCTGGATTATATTCAAGGCCGAGCTCTTCAATAAACTTCTTTATATTACTTGTCCAGTCAACCTCTGGGTATGTTGCTTTGAGCGCCGATAGGTCACCAACGGCCCCTCCGATTTTAGCCTGCGGCTTTAGCTGTTTAAGCTTTACCGCAAGCGATGCAAGCCTGTAAGCATAATTTGCTATGAAGCTCCCGAACAAAGTCGCGACTGCCGGCTGTCCATGTGTGCGTGCGAGGTAGGCTGTGGCTTTATGTTCTTTAGCCATCTCAACAAGCCTTTTAACAAGCTTTAAGAGTGAAGGAAAATATGTTTGGCGCAGAAAATCCCTTATCATTAGGGAGTAGGCTATGTTGTTGACGTCTTCGGAGGTAAGCCCAAAGTGTATAAACGGTTTTAAATCAGCACAACCTATTTCCTCAAGCTTCTGCCCAAAATAGGATGTTACAGCAACGACGTCGTGTCCTAGTTCTTTCTCAAGCTGTTTAACTTTTTCAGCATCCTTTATCGAAAACGTTTCAACAGACTCCTCCAACATATCGAGCTTAGACAGGTCACCTGACCATCCTATACTTTTGAGAAAGAACTTTAGAAACTTAATTTCTACAAGCATCCTCGTCTTAATCAAGGCGTATTCGCTGAAGTATCGGCTGCATTCATGCAATGTTTCCCTATAGCGGCCGTCAAGCGGTGTTATAGCAGTGAGGGGATTTAGCGTTCCGTCTGACATCTTCCACTCACTCTCTTATAACTATCATTTCTGCTTCTTCTCCTACCGATGCCAAAGCTATTTTTACGTCGAGGGTTTTCTCCAACCAGCCAAGATATTCTTTCACTGCTGACGGCAGCTCCTCCCAGCCATGTTTAACGGCCCTTTTCCAGTCTTCTGGATCGGCTCTCCAGCCCTTGAGCTCAGTGTAAACAGGCTCTACTTCGCTGAGCTGATGAAGTGCTTCTGAAAAGCTTTCAGTCTCATCCCCGTCAACAACATATCTGATGCAGACTTTGATTGCGGGCAGGCTGTTTAATACGTCCAGCTTTGTAACGGCTATTTCGTCTACACCGTTGAGCATGCAGGCGTATTTTAGGGCAGGTATATCGAGCCATCCAACCCTCCGCAGCCTTCCAGTAGTCGTCCCATATTCGGCACCAGCTTCCCTTATCCTTTCAGCAAGGCTACCGGAGATCTCGGTTGGAAAAGGCCCAGAACCGACCCGTGTAGTATAAGCTTTCATCACACCGATGGTTTTACGGATCTTTGATGGGGGGATCCCAGTGCTAACGCACCCTGCGGCCGCAACAGTATTTGACGAGGTTACGTATGGATAGGTCCCATGGTCTATATCGAGGAGGGTTCCCTGAGCCCCCTCCAAAACAACGTGTTTACCATCGTCCAGAACCCTATTTAGATAGGTCTCGACGTTGCCGAGGTAGGGCCCCAATATATTTAACAAGCGGTTTATGTCTACTTCCTGATCTATGCCATGGAATTTCTTCAGAAACGAAAGTTTATCACCGAAATGTTTGACGTTGATTATTTCTCCGACCCTGACACCCAACCGAAGCATTTTATCAGCGTATGCAGGGCCTATTCCACGCATGGTCGTCCCAATAGCTGCGCTGCCCCTTAGGCTTTCGATATGTTTGTCCAGCTCACGGTGGATTGGAAGCATAAGATGGCAGGCCCTGCTCACCAATGGCTTGTTACGGTGCCCAAGGCGCTGCAGCAAGCTGACCTCCCTCTCAAACACTTCAGGGTCAAGCACGCAACCAGCTGCCACTACTGGTTTTGCACCTGTCAGGCAACCTGCAGGAAGCATGCTAAATTTGTATCTTTGACCATTAAGCATGACCGTGTGGCCTGCATTTGAACCCCCTTGAAACCTAACCACAACATCGGCATATTTCGAAACTATGTATGAGATCTTCCCCTTCCCCTCATCGCCCCATTGAAGGCCCACGATAATGTCCGCTTTCATACCGTTTCTACATCATGGGGATAGCTTTCTCTCAAGCCCGCTTCGGAGATCCTTATGAAGACAGCGTTTTGCCTGAGTTCAGCTATAGAGCGCGCACCGAGATAGCTGAGGCCCGACCTTAGCCCAGCAACGAGTTGGCGAATTACATCAGATGCGGAGCCTTTGTATGGAACATAGGCCTCAATACCCTCAACCATGTAACTGTAGTCCGATGCATCTTGTAGGATATCTTCCTCGCCAGCCCTGCTGTTCTTCGCAAGCATAGCATAAAGAGAGGCCATGCCTCTGTAGATCTTCATTTTACGTCCGTTTCTCACGACCACCGCCCCAGGGCTTTCGTCAGTCCCAGCCAAAAGCCTTCCGATCATGACAGTTGAAGCGCCTGCTGCTAGAGCTTTGACTACATCGGCGCTAGACCTTATACCTCCGTCGGCTATTATTGGAACATCCATGGCTTCGGCGGCTTCAGCACAGTCCATTATCGCTGTAAGCTGAGGTACGCCAACCCCTGCCACTATACGTGTTGTGCAGACAGAGCCAGCGCCTATACCTACCTTAACAGCTGAGGCCCCTGCTGAGGCAAGGTCTTCTACACCATCGGCTGTGGCCACGTTTCCAGCAACCAACTCGACATCATCTCCGAAGGATTGGCTTAGTTTTCTCAACATTTGTATGACCATCTCCGTATGGCCATGAGCCACATCTATGACCAACGCATCAGCCCCTGCTGCGATTAAGGCTTCAGCCCTGTCAAGACTATCTTCTTTCACACCGATCGCAGCCGCGACCATAAGCCTTCCACGGGAGTCCCTCGACGCGTTTGGATACATGAGCTTTTTCACTATGTCCGCACTCGTCACAAGACCCTTTACATGTCTTTCAGAGTCGACCAAGGGAAGTTTCTCAATTTTATACCGCATGAAGATCTCTTTGGCTTCTTCGAGGGTTATGTCAGGAGAGGCTGTTATGATCCTGTCGGCGGGCGTCATACATTCGGCAACCTTTGCATCCTTTGAACGGAAAAGAATATCTCTACGGCTTATTATTCCGACAAGACGTTTCGACTGATCTACTACAAGTAACCCGCTCACGTTTTTCAGCTTCATCAAAGCCTCGGCCTCGGCCACGGTTGCGTTTACGTTGATTGTATATGGTTCCTCAATCGCTATATTCTCGGCCCTCTTGACAAGTTTTATCTGCTCGACCTGCTGCGCAATTGTGTTAAACCTATGGATCACCCCTATACCCCCTTCACGGGCCATAACTATAGCCATCTCAGCTTCTGTAACCGTATCCATCGGGGCCGATACAATAGGTATTCCAAGTTTGATTCGTTTAGTGAATCTTGTCTCTGTTGAAATCTCTTTACGTGACCGTATAGAAGACCGGCGTGGCAGGAGCAACACATCGTCGAAGGTGAGACCTATCTTATCTAAGACCTTTACCAAAAAATCCCTTGGAAAAATAATTTATCACAGCTATTTAGCTGTTGTCTCAGACTACTCAAAACCAAAAGGCCTTGCTTTATAAAAAGCCCTGCATCCTCTACAAAGAGCGGCTCTCTGTAGATACTATATGCCTGTATTGCCCTATGGATAGCAATCTCAGCAAGGTCTTCTGACTGGATCTCAACCGTTTCGCAGTAGTATACCTTCAGCGGTATCCCATATCTACGGAATATATCCTTGACCTCTATAGCCTTTCCCCTATTTGATGTTACAAAGGCTATATTCTGCATAAGAGGCCCCTCTAACTTGTAAGCTCAAGATACTTAAAGCGTTATCTTGAAACTACGGGATGTTTGAGCATAGTAAAAAGATATGTGGTTAAGTTCTTAGCTTATGGAGGTTGTGGGTCTGAGGTTGGATAGCTGAGGTCGGTGAATCCCAAGGGTTTGGCTCATGCCAACCCGCTACTCCTGATAACATATCTGCCTCTTTTCCTTATCTCTCTAACCTTCTCAAGGGTCTTATCAGCCTGCTTATCCCCGACGATACTTCTATATCCTATGAGGAAATTCTTGAAAAAAATGGTGTAGATTGTTGGGAAAGCGCTTTCCACAGACCTTTCTAAAAGATGGAGGTCGACTGATTTTTCCTCTAGCTCGGCGTTTAGCATGCTAAGCCCAAAATCGACAAGCCATAAATTTCCATGGACATCCACCAGGATATTTGAGAGTGTGAGGTCTCCGTGGGCCACAGCTACATCATGCATCAAACCAACAATTTCTCCAAGCCTTTTTGCCTTATCCAAGGGGTTTTGAATGTTTCTCAACTCCTCCCCAACTATGTACTGCATGTAGATGATCGACTGCTGTATATCTAAAAAGAAGAGCAGCGGGACTGGAAGGCCGTTCTGCGATAGATATGTTAGCATTTTTGCTTCGTGGATGGTTCTACTCTTCCTAACACGTGCGTCTATCAGCTCGTTTCTGTAACGTTTCGGTAGCCTATGTTTTTTGACGAGTCTATAATCTTTCCAGAAGGCTTCTCTTATAACTGCCTCCGCACCAACCCTGATTAATCTACCTTCCACAAAACTACAGTCCACTATCATTTCACCAACATAAATGCTATCTTAATCATATGTTTTTGGCTTTGCGGTTGTATAGACTCTTTTCCGTTGGCATACCATCCCATTGGACCGTTACGAATTTTATTGCATGTTCCAATTTCCGTCGCTTATATCTCAGGGAATTCTCTTAACCTCTTACAGAATACTTCTCTGCATAAGTAAAGGGGCAAACTATAATGATTGCTAAATCCAGCGACAAAATAGCTGATAAAAGGAAGTCGATGGAGGGATGGTAATACTCCTGAGAGGATGGCGTAGTAGAAAATAATGGACATCGTAGCAAGGGTAGTATTACAGATAACGCTTTAAATACCAGCCTTATCAGACACTACCAAAAAGACAAAGCCAACGATTGATAACTTTATAACTTGACGGAAGTGCTTGTACAGTTTAGAACGTTAAAATGCCCACTTGGAGATACTCAACAAGCATCGGCGAAAAAGACAATGAAGTCAGGGCTAGCCTGAGGGAGGTCGATATATCCCCTAAATGGGCTAGAGAGGTCTGTAAGGCTTTAAAAGGTCTGACTATACCTGAGGCGAAACAGCTTTTGGAACAAGTCATCAAAGGTGAACGGATGATAAGATACGGCAGATATTGCAAGAAGAGGGGTCACCACAGTCAGACAAAAGGCCCAGGCGGATATCCTATAAAAGTTTCTAAATACATGCTTAAGCTCTTGGAAAGTCTTGAGGCAAACGCTGAGTTTAAAGGCCTCGACCCTGAAAAAACCAAGATAGTCCATGCCGTAGCCCATAAAGGCCGTGTGGTTAAAAAATACATTGAAAGGGCTTTTGGCCGCTCAAGCCCTTACAATAAAACCTACGTCCATGTAGAGGTGGCGGCGGTGAGCAGAGGTTGACCGTGATAAAGACTATTCTACAAACACGGATTAAGAAAGTCGAGATAGAGGAGTATCTTCGGGAAAAGCTGAAGTCAGCTCTCTTCGGAGGTGTCAGCATCAGCCTCACACCTATCGGAACACGTGTCACAATATACGCCATGAGGCCCAGCAGGGTTATAGGCCCTAAGGGGAAGGTAATTAAAGAGATTACTGAAGCGTTGGAGAAACAGTTTAACGTTGAGAACCCTGTCGTAACCGTCGTTGAGGTAGAGGTTCCAGAGCTTAACCCTTACGTCATGGCTGAGAGGATAGCGCAGGATTTGGAGCGTGGAGTTAAGTACAGGAGGGTTGGGTTCTGGGCCGTTAGACGGATAATGGAGGCTGGAGCAAGAGGTGTTGAGGTGCACATAAGCGGAAAGCTTACATCTGCAAGGGCAAGAACCGAGAAGTTCACCGCCGGGTTTATACCAAAGTCTGGGAGGTTGGCAATGGACTATGTTCTCGAAGGTAAGTCTTCGGTTAAGCTGAAGACTGGTGTCTTCGGGGTCAAGGTTATTATCTATCCACCCGACGCGCCGTTGCCTGAAGAAATAAGGGTGAAAAAAGTTGAGGGAGGTCAGGGAGCTTAGAGAGCTGAGCGATCAAGAGCTTAGGAAGAAAATTGACGAATACAAGGCCGAGCTTAGAAAAGTTTATACAGAGATAGGTACCGGGGGAGCTGTACAGAACCCTGCAAGGGCACGCCTCCTCAGAAAAAGCATAGCAAGGGCTTACACAATTTTAAGGGAAAGGGAGCTGAAGAGAAATGTCAAGTAAAAAATATTCAAACCTGTTCTTATTGGGCCGTGAGGTAAGGATATTCTATAACGGAAGGTATTTTAACGGTACTGTGGTGGACGAGATGCGTAACACTTTAATCCTCAAGACAGCCGAAAACGAGAAGATGTTTCCAAAGCTTAACAGCATTCTATACATCCGTTCAGCCGAGGGCGGTGAGATTAAAATCGAGGGCTCGAAGCTTCTCGGAAGACCATTTGAAAGACTTTTAAGAAGATGAGGCGGTGAGCTTTTGAGGAACATCGGGATACCTGTTAAACCCCCCACGAGGGAGTGCGACGACAAGAACTGCCCGTTCCACGGCAACCTACGAGTCAGGGGAATACTTCTAACCGGTACTGTTATCAAGAAGAGGATGAACAAAACGGTTGTTGTTGAGAAAAAATACCAGATCTATGTAAGGAAGTATAAACGATATGAGAGGAGGAGGTCCCATATCTCTGTACATCTGCCTCCATGCATTGATGTCGAAGTAGGAGATAAGGTGAGGATTGGTGAGTGCAGACCTATTAGCAAAACCGTTAGCTTCGTTGTTTTGGAGAAGTTGGCGTAGGAATAAGAAGGGGTCGGGCACCAACCTTCTGATCAATCGGCCTTCGGTCATGAGCTCATCCCTTCTTCTTTTATTCTGGTAGTTTATCCCTAAGCATACTGCTACGGAAAAAGGATCACCGAAGGTTGGTAAGTGACCTCAGGCTCAAAAGGCCCTTTATCATGCCTCCATGAGATGTAGAGGCTAAACTTCCATTAGCCTTAGCATGCTAGGAGAAAAATACCCCGATCTTTATGAGCTCATAACTCGCGTGATAAATTAGCCCCTCTTCCCATGTTTCCTTCTAAGTAGACGTATGATTAACAGAAGCCGTAATCACGAGTAGAATGAAAGTTCACATAATCATAAGCCTAGAGCTCCTACGATGTTGCCGTTAACCGAACGTGAGAAGGAAATGATAAGGCCTGTGAACATTCGAGGGGCTGAGCCTAGATGAAGCGGCAAAAAGGACGGGTACCGAAAAAATCAATGTTTGCACGGTAAGGAGGAAAGGCTTCTGTTCGTGTTTTCGAGGAGTAGACTTCACGATGGTTAAATGGGATTGTTAGATCGACTAACCCAAGAACTCATTTCAGCCGTCAGACGCCCATGATCATCATGGCTAGGAGGCTCGTGATTCCCCTTCTCTGACCCCCGTGGTCGTTAAATAGCTTAATGGTTGTCTTAAGCAGGGACGTGTACGATTTATCATTTCGACCTCCTCTTATGCCTCATCGATTCGATTTCTTCCTCTAGCTTCATCATCTCCAATTGCTTCATTCCCTTGCGTAATCGGGATCGTCGGGTAACAATTTAGTTCTGAGGGGTTGGAGTAATCGTAATAATCGCCTTTAACCCGCATCTTCACGAAAGGCATTTCGATCCTCAATGGAGTTCGCTTCGATGGGTATCTCCTCCGATCCTCGAGTATGCTTTCGTACTCGGGCTTCCACCTCCCGATACATCGCTACTTAATGCCCTTCTGGAAGTACATGTACGTATGACCGCATTAGGTTTTCTTCCTCAGCCTCCATCTATCAGCTAGAAGAGACTCTATGCGGAATCCGAGGGGTGCAGATCTATTCTGGGCTTGTAACCTTTTCGCTCCAAGAATAGAAGTAACAATACTAAGGAGCCTGTTTAGTAGGATTTGCGGTTTCTCTCGCATTAAGTTTTCGAATAGGAAGACCAGAGCTAGTTGACCGATTGTCTGCAACCCCACCACTATTTGTAGCAAAAGATATGCCAAAGAGACTCAGAATTAACGTAAATGCTAGGGCGCCACGAAGTAGACGCTCAATAGTATCCTCCTTGTAACATCGACTAGTTGTTTAGAAGATTTCTTCGCTACACAACTTGGACAGAAAGTAGCTTAGCAGACTATTTGCTTCCTCACTATTTAAAAGCAACCTTGCTTGACAACCAGAAATCCAGTTTAGGATTGTTTCTTTTCATTCTTCCTTTTTCATAATTTTTAGAATATGCTGTCAGAGACTATTGCGCCAGTCACAGCTAAACCACACCAATCCATGCAAATATTACTGGATCAACCATCTCTATTAGTATAAACAGCTAGTTCTATAAAGGGGTAAGCTAATGCGCTATGATCATCCGGCGTATATGAATAGCCTTCCTGTAACTTCAAACACGATCGAATTTTCAATTAATGTATAAAAAGTCATTGCATAGGATAGTGTGCCTAAAGCCCGCCATTTTTTCAATGTTGCAGCAGCTCCTTCCCCAGCTATATAACCAACTATTCAGGTACTCTTATAAATAGACAAGAGTTTTTGTCGTTTCTTTCTTGGCTGAAGTTGTATGAGCCTGTTAGTATAAGGATTTAACTTTATATCTACAGCAGCGTAAAAGATGGCGTAGATGATGAAGCAGGCAGCAGGTCCACGCATGGTTGTCTCAGACCCAATCAGTAAGAAGGCTTCAACAATTCAGCTCAACCCACATCAATTTAGGCTTTTAATAGGTAAGAAGATAGGCGACACGTTGGACGCTTCACCCTTCGGCCTAAAAGGCACGTTAAAGATAACCGGAGGCACCGATAAGGACGGTTTTCCCATGCGTCCAGACGTTTCTGGACCGAGAAAGGTGAGGATCCTCTTATCTGGAGGCGTAGGCTATCACCCTAAAAGGAAAAGCCCTTCAAAAAAGAAGAAGAAAAGAAGTAGGAGACCGGTTAAAGGGGTCAGGAAAAGGGTGACGGTCAGAGGTAATACAATAAGTGAGGAAATAGCACAGATAAACGCGGTGCTTTTGACAAGGACTGGTTAACCATGTCAATCATGTCGGTGAATATAGTTGATAACAAACTCATAGGAAGGCTGGAGGTCGATGCGACCATAACTTATAAAAACCCGTTAACACGAGAAGAGCTTAAGAAAACCATCGGCGAATATCTTAAGACTGACACATCTAACGTAGTCATTAAAAAGTCGGTCTACTTAACGGGTACTAGGAAGGTGAAGGTTCACGCCCATGTCTACGACTCGATAGAAAAGGCCAAGAAATTCGAGCCCAAACACATTCTTATAAGGAACAAACTGATTGAGAAGGAGAAGAAATGAGCAAGAAAGGGTTATGGAACCATTACAAGCTTGAAGGGGGTAAACTCAACAAGCGTTTGAATTTCTGCCCTAGGTGCGGGCCTGGTTATTTTATGGCCGACCATGGCAACAGGTTTACATGTGGAAAATGCAGATACACAAGGTTCAAGCAGTAGCAGCAGCAACTATTTCTTTAATCATCTTCAAAATCTTTTCACTTCTTTTAACAACAACATAGCCTTTACCCGGTTGGCCGTAAACAAGTAAACCTTTTTCGGTCAAGGCTGAAAGCGCTGGAAGGGCAAGCAGATCTTCTTCTCCGTCAACCAGCACAGCACCTTTTCCATCCTTTACAGCTTTTACCACAGCTGCCGCAGCCTCGGGGGTTATTGTTCCCGCAGGGTTTTTAACACGGTATAAAAAATATCCCTCTAAATTGGGTTGACCTATTGGTCGACGTTCGACCCTCATGTCAACAACAACTACATGCGGCCTTAAACCGATCTCCAAAAAACGTGAGTAAGAATAGTCCCCGACTACAACCAGCGGTGAGGCTCTGGCAAATTTTTGGTCAAACTTTACATCGCCCAGATACAGTCTGCCCAAAGGTTTTCTAAGCTTCTCCTTCAAATCCTCAGTGAAGACTATTGTCTTTTCCCATGATATTTCAGTCGACCTTGACTGCATACCTACCTGCTTTTCTGATCCCAAGCTCTTTCGCTATTTGTGACCTTTCCACGTCGAGAATTATCAGAAGTCCTGAATAGCTGGTGCTGAGATACGATGAGCCGCATACATCGCAAGTATTTCCCACAACAATACGTTTACAGTTTCTGCATGCTCTAGCTTTATCTGGCACTTGACTGCACCATCTTTGCTTTCTCTTCTTCTACCCACTTCAGCGAGCCCATCAAAGGCTGACGTGTAACGAGCGAGATCTTGCATCCGGCCCCACCTGCGAAAGAGATCGCGTTTATCCTCGCCCTTACGTCGTCGCCTACCGACAGTTTACGACCGCTCTTTTTCCCCACCAATATGTTGTTCTTATCATCATAGGTTATAAAGTCGTCCATTATCTGAGATATGTGGAGAAGGCCGTCCACAGGTCCGACCCTTACAAAGCACCCGAAGTCGGTTATTTCAACAACCTCTCCTTCGACTACCTCACCTACTTCTGGTATGTATGACAATAGTTTAAAAGTACATCGATGATAGGTCGAGCCATCCCTTGGCAGCAACCTCCCAATTGCATCGACAGTTGCATCCACTACCATTACAACGTATCCCAACTCTTCGTCCACAACCCCTTCGTATTTCTTCTTCAAGTTGTTAAGTGCGACATGGCCTAGTGGTTTGCCGAACTCGGCAGGCGGTATACCCACCACCTCAACTACTTCGACAAGCGTAAACAATGTTTACACACCCCGCTCTTCCCCTTACTCCTTATTTAACGTTCAAACTACGATCAACGCAATATAAGCCTAACTATAGGCTTCCCAGCCCTACCGATCGTCATGTAAGGAAGGTTCAGCTTTGAAAGCTTCTTCAACATCTTGGCATCGACAGATACTATTGGGACCGCGTATTCTGCAGCATATTTTTGGAGGGCTTCATCTACATCGTCGACATTTTGGAACTGTACTTTAGCCATATGTGCTGTTTGTTCTAGGGCCGCTTTGGCGAGCAGTGCTTTTTTTCCAGGCCGTTTTGATAGCATACGCAGCTCCGCGATGACATTTTCAAGAACGATGGGCTCGATCTTCTCTCCTATCTTTTCTTCAAGAATTCTTAGATAGTCACGCCCTTTTTCAACGCATAGTAGCAGGAAGCTCGTGTCAAGAAGGGCCTTCATCTAGCTCCCCACAATTTTACCGTATCCGATCAGCCTCCAGCCCATACCCACCTTTCTCGATATAGCTACCTTGCTTCCTATATCTGCTGCCACTGGTCTGGTAAGCTGTAGCTCGATCCTTTCATGGTCTTTTTTGACGACCACCCCGCTTGATACAGCCGATAAAACGTTGACGACCAAGGTCTCCTTCTCGACCACTTGCTTAACAGCCACATCTCCCTCTATACCCATGACTTTTTCGAAAAGGGTATATTCAAGAGTTATGGTGTTCCATACTGGAGGGAGCGTTCCAGGGGCCCCTGCTATGTTTCCTACAAGACCGTCGCTCTTGCCCAGTGAAGGGTCAAGCATCGTCTCGACGCCTGTTAACCCTCCAGGGTACGCTTTTTCAACTTTTCTACCTCCTGCCATAAGACAGCTGACAACCGTCTGAATGGGCTCGTAAACTGTTTTACCGTATTTTGTTTTAGCTATGCCTGGAACAAGCTCCAGCTCATCGCCTACCTCTATGACGCCCTGTGTTATCGAGCCCCCTATAACTGCTCCTTTGATCTGTTTGGCAGGAGTGCCTGGAACGTTTACATCGAAAGACCTGATCACAGGCATCCTGGCCGGTTTTGAAGGGTCACGTACAGGTGTAGGTATGACCTTTTGGATAACATATAAAAGTGATTCTATTCCAACCCCGTGCTGGCCCGAGATAGGGATAATAGGCACAGACCCGTAAAAATTCTTCTTAAGATACTCTGTTATCTCCTCATAGTTTTCTAACGCTCTTTGACGGTTGACCAAGTCGATCTTATTTTGGGCAATGACCAAGTTCTTTATACCAAGTATGTTAGCTGCCTGTAGGTGTTCGTTGTCCTGGGGTTGCGGGAATTTTTGGCGGGCGTCGGCTACGAAGACCGCTCCGTCGAAGAGCGCGGCCCCCGATAACATGGTCACCATCAATGAATGATGTCCTGGGCAGTCTATGAAGGAAACAACTCTGACAAACTCGTTCTCGACTTTGTGTGTTGGACAGATGTTTGATGAGTAATAGTTGTAGGGTTCTGCGCAGAGGGGGCAACGGTATATTGCTGCGTCGGCGTAACCGATCCTGATCGTTATACCTCTCTTCAATTCCTCGCTGTGCCTTCCGGTCCAGACACCTGTTATGCTTTGGACAACGGTGCTCTTACCGTTGTCGACGTGGCCCAATGTACCAATGTTTACCTCTGGCTGTTTAGGTAGCATCATTCCGTTTAGGTCTGTTTAAAAGCACTTAATTTGTTTTCCCAACAATCAAATCTCTTCAGGCCTGAAGAAAATAAAACATTCTTTGTCGAACGACTCTGCGCTGTCGGACGCATGGATAAGGTTGTCTGTAATATCCAACCCAAAATCGCCCCTAATAGTACCTGGATCTGCTTTTACAGGGTCGGTGGCGCCGATCAACCTTCGCACTGCCTGGACAGCCTCCCGGCCTTCCCATACACTTAAGATAGACGGCCCAGCCGTGATGGTTTTTATCAAATCTTCAAAGAAAGGCTTGCCTACATGTACCTGGTAGAGCTTCTCAGCCTCATCCCTGGAGATAGTTTTCATTTTCAGCTGGATAAGACGTAACCCCTTCCTTTCAAGCCTAGATATTATCTCTCCCACAAGCCCTCTTGAGACAGCGCTGGGTTTTAGGATGACAAATGTTTTCTCCATAGATGATTACCTTACCTAGCTACCTTGGTCCACTTCAGCTTTCGAGGGTCTTTTCTCTGGACAAGCATATAAACTCTACATCTTCTTGAGCAGAACCATAAAAGTGTTCCATCGTTTTTTACGTAAAGCATCCCGCGGCCTTGTACGAACTCTCTATTGCAGAAGGAGCACAGATGCGTTGTCACCATTTTTGAATCACTCTATCTTCTCAGCTTCTCTCTCGACATCCAGAAGCATGAGAATGTCCCCCTCTCTAACAGGGCCTTTAACGTTTCTGGAGATGACCCTGCCCTCGTCCTTCCCCTTAAGAATTCTCACCCTCACCTGTGTAACCTCCCCTGCAATACCAGTGCGGCCGACAACTTGCTCAACAACCGCTGGCACAGGCTCCTCTACTTTCGGCTGTGGTTTTTGGCTCATCTAACTTAACACCTACTTGGCTGATTTTAACTCACTTATTTTTTTAGCTATCTCCTCCAAGTAACCTTTGGCCTCTCCAGGGTCAGTTATGGCGACCGAGCTTGCTGCCACAGCCAGCCCTGCTACCTCTCCAAGCTGGGCCTTAGATGTTACGAAAGTGTAGGGTATCTTTTTTTCCTCGCAGAGTGTTGGGAGGAAAGCCACTATCTCCGGAGGGTCAACGTCCGTTGCTATAACGACGAATTTTGCCTGACCCCGTTCAATGGATTTGATAACCTCGTTAACGCCTTTACGAATCTTTCCGGAAGTCCTTGCAATCCTTACAGCTTCCAACGTAGCCTTGACAAGCTCCTCACCAGGTGTAAAGGTTTGATAGTATGGATTGGGCATAGACCTTCATCTCCGTTTAGCTCTTTAATATCTAAAACTTAAACCTAACTACCCCCTTAAGGTAACCTGGTAGTCCAAGAATGTACCGACGAACATTATATATAAGACTTGAAGGGAGGACCCTTGGCTTGATGTCGTATTTAAGCGGCGATTAATTTAGGGTCTTCTAAGGGCGCTCTCTAGGGAGTGGATGAGATAAAATGTAGTTTCTATCTAAAACAAAACACATTAGAAAAGCATAGAACGGTCTCAGCAGCCGCTTCAAAGATCTTACAACATAACAACGTTGTGGGTGACGTAAAGATATTTTACCAATTCATTAGAAGAATCTCATTAGAAGAATCGTAATGTTAGGATAAGATTAAAGCGTCTGTTCCATTTCCTGCGACGTTTTAGCCGAAGGTTCTGCTATTTAAAGCGCTATCCGTACACTATAAGAAGCCGACCTATATAAGCAGTTTTCATAGCTCAAGTATCTTTTGTCCGTTATGTATCACCTCACCGCTTAGCCTGCAGCACTCCTTTAAAGTATTGGTGATGTAGCAATCATTAGCAGCATCCTTGGCAAGGATCGCTACAATGTTTCTGTCAGCACTAGATTCAATATACACGGTAAAAAATATCTCTTCGAACTTTCTTGGATGGGCTACGGAGAACTTACCTTTGACAACTATTTTTAATGAATCTATCGGTATTCGCTTGGTTGATGCATGCTCTGCGTAATGGACCATTTGACACATGCCC
>FWWM01008288.1_pt1 | contig 20110 bp, 15 predicted proteins | sample 2228351 | NCBI WGS metagenome assembly FWWM01 (sample SAMEA103939774, study PRJEB20133) | metagenome
ACTCGCTCTACGTCAGCGGTGGCATGTTGCGCGCGGCGATCCCGTTTGATTCGGTCAAGAGCGGTGTGAACCAGAACCAGACGTTGACCGTTGGGAATGGGTCGGTGTTGGAGGCAAGCGGGACGGGAGTTGTTCGGGCAAATGCATTTCGTGCTACTGGCTCCACCAGTGATGCAGTGGATTTAGCAACAGCCGAAGTAAGTGGCATACTGCCGGTGGCTAACGGAGGAACGGGAACTTCAACAATAGGAAGTGCGGGCTCTGTTGCATATTCAAATGGCAGTGCACTGGCATACACTGGAGTTGGGACCAGTGGCCAGGTTTTAGTTTCGGCAGGGTCCGGTGCCCCGCAGTGGCAAACACTTGATGCTTCTGCGGTCAACGCCTGGAGTCTGACGGGCAACGCTGGGACGAATCCGGCGACGAACTTTTTGGGTACAACCGATGGTCAGCCGCTGGTGGTACGGGTGAATAGTCAAGAGACATTCCGCTTTAATGCACCAGGCACAGCAGCGCCTGCGTGGAGCATCCAGCGTGGTGGGGGTAATCAACGTGGTTTACATGCAGCAGATTTACAGAGTGCGCGTGTAAACAATGCACAAGTTGCCAGTGGGGATTATAGTGTAATTGGAGGAGGCGAGAGTAATACTGCAAGTGGTAGTTGGAGTACTGTGAGCGGTGGATCGCTCAATGCTGCCAATGGTTCACTAAGCACAGTCGGCGGAGGTGCAGTCAACATTGCATCTGGATTCGTAAGCACTATCAGTGGTGGTTCAGATAACACTGCTAGTGGCAACTGGAGTACCGTCAGCGGTGGCTGGAAAAACACCACTAGTCACCAGTACAGCACTGTTGGTGGAGGTCGGGAAAACGTCACTGGTGGAGATTATTCAGCGATACCAGGAGGCTACAATCTCCGTGTTGGTGCCCGCAGCTTTGGCTTCAGTGGGCAGACGTCGACGACTCAAACGAATTTGAGTGATTCGAGCAACATCGCTGCGTTTGTGGATGTTGACCTTTGGCTTTACAACGTACGCAACCAGGCAAGCCAGTTACGTTTGTACGAGCCATCGGGGTCAGGGACGAACTATACGGCGTTTCGATCGCAGGCGCAGGCGAGCGACATTGTGTACACGTTACCGTCGAGTTTGACAGCGGTGACGAGTGTAGGAGCGGGTCTGTTGCAGACCGATGCCACGGGAAATCTATCGTGGGTAAGCCCGGCGTCGTTGGTTGGGAGCAACGCCTGGAGTCTGACAGGTAATACTGGGACGAATCCGGCGACGAACTTTTTGGGCACAACCGATGGTCAGCCGCTGGTAGTACGGACGAATAACATCGAGCGCCTGCGGGTTGATGCCAGCGGCAATGTTGGTATTGGAACAGCGACCCCAACGAACCGTTTACACGTGAGTGCCAGTGCTGATCCATTGCGTGTTGAAGGTGTGCAAACCGAGGCTGCACCAACAGAGGTTCTAACAGTCACGTCAACGGGGGTGGTCAAAAAAGCGACAGTCGCCTCGATTGTTGGCGGAGGGATTCTCAAAGGAATTTATACACCCACCAGCTCTGGTTCACAGTTCACGATTGCACCGGGACAAGACATCCAAAATGGGGCTGTCGTGGTAGTGACTGTGTATGGTTCGAGCGGTGGCGGCGTTGTTGGAGCCATGGTTACAGCTATCAATGCTGCCGCAGACACATTTAGTGTTGCAACGACCATGACTATTGACAATACCTACGCGATTCATTACATCATCATCAATCCGTGATGCACCATGGATGAACGCAGTCTTATACGCCGGGAAGGAACAATGAAAGCGAAATATCTAATAGCAGGAGCAATGCTTGTGTTCTCGACAACCAGTGCCCTTGCACAAGGTGTCGGTGCTGACTCGCTGCGGCTGCGCAGCAGCAGTGGCGGTGCAGTGTGGATGCTCATGCCGCAAACTGCAACCCAGCAGTACCGCTTGCTGCTACCACCGTCGCTGGGCACAAGCAACAACCAGCTTGTTTGGGTCAATGGAAGCACAGGACAAATGGCGCTTCTGCCGCCGGGGACCGTCGGACAGCTACTCCAAGTCGGTGCTGGTGGTCTTGGCTGGGTAACTCCAACAGCACTCATTACAGGCACAGCGTGGTCTCTTGCCGGAAATAGTGGTACAAGTCCCTCTACGAATTTTTTAGGCACTACCGATGCTCAGGCTCTGGTGATACGGACAAATAACACCGAGCGCATGCGCGTGGATGCCAGCGGCAACGTTGGCATCGGGACGATGGCACCGGGAGCAAAGCTATCCCTTGGGACCGATCAAGCAAACACAAAGCTTGCGATCTACGATGGTGGCAGTGATCAGTATGGATTTGGAATTCAGGGGAGTCAGTTTCGTATCCACGTTGGGAATAGTGGAGCTCGGTTTTCGTTTTTGAATGCGCCAGCAGGGAGCGAGGTTGTTACCATCATGGGCAGCGGGAATGTAGGTATCGGGAACACAGCACCTTCGGCACGGTTGCATGTGTCTGGTGGAGACATTCAGAGTGAGGGTCATGTATTGCTACGGAATACCGACAACACCGCGCGAGAGCTTCGTTTGTACGAGCCATCGGGATCAGGTTCTGAGTACACGGCATTTCGAGCGCAATTGCAGGGCGCGAACATTACGTACACCTTGCCGGCGAGTCTGACACCGACGACGAGTGTGGCGGCAGCGTTGTTGCAGACTGATGGCACGGGAAATCTATCGTGGATCAATACGAGCACAGCAGTGACAACATATGCTTGGAGTTTGACCGGTAACGCCAGCACAAGTCCAGCGACGAACTTCTTGGGCACCACCGATGCGCAGCCGCTGGTGATTCGAACCAATAACACCGAGCGGCTTCGAGTGCTTGCTGGGGGTAACGTTGGTATCGGCACAAGTGCACCACTGTCGTTGCTAGATGTTGGCGGTGGGGTTGCAATCGGAACGTATGCCGGAAGTAATGTTGCACCCTCGAATGGTTTGATCGTCAGTGGAAACACAGGAATCGGGATTGCTTCGCCCCAAACCCGGCTTCATGTCGATGCTGGTACAGGTAATACGACCTATATCAAAATGACCAATGGTACAACCTCAGGAACAGGAAATGGCGATGGGTTCAATATCGGGATCACCAATAGCTTGGATGTCCATCTGCGGCAATACGAGAATGCATCAATTCAGTTTTATACGAGTAACATTGAGTATGCTCGCCTTCTCAATACAGGCGATCTACGACTTTTTGGTTTGTCGGGAACCAGCGGTGGAAAATATCTTGCCATCGAAAACAACAACGGTGTTGCATCTCAATTGCGTCTCGAAGTTCCGGACAACACCACCTCATTGGGTAACTACACAGCATTCGAAGCTGGAAATCACACCGGCGCAAACTACATCTACACACTCCCGATTGATGTCCCGGCTGTTGGCGATGTCCTCAAAGTGATCGCCGTTTCTAATAGTGGCTCGAATTACTTTGTCTCCCTTGCGTGGGATACTACCCAAGGTACTGCCTCAAGTCCGGTCAACCGTGCTGCAGGAACAGGCTTTGCACCGTACGTTGCGTACTGGGTCAACGATAGTACGCTGGCTCCTGCCGACTACGTCTATTGGGATGCAACCGACAAGCGGATCGGGCTTGGGAACTTCACCACATCCAGCCAGCCACAGTATATGCTGCACCTTCGTGGCAGCAGCGCGCCAGGTGCTGGCGACGTGTTCATTCAGAAGGATGGTGGAACAGGAGCACGCTTGTATTTGGGAGAACCAAATTTAGGCAGTAACTGGACGGCATTTCGTGCCGGTTCCCAATCGGTCAATCTTGATTACACGCTCCCAACAACACAACCAACTAATAGCGGGGACGGCACGAATCGTTTTGCTCTTGCTACCGATAACGGTAACAGTACCTCTCCTTCGCTGCTTTGGCGCACATTCTGGTCTCCTGCCGGGAATGCTGGTGTGACCAGTGGCTTTTTGGGAACCACCGACAACAATAGCTTAAGGTTTCGCACAAATAACACCCAGCGCATGATAATAACCAATACAGGAAATGTTGGGATTGCTACCGCATCACCAGGTGCTACACTCGATGTGAACGGTACAGTCAACGTTGACGGCAATACAACTATTGGCGGAAATCTTTCGGCAAGTGGAACAACAATAGCCTTTCCCAACATCCCCAGCAGTTCAACAGCAAGTGAAGTTGTCGTCTGGGACAATAACAACCTCGAACGGCGATCCGCAGCGGGTCTAGTTTCTACCGTGGGGTGGGCACTCACCGGTAATGCCAGCACGAGTCCAGCGACGAATTTCTTGGGCACAACTGATGCCCAGCCGCTGGTGATCCGGACAAATAACACCGAGCGGATGCGTATCACCAGTTTAGGTGCAATCGGCATTGGTACGAATTCACCATCGGGACTGTTTGACCTGCAAGGTAGTGGGACGGGCAGCGAGCTATTCCGTATCTCCAACGATATCAATACCCCCATAGACAGCGTTATGGTCTTTACCTCTGCTGGTCGGCTTGGTGTGGGTACGACGTCGCCAACTACAGCCCTGCATGTTGTAGCATCGAGCAATCCTCTCCGATTGCAGGGTGTGCAGACAGACTCGCTGCTCACATCGGTGTTGGTAATTGATTCTACTGGACTGGTCAAACAGCGAAGCTTGGGTAGTATTACAGGGGCGGCAGCCTTTGTCCGAAAGACCAGTGACCAAACCGTCACCAGTAGCACAACCTACCAAAACGACAACGCACTGGTCTATAGTGCTAACGCAAATCAGGTCTTCGAGTTCGAGGCGCACATGTTCATCTCCGGCGGCAATGGCGGGATCAAGATTCGTGTGAGCATTCCTTCCAGCGCGAGTATGAAGCTCTATGCTGAGCTTAAAAAAGATGATCAGCATCACTGGGTCTATAGAAAGCTTACCTCCAGCAGCGATGAGGTATCCTGGAGCACAATTGACAATACCTACGGTTATGCCCGACTTCGTGGAATCATCGTCATGGGGTCGTCGGGGGGGAACATCCAGATTCAATGGGCGCAGAATAGCTCGAACTCGACTGGTACAACAGTCGAAGCAGGATCGTACTTGAAAATCACACCTGTGCAATAGGTTCTGCCAGGCTATGTTCTTGCAGACGGGAGCACCTGTTTTTCACGCGTGTCGTGCTGGACGTGTTCTCAGCATGACTAACACCACATTGTCATGCTGAACTTGTTTCAGCATCTGATTGCATTCGGCAGTCATGCCGAACGTGTTTCGGCATCTGAATAGACCCTGAAACAAGTTCAGGGTGACGGCATGCGAGGGAATGAGACCATGGAACAAGTTCAGAGTGACACGGTGATGGCGGACGAGTCGGCAAGACTCCGAAAACGGTTCAGCCTGGAAGCCTACTTCAAAATAAAAGCCCCGACAAGTGATGGAAGAATCGCCTCGATTTGCGGCACATCACGTTGCCAGCCCGTCAACTGCAAAGCCTTGACGCGTCCCTGCTGGATGCAGATGCCGTACGTTGTCTGCACAGTCTCACCGCGACGCGGAGCAAGGAAACGATACCACCGCCAGCCTGGGATGTGCGTCCAGCCGATCGGCTCCAGTCCCTGTCGCTGTGCAACATGTGCAGCATAATCGAGCACCGCTGTATCACCGAGGGTTGTTGGCTCAACAAAAAATTCGATTTGCACCAGTGGCAATTGCACGACAACGCTGTTCCATGTTGTATCCTCCTGCTGCTGGGTCGGCAGCAACACTGGATTCCCACGTCGGGTCTGGACTTTGTTGGTCCATGCCTGCGGAATTGTAACGCTCCATCCCATCGGATGCACCATGTGGAGTGTATCCCGGTGAAAAAGCATCGGCATTTCCACGGATGCCAGTAGTCGCTGGTAGTATCGAGCGCTCCAGGTGTCACTGGTCCGCGGATTTGTCCGGCTGCGCACGACAAGCACGACAACGTTTGCGCCGCGGTGTGCCGAGGTGATGAGTGTAAACATTGAATCTCGATTTGTGGTATCGAGCAGCTCGATTGCGACTTCCTCGGCGGGCACTGCACCGATCATTTTTTGTGCTGAGTAGGTCGTCATCACGGGTGCCTCGCCGCGTGCTGAACGCCGAAGCTGTTGCAGATCGAGCAAGCGCGACAGCAAATCCAGCGTTCCCAAAAATTCTGGAACTGCCGCGATGAACACGTGCAGCGAATCGCCGTAGCGTGCACCAAGGGCGGTCGGTGGTTGATCGCTCGGCAGTGGGTCCGGAACATGCACGCGCAGACTGTACATGTCGGCGGAGGAATACTGCGCCAGTGACCAGCTACCAACCGTCAATTCCGTCGGTTGAGGAAGGCGAATCCGAAGATCCGCGCTCGGCAACACAATCGTAGTATCTGCTGCAGTCGCCGAAACGATACTCAAAACAAGCCCTGCGATGCCACAGGCAACGACACGGTGCATGGCGTTCTGCTCCAGTGGTGATCGGAATCACGACAACAGTAATGCGAGTACCTGTGTGATCGTTGCGCGCAATTGTTTGCGGTGAACGATCATGTCCACAAATCCATGCTCGAGCTGGAATTCAGCACTCTGAAAGCCTTCGGGGAGTTTTTTGCGGATTGTCTGTTCGATGACGCGCGGTCCGGCAAAGCCGATGAGCGCACCCGGTTCGGCGATAATGATGTCGCCGAGCATCGCGTAGGAGGCACTGACACCACCGGTGGTCGGGTCGGTTAGCACGGAGATGTATGGCAGTCGTGCCTCGGCAAGCTCGGTCAGTGCAGCACTGGTTTTTGCCATCTGCATCAGCGAGTAGGCGGCTTCTTGCATTCGTGCACCGCCGGAGGCTGAAATGACAATCAAGGGCATGCGCTCATCGAACGCGCGACGCACCGCTCGGACAAATTTTTCTCCGACCACTGATCCCATCGAGCCACCGATGAAGGTGAAATTCATGCACCCAAACGAAACTGGCTGCCCGTTGATCTTACCATAGCCAATCGTCAATGCATCGCTTCCCCCAAAGCGCCGGTATGCTTCCCGTAATCGGTCGCGGTAGGGTTTGGTATCGTTAAACTCGAGCGGATCGGCTGAGCGGATGTGTGTATCGGTCTCGACAAATGTTCCCTCGTCAAACAGCAGCTTGACGTACTGCGGGCTGCCAATGCGGAAATGGTAGGAGCACTTTGGGCACGTGAAAGCATGCTCTTCGAGTTGCTTTTTGTAGATGATCTCGCCGCAGCGATCGCACTTGGTCCATAGCCCATCGGGCATCTCGCGCGGCGAGGTTTCCTGAATGTTCTTTGCCTTACGCTGAAACCACGTCATAGGTCGTAGCAAAATCAGTGCACCGAATTAGTTGCCCGAGCGAATGCCGATTACTGAATAGCGGGCAGAAACAAATGCGAGGTCAGTAAACGATGCATTGCCTGCCCGCGTGGCAGCGGTGCCGTGAAAATCGCTATAGGCAGCCGATTGATTGATCCAGACCGGACCGGTAAAATTGAACGCTACCGGTGCGCCCGCACCGATGAGTGTATCCTCGGCAGCCTGCTGCAAGGACGCGTCGGTTGTGTATACCAGCGTACTGAGCACACCGCATCGGCGCACCGAGCCGACCATTTCCTCTATCCCGTGCTCGAACGAGGCAACGGGCACCACAAAGGCGATCGGTCCGAACCATTCGTGCTCATATTGTTGGCGTTGGCGTGTGTCGGCTCTCAGCAGCAGCGGTGTTGCTGTTCGCGCGTTAGGGAAATCAGGCTGCGCAATCGGTGTGCTTTCCCGCAGAATCGGCAGTCCCAACTGGCGTGCACGCGCAATGCGCTCGAGCGTAGCAGGATTTTGGATCGCACCGAGTGTACCGGGTCCAACTTTTTCGTTGCCAACCAGTGCATCAATGGCAGCAACAAGCTGCCCACTGACTTCCTCCAGGGGAATAGTACGCCCACTGCTGCGTTCGATGACACCGCGAGCAGGAATGTAGATGTTCTGCGGTGCTGTGCACATCTGGCTCGAATAAAGACAAATGCTGAATGCGAGGTTCTCGAGTGCCGAGTCCAGCGAGTCAACGCTTTCGATCAAAACAGGATTGACGCCAGACTTTTCGGTAAAGCAGACGATGCCGTGTTCGGCACAGAAACGCTCGATCTGCTCGCCGAAGGCACTCGAACCGGTGTAATCCACCGTACCGACGCCATCGGAGCCGATCAGTGCCTGCGTCATGGATTCGTAGGGCGTCGGTACAGCAAGTTGCACCAGGTGCGGATCGAAACCAAGTTCATCGAAAGCCGTTTGCAGGGCAGCAACAACCAGCGCAATCGGATAAACAACCGCCGGGTGTGCTTTGGCAATGGTTGCAGCACCAGTGACCAAGCTGGCAAACATTCCGGGGAGGCTATTCCAAACCGGAAACGTCGAGCAGCCGATCGTGACGTTGATTCCGCGTGGGCGAATGCGAAAGCGTTTGGCAAGCGTCACGCTGGCTTTACCCAGTGGTTTGGTCCAGGTGGCTGCGGTGGCGAACGTCTGTTGCGCCCAGAGTCCGGCGACGATGGCTTCCAGCGCCCGATCGAATGCATGGGGACCAGATGCCTGGAATGCCATCACAAATCCTTGTCCGGTTGTGTGTTGCGTCGCGTGTGCTAACTCGAAGAATGTTGCAGCAGCCCGTTCGAGTGCTTCGAGCAAGACGGCAGCGCGGACCGTTGGTTCAATGCCGGACCACTCGCGCTGAGCGCGCCGTGCATTGGCGATCAAATCATCGGGACTGAGCACCGGATATGTGATGTCGAGCGCAAAGCCGTAGGGCGACTGTTCCTCGCCGTGCCAGGAGTGCGCCGGGCGCTGGAGGAGTCGTTCGAAGGGCTTACCGATCTGGGCATCAAATCGAGCCTTTCCATCGGCGGCAGCAGTTTCGCCGTAAATCTTACCGCTGGGAATTTCTGCCCAATGCGAAAAAAATGTCCGTTCGCGCCAGGCTACCGTTGCGCTCTCCAAAGTCGAGCGGTGCTTGTCGAGAAGGTCTGTGTAGTTTCTCACAGCGTGTTTACCAATCAAATGCTGTTCGTTCTGAGCGCAAATTACGGCAGTCTGGCACTATGGGCTGGACCTACCACGGCAGCGGTTTCCCGCGGAAGAGCACAACACCGCTGGGTGGATCGGGTGCAACAATAAGTTCGGCAATGGCACGTGCTGCTGTCTCTGGTGAGATGAGTGCTCCTTTCCCGCCGAGTTCTGTTTGCACCCAGCCGGGGTGAACGCCAATGACCTTGATGTTCGTTTGACGCAGTGCGTGTGCAAGGTGCACAGTGAACGCATTGAGTGCTGTTTTGGAGCTGTTGTAGCCAAATGTTTTTGTTGGATAAGTGTTCGAGCCAGGCGTTGCGTGAAGCTCCAGCGAGGCAAGGATGGTTGAAACGTTTACGATCCGACCATCGGCACTGTTGAGCAGCAGAGGCAGAAGCTGTTGGGTCAATTCCACGGGTCCGAAAAAGTTCACCTGAAAGGTTCGGCGGAGCACGTCCGGTGGTATCGTTGTCGTGGTGTTGACATTCCACTGCTCGGCTTCGATCATGATGCCCGCATTGTTGACCAGCACATCAAGGACACCGAATGTTGATTCGATGTGGTTTTTGACAGGGCCGAAGGTTTCCGGACGTTCCATGTCGAGCACGACCGCCTCAGCACTGCCGCCTTGGCTATTGAGCTGGTCAACAGCGCGGTTGCCTTTCTCCGCCGTGCGTGCGCCGATGAGGACATGGAAGTTGCGCTGGCATAGTTCCTTGGCGAGTGCGTAACCGATGCCGCGGTTGGCACCGGTAATCAAAGCAATTCGCATACGAAAAACATTGATGGTTGTGGTACACGGCGTTCAAACACAAAGATGCCGAAACAAGTTCGGCATGACTGCTGAGTGCACATAGGTGCTGAAGCAAGTTCAGCATGACAGGCGAGTACGCGCACACACGCATTGCCAGCACTCCCCCCATCCTGTCACCCTGAACTTGTTTCAGGGTCTCCCGATGCCGAAACACGTTCGGCATGACTACCGAATGCAATCAGATGCTGAACCAAGTTCAGCATGACGCTTGTGGACACCAAGACGCACGCACTCCCAATGCTCTTGCCTCGTCACCCTGAACTTGTTTCAGGGTCTCATTCAGATGCCGAAACAAGTTCGGCATGACTGCTGAGTGCACATAGGTGCTGAAGCAAGTTCAGCATGACAGGCGAATAGCACGCACACGTGAGGCATCATTCTTCGCTCCACGGCTGTCCCACCCGCAGGCGCACGCCAGCGTAGAACGTTCGCTGGTCGAGCGGTCCCCACACCAACGACGCATCAAAGTATGGGGACGTCGGCGCATCGGCTGCCAGAACAGCCCGCGGTTGGAGAACATTCGCCAAATTCTCAGCGCCGACGTAGAATTCCCACGGGCTGTCGGTTGGTCGCCAGTTGATCTGGAGCGAGGCACGGACATACGACGGGAAACGCTCGGCGAACTGATAGGCTGCGGGATTGTCGGTAGTCATTGGGATACGCCCGCTGCTGTACCACACCACCGTTGGATTGATTTCCCAGACACGATCAGCACTCAAGTAACTCAGCGCCAGGAGAACACGATGAGGGGAAAGCAGTGGCTGTAGCCGAAGAGCACCACCTGTTTCGGCATAGGTTCCGATGAAGCGGTAGGCAAGCGTCGCATCCAGCCGCTCGGCAAGCGTGGTAGAAACTTGCATCAACGCGCTGTTAGCGTAGCCAGTGCCGGCAAAAACGATGGCAACCACGCGGGCACTTCGATCAAAGTCGGTGACTAGCTGCCGAGAAAAACGGGTGTGGTAGAACTCACCGTCAAGTGTGATGGCATGGTCAGCAACGAGCACTGTTGCTGTGATGCCGCCACCAATGTTGACCGCACGCTCTGGCAACAAGGCTGAATCCAGTATGACACGGCGATTGTTCAAGTAGGCGGCAGCATTATCGGCGATCATGAGCGGAACACGGATGCCTGACCCTGCAGACATGCGGAGCGTGATCAGCTCAGTCGGCGAGTATTTGATGTGCATGCGGGGAGTTAACTGTGCACCGAAGATGTTGTGCCAGTCATGTCGGACGCCAACGGTTACGCTCAGAGATGGCTGTGGCAACCACGTTGCCTCCGCAAAGAGACCGGGAACGACTTCGGTACGCTCTCGGGTGGTTGAGTCGAGTCGTTCCCACGGTGTGTTGTAGAGGAGCGAACCGCCCCACAGAATCGTGAGATGATCGGTGACTGCGGCAGCGGCAATGGCTTTAGCATAGGCGTAGTTTTCCCGTGCTTCAATAACTCGTGTGCCGGCATTGGTCATAAGGCGCTGTGTGCTGATAGCTGCTTGGAAGCCCATGTGGTTGACCAACGGGTGATCAATTTCCTTGATAGCAAACTTTGCATAGCCGTCGAATCGTTGCGTTATTGTTTCGATGCGGTAGCCGCCAACGCCATTGGTCCATGCACCGAGTGTGCCGCTGCGATAATTGCCCCAGGTCGGACGAAGCACAAGTTGTAATTCGTGGCTCTCGTGTTGCCAGAGCATTCGTGCGATCCCGTTGATGTTGCCAAAGCGCGGCATGTCCAGAAAACCATCGCTATTGGCATCCACATCACGCTGAAACATTCGCCCATGCAGCATGACCATCGTGTGAAGATCACCACTGAGTTGTTGAGCACTGGTCAGATTGAGCTCAGCGCGCCCAAGGTGGTTGGCAAATGCATTGGCAAAAAGTGGAACATCCCGGTGTGGCTTCTTGAATTCAATGTTGAGCTGTCCGGTTATGCCATCGTAGCCATTGAGGACTGATGCTGCACCCTTTGAAATGCTGATACAATCAAGGAACGGACCGGGCACATCATCGAGTGCGAAGGCACCGGTGACGCCACGCAGCAGCGGGATCGCCTCGACCAGTCCGGTTGTGTAGATGCTGCGCAAGCCGAGCAAGCGAATAGTTTTTGCTCCCAGCACGGCATCGGAAAATTGTACTTCTGCCGATGAGCTGCGTTCAAACGACTCGGCGAGCGTACAGCAGGCAGATTGCTCTAACTGCCGACGCGTGACCAGCTCAGTGCGGATCGGTTCGGCTGCAGCAATTGCGGTTGCTTCGCCCTCGACCTCGACAGCGCGAGCAACATATTCAGATGTGAGGATATGCTCCAGGTGATGCAGTGTTCGGGCAATCGCGATCGTATCGCTGCGGTAGCCGACGGCACTGACAATCAGTGTGTCGGTGTCGCGAGCTGGTGTGGGACGATCAAGCTGGAAGCTACCATCGCTGCGGGTGAGCGCACCGTGCTGGGTACCCTTCCACACCAATCGTGCGCCCGCAATCGGGGCAACGGTACCATCAGCGCCACGCCCGCGAATTGTTCCCACAAGAGGCTGCGTCGCAGCGCCAACTGTTACGCATGCAAGCAACAGAAGAATTGATTTCATTGGAATGGTTCACTGGAATTGTTCGACATGGAATGACAACTGCAAAGCGACAATCGCTGCCACCGAAACTTCTCGGAAGCAGCAAGAACAGGACGTCCAGTGAAACCTATAGGCGGAAGGTTTGCAGAAGCGGTGGGGAAGGATGTTCTGTCGGTTGCTTGCGCTCGTCAATGGTCGGCAGCAATGTTCGATCCCCTGCATGCAGAATGGGCACCGGCAGAATCCCCGCAACTAACGGCACGACCATCGGTGCCTCTTGATTGCGAGTGGCACCGACCGGCATGAGCAAATACGCGTCACTGATTTGGCAGCAATCGCTGTGCTGATCCAGGTCGCAGTCTGAAGTTGTTGCCGTTTCCTGGCAACAGCAATCATCAGCTTGCTGATATACGCTGATGGTTTCAACACTGCCGCAGCATAGGTGAATGCTTATGGCGATTCCTTCCGTTGTCAGAAGGAGTGTCGCCACAAGCAAGGGGCTGAGTACTCTGCGGAGCAGTGTCATAAGGTTCGAGCTTAGTGGTCCTGGTGCGGGTTACCGTCGCGATAGCGGCAGCATTTCGGCAGCTTGGAATAAGCCTCGTCGCTTGCCTTGACGTCGTCGGAGTCATAGCCTTGCTCGGCGATGATTTCTTTGATTCGCTTTTCGGTCAGAACCGATGGGTCGTAGGTGATAGTAAACTGCTTGGTCTTTTTGTCCCAGCTTGCTTTTTCGACACCCTGCATGTCTTTGAAGGGGCGCTCAATATTCTTTTTGCACTTGCCACAGTTGCCATAGACGGTGAACGTGCTTGTGACGAGCGAGCGCTCCGTCGAGCTCGGTTGCTGAGCACTAACAGTTGAAACGGCAAACACGATGCTGATTAGGGCGACAGCGATACGCATCGGAGGAGCTCCAGATGGTGAAACATGCCACGATACCACCACGTTGACATGTGGGAATAACGCAAGCAGTGGGGTTGTATTGTACGGTGGTGCTTTTTACGGCATTGTAAACGCTAACTTTGCGCCGCGTGTGAATTTGGGACTACGGCATCAACGCGAATCGCTGATGGAAACTCGACTTGTCACGATCGAACGGCATATTGCCGAGCAGCAGCAACAATTCCCTGCAGCGACAGGGGAATTCTCCCGTTTGCTCCGCGACCTGACATTGGCACTGCGCATTATCGCGCGGGATGTTCGGCGCGCAGGACTGACCGACCTGCTCGGTTCGACGCGGGTGGTCAATGTCCACGGCGAAGAGGTGCGCAAGCTCGATGAACTGGCGCACGATGTGATCTTTCGAGCAATGGACCATGGCGGGCACCTGTGCGTGATGGCATCCGAAGAAGCCGAAGGTCTTGTGCACATCCCCGCCAATTACCGTCGCGGGAAGTACGTGATGGTTTTTGATCCGCTCGACGGTTCATCGAACATTGATGCAAACATTACCATCGGCACGATCTTTTCGATCTACCGCCGCCTGGATGAAACGCTCGATACCCCCGGCACCATCGAGGATATTTTGCAGCCTGGTTATCGGCAGGTCTGCGCAGGCTACGCGGTCTATGGCAGCAGCACACAACTGGTGTACACAACAGGGCTGGGCGTTGATGTTTTCACGTTCGACCCAACGATCGGGGAATTCTTACTGTCCCACCCTCAGGTACGCATACCGTCGCGTGGTTCAATCTACAGCGTCAACGAAGGAGGTTATGCTCTGTGGGGGGAACGGTTGCAGCAGTACATCACCTATCTGAAGACACCATCGCTTGATGGGAAACGCCCTTACTCGCTGCGCTATGTTGGGACTGCTGTTGCCGATGTGCATCGGACGCTGTTCTACGGCGGCATTTTCATGTACCCTGCTAATCGCACGGCGCCGCACGGGAAGCTGCGCTTGATTTACGAAGTCAACCCGCTGGCGAAAATTATCACCGAAGCAGGGGGACGCGCCTCCGATGGTTACCGCGATGTCCTCCAGATAACGCCTGTGGATATTCACCAGCGCACGCCAGTGTTCATGGGCAGTGCCGAGGATGTTGCCGAGCTGGAGCAGTTTCTGCGCGGTGAGCATTCCTTCCAACAGTGTGCCCATGCCGAGTCCGCTTAGGCAGCTTGCGCGCGATTCGGTGGTCTATGGTGTCAGTACCGTCGTCCAGAGGCTGCTCACGTTCTTGCTGACGCCGCTCTATACGAACGTCCTGGCGCCTGCGGAATTTGGGGATGTTGCCCAGCTATACTCGGTGATGGCATTTGCAACCGTGCTGGCGACGGCTGGCTTCGACCAAGCCTTCATGCGCTACTGGGTAGAGTACCGACCGCGTGAGCACGTGCTCAGCACTGCCCTTGCAGGCGCTACCGGGAGCTCGCTGCTGGTGTGCGGACTTGGGCTACTGGCAGCACCCGTGATAGCGAGCGCTCTGGCGCTGAACAGCTCGTCGGGTGCGAGTTTGATTGCTCTGGCGATGGGCATTGTGTTCTTTGATGCGCTGGGAAGTGTTCCGTTTGCCTTCCTGCGTATGGAGCGGCGGGCGGTGTTGTTTGCATCACTGCGGTTGGTGGTTGTTGTGCTCAATGTCGTGCTCAACGTCGTGTTCGTTGCGCAGTGGCAATGGGGCGTCCGTGGGGTGCTGATTGCGGGGCTTTGTTCCTCGTTGGTCGGGATGCTTGCGGTGCTACCGCTTGTGGTGCGGCAGCGACTGGGGAGCAGTGATCGCGTGTTGATGAGGAGGCTGCTGCACTTTGGCATACCGACCGTTCCAGCAGCATTGGCAGCAATGATCGTGCAAATTGCTGACCGCCCCATTCTCGGATGGATCAGTGGCGCGGCAGCCGTGGGGATTTACAACGCCAACTACCGGCTGGCAATCCCGATGATGTTGGCAGTGTCGGTGTACGAAACTGCATGGCGTCCGCTCTACTTGCAGCACGCCGACGATCCCCAGATCGCACAAATTCTGGCGCGTGCTATGCGGTATTTTCTCGGTGTGGCTGTTGCGCTGTTTTCGGTGGTAACGTTCTTTGTCGGGGATGTTGTGGCAATACCGGTGGGGAAAGGGCACCTTATCGGTGCGCAGTACTGGGAAGGCATAGCAGTCGTGCCGATTGTAATGGCAGGATACATTGCTCTTGGGTTGACGACAACTATGGCTGCCAGCATTCAAATTCGGAAGCGGACGGCACTACTGCCGTTGGTCCACGGCGTTGCTGCGGCGATAAACATTCTGCTGAACCTGTTGTTGATACCGAAGCTGGGATACATCGGTGCAGCGTGGGCTACTGTTGGTGCATACGCTGCGGGTGCAGTGGTCACAGCCATCGTATCGCGTCGGATACTGCCAGTGCCGTATCCCTGGATGCGCGTTGGTGCTGCGGCGGTGCTCTGCGGTGTGGCAACGTGGGTTGCCGGACAACTGCCGCCACGCGGGATGCTCCCCTGGAAGGCGGTTGCCGTGCTGCTTAGCTGTGCAGCAGCTTCCGCTGTGGCGGGGCTCTCGCCGCCAACGATCCTGCACTGGCTACGGAAACGGTTGCAGCATTGACCTCTGAAGTATGTCCCGATCCTGCGTGCGTCTGAATTTGTTGCCGGCTCTCTGACAGGCTGTGGCATGCTCTTCTGCCAGAGCGGCTTGAAACAGCCTATTGGGCTGAATTGGCACAGTTTTCCATATTCTCAGGGCGAATGTTCAACGATATGTTTCACCACTCACTGGAGGTTCCTATGACACTGGTCAAGTTCAATCCGTTCGAAGGCTTCGACAGCCTGGTGCGCCGAATGAGCGACTGGATGAACGAAATGGAGCGCTCGCTCTCGCTTGCATCCAACGGTGAGAGCACCGTTACCCTGGTGCCGCGCGTGGACATCTCGGAAGACAACGCCAACTTCTACATCACGGCAGAGCTTCCGGGCATCCCCAAAGAGCAGATCAAGGTCAACATTAGCGACGACGGAGTGCTGACCATCAGCGGCGAGAAGAAGCAAGAAGAAAAGCAAGAAGGCAAAAACTTCTACCGCATCGAGCGCCGCTATGGGATGTTCACGCGGTCGTTTACTCTGCCGGAGAATGTCAAGCGAGATGCGATCAACGCACGCTACGAAAACGGCGTGCTGCATCTGACGCTGCCGAAGCAAGAACCGGCACAACCGAAAGTGACCGAAGTGCCGATCTCGTAAATCCGAGACGGTACGGGGGAACTCCGGGATACAACAGCGTGGGCGTGGCAACACGCTCGCGCTGTTTTTTTTTTTGTGCCGGGGATGTCCTGCAGAACGTTACGGCATGATGCGGTAGATCATCCGTGGGAATGGAATAACCTCGCGGATGTGTTCAGCGCCGGTGATCCACTTGACGGTGCGTTCCACTCCTAAGCCGAATCCGCTGTGGGGCACGCTGCCGTACTTGCGAAGGTCCAGATACCACTGGAATGCTTCTTCGGGCAGGTTTTCAGCGCGGATGCGTTCGAGTAATCGGTCGTAGTCGTCTTCGCGTTGCGAGCCGCCAATAATTTCACCGCCGCCTTCCGGAGCAAGCATATCCATTGCCAGCACTACACGCGGATCGTTGGGATCGCGCTTCATGTAGAACGCTTTGACCTCAGCCGGGTACCGATGAATGATGCAGGGCTTGTCGAATTGCTCCATGATAGCTTCCTCTTGCGGTGCGCCGAAGTCCTCGCCCCAGGGAAAATCGTGGTAGGATTCGGTGCCGTCGGGGTTCTTTTTGATGAGCTTGACACCGCGCCGCTGGAGCCACTCGACTGCTTCGGTGTAACTGAGGCGGTAGAATGGACGCTTGACACGCTCCAGCTTGGTTGTATCTCGCCCGAGGACGTCCAGCTCTCGTCGGCAGGAGCGCAACACCGATTGCACAATATGCTCGACTAAATCCTCTGCCAAGTCCATGGTGTCATCGAGGTCAAAAAATGCCATCTCGGGTTCAACCATCCAGAACTCGGTCAGGTGACGGCGTGTTTTGGAGCGCTCGGCGCGGAACGTCGGACCGAACGTATAGACACGACCCAATGCCATCGCGCTGGCTTCGGCATAGAGCTGCCCCGACTGCGACAGGTATGCTTTGCCCAGATCGAAATACTCGGTCTCGAAGAGCGTGCTTGTTCCCTCGCACGCGTTCGGTGTCAGAATCGGCGAATCTGCCAGCACGAACCCATTAGAGTCGAAAAACTCTCGAATTGCTCGTACAACGGCTGCTCGTACCCGCAGAATTGCCCACTGCCGCTGCGATCGCAACCACAGGTGGCGATGCTCCATCAAAAATTCGATGCCGTGTTCTTTCGGCGTGATCGGGTATTGTTCCGGCGGCACGTGGTAAATCCACAAGTCCTGCACATCCACTTCGACACCGCCCGGCGCGCGGGCATCAGCGCGAACTGTGCCGCGGATGCCTACCGATGATTCTTGCGAAAGCTGCCTTGCTCGCGCGAATACTTCCTCGGCGACATTGGGCTTGAACACGACGCACTGGACAATACCGGTCCCATCGCGAAGTTTGATGAATTGGAGCTTACCTTTTTCGGTGCGGTCGTAGACCCAGCCACGCAGGACAACCTCTGCACCGATATGGTTGCCTAAGTGCTCGACGTACACGTAGCTTTTGTACCGTGAGTGCATCTGCAGTATGCGCAGGATGTGGACCAAGAGGGCGCAAAATTACACCCCGACTCTTGTGCGGCGATATTTTTGCTGGTGCATGTTTGTTGTCAACAACCAAGTATGTGGCGTGCAGTTGCGACTATCCTGCTGTTGGTGATTTCCAATACTTTCATGACGGTAGCCTGGTACGGGCATCTTCGCTATAGTTCTGTCCTGGGCGTCGAGCGATTCGGTGTTGTTGGCGTCGTGCTCATCAGTTGGTTTATTGCGCTGCTGGAGTACACCTTCATGGTGCCTGCCAATCGGATCGGGTTTATCGGCAATGGCGGACCCTTTACACTGGTTGAACTGAAGGTGATTCAAGAGGTGGTGAGCCTGACGGTGTTCACCGTGATGGCGTCGGCTGTGTTTGGAATGATGCGACTGGCGTGGAATCACGTTGTGGGATTTTTGTTGCTGGTCGGTGCGGTCTACTTCATTTTCGGCTGGTAGCATGGACATTTCCGAGGACACGCTGGCAGTTGTTGCTTACCTGCAACAGTTTAGCGGCAACAATCTGCGCAAACCTGACGACATGGCGATCGTGCTGGAACTCTGTGCGCAGCAGCAGGACGCAGCACTGGCGCAGCAGATCATCACCAGCGGTGCAGCACTCTGGCGAGTCTATCGCACGCTCCGCCGCCTGCGACGAGGTGACGAAGGCTACCGCCAGCTCGAAGATGAATTCACTCTGCAGGCGAACCACCTTCGCACTGGTCTTGCCGTGGCTCTCGAGGCTACCGATGAGGTTGGTATACTGGAGCGATTTCAGGCGGTGTATTTGGAGCTAACCACGGGTGCATTGCGGAATGTGGTGGATTTTGCGCACGATTTTTCATACCTCAAGCAGCTCCAGAACCAACAACGCTGGGGCAACGATTCACCATTGGATACTGACCAATGACCAAAGGAATCATTCTCGCTGGCGGCAGCGGAACACGACTCTATCCCATGACTGCAGTGCAGAGCAAACAGCTTCAGCCTGTCTATGACAAACCAATGATCTACTACCCGCTGGCAACGCTGATGCTGGCTGGGATTCGAGACATTCTGATTATCTCGACGCCGCACGACACACCGGCAATCGAGAGATTGCTCGGCGATGGGCAGCAGTGGGGAATCAATCTTAGCTACGCGGTCCAGCCTGCGCCCCGCGGCATTGCGGAAGCCTTTCTCATCGGCGCTGATTTTATCGGTAGCCAGCAGGTGTGCCTGATTTTAGGCGACAACCTTTTCTACGGCAAACTCGATTTTCTCCGCCGGGCACTGGCATCTGGACAGGGTGCAACCATTTTTGCCTACCGCGTGCATGATCCGGAGCGATATGGCGTCGTCGAGTTCGGTCCGGATGGGCGAGCCATTAGCATCGAGGAAAAGCCAGCGCGTCCTCGCTCGCACTATGCAATTCCGGGGCTCTACATTTTTCCGCCTGACGTTGTGCAGATGGCAGCGCGTCTTCAGCCGAGCAGCCGCGGTGAGTTGGAGATAACCGACCTGCAGCGCCTCTACCTGGAGCGGGGCGATTTGCGGGTGGAAATCATCGGTCGCGGCATTGCATGGCTCGATACCGGCACACCCGAAGCATTGCTGGAGGCAAGCATGTTTATTCACGCGGTCGAGAAACGGCAGGGACTCAAAATTGCCTGCCTGGAGGAAATCGCGCTCTACGAAGGATTCATCACGCGTCAGCAGTACCTCGAGCAGGTCGAACGCTTGCCGAAATGCTCCTACCGTGACTACTGCCTGCGCATCGTTGACCAAGCCGGGACAGTCCGTGAAGAGTAATAGCCACAGGTGCTTGGTTTGACCGGCTATGTCTGACGCCATGCATCGTCATGCTGAACTTGTTTCAGCATGTGGAAAAGACCCTGAAACGAGTTCAGGGTGACGGCGTGAGAGTGCTGGCAGTGCGTGTGTGCGTGGCATTTGCGTGTCATGCTGAACTTGTTTCAGCATCTGCAGACCCTGAAACGAGTTCAGGGTGA
>FWWM01008292.1_pt1 | contig 20105 bp, 20 predicted proteins | sample 2228351 | NCBI WGS metagenome assembly FWWM01 (sample SAMEA103939774, study PRJEB20133) | metagenome
CGCCGATGCGCACGTTGCTGAAGAACGGATCCACGCTCTCCGGCGCCTGGTCGTGGGCGAACCGGATCGTGTCGTCGCGCTTGCCGGCGAGCGCGGGGCCGCCGAGTGCGAGTGCGCCGGCGAGCAGGGCGCCAGCGATGAGTTTCAGTCCTGTGTGGACGGGTGGGCGGGGGTGCATGGTTGTCTCCTCCTTTGTTGTCGGGTTCGGGATGGGCTGGTGGCGGATTTTCGTCTGAACGCGCGGGAGTGTCACGGAGTCCCTGGGCAAGGTCAGAACGAAGTGCCGCTGCCGGGAGTGTTGCGTCCCACACGCAACTGCAGTAGCGCCTCGGTGTCTTACCCTTCCAATTCGAACGGTGCGGTCAACTCTGGCTCCGATGTAGAGGGCGGGGCCGCGAACGACGCAAAACGAACGCGCAGCGCAATGATGGCCTTGGCGGATCGGCGGAAGGGAGCCTGAGCGCGAAGTGCGGAGTCTGCACTCCGGTTCCGTCGTAAGCACCGAGACGAGGCGTGGAGTGGAGTATGGACCTACGGTACACCGCTACGCGTGGTTTGTCGGAATCGCTCATATCGAACTGCCAGCAGCTCTGCCGCCGGACGATGTTCGGCCCGCCTCGGCAAGACGATACGGGAGCCGTGCAAGCCTTGGATCGCGTGCACGAGTGTTGGACCGTCACGCTCGCGACGTAGGTCTTCACGCACCTCGATCGTGAAGTCGGGCCGCAGACCGATGAAGTACCGGTCGAAAGCGGCGTGATGGAGGGTGCACAGCGACAGTCCGTTGTGCACATGCGGTTCGCCGCCCGGCTCGGTATCCGGGACGATGTGTGCCGCGTCCAGTAGTTCCTCGTGGCGCAGTCGACAGAACGCACATTGTCTTTGGTACGCATCAAGTACGCGTTCCCGGAATGCCCTCTGGTGCAGCCGAACGCGGACTGCTGCGGTCACATACGATCGGTGCGCTACCTCCGCTTCCTCGGCGAACAGCCTCTGGGTTTCCGCACCCGTCTGCAGACTTCGCACGTGCCGCGCGTCATCGACGGCCACGGTAAACGTCAGGTTCGCGGGATCGTCTTCGACGACGAACACCGGCCATGTGACGAGGTACTTTCCAGGAACGACCCCATGGATGTACACAAGGGGAAGGCGTCGTTGCATTGCGAACCGCATGCCCCGGTTGTCCGGGTGATCGGGGTCGGAACCGCGATATCGGTAGCGGAGGAGGCCGTCCGGACGAAACGAGTCGTCGTATGGACCGTGAGGGGCTGTGGTAATGGACAGCGGAACGTCGCTCATCACTTGAGGCTTGAAGATGCCCTTAGGACCGACCAGTGGTACGCGTACCCCGTCGAACTGAAACCCTTCAGCGAGCAGTTGGCGTGGCAGTACGTCGCCATGCAGCGCGACCTGATCCGACAGCCACGCGAAGGCGGCACTTCTTACGCGTGCGTCATCAGTGGAGTCGAACACTTGCAATGGCTTCAGCGGTGACGGCGAGCGAGCGGTTTGATCGGGCGCCGGGTCAAGTGCGGCGCCCTTGGGGCTTGGCAGTCGTAGCGCGCCTGCGCAGGGCTCCGAAGTAGTCGGCATCTGCGTTGCTGCTCACCGGCGACGCGGCGCCTTCGATCAGTGACGCGCGCAGTCGCACGCGCTCCTGGTCGCGGCGTATCAGCTCACGCACGTAGTCGCTGGACGTGCCGTAGCCTCCTTGCGCGACCTGCTCGTCCACGAACTCGCGCAGCGAGTCCGGCAGAGAGATGTTCATCGTGCCCATGGTCCGATACTCCTCGGCGCGCCGCGCCGGCTGGCGGTAAGTTTGCCAAGATTCGGCTGTCCGTTGTCACCCTCGATCGGAGATCGCCATGCCCTCATCCCCCACCAAGACCCTCCGCGCCGCCGTCGTCCAGGCCGGCTCGATCCCGTTCGACACCGACGCCTGCGTCGACAAGGCGATCCGCCTGACGGCGGAGGCGGCAGCGGGCGGCGCGAAGCTCGTCGTGTTTCCGGAGGCGTTCGTCCCGGGCTATCCGAAGGGACTGAACTACGGCCTCGTCGTCGGCGCGCGCGATCCGGTCGGGCGCGAGGAGTTCCGCCTGTACCTCGATGCGGCGATCGAGGTGCCGGGGCCGCACACGCAGCGGCTCGGCGAGGCGGCGGCCGCGCATCGCTGCTATCTCGTCGTCGGCGTCATCGAGCGCGAGCTGGGCACGTGCTACTGCACGGTGCTGTTCTTCGGCCCCGACGGCGCGCTGCTCGGCAAGCACCGCAAGCTGATGCCCACCGCGATGGAACGGATGATCTGGGGCTTCGGCGACGGCTCCACGCTCACGGTGATCGACAGTCCGTACGGGCGCATCGGCTCGGTCATTTGTTGGGAAAACTACATGCCGATGCTGCGCATGGCGATGTACGCGAAGAACGTCGCGCTCTACTGCGCGCCGACCGCCGACGACCGCGACACCTGGCTGCCGTCGATGCGGCACGTCGCGCTCGAAGGGCGCTGCTTCGTGCTGACCGCCTGCCAGTTCCTGCGCCGGCGCGACTTTCCGGACAGTGTGCGCGTGTCGCTCGGCGATTCGCCGGACGCGGTGCTGATGCGCGGGGGGAGTGCCATCGTCAGCCCGCTCGGCAAGGTGCTCGCCGGCCCGCAGTTCGACGGCGAGACGATCCTCACCGCCGATCTGGACCTCGACGAAATCGGACGCGGCAAATTCGACTTCGACGCCGCCGGCCACTACAGCCGACCCGACGTGTTCCAGTTGATCGTCAACGAGAAGCCGATGGCGGCGGTGGTGGCGAAGGGGTAGGGTCCGCGCGCGGGCCATTGTTGATCTGGCTTAAAGGCGGCGGTCGCCGCGAGGTTTAGCTTCGCGGGCTCGATCGATTCGCGCGGGCTTTGCAGCCCGCCCGCTGCATTCATGCGACTCGTCTGTCCGGCCGGCACGCTGCCGGCGCTCAAAGCCGCCGTCGACAACGGTGCCGACGACGTCTACCTCGGCTTCCGCGACGCGACCAACGCGCGCAACTTCGCCGGGCTGAACTTCGACGACAAGGCGCTCGCCGAAGGCGTGCGCTACGCGCACGCGCGCGGCCGGCACGTGCTGGTCGCGCTGAACACCTTCCCGCAGCCGGGGCAGGGCGAGCTGTGGCGGCGCGCGGTCGATCGCGCGGTCGAGTTCGGGGCGGATGCGCTGATCGTCGCCGACATGGGGCTGATGGACTACGCGCGCCGCACGCATCCGCAGGTGCGGCTGCATCTTTCGGTGCAGGCGTCGGCGACGAGCTACGAGGCGATCAACTTCTACCGCGAGCGCTTCGGCATCGCGCGCGCCGTGCTGCCGCGCGTGCTGTCGCTGGCGCAGGTCGAGCAGGTGGTCGCCAACACGCCGGTCGAGATCGAGGTGTTCGGCTTCGGCAGCCTGTGCATCATGGTCGAGGGCCGCTGCGCGCTTTCCTCCTACGTGACCGGCGAGTCGCCGAACACCAAAGGCGCGTGTTCGCCGGCGTGGGCGATCCGCTGGGCGCAGACGCCGACGCACACCGAGTCGCGGCTGAACGGCGTGCTGGTCGACCGCTTCCGCCCCGCCGAGGCGACCGGCTACCCGACGCTGTGCCGCGGCCGTTACACGGTCGAGGGCGACACCTACTACCCGTTCGAGGAGCCGACCAGCCTCAACACGGTCGAGCTGCTGCCCAGGCTCGCCGCGATCGGCGTGCGCGCGATCAAGATCGAAGGGCGCCAGCGCAGCCCCGCGTACGTCGCCAAGGTCACGCGCGTGTGGCGCGACGCGATCGACGCCGCGGTGAAGGAGGGTGCGCGCTGGCGCGTGCAGCCCGACTGGCAGGGCGAGCTGGCGTCGGTCGCCGAAGGCCGCCAGTGCACCCTCGGCGCGTATCACCGGCCGTGGAAGTAGATCGTCTCAACTCCGCGGTTCGCACGAGCGACTCATGAATCGTCCCGCCCAATCGTCACCGCGCACCAACGCTCCGAAACTCACGCTCGGCCCGCTGCCTTACTACTGGCCGCGCGAGCAGACGCTGGCGTTCTATCGCGAGGTCGCGGACTGGCCGGTCGAGGTCGTCTACCTCGGCGAGACCGTCTGCTCGAAGCGCCGCGAGCTGCGGCTGGCGGACTGGATCGACATCGGCGCGCAGCTCGCCGGCGCCGGCAAGGAGGTCGTGCTTTCGACGCCCGGTCTGATCGAGGCCGAAGCCGACCTGCGTGCGGTGCGCGGCGTGGTCGAGCAGTCGCCGCGGTTGCGCGTCGAGGCGAACGACATGAATGCGGTGAGCCTGCTGGCGGGCCGCGGGTCGTTCGTCGCCGGGCCGTTCCTCAACGTCTACAACGCCGATACGCTGAAGCTGCTGCAGGACGCCGGCGCGGTGCGCTGGGTCGCGCCGATCGAGCTTCCTTCCGCCGGCATCGCGACGCTGCTGCGCGAACTCGCCGCGCCGATCGAGGTCGAGGTGATCGCGCACGGCCGGCTGCCGCTCGCGATGTCGGCGCGCTGCTTCACCGCGCGCTATCACAACCTGTCGAAGGACCATTGCGAGTACCGCTGCATCCGCCATCCGGACGGCATCGCGCTCGCCACGCAGGAGGGGGAGCCGCTGTTCACGATCAACGGCATCCAGACGCAGTCGGCACGGCCGATGACGCTGCTCGACGAACTGCCGCGATTCGCCGATCTGGGCATCGGCTTCGCGCGCATCGGCCCGCAGTCGATCGGCACCGCCCGGATCGTCGCGCTGTTCGACGCCGTGCGGCGCGGCGAAATGGCGGCGGACGAAGCGCTCGCGCAGGCGCGCGCGAACGAGCCGATCGCCGCGAACGGCTACTGGCACGGCCGGCCGGGGCGCGCCCCCGCGGCCGTGATGCACTGAGTGACTTGCAATGAACGCAACGCATGAACACCGATTCGCCCTGCCGCCGCTGCCGCGCTGGCTGCCGCGTTATCCGGGGTCGTTCGCGCTCGCCGGCGGATTGAATCTTCTCGTCATCGATCGCCTGCCTGCGGACCTGCGCGGCAAGCTGCACGGCAAGTCGGTCGCGATCGTCGTCACCGATGTCGCGTTCGAGTTCGCGTTCCGCGTGCAGGGCAACCGCTGCGTGGCGATGGCCTCGGTCGACCGACCCGACCTGAAGCTCGCCGCCACCGCCGCCGACTTCGTCGCGATCGCCGCGGGCACGGCCGACGCCGATACGCTGTTCTTCCAGCGCCGGCTCGTGATCGAGGGCGAAGTCGAACTCGCGACGGAGCTCAAGCACTCGCTCGACGCGATCGAGTTCCCGCGGCTGCGGCGACTGTTGCGCGCGGTGCTCGAACGGCTGCCGGGTTCGGGCGCGATGTAGCTGCGCAATCGCCCCCTCAGCGCCGCGCGCGCAGCGCGTTGCCGGCCATCGTGACGATGAAGAGTGCGATCGCCGCGGCGTGACCGACACCGCCCCAGGCGCGCAGACCCGGGCTTTCGTCTGCCACGCCGGCTGCGCGCAGCACGAGCGAGGCGTGCAGGAGCGCCAGTGGCAGATACAGCCACGGCGTGTACGGCAGCTTCACGCGCAGCACCGCCGGAAAGATGATCGGCGCGTGGCCGAAGACCATCGACAGCACGAAGCCGACCAGCAGCGCGTGCAGCGCGGTGTCCCATGCGCGCGCCAGGCCGATCCCGCTCGCAAAGAGCAGCCCCGCGATCGCGAGCCAGACGTAGCCGGCGAGCAGGCACACCGCGATGTAGCGCGTCAGCCCTTTCTGCCGCACCGTGCGGCGCGCGATGTCGTGCACCGCGAGCCAGGCGGCGAGCAGCACGAGCCCGGCGCCGAGCACCTGCCAGCGCGCATCGACTCCGAGCGCGGCAGCGACCACGCCGAGCGCGAACAGCGCAGCCGCCGCGACGAACCACGCGCGCGCCGCGGGCGCGGGCTGCAGCACGCGGGCCAGTTCCAGCCGCTCGCCGCTGATCGTGAAGACGAAGAACGCAAGCCAGCACGCGATCGCCGCAGGCAGCCCCGCGTCGCCGACCCACAGCGCCACGCCCGCGGCGAACGACAGCGCGCCGCCGGCGAGCACCCAACCGTGCAGCGCGCGCGCCTGGAACGCCTGCACGACGGCGACGGCGAGCAGCACTGCGGCGCCCGCGAGCGCGAACGCGGTCGCGAACGGCCAGGCTCCGCGTGCCGCCGCGAGCGCGGCGAGCGCGAGCGCGGGCGGCGCGACGTAGCCCCAGAACTTGCCGAGCGCGACCGCGCGTTCGAGCGCGATCACGGTGCCGAAGAAGCCGACGATCATCAGCACCGCGTGCAGACCCGCGGCCTGCGTGGCCCAGCCGGGTACGCCCCAGCCGAGCCGCGCGAGCCCGGCGCCGACGCCGATCACGAGGCAGATCGCGCCGAGTGCGAGCAGCGGCGCGCGGGCGACGAAGGGCTTCACCGGCCGAGCAGCACGCGCGCCGAGTCGCTCATCATCGACGGATCCCACGGCGGCTCCCACACCCATTCGAGGTCGACGTGCGCCACACCGTCGAGCGCCTTCAGCGCGGCGTCGATGTCGTCTTCGATCACACCGGTCAGCGGGCACGCGGGCGTGGTCATCGTGAGCTGCAGGCGGATGACGTCGCCATCGCGCTCCAGCCCGTAGACGAGGCCGAGGTCGACGATGTTCACGCCCAGCTCGGGGTCGATCACCGAACGCAGCGCGTCCCACTCGGGGCCGCTGCGTTCGTGTTCGGGGACGGGTTCGATCATGTCGTGGCAGGTTCGGGCGTCGTCAGGCGGCGCACGGATTCGACGAAGCGCGTCAGCGTCGGCGAGCGCACGCCCGCGGGCAGCATCGCTTCGATCAACTGCAAGCGGCGGCGAGTGGCGACCGCCTGCGCCAGCGCTTCGCCGAGTTGCATGACGATTCCTTCGCGGCAGGCGCGCCGCAATGAAGCGTCGATGCTTTCACACGCGCGGTGCGCGGCCCTTGACCCGGATCAGAGCCGAGCGAGCGAAGGAGGGCGGTCCTTCACCCTTCGATGGCAGCGGATTTACCACCGAGACACCGCGAGCACCGAGAAAAGGAAGTGCATTGCTCCGTGTTCTCTGTATCTCCGTGGTGAATCAGGCCCCCAAGCGCGGTTCAGGGGAGCTGGATCTTGCCGCCGCCGCGACCCATCGGCGGCAGACCGCCAGGGCCGCCGAGTCCGCCGAGTCCGCCGCCGGCGCCCGGGATCACGAGACCCGAGGCGGCCTGGCGGCGCATCTCCTGCAGCTCCTTGATCGTGCGCTCGATCGCCGCCTTTGCGGTGTCGGCGTAGCGCTCGACCGCCTCGGCGAGCGTCTTCGCGTCGATCTCGAAGCTGATGGGCAAGGGGCCCAACTGGGTCATGATCTGCGCCTCGCCCGAGTACAGCACCGGGCGCGAGGGATCGGTGGCGCCCAGCGCGGTCACCGGCACCATCACGCGGATCGTGCCCACCTTGCGGTCGGTGTAGATCTCCTCGCGATAGAGCGACTGCGCATCCATCGCGATATCGAGGTCGCGTGCATCGGCCACGGCAGACTCCACTCGAAGCGTTGAACTATTCGGCGCCGACCGCCGCGAGCCCGAAGGCGATCGCGTGAAAGCCGGCGTCGACGTACGTGATCTCGCCGGTCATGCCCGACGCCAGATCGGACAGCAGGAAGGCGGCGACGTTCCCCACCTCCTCGGTCGTGACGTTCCGGCGCAGCGGCGAGTTCTTCTCGTTGAACTCGAGCATGCGCGAGAAGCCCTTGATGCCGCTGGCGGCGAGCGTCTTGATCGGACCCGCGGAGATGCCGTTGACTCGAATGCCCTTCGGACCGAGGTCGGCCGCCAGGTAGCGCACCGCCGCTTCGAGCGAGGCCTTGGCAAGCCCCATCGTGTTGTAGTGGGGAACCACGCGTTCGGCGCCCAGATACGTCAGCGTGACGAGCGACGCCGGCCGGCCTTCCATCAGCGGCAGCGCGGCCTTGGCGAGCGCGGGAAAGCTGTACGCGGAGATGTCGTGCGCGATGCGGAAGTTCTCGCGCGTCAGACCGTCGAGGAAGCTGCCCGAGATCGCCTCGCGCGGCGCAAACCCGATCGAATGCACGAGTCCGTCGAGCCCGTCCCAGTGCTTGCGCAGGCCGTCGACGGTCGCGGCGATCTGCGCATCGTCGGCGACGTCGCACGGAAACACGAGCGTGGAGCCGAACTCGCGCGCGAACTCGTCGATGCGCTCGCGGAAGCGTTCGCCGACGTAGGTGAAGGCCAGTTCCGCGCCTTCGCGGTAGCAGGCCTGCGCGATGCCGTAGGCGATCGAGCGGTTCGACAGCAGACCGGTGATCAGGATGCGCTTGCCGGACAGAAAACCCATCGGGGAGGATCTTTCGTTCTGGGTAGCGGGCTGCGCCTCAGTGCCGCGTGCCCGCGATGTTGGCGATGCTGCGCGCCGCCGGCTTGCCCGCGGTCGCGTGGACCTTGGCTTTGGCCGCGGACTTCCCGGCGGGGGCGGCCGTCTTCTTCGGCGCAGGCCGGACCGCGACCGTCAGCCGCAGCCGCTGACCCGCAAACAGTTCCTCGGAGCGCAGCCGGTTCCACGCGACGATTTCATCGGGCCGGACGTTCCAGCGGCGCGCGACCTTGTGCAGCGTGTCGCCGCGCCGCACGCGGTAGGTGATCTGCCGCAGGTTCCGGCCGTCGGGCACGAGCGTGAAGCTGGCGTGCAGCAGTTCGGGCGCGATGTCTTCGTCCATCGTCTCGTCGCGCGGGATCAGGATCGTCGAGCCCGGCGCGAGTCTGTAGCGCGGCGGAACCCGGTTGGCCTCGCGCAGCTTCGCTTCGCTGATGCCCGCGCGTTCGGCGACCTTCGCGAGCGTTTCGTTCGGCTTCAGGGTGTACGCGGTCCAGCTTGCGAGCGGCTGTCCGGTCGCTTCGTAAGCCGCAAGATTCGAGCGGAACACCTCGACGCGGTCGGCGGGCAGCAGCAGCGTGGGCTGAGCGGCGCCGAGGATCACCGGCCGGTTGAACGAGGGGTTCAGCGCCAGAAATTCGTCGAGCGGCATTTCGGCCAGTTCGGCCGCGGTGGCCACGTCGATGTCGCGCGTCTTGGTGACGGCGACGAAGTACGGTTCGTTGCGGATCGCCGGCAGCGCGATGCCGTTCGCCTCCGGGTCGCGCACGATGTTCTTGATCGCCTGCAGCTTGGGCACGTAGAACCGCGTTTCGCGCGGCAGCCGCAGGCTCGCGTAGTCGGTCGGCTTCTTCGCGCGGCGGTTGCGCTGGATCGCGCGCGCCAGCCCGGCTTCGCCCATGTTGTAAGCGGCGAGCGCCAGATGCCAGTCGCCGAATTCGTCGTACAGCTTCTGCAGATAATCGAGTGCGGCGCGCGTGGATTCGACGATATCGCGCCGCTCGTCCTTCCAGACGTTCTGCTCGAGCGCGTAGCGCTTGCCGGTCGACGGGATGAACTGCCACAGCCCCGCCGCGCGCGCGTGGGACTCGGCCTCGGGCTGCATCGCGCTTTCGACGAACGGCAGCAGCGCCAGTTCGGTCGGCATGCCGCGCCGCTCGACTTCCTCGACGATGTGAAACAGGTATCGGCTCGCGCGGCCGGCCATCCGGTCGATGTAGTCGGGTCGTTCCCGGTACCAGCGCAGCGCCGCGGCGACCGGCTTCGTCGCGAGGTCGGGCATCGCGAAGCCGACGCGGATGCGGTCCCAGACGTCGCCCGGATCGGCCGCGACGATCGAAGCCGGCCGCTCGACCGCAGGCGGTGGCGACGGTTCGGGCACTTCGGCGACCGAGGGCGCGTCAACGGCGCCGACGCTGTACGGCGGCAGTTCGGACCACCAGTCGACGGCGCTCGCCGCGGCTTCGTCGCTCGCCGCCGCCGACGCGGGGTTCGCCACCGCCGCGAACCCGAGCAATGCCGAACAACACAGCGCGCGAGCGGTTCGTTCGAAGGGTCGCTTCAACATCGGCGGCAGTATAAGGGGCGGGCGCTGCCGCCAACGCGCGAATAGCGCGGCTGCGCTAGTAGAAGACATCCTTCCACGCGCGAATCGCCGCGAAAGTGTCGACTGCGGTGGCGCCCGCGCCCGTGCGCCGCGCCTCCGCCGCCGCGCGCACCGCGGCCTCGTCGCAGCGCAGGAACGGATTGGTCGCGCGTTCGAGCGCGATCGTCGACGGCACCGTGGGCTCGCCGCGCGCGCGCAGGGCTTCGGCCGCGGCGAGTCGGCGCGCGAGCGCGGCGTTGTCCGGCTCGACCGCGCGCGCGAACCTCAGATTCGCGACCGTGTACTCGTGCGCGCAGTACACGCGCGTCGCATCCGGCAGGCTTGCGAGCTTGCAAAGCGAGGCGTGCATCTGCGTCGGCGTGCCTTCGAACAGCCGACCGCAGCCGCCGGCGAACAGCGTGTCGCCGCAGAACAGCACTTCGAGCGCGGACGCGTGATAGGCGATGTGTCCGCGCGTGTGTCCGGGCACGTCCAGGACGTCGAAGGTCGCGCCGAGCAGCTCGACGCGATCGCCTTCGCCGAGCGGCACGTCGATGTCGGGGATCGCCTCGCGCGCCGGGCCGTAGACCGTCGCGCCGGTCGCGCGCTTGAGCCGAGCCACGCCGCCGGTGTGATCGCGATGGTGGTGCGTGACTACAATGGCGGCGAGGTCCAGTCCGCGTGCGGCGAGCGCCTCTTCGATCGCCTCGGCGTCGCCCGGGTCGACGACGAACGCAAGGCCGTCGCGCGACGCGAGCCACAGGTAGTTGTCGTTGAACGCCGGGACGGGTTCGATCCGCAGCGCGGATGGTGCGGTTTCGGCAGGCATGCTCGGCAAGGCGAATCGCAACGCCCGGATTGTCCGCGAAAATGCACTTCGATCCGAACTTCCTCGAGTCGCCGGCGGCGGATCCTGCGCCGCCGATCGTCAGGCTGTCGGAGTTCCTGCGTTCGCCGCCGGGCCGCTATGTGCTCGACTGGGAGCAGCAGCAGCTCGACTCGGCGGTGGCCGACATCTTCGGCTACCACGCGCTGCAACTGGGGCTTCCGGAGATCGACGCGTTGCGCGAGAACCGCATGCCGCTGCGCATGTGCGCGTCGGACCGGCGGCCCGCTACGGCCGGGCGCGGGCAAGGCTGCCGCGTCGCGGTGATCACCCGCTACGAAGAATTGCCGTTCGCAACCCAGTCGATCGATCTGGTCGTGATGCCGCACGTGCTCGAGTTCGCGGAGGAGCCGCACCAGGTGCTGCGCGAGGTCGATCGCGTGCTGGTGCCGGAGGGACAGATCGTTTTGACCGGCTTCAACCCCGTGAGCCTGTGGGGGCTGCGACAGATGCTGTCCCGGCTCGGCATGGCGCCTTACCTGCCGCGCGAGGGGCAATTCATTTCGCTCGCGCGGATCAAGGACTGGATGAAGCTGCTTTCGTTCGAGGCGAGCCGCGGCCGCTTCGGCTGCTATTCGCCGTGGGTGCGCAGCGAGAAGTGGCTGGCGCGCTGGCGCTTCATCGAAAAAGCGGGCGACCGCTGGTGGCCGGTGCTCGGCTCGGTGTACCTGGTCACCGCGATCAAACGCGTGCGCGGCATGCGGCTCGTGGGTCCGGCATGGAAACGGCAGAATGCACTGCGCCCCGCGCTCGCGCCGGCGCGCCCGATCGCGACCGCGACCGGCGAGGCGTTCAGCATCCGCGTCGACGAGCCGGACGCGCCCGCCAACGACGCGATGACGCACGCGGCGCGGCGATGAAGCGGGCACGCAGCCTTGCCGCGGGCCCGCAACGCCGTGCGCAGCTCGAAACGCCGGACGTGACATCGTCCGCGGCGGCGCCGCACGCGGCGGCGACCGTGGAGATCTACACGGACGGTGCCTGCAAGGGCAATCCCGGTCCCGGCGGCTGGGGCGCGTATCTGAAGTCCGGCGTCCACGAAAAGGAGCTATACGGCGGCGAGGCGCAGACGACCAACAACCGGATGGAACTCGTCGCGGTGATCCAGGCGCTCGCGTCGCTGAAGCGCCGCTGCCGCGTCGTGCTGCACACGGATTCGCAGTACGTCAAGCTCGGCGTCACGGAGTGGCTTCCAAACTGGATCCGCCGCGGATGGAAGACGGCCGGCAACAAGGCGGTCAAAAACGCCGATCTGTGGGCGCAGCTTGCGGAGCTCTCGCAGCGGCACGACATCGACTGGCGTTGGGTCAGAGGGCATGCCGGCAACGCGGGCAACGAACGCGCGGATCGTCTGGCGAATCGCGGGGTCGAATCCGTGTTGCGGGGTCGCGGAAACGGCACGGGTTGACGTGCCCGGGTGCTAAATTCGCTGCCCTGCGTCCGGGCGCAGCGCGCAGAGCTCCACGCTCTCCAGATGTCGAAGCACAGGGTCACGCTCATCGCCTTGAGTGGACTGGTTGCCGTCGCTGCGGCCGCCTATTGGCTGAACCGCGGCAGCGTCGCCGTCGCGCCCGCCGGCGGCAGCAAGGCTGCCGAAGTCAAGTCGGCCGCCGCCGGCAAGTCGGCGAACCCGGCCGCCATTGGGCCGTCGGGCGCCGCTGCCGCGCCGGTCGAAGTGGTCGAGTTGAAGCCGACGACCGTCAAAGAAGACCTGCAGGCCGTCGGCGCGCTGCGTTCCAACGAAAGCGTGATGCTGCGGCCCGAAGTGTCGGGCCGCATCGCGTCGATCAACTTCCGCGACGGCCAGCCGGTCAAGCGCGGCCAGGTGCTGGTCGCGCTCGACGCCGCGTTAAACGAAGCGGAAGTCGCGCAGGCGCGCGCCGAGCTGGAGCTGGCGCGCAACAACCTGAAGCGCACCGAGGATCTGGCGCGCAAGAGCTTCGTCAGCTCGAGCGCCCAGGAGCAGGCCGCCGCCAACGTCGAAGTGCTGGCGGCGCGCTTGAAGCTCGCCGAAGCGCGGCTGGCCAAGATGCGCGTCGTGGCGCCGTTCGACGGCGTGGTCGGCATCCGCAGGGTCAGCGTCGGCGATTACGTGAAGGACGGCGCCGATCTGGTCAACATCGAAGACATCGCGCAACTGAAGGTCGACTTCCGCCTGCCCGAGCGCCACTTCGCCCAGCTCAAGGTCGGACAGACGGTCGAGGTCGTCGCCGACGCCCTGCCCGGCAGCCGCTACCGGGGCACGATCGATGCGATCAACCCGCGCATCGACGCCAGCGGCCGTTCGCTCGAGGTGCGCGCGCGGCTCGCCAACACCGACGGCCGGCTGCGCCCCGGCATGTTCGCGCGCGTGCGCGTGATCGTCGGCGAACGTCAGTCCGCGCTGATGGTGCCGGAGGAAGCGATCGTTCCGCTCGGCGACGACTTCTTCGTCTACACCGTGGCCGACGACAAGGCCAGACGCGTGCGCGTGAAACTCGGCGTGCGGCGCGATGCGATGGTCGAACTGCTGGAAGGCGTGAAGGCCGGCGACCGCGTCGTCACCGCCGGCATGCGCGTGCGGCGCGACGGCCAGCCGGTGCGGATCGTGAACGCGCAGGCCGCGGGGGGCGCCCGATGAGCCTGTTCGAGGTGTGCATCCGCCGCCCGGTGCTGGCGACCGTGCTGTCGCTGATGGTGGTGGTGATCGGCGTCATTTCGTATACGCGGCTGGCGGTGCGCGAGTACCCGAAGATCGACGAACCGGTGGTCAGCGTGACGACCGCGTACCCGGGTGCGTCGGCCGAGGTCGTCGAGTCGCAGATCACCAAGGTGCTGGAGGACTCGCTCGCCGGCATCGAAGGCGTGGAGCTGATGACCTCGCGCTCGCGCGCCGAGCGCAGCGACATCGACGTGCGCTTCCGCATCACGCGCGATCCAGACTCGGCGGCCGCCGACGTGCGGGACAAGGTTGCGCGCGTGCGCGCACGGCTGCCGGACGGTGTCGACGAGCCGGTGATCGCCAAGGTCGAGGCCGACGCGTTCCCGATCATCTGGATGGCGGTGACGCAGGGCGGACGTACGCCGGTCGAGGTATCCGACTACCTCGCGCGCTACGTCAAGCCGCGGCTGTCGGTGCTGCCGGGCGCGGCCGACGTGTGGATCTTCGGCGAGCGCCGTCCCGCGATGCGCATCGAGGTCGACCGCGATCGGCTGGCCGGCTACAGGCTCACCGTGCAGGACGTCGAAGAGGGGCTGCGGCGAAGCAATGTCGAGCTGCCTTCGGGCCGCATCGAATCGGCCAAGCGCGAGTTCAACATCGTCGCCGCCACCGATCTGCAGACCGTGCAGCAGTTCGAGGACGCGATCATCGCGAACGTCGGCGGCTATCCGGTGCGACTGCGTGACGTGGCGACCGTGCGCGTGGGAGCCGTGAGCGAGCGCGTGATCGCGCGCTTCAAGGGCGAGCCGTCGATCAACATGGGGGTGGTCAGGCAGGCGACCGGAAACCCGCTCGACCTGTCGCGCGCGGTGCGCGCCGAGGTGGCGAAGATCAACGAAACGCTGCCGCCGGGCATGCGGATCACCGTCGTGTACGACTCGTCCGTCTTCATCGAGCAGTCGATTCGCCAGGTGTTCACGACGGTGGCCGAAGCAGTGATCCTGGTCGTGCTGGTGATCTTCTTTTTCCTGCGCAACTTCCGCGCGACGCTGATCCCGCTGGTGACGATCCCGGTGTCGCTGGTCGGCGCCTTCGCGCTGATGTACGCGTTCGGCTTCACGATCAACACGCTGACCTTGCTGGCGATGGTGCTGGCGATCGGGCTGGTGGTCGACGACGCGATCGTCGTGCTCGAGAACATCTACCGCAACATCGAGCACGGCATGCCGCGCATCGAGGCGGCGATCAAGGGCATCAAGGAGATCGGCTTCGCGGTGATCGCGATGACGCTGACCCTGGTGGCGGTGTTCGCGCCGCTGGCTTTTTCCACCGGCCGCACCGGGCGGCTGTTCATCGAGTTCGCGCTCGCGCTGGCCGGCGCGGTGCTGGTGTCGGGGTTCGTCGCGCTGACGCTGTCGCCGATGATGTGCAGCAAACTGCTGCGTCACGAGACCAAACACGGGCGGCTGTACAACCTGATCGACGGCTTCCTCGATTCGCTGACGCACGGCTACGCGCGCTCGCTGGCGTGGGTGCTCGCGCACCGCTGGGTTGTGCTGGCGGGCTGGGCGCTCGCGTTCGCCGGCGCCGCCGCGCTGTTCGCGGTGCTGCGCTCGGAACTGGCGCCGCTGGAGGATCGCGGCGTCATTTTCGGCCGGCTGCAGGCGCCGCCGGGCTCGACCGTCGACTACACGTCCGAGCAGCTTCGCGCGGTCGAGGCGTACTACGCGACGATCCCCGAGGCGGTCGCCTACAACGCGATCGCGGGGTTTCCGACGGTGGACTTCGGCAACGCGATCCTGCGGCTGAAACCGTGGGACGAGCGCAGGCGCAAGCAGCAGGACATCGCGCGGGAACTCAACGCCAGGTTCGCCACGCTGCCGGGCGTGATCGGCTTCGCCGTCAATCCGCCTTCGCTCGGGCAGTCGCCGCGCGCCTCGCCGATCCAGTACGTGATCATGGCGCAGGTGCCTTATGCGGAGCTGGATCGAATCGCCAACGGGTTCGTCGCCGAGCTCGCCAGGTATCCCGGCGTGCAGAACCTGCAGACCGACCTGCGGCTGAACACGCCCGAGCTGCGCGTGGACGTGAACCGCGACAAGCTCGCCGATCTGGGCATCGCCGTGCAGACGGTGGGGTTGACGCTGCAATCGATGCTGGGCGGCCGCCAGGTCACGCGCTTCAAGCGCGACGGCGAGCAGTACGACGTGATCGTGCAAGTGGCGCCGCGCGACCGTACGCGGCCGAACGACATCTCCGACATCTACGTGCGCGCGCGCGACGGCAGCATGGTGCAATTGGCCAACGTCGCCACCGTTCACGAGGGCGTGTCGCCGCAGTCGCTGAACCACTTCAATCGGCTGCGCGCGGTGATCGTCAGCGGGCTGGTCGCGCCCGGCTACACGCTCGGCGACGCGCTCGCGGCGATGGACGAAACCGCGCGCCGCGTGCTGCCGCCGTCGGCGTTGACCGATTTGAACGGGCAGTCGCGGGAGTTCCGCGACACGCGCGGCGGCATCTACCTGACCTTCGTGCTGGCGCTGATCTTCATCTACCTCGTGCTGTCGGCGCAGTTCGAAAGCTTTGCCGACCCGTTCGTCATCATGTTGTCGGTGCCACTGTCGATGACCGGCGCGCTGCTGGCGCTGTGGGCGGCCGGCGGCACGTTGAACATCTACAGCCAGATCGGGCTGATCACGCTGGTGGGGCTGATCACCAAACACGGCATCCTGATCGTCGAGTTCGCCAACCAGTTGCGCGGCCGCGGCGAGGAACTGTTCGCCGCCGTCAAGCACGCGGCCGAGCTGCGGCTGCGGCCGATCCTGATGACCACCGGCGCGATGGTGCTGGGCGCCGTGCCGCTGGCGATCGCCGTCGGCGCCGGCGCCGAAAGCCGCAAGCAGATCGGCTGGGTCATCGTCGGCGGCCTCACGCTGGGCACGCTGCTCACGCTGTACGTCGTGCCGACCGTGTACACGCTGGTGCGGCAGTGGCTCGATCGCGGCCAGCCGGTGCCGGCGCACCCCGGCGCCGTACCGGCGCACGGACCGGCGGCCAGGGCGGAGTAAGGCATGCGACAAGTCGTCCTCGACACCGAAACCACCGGCCTCGAAGCGAAGGACGGCCACCGCATCATCGAAGTCGGCTGCATCGAGATCGTCGGCCGGCGCATCACCGAGCGGCGGCTGCACTACTACGTGAACCCGGAGCGGGCCAGCGACGACGGCGCGGTCGCGGTGCACGGACTGACCGACGAGTTCCTCGCGGACAAGCCGAGGTTCGCCGAGATCGCCGACGAACTGCTCGACTTCGTGCGCGGCGCCGAGGTCCTCATCCACAACGCGCCGTTCGACCTCGAGTTCCTCGACGCCGAACTGGCGCGGCTCGGGCGCGCGCCGTTTCGCGAGCACTGCGCGACGGTCACCGACACGCTGAAACTGGCGCGCGAACTGCATCCCGGCAAACGCAATTCGCTCGACGCGCTGTGCGAGCGATACGGCGTCTCCAACAGCCACCGCACCTTGCACGGCGCGCTGCTCGACGCCGGACTGCTCGCCGAGGTGTATCTGGCGATGACGCGCGGGCAGGACAGCCTGACGATCGACATCGCGCCCGCCGTGGCGGCGGGCGAGTTCGGTCCGATCGACGCATCGCAACTGATCGTGCTGCCGGCGAGCGCCGAGGAAGTCGCCGCGCACGAAGCGGTGCTCGACGCGATCGAGCGGGAAGCGAAGGGCGCGAGCGTCTGGCGCAACGCGGCGGTCAACTGACGCTCGACCGCCGGCCCTCGGCCGCGATGCGCTCGCGCAGCTCGCGCTTCAACACTTTGCCGTTCGCGTTCTTCGGCAGCTCGTCGACGAACACGTAACGCTTCGGCCGCTTGAAGCGCGCGATGTGCTCGCGGCAGAAGGCGTCGAGCTGCTCGGCGGTGCATTCTCCCGCCGCAGCGCGCACCACCACCGCCACCACGCGCTCGCCCCAGTCCGGATCCGGTTCGCCGATCACCGCCGCTTCGCGCACCGCAGGGTGCGCCAGCAGCACTTCTTCGACCTCGCGCGGGTAGATGTTGCTGCCGCCGGAGATGATCAGATCCTTGCTGCGGTCGACCAGGGTCAGATAGCCGTGCTCGTCGAGCCGGCCGAGGTCGCCGGTATGCAGCCAGCCGCCGGCGAGCGTCTTCGCCGTCGCGTCCGGGTTGTTCAGATAGCCGCGCATCACGGTGTCGCCGCGCACGACGACTTCGCCGGTTTCACCGGCAGCCCGCGCGCGGTCGCGTTCGTCGAACACCGCAACTTCGACGCCGCACTGCGCGCGCCCGACCGAGCCGAGCCGCGCCAGCCAGCGTGCTTCGTCTTCGTCCGCTCGACGTTCGTGTTCGGCCGCGGGCAGCACGCTGATCGTCATCGGGCTTTCGCCCTGGCCGTAGATCTGCACGAGCCGCGGCCCAAGGCGTTCCAGCGCGCGGCGGCAGTCGGCGACGTACATCGGCCCACCGCCGTAGACGATCAGCTTCAGTCCGCGCGCATCGCCGCGCAGACGGTCGACGAGCCGCATCACCATGGTCGGTGCGGCGAAGAACTTGACGCCATGCGTCGCGTCGAGGAGCGCGTCGATTTCGCCGACGTCGAATCCCCGCGACGCCGGCACGAGCTGCGTGGCGCCGGCCGCGACGTTCGGTACGACGTAAATCCCCGAGCCGTGCGACATCGGCGCGGCGTGCAGCAGGCGCTCGCCCGCTGCGGCGTGATCGACGTCGGCCAGGTAGTTCAGCGCCATCGCCAGCAGATTGCGGTGCGTCAGCATCACGCCTTTCGGCCGGCCGGTCGTTCCGCTCGTGTAGAACAGCCACGCGAGATCGTCGGGGGCGGCGTCGTGCACGCAGCCCGGTTCGCCTTGCAGCAGCCGCCGGTAGTCGTCGCGGTCCACGTCGATGAATTCGGTCGCGCCCCCGGAGCGCGCCGCGGCGATCGCAGCGGTGTCGACATCGTCGGTGACGAAGCAAACGCGCGCCGCGGCGTCGTCGAGGATGAACGCCACCTCCTTCGGATGCAGCTTGACGTTGACCGGGATCGCGCAGATGCCCGCCGCCCAGCTTGCGTGGAGCAGCTCGACGTACGCGGCGTTGTTCTTCATCACCAGCGCGACGCGTTCGCCAGCGCGCACGCCCAGGTGCTCGGTCAGCGCGCGCGCCAGTCGCAGCGTCCGGTCCGCCAGTGCCGCGTAATCGAGTTCGATGCGGCCCTGCTCGACCACCGCGGGCACCCGCGGCAGCCGGCGCGCCGTACGGACGAGCAGATGGGCGAGGTTCATCGCGGCGAGAGTCTATGTCACGTCGGACGCTGTTAGAATCGCGGCCGCACCCGGGTGGTTAGCTCAGCGGTAGAGCACTGCCTTCACACGGCAGGGGTCACAGGTTCGAACCCTGTACCACCCACCACGCTTTCGCCGGACCCGAGCGACCGTCAGCCGTCCTTGCTGGCGGGCCCCCGACGGGGTCGAAGTAGGAACCCTCCACACGACGCATGACCGGAGCCGCCTCGGTGGACTTCGTCCGCGCGCGGCGCACAATGCGCACCGGAATGACGGCTGCGGCCGCCACCGGCGGCGCCGTCGAATCACGGGGGTTGCATGCAGGATCGGGTTCTTGCCGGCGGCGCAGCGCTCGCCTCGTTCGCCGACCGCGCGGAAGGCTTCCGTCTGACGGGTTATTTCACGCTGACGAGCCTCGCAGCGTTCGCCGTCGTCGGAGCGGCGCTGTTCGTTCTGGAGCGCATGGAGGCGACCTTTTTCGCCGAGGTGCAGAAGGAGCAGGCCGCTTTCTTCGCCGAAGCGCAACATGAACTGACACGCGCGCACGAGCAGGCGGCCCGCAACGATGTGCTGGCCGCGCACGAGGCGGGCCACGTCAACCTGGCGCGCGTATTCGCGAACGTCCTGTGGGAGCGCGACTTCGCGCCGTTTGTGGCGCGCGCCGAGCGGTTGCCGGTCGAGCCTTGCCGTGCGCTTGGCGGCAGGGCGGACGCCGCGACCTCCGAGCCGACCGAACGTCGGCGCGCCTGCTTTGCCGCGCTCGGCCGCCGGATCATGGATCTGCCGGGATTCGCCGCGCTCGACGCCAAGGCGTACGAGGCGATGCAGAGCAGCAACGTATTCAGGATCAAGGTCTTCGACCTGCGCGGCATCACCGTGTACTCGTCCTAGCACGGTCAGATCGGCGAGGACAAACGGGACAAACTCGGCTGGCAGAGCGCGGTTCGCGGACAACCGGCGAGCGAACTGACGCACCGCGACCGCTTCAGCGCGTTCGGGCGCGTGGTCGAGAATCGCGACCTGATCTCGAGTTACCTGCCGGTGTACGCACCGGCCGGCGACAAAATCGTCGGCGTGTTCGAGATCTATTCGGACGTCACGCCGTTGATCGAGCAGATCAAGCGGACGTCGGCGCACATCGCCGAATTGACCGCCGCGAATCAGCGCACGCTCGAGCGCCGCGCGCAGGAAAACGAGCGCAAGGTCGAGTCGAACTCGCGCCGGCTGCTGGCGATCGTCGGCGGACTGCTCGCGCTTCTGTATCTCGCGTTGCTCCTGCTCGTGCG
>FWWM01008303.1_pt1 | contig 20083 bp, 16 predicted proteins | sample 2228351 | NCBI WGS metagenome assembly FWWM01 (sample SAMEA103939774, study PRJEB20133) | metagenome
CCCCGTCCACATCCAAATCTTACGCCTGTTCGGAAAACTCGTCCAAAATTGTTATCTTCTCGGTCCATAGGGTGCGGAATGTAGGATCAATAGCATGTGGGGGCTGATTCTGCCTGGCCTTTACAGCACGTTTGGTATCTTCCTGATGCGCCAGTTCATGCACTCAATCCCCGACGAATTGATCGACGCTGCGCGCATCGATGGCGCCTCTGAACCGGGGATCTTTCTCCGCATCGTCCTCCCTCTCACCGGACCAGCCATCGCGGCTTTGGCCATCTTCACTTTCATGTGGAACTGGGATAGCTTCATCTGGCCCCTGGTCATCATCAGCAGCCAGGATCTATACACTCTCCCCTTGGGCCTGGCTACCTTCACGAACCAGTATTGGACCGACTACGCCGCTGTCAACGCTGGCGCCTTTATCTCCGTGATTCCAGTTCTCCTCGTTTATCTGGCTCTGCAACGCTATTTCATCGAAGGGATCGCCCTCACCGGCCTGAAAGCCTGACCTCCAGTCGCCGGTAAGTGCCTTGCGAGCGCTCGCGCCGAGACTCCTGCTGTAGCGACAGCCGCTTCCAGTTGCCCAGGAGCCGCGGCGCGTTCTCTTTGCCGACGCCAGGTCATCTTTCCAGCGCCAGACAAACAGAGCGTTGTCAAGTCAGGTGGTACGTTCCGCGTTGCTCACCTCCAACCTCTAAGCTATAATGAGGCCCTCACTGAAAGGCCCAAGATCGATCAGGAGCCGGTTCGTGTCCGTGTCCACGCCTATCCCGAAATCCGCAGAGCTGCGCTTGCCCAGGCGTTGGGTCCTCGCGCCGCCGCCTCCTCCCGAGGTCGAGGCCCGCCTCTCGCATTACCACCGCATCCTGCGCCGCGTCCTCACGCAACGCGGCGTCGCCACCGCCGCTGAGGCCGACATCTTCCTCAACGGCGCGGCTCTGGCCGTCGACCCGTTCCGCATGAAGGGGGTCAGCGAGGCCGTCTCCCGCCTGCGCTTCGCCTTGCGCCGCGGCGAACGCATCGCCGTCTACGGCGACTTCGACGCCGATGGGATCACCGCCTCCGCCCTGCTCACGGCCGTCTTGCGCGCCCTCGGCGCCGACGTCCGCTCCTACATCCCCCACCGCGTCGACGAAGGCTATGGCCTTAACCGTCAGGCGCTCGATAGACTACGCGCAAGAGACTGTCGCGTCGTCGTCACCGTCGACTGCGGCATCCGCTCCCTCGACGAGGTAGCCTACGGCCAGCGTCGCGGCCTCGACCTCATCATCACCGACCATCACTCGGTCGGGCCCGAATTGCCGCCCGCGCGCGCCGTCATCAATCCCAAACAGCCTGGCTGCCGTTACCCCTACAAGTCCCTGGCCGGCGTCGGCGTCGCCTACCGCCTGGCCCAGGGTCTCCTGCGCGCCGCCCAGAAGGTCGACCGCAATGGCAGTCTGGGCCTGACCGAAGAGGACCTGCTCGATCTCGTCGCCATCGGCACCGTGGCCGACATCGTCCCTCTGCGCGACGAGAATCGTCACCTTGTGCGTCAGGGACTAAGCCGCCTCAATCGGCCGACGCGCCTGGGGGTGCGCGCCTTGATGGAAGAGGCAGGGATCGCCGCAGGCCAGGTCACCGCCTGGTCCATCGGCTTCCAGATCGGGCCGCGCATCAACGCCGCCGGCCGGCTCGACTCGGGCGAGCTTGCTTATGAGCTGCTGACCACAGACGATGAGCCGCGCGCCCGCGAGCTGGCAGCCCGCCTCGGCGAGCTGAACCAGCGACGGCAATCGCTCACGCGCCAGCATGCTGAGCAGGCGCTCGCCGCCCTGGCAGACAAACCGGACGCTTACTTCCATCTGGTCGCCTCTCCCGACTACGCGCACGGCATCGTCGGCCTCATCGCTTCCCAGATCACCGAGGCCACCTATCGCCCAACCGCAGTCGTGCACGTAGGCGACAAAGAGAGCCGCGGATCGGCGCGCTCCATTCCGGAGTTCGATATCACCGCCGCCCTCGATCAGTGTCGCGACCTGCTGGTGCGCCACGGGGGACACGCCATGGCCGCTGGCTTCACCGTGCGCAACGCCGAGCTGCCCGCCCTGGCCGAACGGCTGCAGGACATCGCTCGCGCGCAGCTCGCCGACAAGGAATTGGCCCCCACCCTGACGATCGACGCCGAAGCGTCGCTGGGGGAGTTGGACTGGGCCTTGTACGAACAGCTACAGCGCATCGAGCCATGCGGCCATGCCAACGAGCGGCCTGTCCTCCTCGCCCGCGACCTCAAGGTCACAGCCTATCGCGCCGTGGGCGCCGACGGCCATCATCTGAAGCTCAGCGTCACCGACGGCCGCACATTCTTCGACGCCATCGCCTTTCGCCAGGGACGTCTGGCCGACCAGATGCCGCCCCGCGTCGATCTGGCGTTCACGCTTGACGCCAGCGAATGGAATGAGGAACGCCGCCTGCAGTTGAACGTCCTCGATCTACGGCCTGCGAGCGAGGAGGGAAAATGAGCGAACAGCCCATACGTCGACGCCTCTCCGGACCGCTGCAGATCGCGCTGGGCGCGGCTGCGCTGGGCCTGCTCCTGGCCATCATCGGCATCGCGCGCGGCCAGGTGCCCCTCAACCCCCTCTCCATCTTTCTGGCCCTGTTCATCTCCGGCGGCGCCTGGGGGCTGGTGGCCTGGGCCATCGCCACCGCCGCCGCAGACGTAGAGGCCGACGTGGCCGCCGCCGCCGAAGATCGCGGAGGAGACGCCAGCCCACCCACAGACTCGCCAATTCGCTGATTCGCCGATTCGCTGATTCGTTGATTCGTGGATTCGTTGACTCGCTGACTCGCTTTCTCGCTGACTCGCTGACTCGCTGATTCGCTGACTCGTTGATTCGCTGACTCGCCCATTCTCTCACCCAGGACTCGCTCTATGACACCATCCTTATCTGGCCTCCGCGCCTTCATCCTCGACATGGACGGCGTGCTCTACGCGGGCGCCACGCCGCTGCCGGGCGCGCAGGCGTTCGTCGCTCATTTGCAGGCCACAGGCGCCCCTTTTCTCTTTCTGACCAACAACTCCAGCCGCACGCCGGAGCAGTACGCCGCCAAGCTGGCCGCCATGGGCATCGCGGTCAGCCCGCAACGGATTTTCACGTCGGCCCTGGCCACCGCCCAATGGCTCCAGACGATCGCGCCGGTAGGCGCGCGCGTGCTCCTGATCGGCGAGCTTGGCATCCAGCAGGCGCTGGCCGAACGCGGGTTCCAACTGACGACCGAATACCAGCAAGCCGACTATGTCGTTGTCTGCTACGACTCACAGTTCACTTACGCCAAAGCGCGCGCCGCCGCCCTCGCCATTCAGCGCGGCGCCCCCTTCATCGCCACCAACACCGACGCCAGCCTCCCCAGCGAGGAGGGGGAGATCCCCGGCGCCGGCGCGATCGTCGCGATGATCGAGACCGCCACCGGCCGCAAGGCGCGCGTGATCGGCAAACCGGAGCCGGGCATCTTCCTGCAGGCCCTGACTCGCCTGGGCAGCGACGCCGCCCATACCGCGATCGTCGGCGACCGTTACGAGACCGATATCGTCGGCGGCCACCGCGCCGGCCTCAAGACCATCGGCGTGCTCTGCGGCGTCACCAGCGCCGAACGATTCGCCGCCGCCGACCCGCCCGCCGATTGGGTCTACGACGACCTGGCCGCCCTGCTGGCAGCCTGGAAGGAGTCGACTGCGGCAGAAGGGTCAGCGGAGAGCCTGTCTTCAGCATAGAAGCCTGCATCGGCTTTGCATCCGGCACACTGGACCGATGCCAGCCTCAGCTCGCTTTCTTGGGGGCCGTAGCGTTGCGCCTGCCATGAACAACTCCGCATCTCAAATGGCAAGACCAGGCCACGACACAGCGTCGATGGATCTTCCTCCTCAGCGAGCGAGATTCCTCGATGGCCGCGTCCTGCCGATGATCGGCCTCCTCGCCCTGAGCGCGCTCATCTATGCGCCGCCCTACCGCGACGCATTCATCGCCGACGACTACAAGCATCTCGAGTTCATCGCCCCCTTCGTGGACACGCCCTGGCTGGCTTACCGCATCCTCAGCCCATTCTGGCTCGGCTGGTATTATCGCCCCCTGCAAAACCTGCTGATCCTGGGCGGCCGGCTGGCTTTTGGCCTGCACCCGTTCCCCTTCTATCTGACCCTGTGGGCCTTGCACGCCGTTGCCGCCCTGCTCCTTTATCGTTACGCGCGCGCCCTGCAAACCAGCGCATTCGGCGCCTGGTGCGCGGCCTTCCTGTTGGCGATCAACGTCGTGCATCAGGAAGTCGTGGGGTGGATCAGCTCGATCAGCATTCTGGTCGCAGCGATCCTCGCCCTGACCGCGCTCCTGAATCAGGCAGCCTACCTGCGGCGCCCGGACCGCCCCTGGCGACTGGCCCTCGTCGTCGTCGCCAGCAGCCTGGCCCTGCTCGCGCGCGAAGAGAGCCTCGTCCTCCCTGGCCTGCTCGGCGCGCAGTGGATGGCCGAGCGTCGCCGCCCCAGGCGCGCCGCGGTGGCCGCGGCTGCCGCCCTCTTTGTCGTTTGGGCCAGCTATGGCGTCTTCCAAAGCCTGCGGCCCACCTGGACTGCTAACGCCGCCGGCATCACCTGGCGCACCTTTCGGCAAAGCCTGCTGGACCAGGGAGTCAGCGCGATCTGGTTGCGCGCCGCCGCCCGCTATCTGGCGATCCCCCTTGCGCCTCCCACGGGGTTCGTCGCGACCATCGTCCTGGCGCTCTCCCTCCTCGGCATTGTCCTCTGGCTGCGGCGAGGTTCGCCCGCCGCCCGCATGGGATGGCTGTGGTTCTTCCTCTACCTGGCAGCGGTGTACGTGGGGGTCTGGATACCGCTGAAAACCGTGGCCGACCGCTACCTCTACTTGCCCTGGACTGGCCTGGCCCTCGCCCTCGGCGCGGGCATCGATCAGCTCGTCGCGCGCGCAGGTCGATCGCGCGTCCGGCGATCGGCCCTCATCCTGGTCGGCCTCGTCGCCTTTCTCGGCTGGCAAGTTCCCCCGATCCGGCGCGCGCAGATCGCCTGGCTGGCGCAGGCCGACCTGGCAGCCACACTCCGCGCCCAGATGATCGATCTCGTCCCCGAGCCAACGGCGGACGCTCACTTCTTCGCGGCCCGTCTTCCACTCGAGCCTGACTACGTGCAGGCGATGGCCGCGGTCTGGTACGGCCGCCCCTTCCACTGGCCAGGAGGCGATATGCGCCGCTTGCGAGAACAGGGGTGGGCCACGCCCAACTACTATGTGTTCGATTATCGGGACGGAAGACTACATGACCTGATGCCGGAACTGCGCGAGGCCCCACACACATGGTTCGTCTGGAGCCAGCCGGCCAGCATCCAGGTGGTCGATGTCGCCGGGAATCCTTTGCCCACGACGTTCGAATGGGCCGCCGACCAGATCGCTGGCCCCCTCGCAGCGCAACGATGGGCGATCATGATGCGTCCTCCGCTCAATGGCACGCGATCCTGGGCCTCTCTTGTCTACACGGTTACGATTCCCGCTGCCAGCGAACTGCGATTCGGGCTATGGTGGGACGACCATGCCGCAGGGCAAAATGAGGGCATGGCATTTCGTGTGCGCGTCCACGAGCCGACGCGCACGGGCGCGACGATCTTCGAGGCGCGCCTCAGGCCTGAAACCGCAGGGACACCAGACCAATGGCAGGAGGCGCGAGTCTCCCTGGCCCCTTATTGGGGAAAGACTGTGCGCCTCTCGCTGGAAGTGGCCGCCGTCGCTGCAGCTTCCCCCTACGCTACGGCCTATTGGGCCAATCCTCGCCTCGTGGCGCCCCGCCAGGCAGACTGAGCCTGCGCGCGCCTGTCATCCCTCTAGCAGATGCCCTTCATAGATCCTGCGCACCACATCCTCGATCTCCGGCTCCTGCACCGACAGGTCGCGCACGCGATAGCGACGGAACAGCTCCAGCACCAGCGCCGCCATGTACCCCTCGCCGTGCGCCACCCCCAACCAGGCGCGATTGGCCTCGCGACGGATGAGTTGCGCGCCCGGCAGGGCGATCGTCTCAGGCGCCTCGGCGAAGTCCACCACCAACACGCGATGATCGCCAAAACGACGCCGCAACTCCGCGATCGCGCCGTCGAAGACCAGACGCCCATGATCGATCATGAGCACGCGTTCGCATAGCTTCTCGACATCCCCCAGATCGTGGGTCGTCAAAATGACCGTCGTTCCCCGCTCACGATTGATCGTTTTGATGAACTGGCGGATCCGCTCCTTCGCCACCACATCGAGGCCGATGGTCGGCTCGTCCAGGAAGAGCAACGGCGGATCGTGCAGCAAGGCCGCCGCCAGATCGGCGCGCATGCGCTGCCCCAGGCTCAGGCTGCGCACCGGCGTCGACAGGAACGTCCCCAGCTCCAATAGCTCATCGAACAGCTCCAGGTTGCGACGATAACGCTCCGCCGACACACGATAGATGTGGCGCAGCAGATCCAGCGACTCGATCACCGGCAAGTCCCACCATAAGTTGGTGCGTTGCCCGAAGACGACGCCAATGCGGCGCACATGCTCGATGCGCTGTTGCCACGGCACGCGCCCATCCACCAGCACCTTGCCCGCCGTCGGGACCAGGATGCCGGTCAGCATCTTGATCGTCGTCGACTTGCCAGCGCCGTTCGGGCCAAGATAGCCCACGATCTCGCCGCGCGCGACGCTGAACGAGACGCCGTCCACCGCTCGCACGACGCGGAACTCGCGCGTCGCCAGGTTGCGCAAAGCCCCTAGCGCCCCCTGGTGATGCCGATAGACGCGAAACTGCTTGTGCAACCCCTCAACGTGGATCATCCTCGCCCCCGATCGCCAGCCGCTCCAGGCTCCCTCTCGCGCTTCCCGCCAGGCGCAATCCCAACGAACCCCATCAACTGCCCGTGCTCTGATAATGCTTCACCCCGAAACGCCAGAAGGCCAGCGCTCCCAGGAACGCGCCCACTGCGACCGGCGGCGATAGAAAGGGCATCCAGGGCGGCAACCCAAACGGATCGGGCTTGTTCAGCAGATAGAGGGCCGGATAGTAGTTGATGAACGCCATAGGGATCACGAACGTAAAAATGGCGCGCAGCCACTGCGCGTAGATGTGCATGGGATAGCTGGTCATGAAGGTGCCCCCATACGTGAAAATGTTGGTGACCTCCGTCGTCTGCGGCGACCAGAAGCAGGCGGTGGCGCCGACGATGAAGATCGCCATGAAGAAGAGGGCGCCGCTCGCGCCGATCAGCGCCAGAAACGCCCACTGGTCCGTCCGCCAGGCAGGCTGCAGCAGATGGAGCGCGACCGCCAGCGCGATCCCGCCTTGCGCCATGCGCCCCAACCGCCGCAGGGGAAACGCGCCCGTCATCATCTGGAAGACCACCCCCAGCGGGCGGATCAGCACGCGGTCGAACTCGCCGCGCACCACCAGGAAATCGAAGCGATCGTAATCGCCGACCAGCAGCTCGGCCACGCTGAACGAGATGGCGGATGTCCCATACAGGAACGCGACCTCTCCCAACGTCCAGCCGCCGATGGCAGCGAACCGATTGAGCAGAATGACCACCGCGATGAAGTCGAGGCCAGTGATCAGGAAGCCGCCAAGCAACTCGGCGGCGAACGACGTTCGATACTGCATCTGGGAGCGTATCTGCGCCGCGATCAGCCGAAAGTACAGGCGCGCCAGATCGCCCATCCTAGCCCCCATGCGCCGTGAGGCGGCGCGTCACGATCCGCAGCACGCCATGGCCGATCAAGATCAGCCCGATCAACCAGGCGCCAGCGACGATCAGGGCGCGCCCCAGCTCCGCGCCCGTCACATTGCCCAGAAGCACGTTGATCGGCAGGTGGCTGAGCGCTCGAAACGGCAGCCATTCGACGACGCTGCGCAGGCGATCAGGGAAGAAATTCACGGGAACGATGAACCCCGAGAAGAACATGATCAGCGTGCTCGTCAAATAGTTGACCCCGCGCGCGTCGGTGATCCAGAACGCCAGGCTGCTGGTGATGAACCGAAACGCGAAGCTGATCGCCATGCCTAAAGCCAAACAGACGCCGAAGAGCAGCCAGGTGACAGGATCGACAGGCAGGCGGACGTCGAACAACACCCAGCCGATCAGAAAAGTCGGGACGCCGCGCAACAGCAGGTAGTAGAGGGCGCGGCCAAGGTCCAGCGCCGCCCAGAAACGATAGAAGTGAAGAGGACGGATGAAATCGATGACGATGTCGCCCCGAATGATCGCCTCCGAAAGCTCACGGTTGCCGAAGGCCGACATCGCCATCAGAAGCGATTGGCTGACGACGACGTACGTGACTGCCCCCTGCGCATCCAGCCCTCCCATGGGGCCACGCCCGCGCAGGACGGCCAGGTAGATATGAACATAGATCGCGCCGAAGAACGTGTTGGTCAGGATCCCCGCCACGTTCGCCGCACGATAGGCCAGATGGCGCTGAAACGACTTCTTGGCAACCTCCCAATACAACCGCATCCCCCCTCTCCCGCTCTCAAGCACTCCCCCTCCCCGCTCCTTTGACCACGCGCCCGCCGCGCGCTATACTCTTCCCCGCCATGAACGAACGCACGCTAATTCTTAATCTTACCTCCGAAATGCTCGCCGAGCAATTACTGGCCTGGGGCGAGCCAGCCTATCGCGCCCGCCAGATCGAGGAGTGGATTTACCAGCGCTACGCCGCCGATTTCGCGGCGATGACCAACTTGCCAGCCCCGCTGCGCAGCCGGCTTGCCGAGACGTATGTCCTCTCTCCACTACGCGAAGTGCGCGCCGTCACCTCCCGGGACCGCCTGACGCACAAGGTGCTCTTCGCGCTGAGCGACGACCAGACGATCGAAGCCGTCCTCATGCTCTACGACCGCCGCCGCACCCTCTGCATCTCGACGCAGGTCGGCTGCGGTATGGGATGCCCCTTCTGCGCCACCGGCCTCGGCGGCCTCGCGCGCAACCTCACCGCCGGCGAGATCGTCGCCCAGGTCCTGTACTTCGCGCGGCTCTTGAGCGCCCCCGCCGACGCCCCCTCGCCCGCTCTCGCCGTTGCCCGCCCCACCCACGTCACCAACATCGTCGTCATGGGCATGGGCGAGCCGCTGGCCAACTATGCCGCCACATGGCAGGCCCTGCGCGACCTGACCGCGCCCGGCCGCTTCGGCCTCAGCGCGCGCGCGATCACCCTTTCCACGGTCGGGCTGGCGCCCATGATCGACCGCATGGCCGAGGAGCCGTTGCCGATCGGCCTCGCCGTCTCGCTCCACGCGCCCACGGATGCCCTGCGTGATCAGTTGGTCCCAATCAACCGCCGCTATCCCCTGGCCGAACTGCTGGCCGCGTGCCGTCGCTACATCGCCCGCACGCGCCGTCGCGTCACTTTCGAATACGCGCTCATGCGCGATCTCAACGACGGCCTTGATCACGCCGAGGCGTTGGCGCAGCTCCTGCGCGGCCTGCTCTGCCACGTCAACCTCATCCCCCTCAACCCCGTCGCTGGCTCCCCCTATCAGCCCACGCCCCCGGAACGAGCCGCGGCCTTTCTCGAGGTCCTGCAACGCCACGGCATCCCCGCCACCATCCGCCTGCGCCGCGGCATCGAGATCAACGCTGGCTGCGGACAGCTCCGGCGGGCGAATGAAGGGGAGAACAGGAGAGCACGGGCGTAGGAGAGCAGGAGAGCGCGAGAGCGGGGGAGCAGGAGCAAGGCGAGAAAACGTCAATCGCTGCGTCGCCACACCTGGTAATTGCCAAACGAGGTCACAGGCCGATAGCGCTGGCGGATCACATCGTCCAGATAGGTCACACCGCTGCTGACCGAACTGGCGTTCGGCTCGTGCGATTCCCATCCCGCCACCAAGACGATCCACCGCACGTCGTGATCGGCCAGCTCAGCCGCGATGGTCTGCTGCACGGACAGCGTGGTGGCCAGGCCCGGATGAAGCTCGGTGTAGCGCGTCGGGATGGGCCGATCGATCAGGAAATAGAGCATCAGATCGTTGATGAAGATCTGATCGTGTCGCACGTTCCCTATGAACACATACTCGTCGGGCCTGGTCTGCGATCGGATATACTCGGCCGTCCGCTCTTGATTGTGATCCAACACCACGCAACCAGCTCGCGGCTCCTGAGAATAACACCCCCAGGGCGAAACGGCGCCGTTCTGAGCCAGCGAAGCGAAGTGCACGATGTAGGGATTGGTCAAGAAGAGGAAAGCCCCTCCAACGAGCGCCATGCGGAACGGCGCGCTGCGACGCCAAGGGGAGGGGAGCCAATCGAGCAAAGCCGTCGCGACGATCGACGCGCAGATCGTCGTCGGCAAAGCATGCAACTCGTGGTAGCGCGAGGTGGCCTTGACGACCAGGCCCAGGCCAGCGCCCGTCAGCGCCAGGAGCAAGATCGCGACCTTCGTTCGATGATCCGCCCCCGGCTGTCGGCGTCCTAAGAGCTGGCGTAAGACCCCAACCAGCGCGGCGAGGTAAATCGCCAACGGCAGGTAGAGGCGCAGCCAGTCATTCCACTGAGAGCTGGTGACCTTGCCCAAGTCGAGGATGAGGGGCGGCACGGGCAGATGCCGGAACGCTCGAAACGTCGTGGCCGGGAAGCGCACCAGGTCATCGTAGAGCGTATCCAGGCCCGCCGCAGCCGCCAGCGTCGCATAGGCTGGCAGCGCAACCAGCAGCGCGCCGGCGGCCAGGAGCGCGCCCGTCCGCATCACGCATCCCAATCCCCTCCAGCCTGCGACGCCCGCATCATACGCCAGGCGCAGTTCACGCCCCACCAGCGCTGCGCCGAAGCCGATCGCCGCGTAGCCGCCGAAATCGAGACGGAGCAGGGCCGTCCCCCCCAGCGCCAGACCGGTCGCCAACAGCCAACGCGATCGCTCGGTCTGCAGATAACGCCAAAACAGCAGCGCTGCGAGCAAGATGGCGCCCGTGGCCGGGAACGCCGGATAGGAATAAAAGCGGATCGTCCCCAACCAAAACGTGACGAGCGCATAAGGGACCAGCGCGACATATGAGGACGCGAGCGTTCGCGCCAGGAGATACACCTCAAACGTCAACAGGAAGCGCAGCGCCGTGTCGAACAGCCGCGCGACCAGGATGTTCGGCTCGATCCAGGCAAACAGCCCGGCGAGGGCGTAGAAATAGCCGGGCGAATAGAGAGTCCAGAAATCGCGATAAGGTACGGCGCCGTCGCGGATGCGCTCGGCGTTGACCAGGATCAGGCCTTCGTCGTAGAGGTTGGCTGGCGACTTGAGCTGCCCACAGAGGAAGAGGAGGCCACAAGCGAAGACAACGACCAGAGCCAGACGCCGCAGCGGGATGCGCCTGAACAGGCTCAGCATCAGCGTTCAGGAGGGGGCGACATGTCCATCTCGGCGCGCCGCCGCCCAACTCAGCAGGACAGCGACAGCCAGCGCGCCTGCCGGCAGCACGATGCTCCAGATCGTGAACAGCCCCAGCGCGCCGAGGAAGATCGTCTGGATCGTGAGCGCAACGAACAACACCCCGAACTCGATCGCGGTCGTCAGCGCGAATCGGCGCCACAACTGGCCCGCTTCGACGCCGGTACGATAATAGTGCTCCACAACCACGACCATCAGCACAGACAGGATGCCCAGAACCAGAGCGCCGAAGCGGTCCACAGCATTGCGAATGTACGGCGCCTGGAACTGCTCCGCCGGGGTGCCGGTCAACGCAGCGTTCATGGTGAGAGCTTCAGCGATCGCGTTGATGGCCCCGCGCACCGCCCAAAACGCGATGAACACGCCCAGAGCGCAGGTGACCACCCACAGCCCCCACCCCAGCAAATATGCAGAGACTCTTCGCATCGAATTCATTTTCATCTCGATCCTGTGATCCCAAAGGGCCGGCAACTCGCGCGGCGGCGCGAGCTGCCAGCCGGATCAGATTCCCTGCAACGTCAGCGATTTCGCCAGATGGCAGCTCACGTACGAGCCACGCTCTACCTCGACCAGCTCGGGCGGCTCGACCCGGCACTGCTCGACGGCATACTTGCAGCGCGTCTCAAACACGCAGCCCTTCGGCAGGTTGGCCAGGTCGGGCGGCTCACCCGGCGATACCAGACGCAATCCCTGCTTGCGCTGGGATGGCTTGGGCACTGCCGCCAGGAGCGCCTCCGTATACGGATGCTTCGGATGGCTCAACAGCTCTTGCTTGGGTCCCAACTCCACCAGCCTGCCCGCATACATCACGGCGATGCGGTCGCTGACGTAACGCACCACGCTCATGGCGTGCGAGATGAAAAGATACGTCAGGCCAAATTGCTGTTGCAGGTCCAGCAGGAGGTTCAAGATCTGCGCCTGGATCGAAACATCCAGGGCCGAGACCGGCTCGTCGGCCACCACGAGCTTGGGATTCACCACGATGGCGCGCGCGATGCCGATGCGCTGTCGCTGGCCGCCGCTGAAGCTGTGCGGATAGCGCTGCAGATGCTCCACACGCAGCCCTACCCGCAAGATCGTCTCCGTCACCCGCTGCTCCAACTCCTTGCCGCGCGCCAGGTTGTTCACCAGCAATGGCTCGCCCACTGTCTGGAGCACGGTCATGCGGGGGTTGAGAGAAGAATAAGGGTCCTGAAAGATCATCTGGGCGCGCCGACGGAACTTCGAGAGGTCTTTCCCTTTCAGGGCGGTCACATCGAGGGTCTCGCCGTCCACCCGCATGATCACCTGGCCCCCCGTGGGCTGATACAGGCGTGTGATACACCGTCCCAGCGTCGTCTTGCCAGAACCGCTCTCGCCCACGATCCCCAGCGTCTCGCCAGGCTGCACATCGATCGTCACGCCATCCACGGCCTTGACGAAACCGATCTGCCGCTGGAGAAAGCCTTTAGACACCGGGAACCACTTTTGCAGACCTCGAACTTCCAGCAGAGGTTGTGCTTGATCAGGCATGCTTGATCGTCTCTCCCTCGGTTCGTCTACTAATATAGGAAACAGCGCACCTTGTGTCCCGGCGCCACCTCTTTGAGGGGCGGCGGCGCGACGTCGCACACGCCCGGCTTGCGCCGATCACAGCGCGAGAAGAACCGGCATCCTGGGATCACCGCGAAGGGGCTGGGCAGCGAGCCGCTGATGGGCACCAATCGTTCCAGTTTCCCCTCGATGGTAGGAATGGACCGCCACAGGGCCACGGTGTAGGGATGCAGCGGATTGTCGAAGATCTCGTCGGTGCTGGCGTATTCCATCACCTGCCCCAGATACATGACCATGATCTCGTCGGACATCTCGCCGACCACCGTCAGATCGTGGCTGATATACATCAGCGCCATCCCGAAGTCGGCCTGCAGCTTCTTGATGAGATCCAGGATCTGCGCCTCGATGGTCACGTCGAGCGCGGTCGTCGGCTCGTCGCCGATCAGCAGCCGGGGGCCGCAGATCAGGGCCATGGCGATCATGGCGCGCTGGCGCATGCCGCCGCTGAGCTGGTGCGGATACGCGTCCACCAGGCGCTGCGGCCGCGGGATGCCGACGCGAGCGAGCATCTCGATGGTGCGCTCCCTGGCCTCCCTCTTGGAGACGCGCTTATCGTGAATCAAGAGGTTTTCAGCGATCTGATCGCCGATGGTGTGCAGCGGGCTGAGGGAGGTCATCGGCTCCTGGAAGATCATCCCGATATATTTGCCGCGGATGGACCGCATCTTCGGGCCGCTGGCGGGCAGCTTGAGCACATCCACGACCTCTTCGGCGCCCGCGCCATTCTCCCGCAGGTGGATGTTGATGGAGCCGCCTACCTCTCGGCCGGGCGGGGAGGGCACGATGCGCATGATGGATTGCGCCGTGACCGATTTGCCGCAGCCGCTCTCGCCGATCACCCCTAACGAACGGCCCTCATAGATGTTGAAACTCACTCCATCCACCGCCCGCACGGTGCCCTCATGGAGGAAGAAGTAGGTCTGCAGATCCTGCACTTCGATCAGAACGGGATAATGATTGGATGCCGCCATAGCAGTCCTTCCTCCTTATCTCTCGTATGGATCAGCGGCATCGCGCAGACCGTCGCCGACGAAGTTGAACATGATCACCGTGCCGATCACGAAGAGCGCCGGGATCAGCAGCCAGGCCTGCTGGGCCACTGCCGTCAGGTTTTGGGCGTCTTGCAGTAAGGTGCCCCAACTCACCGCGGGCGGCTGGATGCCGAGGCCAATGAAGCTGAGCGCGGTCTCGTTCAGGATCATGGCCGGGATCGAGAAGGTGATCGAGACGATGAGATGGCTGGTGAACCCCGGCAAGAGATGGCGGGTGATGATGCGCCAGTCACTGGCGCCCGCGCCCAAGGCGGCCAGGGTGTAGTCTTCTTCGCGCAACTGCAGGATCTTGCCGCGCACGACGCGCGCCAGGCCGCACCACCCCAAGATCGAGAGGATAATGGTGATGGCGAAGTACATCTTCAAAGTGGGCCAGTCGCGCGGCAGCGCTGCCGAGAGGGTCATCCACAACGGCAGGCCAGGGATCGCCAACAGGAAGTCAATCACGCGCTGGATCGCATCATCCACCACGCCGCCGAAATAGCCAGAGATGCCGCCCAGGATGACGCCCAGCACGAAACTGAGGAACACGCCGACCAGGCCGATCGAAAGCGAGATGCGCGCGCCGAACCAGGTGCGGGTGAAGAGATCGCGCGAGAGGCGATCGGTGCCGAAGAGGAAGATCGGCGCGCCCTCCACGCCGAACAGATGCACGTTGGTCTTCACCAGGCCCAACAGTTTATATTCGTCACCGCGTATGAAGAACTTGATCGGGTACACCTGGCTGGTGTCTTCCGTGTAAGTCCACTTGAAGGTCTTCTGGTCAAGTTGACGCTGGGTCCCAAAGACATAAAGCTGGATCCCGCCGTCCGGTCGGATCAGATGAATGCGGGTGGGGGGAGCGGCCTGAAAGCCCTCGAAGCGCCTATCCATGTTGTACGGCGACACAAAGTCCGCGAAGATCGCGCCCAGATAAAGCAAGATGATCACGCCCGCCGCGAAGAGAGCTACTTTATGCCGACTGAAGCGCCACCAGATCAGCTCCCACTGGCTGGCATAGTAGTAACGATCCTCCGGCGGAATCGAGGCTCTATCGAACGAGATAGTCGGCTGAACGGTCTCGACCTCGACAGAAGATGCTGCGATAGGCTTTTCCTGCGTGCTCACTTCGCCAACCTCCCAAAGCGAATGCGCGGATCGACCAACACCAGCAAGATATCTCCCAGCAAGGCCCCGACCACCGTGAGCGCGCTCAGGATCAGCACGATCGCGCCGGCCAGATACATGTCCTGGGCCAGCGTGGCGCGCAAGAGCACAGGGCCGACCGTCTGCAGGCTCAGGACGATGTCGATCAACACAGTGCCCGAGACCAGGCCCGGCAGCACCCAGCTCACCGTGCTGAGGAGCGGATTGATGGCCATGCGCACCGGATATTTGAGAAGCAGACGCCACTCGGAGAGGCCCTTGGCGCGCGCTGTGATCACATACTGCTTGTTGAGTTCATCCAGCAGGTTGTTGCGCACCACGCGAATGGTGGCCGCCGTGTTGCCCAGACCCACCAGGATCAACGGCAGCCAGATGTGCTTCACCAGATCGATGAACTTGGCGAAGCTCCACGGCGCGTCCAGGTACTCTTTGGAGAAGAGGCCCAGGGCCGAAAAGCCAAATTTGGTAAACAACAACCAGGCCATGATCAAGGCCAGCAGGAAGCCAGGGGTCGCCACGCCGATGAACCCTAAGAAGGTAAACAGGTAGTCCAGCAGCGAATACTTGTGGGTAGCGGAATAGATGCCGATCGGAACCGCGACGATCCATGAAAAGAGCAGGGCCGATAGAGAGATCACCACCGTCATTGGGACGCGCTCTTGCAAGATCTCGTTGACCGACTTGTTCCATTGGAGCGACCAACCCCAGTTCCCGCGCAGGACGATCCCCGAGATCCACCACACGTAGCGTTCCATGGGCGGCTTATCGAGGCCGAACTGAATCTTGAGGCGCTCCGCCTCATCCTCCGAGACCTCGACGCCGGACATCTTCAGTTGTTGGATGCGAAAGCTGACGTAGTCGCCTGGCGGCAACTGGATCAGGAAGAACGCCACCATCGACATCAGCACCAGGATCGGGATCAACATCAAGACACGACGAACGATATACAGCAGCATATGGATGATACCTCCTCAGCCGAATCGCCTGGCGCAGGCGCCTGACGCCTCCATACATGTCAGGCGCCTGGCCTGGCACGCCCGATCACTTGAAGAAGAACTGCTCCATGCTGTAGTCGGCGCCGATGGCCTGCCCTGATTGCGGGATGTTGCCCAGCTTCTGGGACACGACCATGGCGTAGTTCACCTTCTCAGCCAGCGGGAAGATCCAGATGTTCTCCGCGTAGTTCCTGTACAGATCGTCTCTGAGCTTCAGATCCTGCTCGGAATACGGGATGGCCTGGTTGCGGCCGCCCAGGATGTCGAACAGCTCCTTGGCCGCCGCCGGCGGCTCCTCGCCTTCCTTGCCATCGCTGGTGAACCACAGATTCCAGAGCGGCGCCCACTGGTTGTTGGGGACGTAGTCCGTCCAGGTGTTGTCAGCCCACATCGGCTGCACATCCCAGATGAAGGTGGCCTGAATCTCGTTCGCAGCGATGCGCGTGCCCCACAACTGTGGATCGATCTGCTTCACCGGCGCCTTCAAGCCCACCGCCTTGAGATGCTGCGACACCAGTTCCGCGGCGGGGGAGATATCCGGCGCATGCGCCGCATGTTCGATGGCGATCACAAACGTCTTCCCGTCCGGCCCGATCCGATAGCCATCGGCGTCTCGCTCGCTCAGCCCGATCTCATCCAGCAACTGGTTGGCCCTGTCTGGATTGTATTCGGCCGGCACCAGCTTGGGCACCTGAGCGAAGCCGTAGTAGATCTGCTCGATGATCTCCTGGTAGTTGATCGCGTACATCACGGCCTGGCGGAAGCGGACATCGTTGACGATCTTGCGCCAGGTTTCGTCCGCGTAGGTCAGGTTCAGATAGAAGCAGCTTGGGTCAACATGATTGTCCATCAACTGCGCACGGATGCCGGCCTTCTCCTCGTTCTCCTTGTAAAGAGGCAGCTTGACGAGCGCCGTGCTCTCGCGCACGAAGTCGACTTCGCCGTTCAGCACCTTCAGGGTCAACATCTCGACGTCGTTGACCTGCTGCGACTGAAGTCTATCAATGTAAGGCAGTTGCTGGCCGGCGGCGTCCACTTTCCAATAGTACGGATTGCGCTCGAAGGTGAGCAGGTTGGGATTGCCCGAAGGCACGCCCACCCACGCGTAGAGCGATGGGTAATTGACGCAACGCGGGTTGGTGAGATCCCAGTTGTTGCAGTTCTTGTTGGCGAAAAGCTGCCACCACTCATCCTTCAAGTTGAGTTTGGCCATCTCATCCTTGATGGCCTGGCTCTCCATATCCGCATACTTGGGATGGAACTGCTTCAGGTAATGGCTGGGACGCAGCAGATCGGTGTAGCCCTGCCAGCCCTTGATGCTGATCTCGCGCAGGAAGCCGCCATACGGTTCGCCGAACGTCAGCTTCCAGGTCAGGTCATCGATAATGGTCAGTTTGGCGGGATTGGCGCCCGCCTTGCCGCCATCGCGGAAGCGGTTCGGGAAGCTGGGCGTGAGTTTCTCGTTGCCATACACGTCTTCCCAGGTGAAGCGGACATCCTCGGTCGTCACCGGCTGGCCATCCGACCACTTGAGGCCCTTGCGCAGCGTGAAGGTGAACTCCTTGTTGTCGGGGCTGACCTGATAGTCGCTGACGATGCAAGGCCGCAGTCCCTCGAGGCCAATCCCCGGCGCGCACAGGAGGTTCTCGTTCGCGCCGATAAAGATGTCGGGATTCCAGTTGGCAACTGCGTGAGCGAAGTCCAATGTGCCGCCGTACTTGCCGGGCTGCCAGTCGGGCAGGTCCTGCTCGGAGATCAGGACGCCCTTGTCCACCACGAACGGCTCCAACGGCAGCCGCTCATCCACAGGCGGCAGCTTGCCAGCCTTCACCAGCTCGGCCAGCATCGGCGCTTCCGAGTACTTGCCAGCCGGCGCAGCCGCCTCCGCAGGCGCCTCAGTCGGCGCTGCCTCCGCCGGCGCCTCAGCCGCTGGCGCTTCTGCAGGCGCAGGCGTGGGCGCAGCCTGCCCGCCGCAGGCGGACAAGACCATCGCCAGCACGATGACTATGGACCACCAGTAGCGCTTGAACATGTGCCCCTTCCCCTTTCGCACCCCTGAGCAACAGGCGCCCGACACTTTGGCGAGCGCCAGGCGCCTGTTCTGCGAGGATAGCGGCTTACTTGAAGAACAACTGTTCGCCGCTGAAGTTCGCCGCGATGGCGAAACCGGACTGCGGGACGTTGCCCATCCTGGCCGAGACGACCATCGGGTACTTCACGTTCTCGACGTAGTTGATGTACGGCAGGTTCTCGCGGCACCAGGCCGTGCCCTCCGCCACGATCGCCTTGTACTCGTCCGAGCCAGAGATCACCTCCCAGCGGCGCTTATCGATGTCATATGCCTTCTTGGCCCAATCGGGCGGCTCGATCCCTTCTAGATCCTCGGTCGCCATCCAGCGATCCCATTCGCGGCCGGCGCGGTTCACGCTGCCGGAAACGGCGTCATTGTCCCAGCCGCGGTCATGGCTCCACATGACGGTGGCCTGAATCTGGTTGGCGTCCCACTTCTGGCCCCACAGGCTCGGGTCGATCTGCTTGACCGTCACCTTGAGGCCAATGTCCTTCAGATACTGCGCCGTCAGATCGGCGACCGGCGCGATGTCCGGAGCATGCGCACCGTGCTCGAGCAGGATCTGGATGGGTTTGCCGCTCGGATAGAGGCGAGTGCCTTCGGCGTCTCTCTGGGTCAGGCCCATCTCATCCAGGAGCGCGTTCGCGGCGGCCGGGTCATATCGGGAGTACTCTTCGCCCACCAGCTCCAGCGGCAGCGACGCGTAGCCGTAGTAGACGTTGTCGATCAGCTCCTGGCGGTTGATCGCCAGGCTGACGGCCCGACGGAAGCGGATGTCCTGCGACACCTGTCGCCAGTCGGGATCGTCGAAGGTCTGGTTCAGCCGCAGGCCCGAGGAGTCCACGTGCATGTCCGTCAGCACCACGCGGAACCCCGCCTTCTCCTCGTTCTCCTTGTAAAGCGGGATCTTCACCAGAGCGGTGGACTCGCGCATGAAGTCGATCTCGCCCGTCAGCAGCTTGAGGTTCAGCATCTCGACGTTCTCAACCTGCTGCGAGACGATCTTATCGAAGTAGGGCAGTTGCTGGCCAGCGCTATCCACCTTGAAGTAGTAGGGGTTGCGTTCCCACATCAACACGCTGGGATTGCCCGAGGCCTTGGGGATCCACGGGTAGAGGCCAGGATAGTCCACGCAGCGCGGGTTGGTCATATCCCAGTTCTGGCAGCGCTTGTTGGCAAAGTACTGCCACCACTCATCCTTGAGGTTCATCTTCGCCATTTCCGGCTGCATCTCTTCCAGCGGCGTGTACTTGATGTGGAATTTCTTGAGGTGATGCGCCGGGTTGATGACCAGGGTGTAGCCCTTCCAACCCTCGATCCACATGTTGCGGATGAACCCACCGTACGGCTTGGGGAAGCTGATCTTGAAGGTGTAGTCGTCGATGATGGTCAGCGTCCCTTTCTCGCCCTTCACCGAGAAGCCGACGCGGAACTCGTTCGGCAGGCCGTTCGGGTAGAGCATCTCGTTGCCGTACATGTCCTCGAAGGTGAAGCGCACATCCTCCGTGGTCACCGGCTCCCCATCGGACCACTTGAGGCCCCGTCGAATCGTGAAGGTGAAGTCCTTGTTGTCGTTCTCCACCTTGTAGCTCTCGACCACGTTGGGGCGGATCCCCTCCATCCCGATGCCCTGGCCCTGGAGCATCGCCTCGTCCATCATAACGAAGACATCTGGGTTCCAGTTGGCCACGCTATGGCCCACGCGCAGCGTGCCGCCGTACTTGCCGGGCTGCCAGTCGGGCAGGTCCTGCTCGGAGATCAGGACGCCCTTGTCCACCACGAACGGCTCCAACGGCAATC
>FWWM01008127.1_pt1 | contig 20079 bp, 12 predicted proteins | sample 2228351 | NCBI WGS metagenome assembly FWWM01 (sample SAMEA103939774, study PRJEB20133) | metagenome
TCGGGGGTCGGGTCGAAGTCGCCCCCCGGCGTGCCGGGCCCCACGGGAAGGGTGCAGACCGCCTGGCACCCCCCGCACGGGGACGCGACCCCGTCATCCGTGACCCCGTCGCAGTCGTCGTCCGCGGAATTGCAGACCTCCTGGGCCGCGGGATTGACCGCGTACCTCGTATCGTCGCAGTCCCCGGCCGCCGCCGCCGTGTGGAACCCCTGGGCATTGCACAGGCAGCGAGGTTGCCCCACCCCGAACCCGTCGTGGTCCCCGTCGTACCAGAAGGACACGCACCCGACCGCGCCCTCGTCGTCCAGCGTGCCGTTGCAGTTGTCGTCCGCCTGATTGCAGACCTCGGCCGCGCCGGGATGGGCCGAGGCCACACCGTCGTTGCAGTCCCCGGGCTGTGCCGCGGTGAAGGGGGCCTCCGCGCCGCACAGGCAGCGCGCGTACGCAAGCCCCCACCCGTCCCCGTCCCCGTCCAGGTAGTACGGCACACAGCCCAGCGCGTTGTCGCCGGTGTCCGTCAGGCCGTCGCAGTTGTCGTCGCGGCCGTTGCCGCAGACCTCCTGGGCCACGGGGCTCACCGCCGCGCTCTGGTCGTTGCAGTCCCCGGGCACGGTGGCCGTGAAGGGGGCCACGGCAGCGCACAGGCACTTGAAGGTGAAGGTCCCGTACCCGTCCTCGTCCTGGTCCTGGTAGAACGTCTGGCAGCCCAGGGCACCCGCCTCGTCCGTCAGGCCGTCGCAGTTGTCGTCCGCGGCGTTGCAGACCTCCTGGGCGCCGTGGTGGACCGCGGGGTCATCCGGACCGCAGTCCGAGGGGTTGGGGTCCCCATCGCCGTCGCGGTCCGGGTCGCAGGCGTCCCCGAGCCCATCGCCGTCCTGGTCTTCCTGGAGGGGGTTGGCGGTCGCCGGGCAGTTGTCCGCCGCGTTCGCGACCCCATCCCCGTCGCGGTCCGGGTCGCACGCGGGCGGGACCTCGCAGCAGTCGTCGCAGTCGTCCTCGTCCGTCAGGCCGTCACAGTCATTGTCAAGACAATCTGTACAAGTAAGGTCTTGCTCGGAATAGCCAGGGACCGCCGCGTAGTAGCACACCCACTGCCCATCCACGCACCGGTAGGGGACCCCGTACGCGCACACGCCCGCGCGCAGGCACTCGGGACCCGACGAGGGCTGGGGCACGTCCTCGTCGGTCTGGCCGTCGCAGTCGTCGTCCTGGCCGTTGCAGGTCTCGGGGACCGCGTAGGCCCCCTCGCAGATCATCTGTCCTCCCGCGCACACGGTCCGTCCCTTGCACGTCCCCAGGAGGTTCGTGAGTTCGCAGTCCGCCCCCGTGATGTCCTCGTCCGTGTGCCCATCGCAGTCGTTGTCCGCGTTGTCGCAGGTCTCGGGCGAAGGGGTCTGGGCGTCGCAGGGTCCGGGGCCGTCCTCGGAACACGTGTACGACCCGACGCACGCCCCGTGCTCGTTGCGGGTCAGGCAGGCGCCCGGCGTGGCCCCGGCCACGTCCTTGGGGCGGCAGTCGCAGGAGCCGCCCTCCGGGATGCAGACCAGGGAGGTCTGTCCCGTCTCGTCGGCGAGCGAGGCGCACGAGGCCCCGGATGGACACTCCTCGCCCTCGCCGCACCGTTTCAGGCAGAAGAACCGATCGGCCATTTCCACGCAGGCCATCGGCGTCGAGACGAAGGCGGCCAGGCATTCGTCCTGGGACCGGCACGGCCGGCACACGTTCGGCGCCGTGTGGACGCAGACGTAGATCACGTCCGGCTTGGTGGCGACCTGCACGCACTGATATCCGGGAGGGCAATCACCGATCTCCGCGCACCACGTCGAGCACACCCGGCCTTCCGGGGTCTCGACGCAGTAGCCGCTGTAGCATTCCGAGTTGTCGCTGCACGGCCAGCCGGGCAGTCCCGGCCCCTGGCCCCATTCCGTCTCCTTCCAGCCGGCGTCTCCCGGCCCCAAATGTTCGGCCGCCGTGGGATCGACCGCCGTGTCCCACGCGGTCTCGACCTCCGCGGCCTCCGAGACGTCACCGGCAACCCCGTCCTGGGGCGCGGGTAGTCCCCCCCCCAGGGACGGTCCCCCCGGTGCAGGAGACGAGAATGCAGGGAACCCCAAACACCCACCACGCGGCCCGGGTTGCCATCGTGACCTCCTCCCGATCAGGCCTTTCTCGCTGAAGATGAGGATAGTTCCCGGCGGACGGGTTGTCAACCGCCGCGCGGGCGACGATGGGTGCGATCCGCGATGTCGGCAGATGCAGCACTGATACGGTCTTCAAGGGGGTTCGGAACTGGACTTACCCTATGAAAGTGTTCATTTTCGGCATATTCAAAGAAATCGGACACCATTCGAGGGGGGCGCCGCACGCTTTCCCCAGAGAAGACCGTTGCCTTGGCGCGGCCGGTCCTCGCGAGGTTGGGTGCTGGGGTGGCGCCTCGAAGGACGCGGGGAGGACCGTCCGCGCTCGATGTCGCGGACGTGAACGTGGACGTTGACGTGGACGTGAACGACCTGGAACCGCCCGGTCTTGTTCGGATACGTCCACGTCCACGATCACGTGCACGTGGAAGGAGGGTTACATCGCGGATCGCTCCCTGGAGGTCATGATTGCGCCGAAAGGACCTTCTCCCTAGAATGCCCCCGGGACGGACGCTTCTGCCGCGGCGGGCACCGACGGTGGGACGACCGGACCTCATCCCCTTCGAGGAGGGTTCACGAAGATGCGGCTGGACGTGAGGTGGGTGGTTTTGGCCTGGACCGTGAGCGCGGTCGCTTGCAGCGGGGGCGGGATTGGAGGCGGCGCGGACGGCGGTGCGGACCCCGGGTCGTGGGACCTCTCCGGGGACGACGCGGGCAGCGCGGACGCGGCCCCGGATCGGGACGCGGACGCGCCCGAGGCCGTGCCGTGCGGCGCGCCCGGCGAGGCCTGCGACGACCAGGACCCCTGCACGGTCTGGGACGCGTGCGGGGAGGACCGCGTGTGCGCCGGGACCCCCGTGGAGGGGTGCGACGACGGTCTGGACTGCACGATGGACGCGTGTGCGGCCCCGGGGGACTGCACGCATGACCTCAAGCCCGGCTGGTGCTTCGTGGACGGGGTCTGCGTCCAGGACGGCGAGGCCGCCAAGGACAACCCCTGCGTCACGTGCCAGACCGCCCTCGCGGTCCACGAGTTCCTGCCGGACGACACGAGGACCTGCGAGGACGGCGACGCCTGCACCAAGGGGGATCGCTGCGTGGGCGGGCAGTGCGTGGGCGGGGCCGTGGACTGCGACGACGACAACCCCTGCACAGCCGACTCGTGCGAGGGCGGCCAGTGCGTGAACGACCCGGCCGGCGGGGCCTGCACGGACGGCGACCTGTGCACGGTCCAGGACCGGTGCGAGGACGGGGCCTGCGTGGGGACACCGGTCGTCTGCGACGACGACAACGTCTGTACGCAGGACTCGTGCGACGCGGCCCACGGCTGCGTGCACGAGGCCGTCGTGTCCGCGGAGCCGGTCCCGTGTGACGACGGCAACCTCTGCACGGTGGACGATCTCTGCGCGGGCGGGCTCTGCCAGCCGGGGACGGGGCGGCCCGACTGCGACGACGACAACCCCTGCACGGACGACGGGTGCGTTCCGTCCAAAGGATGCGTCCACATCCCGAACTCGCTCCCGTGCGACGACCAGGACCCCTGCACGGTCGGCGACATCTGCCGGAAGGGGGCCTGTGAGCCAGGGGCCGCGCCCTTGGACTGCAACGACGGGAACGTTTGCACCGACGACGTCTGCATCCCGGGCGAGGGCTGCGCCCACCCGTTCAACGAGGTCCCGTGCGACGACGGGGAGCCGTGCCACCTGGACGACCGCTGCGAGGGCGGCCTGTGCCGCCCTGGACCGACGCTGCTCGTCTGCGACGACGGGAACGTCTGCACCACGGACTCGTGCCTGGACGGGGTCGGGTGCGTGACCGAGGACAACACGCTTCCTTGCGAGGATGGGAGCGTCTGCACGGAAAACGACCAGTGCTCCGGCGGGCAGTGCGCCGGGACCCCGATCTCGTGCGACGACGGGAACGACTGCACCGTGGACACGTGCGACGCCGTGGCCGGCTGCGCCCACGAGCCGGACATGCTGAAGCCGGAGTGCCGGCCCCAGGTCACGATCACGTGGCCCCCGCGCGCGGCCACGCTGCAAGGCGACCGCAACCTGACGATCCAGGGGACCGTGACCTCGCGGGCGGGGTTCATCGTCAGCCTCGCCGTGGACTTCAACGGGACCGCGACCCCGCTCCTGCCCAACCCGCTCGACGGGTCGTTCAGCCTGCCCGTGACCTCGCTCCAGGGGATCAACACCATCGTCGTGGACGCGGCGGACCAGTACGGGCGCCAGGACCACGTGGTGCAGTCGTATTATTTCTCTACGAAATGGTACCCGGTGGACACGGCGAACCCGCAGCAGTCCATGGTCCAGGACGGCCTGATGGTCTTCCTGGGGCCGGAGGTCTGGGACGACAACGACACCTCGGACGTGGACGACCTGGCCACGATCATGGGGCTGTTCGTGAAGAACATGGACCTGAACGGGATGATTGACAATCCCGTGGCGAGCGGGTCGTTTGCATGGTGCGACTACGACGTGGACCTCGGGACGATCACGTTCAACAAGAACGACCTGCCGATTGACCTGACCCCGGTGAACGGCGGGCTCAAGATCAAGGCGACCATTAAGGACCTTCGGGCCCCGTTCCATGCCGACCTCGACGGCTTCCTGTGCGACATCGGCAACACGGACGGCACTGTCACCGTGGACTGGATCACCATCGAGTCCACCCTGCTGATCTCCGTGGACGCGAACGGCGACCCGGCGGTCACGGCCACGGGCACGACCGTCGCCATGGCCGAGCCCAAGGTGTCGGTCAGCAACTTCCTGGTGGACATCCTGAAGGACTTCTTCCTGGGCGACCTGAAGGGCATGCTCCAGGACGCGTTCCTGGACCAGTTGGGGCCCACCCTCGAGGACACCATCGAGGACGCGCTCAAGGGCCTGGCCCTGGACCAGGACATCGAGGTCCCGCCCCTGATGGAAGGGGGGAGCCCGCTGACGCTCAACCTGCGCACGAAGTTCTCGTCCATCGCGTTCACGCCCGCGGGCGGGGCCATCGGGTTTTATGCGACCGTGGTCGTGCCCAAGGGCATCCCGCACCATCCGCTCGGGTCCATCGGGCGGGCCGCGTGCCTGACGGGCCAGGCCGAGCCCTTCGCCTTCCCGATGCACGGGTCCCTGGAACTCGGGTTGCACGATGACTTCTTCAACCAGATCCCTTACGGGCTGTACTGGGGCGGCGGACTGCGCTTCCCCCTGACCGCGGAGCAACTGGGCCAGGACCTGTCGCAGTACGGGGTCACGGACCTGAACCTGGACCTGGACTTCCTGCTGCCGCCCATCATCACGTCGTGCCGCGGAGACGGAACGTTGTACATGGAGATCGGGGACATCTCCATCCTCGCGGACATGAAGTTGTTCGGCACGCCGGTGCAGACGCAGTTGTACGCGAGCATCGTGGCCGAGGCCCAGGTGGTCGCGGTCCAGACGCCCGAGGGGGCCGAGATCGGCATCCAGGTGGGCGAGCCGGCCTTCCTGGACCTGGAGATCGCGAGCCTGTCGGGCGGGCTCGCCGGGGCCGAGGAGACGCTCGGCGCCCTGCTGAAGGAACAGTTCCTGCCCAAGGTGCTCGAGGCGTTCACGGGCGGGGCGTTCGGGTCGTTCCCGGTGCCGGAGATCGACCTGTCGGGCATGGCGCCGGGGTTGCCGGCGGACGCGAAGATCTCGATTGCCCTCCAGGAGGTCCTGCGGGTCTTCGGCTACACCGTGCTGTCGGGCCACGTGAAGTGACCAGGAGCCGAGGAGGATGGCGATGAAATGCTCAACCGCTGTAGCGGGGGTCCTGGCCGGATGGGTGGTCGCGTGCGGGGGAGGAGGCGGCATCGGGCCGGGACTCGAGGTGCTGGACCTGCCTGGCGACCACGGGGGCGACGGGGGCGAGGAGCCGGACGCGACGGACCCGGGAGGCGGGGAGGACACCATGCGCGACGTCCGACCGGACACCACGCCGGCGTGCACGGAAGGGGACCCCTGCGACGACGGGGACCCCTGCACGGTCGGGGAGCGGTGCCAGGCCGGGGCGTGCGCCGGGGGAACTTTGTACGCCTGCGATGACGGCCGCGAGTGCACGGCCGACTCGTGCGACGGGAAGGGCAATTGCCGCTTTGAACTCGAGGGGGGGACGTGCCTCATCGCGGGGACGTGCCGCGAGGCCGGCGAGGCGGACCCGGAGAACCCGTGCGCGGCGTGCGAGCCGGACGTGGATGCCGGGGCCTGGAGCCCGGCCCGCGAGGGCGAGGCGTGCGAGCCGGTCCTGGATGCCTGCACGCTTGCGCCGCGTGGCGGGACCTGCCAGGGCGGGACGTGCGTGCCCGTGAGCACCGGCGCGAAGGACTGCGCGGACGACAATCCCTGCACCGAGGACTCGTGCGACCCGGTGGACGGTTGCGAGCACGTCCCGCTGTCCGGGGGGCCGTGCCTCGTCACGTCGGCCTGCGAACCAGGTACGTGCACGGAAGGAGTGTGCGTGGTGCCGTTCGGGGCCGACTGCGACGACGGCAACCCCTGCACGCTCGACACGTGCGAGTCCCGCGAGGTCGGGTGCGGCCACACCCCGCTCGACGGCCCTCCCTGCGACGACGGGAGCGCCTGTACCCTGGACGACCGGTGCGTGGCCGGGCAGTGTGTGGGTGAACCCCCGAACTGCAACGACGGCAACATCTGCACCCTGGACGGGTGCGACGCGGTCACGGGGTGCTGGCACGACCCGACCGACAACGCCTGCTGCGAGGACGGCGTGTCCATCTGCGACGACGGGGACATCTGCACGGACGACGGGTGCGACCCGGAGACGCTCGAGTGCGTGGTCACGTTCAACGAGGCCGCGTGCGACGACGGCGACCCCTGCACCACGCAGGACACGTGCGCCGCGGGCCAGTGCCTTGGCCGGCCCATGACCTGCGACGACGACAATCCCTGCACACAGGATTCGTGCGTGGCGGGCCAGTGCTCGCACGCCCCGCTCGACCAGGTCCCCTGCGACGACGGGTTCGAGTGCTCGACGGGGGACCACTGCGAGGCGGGCCAGTGCGTCGCGGACACGTCCCAGTGCGTGTGCACGCCCACGTTCTCGCCCACGGTCAGCAAGGTCACCAGGATGTCCATCGCGAGCACGGGCCACCTGGGCCAGGGACTGGACCTGGACCAGAACCCGGCCACGTGCGCGCCCGCGACGGACTGCTCGGGCGGGATTGACAACTCGCTGGGGCCGATTGCGTCCGTCGGGAACCCGGACATCCAGAAGGGGATTGACGAAGGCGACATCCTGATCCTGTTCGAGCACCGCGATTTCCGGGCCGACGGCCAGCCGTACACCCTGACGGTCCATGCGGGCCGGGGCCTCGATCCATCCAACCCGGACTGCGACGTGCAGACCCAGGTCTGCAAGTACCTCGTGGACAAGGGGTCGTTCGATGACGACTGCAACCCGCTCGTCTCCCTCGACAACGCGAAGATCGCCGGGGGGAAACTGACCGCCGGCGGCCAGGGGTACGTGTTCCCGTTCGAACTGCCGCTGTTCGGGGACGTGACCCTGACGATCACCCTGTACTACGCGCGCATCGAGGCGGACGTGGTCGTGTCGGGGGACCAGGTCACGTTCATCCAGGGCATCCTGGCCGGGGCCGTGCCCAAGCAGCAGTTGAAGGACGCCATCGCCGCGCTGCCCCCCGACATCGAACTGCCAATGCCCAAGGAGCAGATCATCGCGCTGCTCGACCTGCTGGTCCAGGCGGACATGGACGGGGACGGGGACGGCCAGAAGGAGTCCGCGAGTATCGGGATCCAGTTCGAGGGGATCGCGGGACTGATTACGGGGTTGGAGTGATGGCCGGCGGCGGCCCCGGCTGGCCAGGCGGGGTCTCCGGCGCGGCCGGCTCCGGGGGATTGCGTGGGGGCTCTGGCGCGGCCGCCGGTGCCGGTCGTTCCAGGTGCGCCTTCAACCACTCCACGACCGTGGCGTACCACTGGGCCCGGTTGCGCGGCCGGTTCACGAAGTGGTCCTCGTCCGGGAAGTACAGGAACCGCGCCTCGACCCCCAGGCGCCGCAGGGTCGTGAACATCCCCAGGGCCTGTTCCAGGGGCACGCGGAAGTCGTTCTGGCCGTGGATGACGAGCATCGGTGTCTTGAAGTCCCGCGCGTACCGGTGCGGCGACCATTTCGCGTAGGCCTCGGGGTTGTCCCAGGGAGTCCCGCCGATGTCCCACTCGGGGAACCACAGTTCATCCGTGGAACTATATTTCGACTCGAGATTGTATGGTCCAGCATGGCTGACGAGGCAGCGGAAGCGGTCCGTGTGGCCCTCGATCCAGTTCACCAGGTACCCGCCGTAGGACCCGCCCATGGCGCACGCCCGCGACGCGTCCACGCCGGGGATCGTCGCGGAGAAATCCAGAAAGGCCATCACGTCCTGGTACGGCTTGCCGCCCCAGTCGCGGCTCACCGCGGCCACGAACTCCTGCCCGTACCCGGTGCTCCCCGTGATGTTGGGCATGGCCACCACGAACCCGTGTCCGACCACCCCGAGGGGCGTCCAGCGCGGGTGGATCATCGAGTGCCACGCCCCCTGCGGCCCCCCATGGATCATGAGGACCAGCGGGTAGGTGCGGCCGGGACCAGCGTCCCGCGGCTTCACCACGAAGGCGTGCACCCGCTGGCGTATGCCAGGCGCGACCTCGGCCCCGTCGTACCAGACCTCCTCCACCACGGGCAGGTCCAGGGCCTGGAGGACCGAGGCGTTGAAGTCAGTGAGTCGCTCCTCGTTCTTGACCCGCCACTTCTTGTCGAAACGCATCGCCCACACGTCCGGAGGCAAGGTCATGGTCTCCCGCGTCAGGACCAACCGCCCGTCCCCCGCGAATGCGAGCCGCCGTGACACGACCCTGGGACCCGCGCGGACGGGCACGGCCCCCTTCTTCGCCTCGACCCGATAGAGAAGCAGATGTCCCTGGTCGTCCGCGGTGAAGAAGATCTGCGCCCCGTCCGGGCTCCAGACGAACTCCTCCACCCAGCGGTCCAGCGAGTCCGCCACACTGAAGGAATCGCCGGTCTCCAGGTCCAGGACCCGCAACCGCCACCGGTCGGACTCGTAGCCCGGGACCTCCTGCGCGAGGTACGCAATGCGGCGCCCGTCCGGCGAGAACACGGGTCCCCGGTCCGCCGCCGGGTTGTCAGTCAGTTTCCGCTCGACCCCGTGGTCCACGACGAAGAGGTCCGTGTTGGTACTGCGGGCGAGGTCCACGCCCTTCTTGGCCGCGAACACGACGCGGGTCCCGTCCGGGGACACCGCGATGTCCCCCACTCCGCCGAACGGGATCGGGGGGACGTCGAATTCTCCGGTGGCCACTGCCTCCACGCGCCCGGTCGCCGGGTCCATGGCGAACAGGTTTGAGAACGTCCCGTCGCGCCACGTGTTCCAGGGCCGCATGTAAAGGTCGCGATACAGGCGGCCGGATGGCCCGTCCTCGCGCGCCTTGCGTCGGGCCGCCGTGCATGCGAAATCGGACCCGCAGTCCGGAAAGACCGAGGCCGTAAACCAGATGCGCGCCCCGGCGAACCGCAGGTTCTCGGCCCCGACCGGCATGTCGGCGACAAGGACCGCCTCACCCCCATCCAGGGGCAGGGCGTACAGCCCCTCCTTGCCTTCCCGCTCCCCGAAGAAGAAGACCTGGCGCCCGTCGGGGCTCACCGCGAACGGGCCCCCGGTCCGCCCGCCCGTGGTCAGCCGGCGGGGGGCCGCCCCGGGGCGCACGAGCCACAGGTCCTTCTGGAACCGCGGTCCCCCGTCCCACTCCTGGACCTGCACGACGACGTCCCCGCTCCCCGGCACCGGCCGCAGGCCCGTGATCACCTTCATACGCATCACATCCTCGATCGTGACCGGACGCGCCCCGGCCCGACCCGCGCCGAGGCCTACAGCGACCCCAACAAACCACGCGATCCACGCCATCTTCCGGATCATGGCACCTCCTTTCGTCTTGCGCCTCGCCGACCGTCCTCTTATACCCCGAGTTGGAGCGGTCCGCCCTTGTTTTTTGCGTCAATCGTAATAGAACTGCGGCATCCGGTCGAAGGTCACGGCCCCGAGCAGGTTCATCGCGAACGACAGGGCCACCGTCACGACAAACACCTTCGTGAATGGCCGCGAACACACCGCGAGCAGCACGAACACAAAGGGCAGGTAGTCCAGCGCGAACCGGTAGCCAAACTGGGCCCACCCCGTGTTCTGGTAGAACAGGCTCGGGATCGCCACGACCGCCGCCGTGATCGCCGCGTTCCGCGCAAAGGCGGACCACCGGCGCGGCCACAACACCCACAGGAGGGCCGGCGTGCAGAAGAACAGGGAAAGCCCGTGCCGCGTGATGTGGATATACGGCGGAAAGGAGTCCAGGACCGGCGGATTGGTCAGGGCGGCGGCAAGGTTGTTCTTCAGGAACCAGAACGAAAACAGGCCGTGCTCCCGGATGGAGGGCCTGGTGCCCCCGGCCAGGAAGGTGTGACCGAACTCGCCCGGGGAATCGAAGCGCGCGAGGTTGTAGGCCATGAGCGCGGCGCCGGCGACCAGGACCGGGGCGGCGAATGCGGCTCCCTTGCGCAGCACCATGCCCCACCCCGGCCACCGCATCCGCTCCCCGTCCCGGAACATTTCGAGCGCGAAAAACACCGCGGCGAACGCGAGCGGCGTCCGAGTGGCCATCCCGCAGGCAAGCGCAATCCCGGCCAGGAACGGGTGCCGGGCGTCCACGGCTGCCATGATGAACAGAAGGTTGAGTGTCACGCCCAGGATCAGGGCCGTGAACAACGGTGCCGAAGGTGAAGAGGAGCGTGAGGAGCAGGTTCTCGCGTGGACGGCGTTCCGACAGGCCGCGCACGCGCAGGACCTCGAGCAGCAAGAACAGGAGCGCCGCATTGGCCGCGGCGTTGAGAACCGTGAACAAAACGTCGTTCGTGTCGTAGCCGAAGACCAGAAATAACGGCATCATCGCGATGGCCGGGAATGGCGGGAACGAAACGTAATATTTCACTTCATCGCAAAGTCCCCCGGCCGACCCGCACCCCCGCTGGATGTCGAGGTTCCGGTCAATGACCCGCTCCTCGCCGTCCAGGGTCCTGAAGCGGTTGCGCTGGTCCGTCTGCGCGTCCGACCAGGGGAAGACCCCCTTGACCACGGTCCCGTCCGTCAGGGTGATCACGTGGATGCTCGCCCAGTCGTTCCAGCCCACGGTCTTGCCGCCCGGTCCGGTCAGGTGGCGGTTCACCGCGTCCTGCAAGCCCCTCGCGTCCTCGGGGCGCGGCCGGGCCCCGCGTGTCCGCTTCGGGGTGTCGGTGTCGAGGCGCCCTTGCAGGAACGAGTTCGCGAGGTCCAGGAAGTGGAAGTGGGGCGACGGCCCGAGGATACGGTCCCACGAGACCAGGGCAAGGACCGCCGCGCAACCCGCGAACAGGGCCGCGAAAACCGCCCATGGCCGACCGGACATCCAGGCCCTCCCCAAGACGCTTTGGGGGCGAAGAATGGGCGGATGATAGGGGAGCCGGCCGGGGGCGTCAATCGTTGTGCGGTGAGGACCTTCCCCACGGTGGGCGTGGGCGTAGGCGTGGGCGCAGACGAGGGGAGGTCTTAGTTTTAGATCACGTCCACGTCCACGTCCACGTGCACGTGGACGAGGAGGGAACGGATTGCTCTTCCGGCAAGTCCTGCGTAATCTAGCCATCCGGCGGACCCGATGGACAAGAAGTGCCCGTGATCACCCTCCATTCGGTCGTCAAGCGATACCCAGGCGGGATCGAGGCCCTCAACGGCCTGTCCTTCGAGGTGGAGGCAGGAGAGTTCGTGTTCCTGTCAGGTCCGAGCGGGGCGGGCAAGACCACGCTGATCCGCCTGCTGCTCCGCATGGAGGAGGCGACGTCGGGGGATATCCTGGTCTTCGGCCGCAACCTCCGCGCCCTGCGCCGGTCGGCCATCCCCTATCTGCGGCGCAACATCGGGGTCGTCTTCCAGGAGTTCCGGCTCCTGCCCGAGCGCACCGTCCGGGACAACGTGGCGGTCGGGCTCCACGTCCTCGGATTGTCCGCCCGGGAGATCCGGAACCGGGTCGAGGGTGTGCTCTACGACCTCGGGATTGACCGGTACGCCCTGGCCTACCCGCCGATGCTTTCGGGGGGGGAGCAACAGCGAGTGGCCATCGCGCGGGCCCTCGCCATGCAGCCGGCTTTGATCCTCGCGGACGAGCCCACCGGGAACCTCGACTGGGAACTGTCGTGCGAGATCGTGCGGCTGTTCGGGGACCTGAACCGTCGCGGCGCGACCGTGCTGATGGCCACGCACGACCGCTTCCTGATCGAGGCATTCCCGCGCCGGACCCTCCTGCTCAACAAGGGGTTCCTGATCGAGGACCTGCGCTTGGAGATGGACGGTGGAGGCGGGCAGACCGCGGATGCCGACCGCCAGGAGGACCGGGACGGAGGCCCCCCATGAGCGAGACGACGCGGCCCGACGGAGCGGCCCGTTCACGGCGCCCCCCCCCGAGACAGCCCCTCCCCGAGCCGTCCCGGACCGTCCGGACCGCCCGCACCGCGGCCCACCTGGTTGCCGAGGGCCTGAGGGGCCTCCTCGTCGCCCCCGGCCAGGTGCTCGCATGCTTCCTGTCGCTGGCCGTCGCCTCGTGCCTGGTGACCCTGTTCGCCGCGTGCGGGTCCCTGGCCGTCCGCCTGCTGGACCGGGCTACGGAACGCACTTGTCTCCTGGTCTATCTGAAGGAGGGGGTCGCCTCGGACCGGGTCCAGGCAGTGATCGAGGGACTGCGCGAGCGTCCCGACGTGGCGGACGCCCGGTACTTCAGCGCGGGCGAGGACCGGGCCCGGAACCGGGCGCACACGGCATCGAGGTCCGGATCTCGGGGACCTCGGACCGCCCCCCCGATGTCGCGGGTCTCACGGCGCTCGTCCAGGGGCTCGAGGAGGTGGACGTCGTCGCGGGTCCGCCCGTGGGCGCCGACCGCATCCGGGCCATCGCGGCCGCCGTGCGCTTCGCCCGGGCCGCAATGACCCTCCTGTCGGCCCTGCTCCTGGTCAGCACCGTCTTCTTCGTGGTCGGGACCCTGACCAGGACGATGGAGCACCGCAGGGACGAGATGGCGATCCTGCGGCTGGTCGGCGCGACGCCCGGCTACCTGAAGACGCCTCTCTACGTCCAGGGAGTCGTGCAGGGCGTGTCGGGAGTCGTGGCCGGGGTCGCGCTCGCCCTGCTGGTCCTGGCGATCACCGACGCCTGGGTCCGCGAGGAACTGGCCGTCGGGGTGCGCCTGGCGCTCCCCGGGGGTCCGACCCTCCTCGTCTCGGTCGCGATCGGGGCCGTGTTCGGGGGGGTCGGGGCCACGCTCGCCACATCCCGGAGGCTGCCGTGAGGTCGCTGGCATCGGCCGTCGTCGTCCTCGTGCTCGGCGCGCCGGCGGCCCGGGCCCAGACGGCCGCCGGCCCTTCCCAGGATATCGCTGACCTCCTGCGCCGCGAGGCCTCCATCCTGGACGCCCTTGACCATACCGTCTTCGAGATCCGACGCGCCGAGAGGGACCTGCAAGACGCCCTCGAGGCCCAGGCCCAGCTCGAGGCGAGGCAGGCCGCGGCGCTCCAGGCCCTTGCCGAGACGCGCGCCCGCGAAGACGAGACCCGGACCCGCCTTCACGCGACCTTGAGGCTCGTGGCCGCGAGTGGTCGCCCGGACCTCCTCCGGGTCCTCCTGGGCGGAGACGAGGCCGACGAGGAGGCCCGTCGCGATGCCCTGTTGAAGCGACTGTCTGCGAGGCAGGCCGTGGAGTGGAAGGCATACACGGACGCGGTGGAGGCAGCCCGCGTCGTCGAGTTTCGCGCGGCGATGGACCGGGCGAACGCCCACGCGGCGGCCCAGGCGGCTAGGGAGGCCCGGGCGCGGTTCGAGACCGAGGCCCGGGTCCGACGCGAGATCCTCGCGGCTTTGGAACGCGACAGGGCCCTGGCCTCGAGGCACGCCCGCGAGGTCGCGCAGGCCCATCGCGACCTAATCCAGGCCGTGCAGGCACGCCTGTCAAGCGCCCCACGTCCAGTGGATTTCGAGCGACTGCGGGGCCGGTTGAGGTGGCCCCTGGCCGGGGCCCGCGTTGCCATCCCCTTCGGGGATATCGTGCACCCGCAGTTCAAGACGGTGACGCCGCACCCGGGCGTGACCCTCGCCTTTCCCTCGCCTTGTGGGGCCCACCTGCCCCCGGGGGCGTGTGCCCGCGGCAACGACCGCAACGTCCGGGCCGTGGCCTTCGGGCGGGTGGTGTTCGCGGGCCGGATGAGGGGCTACGGGTCCACGGTCGTCCTGGACCATGCGTCGGGGTACTACACGGTCTATGGAGGACTCGCCGCGGTCGCGGTCTCGGAGGGGGCGATCGTCCGCGACGGCGACCTCCTGGGCCGGGTCGAGAGGGTCCCGGGTGAGGAGGACCTGCGGCTCTATTTCGAGGTCCGGCGGGGCCGCGAGGCCCTGGACCCCGCGCCGTATCTCGCGACCGAGGACACCCGTTGAACCCGCGACCCGCGATCGCCGCCGCCGTCGTCGCGTTGGCGGTGAGTTGCGCGACCCTCCCTCCCAGGGCGCGCCTTGATCCCTCCCCTCCCCTGCTCGCCGGGGACGGGCGCGCCGCCCCCGCCCCCATCCCCTTCGCCCCCCCTCCGGGGATCGCCCGTTCCTGGCCATCCTGATTGATGACCTGGGGGACTCGATCCCCCAGGCCGCGGCGTTCGCATCCGTCCCCGTCCCGCTGACCTTCTCGGTCCTGCCCGACGCGGCCGAGGCGCCCGGGGTGGCCCGGTTCCTCCACACGCTCGGCCGGGAAGTCCTGGTCCACGTCCCCATGGAACCAGAGCAGGCGGACGAGATGTCCCATCCGTCGTTTCTCACGACCTCGATGTCGGACGAGGAGGTCATCCTGCGGATGTCCGCGTTCCTGGCGCGGGTCCCGGGGGCAGTCGGCGCGAACAACCACATGGGGTCCCGTTTCACGCGCGATTCGCACCGGATGGAGGTCGTGCTCGCGTTCCTGAGAGACCGCGGGCTGTTCTTCGTGGACTCGAGGACGACGCCCGCCACTGTGGGGCGCGAGGTCGCGGTCCGGGCGGGCGTGCCGTTCGCCGAGCGACACGTCTTCCTGGACAACGACCCGAATCGGCCGGAGATCGAGACCCGCCTGGAGGAGGCGATCCAGACCGCTCGCCGGGAAGGATGCGCCCTCGCGATTGGTCATCCCAGGGTCCAGACCCTGGAGGTCCTCACGCGCTGGGCCCGCGACCCTCACCGGGACGTGGACGTGGTCCCCGTCTCCCGCCTGATCGCCGGCCCGTGCCGGCCCGATCCCCCCGGGCCGCCTCCGTCGGGACGATCATCAGGCAGCGGAACAGCCCCTCTCCCTCGCTGTGCGTTGTCAGGCCGGGGCGGTCCTTGAGGGCCATGTGGACCACGCGCCGGTCCTGGGCGTTCATCGCCGCCAGACGGATGACCCGCCCCGTCCGGACGGCCTTGTCCGCGAGTCGCTCCGCCATGCGCGTCAGCTCCTCGGCCCGCCGGCCGCGGAACCCCTCCGCGTCGAGCACGACCCGCTTGCGACCTTCGGGGGAGCGGTTCACGATCTTGTTCAGCACGAACTGGAGCGCGCTCAGGACCTCCCCGTCCCGGCCGATCACCAGGTCCCGCTCACCCGTCGCGATGTTCAGGCGGATCGCCTCACCGTCCTCCTCGCAGGTGACCTGGGCCTCCACGCCCATCCGGTCCAGGATCCCGCGCAGCGCGGCCTCGGCGTCCGGCCCTTTGCGGACCAACGCGCCCTCCACCGCCCCCGCGGATTCCGGGGCCTCGTCATCGCTGCCCGCGTCCTCCGCGACCGTCCGCGCCAGGTCCGCCCGGCGGGCTGTCGCGGCGTGGTTGGGCCTGGCGGCCGGATCGCGATAGACGATGCCCTGGACCTCGTCCGGCACGCGCACCCGGACCTTCACCGACTTGCGGAACAGGCCGAACAGGCCCGTTTCGTGCTCCAGGACCTCGTACTGCATGTCCGAGATGTTGACGCCGAGCACCTCCGACGCCCGGAGCAGCGCCTCTTCCTCGCTCTTGCCCTCGAAGACCTCTTCCCGCATGGTTCGACTCCTTGACGACAGCCGGCCGTCACCCTGCCTTCGCGGTCGCGGCCCGCGGCCGCTTGATGTACCACTGGTGCGCGATGGATAGCAGGGTGTTGACCAGGATGTAGAACACCAGTCCCGACGGCAGGAACAGCATAAAGGCCGTGAACATGATGGGCATCATCCACAGCATGATCCGGGCCTGGGTCTGGTCCCCCATCGTCGGGGTCATCTTCTGCTGGAGGAACATCAATCCCCCCAGCAGCAAAGGCAAGACAAAATACGGATCCGGCGCCGACAGGTCATCCACCCACAGGAACAGGGGCGCCTGGTACAGGTCCACGGCCCCGTAGATCGTCCGGTACAGGGCGATCCAGATGGGCATCTGCAACAGCATCGGGAGGCACCCGCCGAGGGGGTTGACCTTCTCGCGCTTGTAGAGGTCCATCATCGCCTGGTTCATCTTGGCCTTGTCGTCCTTGAACCGCTCGCGGATCTCGTCTATCTTGAGCATGCTCTTCTGGGTCGGGTAGAGCGTCAGGAGCTTGACCAGGAGCGTCAGGACGATGATGGCCAGGCCCCACGACGGGACCAGGTTGTAAGATTGCCGCAAGATCCACAGCATCGGCTTGCAGAGGAAGCCGAGAACCCAGAAGTTGATCGTGTCGTCGAGCCCCCGTCCCACGGCCTTCAGTTCGTCGAGGTCCTTCGGCCCCAGGAACGCCCGGAAGGCGAAGTCCCGCACCCGTCCGGGCATCAGCGAGTCGCGGGCCTTCTCCAGGACAGCCTTCTCGTCCTCGGAGGCCGCGGCCCTGACTGCGCGCGCATACGCCGTCCCCAGGGCGATCACGTCCGCGCCCTCCGTCAGACCGAGACGCGCCCGGGCCGACGCGCACGTCGGGCGACCCTCGAACCCCGGCCGGCCCGACAGCCAGTCCGGGAGGCACGCGTCCCTGCCGGGCCTCAGGACGAAGTTCTCCCACTGAAGCACCGCGGCCACCGTCCCCGACCGGTCCGCCGCCGCGAGGCACTGGGTCCCCGCGTCCTCTGCGGGGATCGCCGCGGTCAGGAAGTACCGGGAGTTGACCCCGACGAAGGACGCGCCCACGCCGAGCCCCTGCTCGCCCCCGATCACGTCCTTGTGGGCCTTCTGGGTCACCGACCCGGCCGCACCGCACGCGACCTCGAGGACGTCGAGCGGGGCCGCGAACATCGCGCCGCACGTCCCGCCAGGGTGCCGGGACAGGTCCTCCCAGGCGGAGAGCACGAGCCGGGGCCGACCACGGACCTCCTCCGGTCCCACGTTCCACAGGCGGACGCGGGATTCCAGGACGTATTGCGAGCCCTGCGCCGCGTCCGGACCCGCCATGCGCCACGTTCGCTCGATGAAGAGGGTGCTCCGGTCCGTGGCGGGGTCCGGCCAGACCAGGGTCACGGACCGGTCGTCCCCGGACACGATCGCATAGACTGGATCCCGGGCATACAGGCTCCAGAAGTCCCCCTCGACCTCGGGGTGGCGCGGGTCCGACTTCAGCGTGCGCCGGAGGCGGGGCGCCCCCTGCAACTCCTCGAAATGGAACGAGAACGGAAAGAGCGGGGCGTCCCACGTCGAGACCATGTCCTTGGGGCCAGCCGCCCGCTTGAAATCGGGCGGAGACGGGATCACCGCGGGCGCGGGCCGTTCCTCCTGCTGGAACTGCTCGTGCAGGAGCAGAAATGACCGGATCGCCGCGTGGTAACTCGATACCTGCACGCGAAAGACCCCCGGGTTGTCGAGGGTCCAGACCTCCTCGCCGAGGTCCGGCCGGATCGGGGGGGGCTCCTCGGCGGCGGCGCGGGGGTGCCATCCCGACCCGACGACGAGACCCGCGGCCAGTGCCACGAGCACGCGAGCGCGATTCCTCGCCGGGGGGACCGGGTCGTATCCACCCGGATTCCACGGATGACACCGGAGGATCCGCCGGGCCGCGAGGTAGAGCCCCCTCCACAGCCCGTGGGACAACAGGGCCCCCGCCGCGTATTCTGAACAGGTGGGCTCGAAACGGCAGGAAGGCGGCAGAAACGGAGACACGAGACGCTTGTACAAACGGATCAGGAAAACCAGGCAAAGGGCGAACCAGTGGGACACGACGGCATGGTGCCTGGACCGCCTCGCTCCGTCAGTCGAGAATTCCCGCCCGTCGCAGGGGCACGAGGATCTCCGCTCGAACCTGGGCGAGCCCGGGCGCTCGTCGAAGGATTCCGGATGGCGTTCCGCCACGGTCACGGTCACCTCCCTGATCAGGTCGCCCCGCCCGCCCTCCGACCCCTCGCGCGGACCTCCGGCCGGAACCGGCCTTCACGATCACCACCACGTCCACCGGCCTGGACAGGTCCTTCCATGTCAGACGGAAGGTCTCGCGGAGGAGCCGCTTCCAGCGGTTCCTGACGACCGCGGTCCCCACTTTCCGGCCGACGGCCACTCCCAGCCTCGGATGAGCGGCCCCGCCCGGCGCGATAAAGAGCACGAGGTGTTCTGTGTGGAGGCGCCGCCCTTCGCGCATCGCCCGAGCGAACTCGGCGCTGTGGAGGAGCCGGAAGGACTTCGGAAACCGCCACGTCAATCGGCCTGCCCCGCCCGCTCAACCGCCTCCGGCCGCCCAGGGCCACCCCGTCACTTGCCTGGGACAGTCGGGGCCAGAACCCGCCGCCCCTTGGCGCGGCGTCGGGCCAGGACCTTGCGGCCGTTGCGCGTCCTCATTCGCACCCGGAATCCGTGCGTCCGCTTTCTCTTCAAGCGGCTGGGCTGATAGGTCCGCTTCATGACCTGCTGTCCTTGGGTCCCCGCCCGGTCGTCCTCGGGGACCGTCATCCTTCTCCGTCCGACCGACCCCGGCCGGTGGGGAGTAGTCTAGCGATCGGACGGCCCCTGTCAAGTCGCCTGCCATGCACGACATCTCTTCGCCCCCAACTGCAGACGACCCGCTTCCAGGGACAGCGCCAACAGGGCTTGGCCTCCTCCGGCAGGACCTCGTCGAAAAGGAATCGTGCGATTTCGCACGGCGTGGGGGGAGGCTGGTACTTCTTCAGGACGACCGGTTCACGATGATCCCGGCGAGCTGGCGGAGCGGAGTCGCGGACTCGCCGAACCGTTCGAGACGCGCGATCGCCGCCCTGGCGAGGTCGCCAGCATACTCGCGTGCCCTCTCCAGTCCCATCAGGCCCACGTACGTGTTCTTGCCCTGGACTCTGTCCTTGCCGGCGGTCTTGCCCAGCACCTCGGTGGTCCCGGTCACGTCGAGCACGTCGTCCGCGACCTGGAAGGCAAGCCCTATCTTCTCGCCGAATACGGTCAGATCGGCCATGGCCTCGTCCTCGGCCCCTCCGAGGATGGCCCCGCACCTGACCGCGGCGCGGATCAGTGCACCGGTCTTCGACTTGTGGATCTGCTCGAGCCCATTGCGGTCCAGGACTTGGCCTGCGCCGACGGTGTCCAGGAACTGCCCTCCAACCATGCCCGCCGACCCTGCGGCCGCGGCCACCTCGGCCACCAGCATCGTGCCCACCCTGGAATCGTCGGCCCCGTACGTCACCGCGAGCAGCCAAAACGCCTGGGTCAGCAGGGCGTCGCCGGCCAGGATCGCCGCGGCCTCGCCGAAACGCTTGTGGGCCGATGGCCTGCCGCGTCGCATGTCGTCGTCGTCCATCGCAGGGAGGTCATCGTGGATCAGCGAGTAGGTGTGGATGAACTCCAGGGCGCAGGCGGCTGGCAGCGGATCGGGGCCGCCGGACGGGAAGATCGCGCGCGTCGCCAACAGCA
>FWWM01006712.1_pt1 | contig 20073 bp, 26 predicted proteins | sample 2228351 | NCBI WGS metagenome assembly FWWM01 (sample SAMEA103939774, study PRJEB20133) | metagenome
CCCGCCTCAAATTTTGCCTCCAACTGTTTGACATTGACAATGGCGTAATGCTTGCGGAAGGGTTCAATGGGCATCGCCTTTTTGCTTTCGCCCCGAAGTTTGGGCACTCGCTTGTAGAGGGGCGTTTGACCGCCTTCAAACCACGGGGAAACATTTTCGCGGGCTTTTTGCCCTTTCGTCCCACGCCCAGCGGTCTTCCCTTGCCCTGCGGCAATGCCGCGTCCCACTCGCTTCTTCCGCTTTTTCGCTCCTGGTGCCGGTCGGAGTTCGTGGAGCATTACCATGTCAATTCGTCCCTCCTTCGCCAGACAACTCACGCCACTGGACCAAGTGGGCAACTTTGCGAATCATCCCACGCACGGAAGGATTATCGGGCAAGGTAACTGTTTTGCCGATGCGGTTGAGTCCCATGGCTTTCACCGTTGCTTTCTGGTCTTTTGGGCAGCCGATAGGGCTACGCACCAAGGTCACTTGAAGAAGGCGCTTGCTCGGCATGTTGTTCAATCCACCTCCGCAGTTTGCGAGGGATGGGTAAATCGCGAACGGATTTGCCTCGCATGCGGGCAATTTCTTCGGGTGTCCGCAGCCTCTGGAGAGCATCTAAAGTGGCTTGGACGACATTGATGGGATTGCGGGAACCGAACACCTTGGTGAGCACATTGCGGATACCCGCTAACTCCAAAACAGCGCGAACGGGCATGCTGGCGATAACGCCCGTTCCTGGTGCTGCTGGCTTGAGCAACACCCTCGTCGCTTTCATTTCGCCCCACACCTCGTGGGGGATGGTATCGCCCAGCATGGGGACGGTGATGAGGTGGCGCTTGGCTTTCTCAGCGGCTTTGCGGATGGCTTCGGGAACGCCTAAGGCTTTTCCGATAGCAGCGCCCACTCGTCCATGGCGGTCGCCAACGACCACCAGGGCTCGGAAGGACATGCGCTTGCCACCCTCCATCACGCGTGCCACCCGCTGAACCTCAATTGTTCGCTCCTCAAAACTGACATGTTCCCGTAGTTCCATTCGTTGCGCCCTCCTTCAGTCATCATCGTGGGAGGTCGTCTTAAAACTCCAGACCGGCTTCACGAGCAGCATCGGCTAAGGCTTTGACGCGCCCGTGATACTTGTGCCCACCTCGGTCAAAGACGACCTTCGTGATGCCCAAAGCCAACGCCCTTTTGGCAATGAGTTTGCCAACTTCAATGGCTTGTTGAGTTTTTGTAAGCCCCTGTAGCCGTCCCCTCAGTTCCTTGTCCAAAGTGGAAGCGGCGCAAAGGGTTCGTCCCGTCGTGTCGTCAATGATTTGCGCGTAAATGTGCTTGAGGCTGCGAAAGACCGAGAGGCGGGGACGATCGGGAGTCCCCATTACCCGCTTGCGAATTCGCCAGTGGCGACGGACGCGTTTCTCCTGTCGGGTTTTATACTTGACAGCCATCGCTCCATTCCCTCCACATTCGGGAAGTTGAGAGGCAACCGCAAGGGGTGCCCCTACTTGCGTCCTTTCGCTGCTTTGCCAGGTTTAAGCCGGACAACTTCGTCAGCATAGCGGATGCCTTTCCCTTTATAGGCGTCAGGAGGGCGAATAGCGCGAATGCGAGCAGCGGTGTTGCCCACTAACGCCTTGTCAATTCCGTGAACGAGGATGCGAGCACACAGGTAATCGTTCTGCGGGCTGGCGGTCTGCGGCTGCACTTCAAAAGTGATGCCTTCTGGGGCATCAAAGACGACTGGATGGGAGAAACCAACATTCAGGATGATTTGCGTTGGCGATTTCTGCTCCACCCGATAGCCCATCCCGCGCACTTCTAACACTTTCGTGAAGCCTTTGCTCACCCCTTCCACCATGTTGGCGATAAGGGAACGGTAAAGCCCATGAAAGGCGCGGAACTGTCGGTGGTCATTGGGGCGCTCCACATAAATGAACCCGTTCTCCACCCGCACCCTCATTTGCGGGTGGATGGTCTGGGACAACTGTCCCTTCGGTCCCTTGACAATCACGGTGTGGTCTTCTACGGTCACTGTAACGCCTTCTGGGATAGGGATAGGTTTTCGTCCAACCCGCGACATGGTTTTTCGCCTCCGTTGCTACCAGACATAGGCAAGGATTTCGCCACCAATTCCCCTGCGGCGAGCCTCGCTATCGCTCATAACCCCTTGATTGGTGGACAGGATAGCAATCCCCAATCCCGCCATCACGCGGGGGATTTGATTCTTGCGAACATAAAGGTGTCGCCCTGGTTTACTCACCCGCTTGATCCCCGTGATAGCAGGTCTGGGTGGTCGCCCTTCCAAGTAACGCAGTTTGATGACCAAAATCCCTTGCTTCAGCACGCCCCGCTTCTTGGGATGCTCCAGTAATCGCTCATCAAACAAGCGCTTTAAAATGCGCAGGGCGCGCTCGCCTTCCCGCGTGACATTGATACCTCGGCTCCGCAGAACATTCACCAAGTCATAATCGCGGCTTTTCAAGAAAGGCGCGACAACCAGTTTTCGTTCCAGGGCTTGGTCAAGGAGTTGCAGCCCTTTGGCTAAGTCTTGCTCGGTGATGACATAGTGATCTGCGATGTAGCCTTCTCGCTTGAGGACTTCCGCCACTGCCCTTCTGAACTTTGAAGCGGGCATCCAGACCTCTTCGTGCCCAGCGCGATAGGCATTGCGGATGCGTGTGAGCATGTCACCGATCGGGTCGTTGACGACAGGCATTTTCTCCCCTCCTTAAGTTAAGGACACGGCAAGCCGTGCCCCTACCAACTGGCTTTGCGGACACCTGCGATAAGTCCTCGGCTGGCTAATTCCCGAAAGCAGATGCGGCACAAACCGAAGCGGCGGATGTAAGCGCGCCCGCGTCCGCAGCGTTGGCAGCGATTCTTGCGCCGCACCCGAAACTTTGGTTCTTTCATGAACGCTTTCACGATGTGGCACTTTCGCGGCATCTCCTCAGCCTCCTTCAACTGCTGCCAGCAGCACTGCTGTCCCTCAAAGGGAAGCCCAACTCCTTCAACAAGGCTGCCGCTTCCTCGTCCGTTTCTGCCGTGGTCACGATAGTGATGTTCATTCCCCGAACTCGGTAGACATCGTCGTAGGTCAGTTCTGGGAAGATGAGTTGTTCGGTGATGCCCAAGTTGTAGTTCCCGCGTCCGTCAAAAGCGTCTGGCGACAACCCTTTAAAGTCGCGAATGCGCGGCAGAGCAGCGTTGATGAGACGGTCCAAAAAGTCCCACATCCTGTCACGGCGCAAAGTCACGGTCACGCCGATGGGTTGCCCCTTGCGCAACCGAAAGCCTGCAATGGCTCGTTTTGCTCTCCTGACAACAGGGCGCTGCCCTGTGATAAGGGAAATCTCTCGGACGGCAGATTCAATCGCACGAGCATCCTCTTTCCCTTCCCCCACGCCGACATTGATGACCACTTTTTTGATGCGGGGCACTTCCATGATGTTCTTGTAGCCGAAGCGCTCCATCAACTTCGGCACCACTTCTTGCCAGTAGCGTTGCTTCAGTCGGGGCACATACTTTCCGTTAGTGGTTGGTTGTGCCTCCGTTTTCAGGGCTTCTTTTTCCTTCCGAGCCATAAAGGTCACCTCATACCCTCGTTACACCGTTGCTTTAGATGGGATCCACAACCTCACCGCACCGCTTACAGGCGCGCACTTTGCGCCCGTCTTCCAAAAAGCGCATTTTAACGCGTGTGGGTTTATCGCAATGGGGACAGACCAGCATTACTTTGGAACGGTGGATAGGGGCAGGTTTTTGGATGCGCCCCCCTTGCATCACTCGTCCCATCGGGCGCTGATGCTTCCAGACAAGGTAAACGCCTTCAACAATCAGCCGATTTTCCTTCGGTAGCACTTTGATCACTCGTCCCCGCTTGCCTCGCCACAAAGCGCTCCCAGAGATGACCTGCACCATGTCCCCCCGCTTGATGCTCATTTTCCAACGGGTTTGTTCTTTGCTTTTCTGCGCCATGTCAGACAACCTCCGGAGCCAACGACAGGATTTTCAAGAAGTTTGCTCGCAACTCGCGAGCAACGGGACCGAACACGCGGGTGCCGATGGGATTGTTGTTTCTGTCAATGAGCACAGCCGCGTTCTCGTCAAAACGGACATAACTGCCATCAGGGCGGCGGATGCCCCGAACGGTGCGGACGATAACCGCTCGCACCACTTGCCCTTTTTCAACGGAAGCGTTGGGGATGGCATCTTTCACCGACGCGACAATGATGTCGCCAATGTTACCATAGCGAGCGTTCCCCCGCAGGACGCGGATGCATTGAATCACTCGCGCGCCAGAGTTGTCTGCTACCTTTAGTTTGGACATCGGCTGCACCATAACGGCTCCCTCCGTTCCTGTCTCCGTTCACGGTTGGTTAAACGGTTTAGCGTTCCCGTTCCTTTTCTTGCTCCGCTTTCGCTTGAGCAATGATTTGAGCAGCGAGGTGCGAGGGCACCTCTTCGTAGTGGGAGAACTCCACTCGGTAAGTCCCCCGTCCGCGCGTGATGGAGCGCAAATCCGCAGCGTATCGCTGGATCTCCGCTAAGGGGACAAGGGCAGTGATTTTGTGCATCCCCTCTTCAGGCTCTATCCCCAGCACATGCCCCCGCTTGCTGTTCAAGTCGCCGATAATGTCACCGACGAACTCTTCGGGCACGAAAACTTCCAGTTTCATGATGGGTTCCAGCAAGTATGGGTCGCACTTTTCCAAAGCGTTGCGAAGGGCTAAACTACCCGCCATCTGGAAAGCGAAGTCTGACGAGTCCACCTCGTGGTGCTTCCCGTCGTAAAGGATGACGCGAAAGTCAACGACAGGATAGTTTGCCAAAATGCCCCTTTGCATGGCTTCCCGAACGCCTTTTTCCACCGACGGGATAAACTTGGAGGGAATGACGCCACCTGTGATTTGGTTGACAAACTCAAAGCCAGCACCGCGCTCTAACGGCTCCACCCGAATGCGAGCAACACCGTATTGCCCACGTCCACCCGTTTGCTTGATGTAGCGCCCCTCACCTTCGCCTGGTCTGCGGATGGTCTCCTTGTAGGGGATTTTGGGCAGTTTCGTCACCACATCCGCTCCGAACTTGCGTTTCATCTTCTCCACGATGACATCCAAGTGCTGGTCGCCCATGCCAACGATGATGGTTTCGCCTGTCTCAGGGTGCCGATACCAGCGAAAGACGCCGTCCTCTTCTGCGAGGCGTTGGATGCTGGACAAGATTTTCTCCTCGTCGCCTTGTGCTTTCGGGTAGACCGCCAATTCCATGTAGCCGCGCGGGAACTCTATGGGCGGAAGTTGGACATCAATGCCCTCCATGCAAAGGGTGTGTCCGATGCGCGTTGACTCCAATTTCCCCACCAGAGCGATTGCTCCTGTTGGGGCTTCCCCAATGGGTTCGTAATTTTTCCCTTGTGCGATCATAAGTTGCCCGATACGCTCTTTCCGACCGACGGTTGTGTTAACGACAACGGAATCGCTGCGGATGGTGCCCGAGAAGACACGGAAGATGGTGACCCGTCCTACATAAGGGTCAGCAAAGAGTTTGAAAACCAGCGCAACGCCAGGACCCTCGGGTGTAGGGGTGAGGGAGCGTTCTTGCCCATCCCCCGCTTGAAGGGGCACAGGGATGTCCAGCGGGGAGGGGAAAAGGCGAACGATGGCATCTAATAGGGGGCGAACGCCCCAACCCTTGTTCGCAGAGCCTGCAAAGAGGAGCAAGTTTTGGGAAGTGGGAGCGACAACCTGCCTGAGCCCCTGGGTGACTTCTTCATCGGAGAGAGTGCCTTCAGTCAGATACTTTTCCAACAGTTCATCGCTGGTTTCGGCAACCGCTTCTACCAACCGTTCCCGCCACTCGTCTCCGACAGAGAGACCGGCTTCAACGATTTGCTCGCCGTTATCCAAGGCGCCCGTTAGGACATTTACAACCCCATCCTTTTGGGGCAGCCAGAGGGGGATGGGACGCATCTGCAAGTGGGAATCTATCTCCGAAAGCACTTTGTCAAAGTTGGCGCGCTCGTCATCCACTTTGTTGACAAAGGCGATGCAGGGCAAATTGTGCCGGCGGATGAGGCGGAAACTGCGTTCCACTTGCGCTTCCACCCCGACGGTGCCGTCAATAACCAAGATAGCCCCTTCCACCACCCGCACCGCCGCATAGGCGTCGCCGAAAAAGTCTAACAACCCTGGCGTGTCCACGATGTTCAGCCAGTGGTTGTTCCAAACGCAATGCCCCAAAGACAGGCTCACACTGTGGTGACGGTTTTTGGCTTCTTCCTCGTGGTCAAACACGCTGTTGCCCTGATCCACAGAACCTCTACGGGAAACTACCCCCGCCAGCCACAGGAAGGTGTCGGCTAAACTGGTCTTGCCAGCCCCTGGTCCACCCAAGAGCGCCACATTCCGAATCTGGCGGGGCGTCATCGCCACCATCTCGGATCACCTCTCATGAGTTCAGCAAAATGATAGTTCGGCAGGTAACACCGCAAACGCATAACTTTCACTCCTCAGGCTGCTCCTTCCCTTCTTCATCCGCGCTTTCATTCGCGCTGACTGCCGAACCGCTAATTTCCGGCTGTTCAGAACTGGCTTGCTGCATTTGTTCAACGGAGGGGCTCTTCTGAACCAAGACCTCTTCCAGCAACTGCTCTTCGGTTTCCTCCGCCACTTCCTCCCGAGCAACGGGCAGCGGCACTTTCGCCCGTTGGACGATGCGAACGACGCGCCATCGCTTGAGTTTGGAGATCGGACGGGTCTCCATGATTTCCACGACATCGCCCACGCGGCACTCGTTGTGTTCGTCGTGGGCGTAGAACTTGCTGGTGCGACGGATGACCTTCTTGTAAAGGGGATGGCGCACCAACCGATCCACTGCCACGACTACTGTCTTGTCCATCTTGTCGCTCACAACTGTTCCCACGAAGACTTTGCGTTTCCCTCTCTGCTCAGCCATTGCTCCAATCACTCCTGTTCCGTGAGCATGCTGTGCCCACCCTAACCCAAGCGCAAAAGTTCGCGTTCGCGCAGAATCGTTTTGATGCGGGCGATGGTCTTTTTGAGTTCCTTGAATCGGTGCGGTCGCTCTACTGCTCCTTTAGTCAGGGCTTTTTGTTGCCGTAGGTTGAATAGTTCCCGATAAGCGTTCTCCAGTTCTTGCACCAGTTCAGTGTCAGTCATTTGGCGCAGGCGTGCTACCTGCTCCCGTCGCTTAGACATGAATTATCGTGCCCTCCTTTGTGACAATGCGGGTTTTGATGGGCAGTTTGTAAGACGCCCGATGCAAGGCTTCAACGGCTGTTTCTCTGCCAACGCCGCCAATCTCAAACAGGATAGTGCCGGGTTTGACGACTGCCACATAGAACTCAGGGTCACCCTTACCGCCACCCTGCCGTGACTCCAAAGGTTTCTTGGTCACAGGTTTGTGGGGGAAGACACGAACATGCACTTTTGCGGCGCGCCGAACGAAGTTGGAAATGGCTATCCGCGCCGCTTCTATCTGTCGGTTCGTGATCCAACCCGGTTCCAAGGCTTGCAACCCTACTTCGCCGAACACGACCGTGTTGCAGCGAGTGGCTTCCCCTTTTGTTCGTCCGCGGTGTTCCTTTCGGTATTTGCGGCGGCGGGGCATCAACATGGGCTATTCGCCTCCTTCCTCTTCTTCCATCTCCTCTTCCTCAGAGGAGACAGCAACCACTTGGGCGGGTTGTCGCTGTTGGATGAGGAGCCTCTGCTCCTTGCCTTTGGCTAAAACTTCGCCCCGATAGAGCCACACATGGACGCCAATGCGTCCCCACTTCGTCCAGGCTTCGTCAAAGCCGTAGTCAATGTCCGCCCGCAGGGTGCTTAAGGGAACCCGACCGATGTGGAGTTTTTCGTCCCGAGCCAACTCCGCTCCACCCAACCGACCTGCCACGATAATCTTGATTCCCAGTGCACCAGCGTTCAGTGCCCGCAAGGCGGCTTGCCGCATCGCCCGCTTGTGGGAGACCCGTCGCTCTATTTGCTGGACAATGCTTTCCGCCAACAGTTGGGCTTCCAGTTCGGGACGCTCCACCTCGCGGACATGGATGTAAACCTCTTTGCCGTTGGTCAACGCTTGCAGTTGCTGCCTCAATTGTTCAATGGTTCGCCCTCGCAAACCGATGATCATGCCAGGGCGAGCAGCGTAAACTGTCACAATGACGGTGTTCGCTTTCCGCTCAATTTCAACCCGCGGAATCCCGGCTTGCTTGAAACGATTCTTGATGTGGTCACGGATTTTGATGTCCTCCAAGACCCACTCGGTATAGTGGCGGGAGGAAAACCACTTGCTTTGCCATTCCTTTACAATGCCGATGCGAACACCAATGGGATTGACTTTCTGCCCCATCTCATCGTGCCTCCTTCGGCGCAACGATGACTGTCAAATGAGCCGTGCGCTTGCGGATCATGTAAACGCGCCCGCGAGCACGGGGGCGATACCGCCTAAGGGTTGGTCCTGGGTCCGCCAGAGCGTTCACCACTACCAAGTTCTCTTCGTCCAACTCGTAATCGTTGACCGCGTTGCCAATGGCTTGTTTGAGCAACTTCACATAGAAGCGGGCGGGTTTTTGTGGCATCAAGAGCAACATGTTGAGCGCTTCAAGAGCCGGTTTCCCCTTGATCACTTGAGCGACCCGCCGCGCTTTGCGGGGCGAGACTCGCACATACCGCCGTCGCGCAACCACTTGAACCGTTTTTGTCCCTTGCTCCGTCATTGCTGACGCCTCCTACGAAAGCCTTTCTTTGGCAGTTAAGCACAGCACGCTGTGTCCCTACTTAACCCGCACCACTCGTTCTTTGGCTTCGCCGTGACCGCGGAAGGTGCGGGTGGGCGCAAACTCTCCCAACTTGTGCCCCACCATTGCTTCTGTGATGTAAACGGGCACATGGCGCTTCCCATTGTAAACGGCGATGGTGTGCCCCACCATCTCAGGGAAGACGGTGGAGCGGCGCGACCATGTCTTGATAACCTGCTTCTCGCCCGTTCGGTTCATCTCCTGAATCTTGCGCAGCAGTTTGGGATCGCAGTAAGGTCCTTTCTTCAGCGAGCGTCCCATACGGGTCACCTCACCTTATCACACCATCTTGTCGCCGTAGCCAACGCGGCGCCGTTTGACAATGAGTTTGTCAGAAGGCTTGCGGGGCTTGCGGGTCTTGCGCCCCAGAGTGATCCAACCCCACGGTGACTTGGGAGCGGGCATCCCGATGGGTGCCTTCCCTTCACCGCCGCCGTGCGGGTGGTCGTCCACATTCATCGCGGAACCGCGCACATGGGGGCGGCGCCCCAAATAGCGCATTCGCCCCGCTTTCCCCAACTTGATCAACTCGTGTTCCGCCAATCCGACCCGACCAATGGTCGCCCGACACCTTAGGTTGATCAGCCGAATCTCTCCCGACGGCATCTTCACGGTAGCGTATTTGCCCTCTTTCGCCAAAAGGACGGCAAAAGTTCCCGCCGACCGCACTAACTGTCCTCCTTTGCCTGGGGTCAGTTCAATGTTGTGGATGATGGTGCCGTCGGGAATGTTGGCTAAAGGTAAGCAGTTGCCTACCCTGATGTCCGCATCGGGACCGGACATCACCGTATCGCCCACTTGCAAACCTTCCGGCCACAAGATGTAGCGGCGCTCACCATCGGCATACTCCAGCAAAGCGATGCGAGCAGACCGATTAGGGTCATACTCAATGGCGATGACCTTCGCTGGGATGCCATCTTTGTCTCGCTTGAAGTCAATGATGCGATACAATCGCTTCGCGCCACCGCCGCGAAAGCGAACGGTAATTTTACCTTGATTGTTGCGCCCCGCGTGCTTTTTAAGCGGTTTGACCAGAGACTTTTCTGGCTCCGTTTTGGTGATCTCCTCAAAGTCGTAGAAGGTAGCGTGGCGACGCCCTGGTGTGACGGGTTTGGCTTGCTTAATCCCCATGCCTGTTCACGCTCCTCACAGTAGTCCCTCGTAGACAGGAAGCGTTTGTCCCCTTGCAACAGTGACAATGGCTTTCTTCCAGCGTGGCAAACGACCGACGGGGCGGATGTGCCGCCACCGTTCGCCGCGCTTTTTCGGCTTAACGATGAGCGTGTTGACCTTTGTCACTTTCACGCCAAAGATGCGTTCCACTGCCTCACGGATTTCTGGCTTGGTGGCATCCAGTCGCACCTTGAAAGTGTATTGGTTGTAAAGGCGCGCTAATCGCAGACTTTTCTCCGTGACCACAGGTTCCAGCAGAATGGTGAACGGGTTGCGGTCCAAGTTACCGGACATTGGCTTTCGCCAACCTCCTTTCCACGACCGCTTCAAAGGCTTGCGGCGTGGTCAGAATCGCGTGGTGCACCAACAAGTCGTAAGCCGACGGCTGCAGCGCAGGCAACCGATCCACATTGGGCAGGTTGTCCGTCGCTTTCAGCACCGTCTCGCTTTTTTCGGGAAGCAACAAAAGCACCCGCTTCTCGCTAAGCCCCAATTTGTCCAGCAAGTTTTTGAAGACGCGGGTTTTGGGCTTCTCCAGTTCCTCCAAACCTTCTATCAGGAAAACTCGCCCCTCCTGCAACTTAGAAGCCCATGCCATTCGGATGGCGGTTTTGCGGACGCGCTTGTTAATCTTTTGGTCGTAGTCGCGGGGCTTGGGACCGTGAACGACACCGCCACCAACCCATTGAGGGGCACGGATAGAACCTTGCCGGGCACGCCCCGTGCCTTTCTGGGACCACGGCTTGCGACCGCCACCGCGAACTTCGCCCCGCGTTTTGGTAGAATGGGTTCCCTGCCGCTTATTGGCTAAGTGAGCCACCACGACCTGATGCAAAAGCGGGACGCTGATAGGCACTTGAACCAGTTCGTCGGGAACCGTGTAAGTGCCAACTCGCTCACCTTCCAAGTTGTAGATGGGCACTTCCATGTCGTCCGCCTCCGTTTCCAATCCTTCTGCGCTGATGAGTTAGTGCAGGCACAGCATCTGTGCCCCTACTTACTGGCGATTTCCATCTTTTCAATGCGCACCAAGCCACCGTTCGGTCCTGGCACGCTTCCCTTGATAACCAACAAGTTGTGCTCAGGTAGAACATCCACAACTGTCAACCCTTTGACCGTGACGGTCTCGTTGCCGTAGTGACCTGGTAGTCGGGCGCCGGGGATAACTCGTTGCGGTCCTTGCGGTCCATGGGAAGCGGGCTTTCGGTGAAAGTGATAGCCGTGCGAGTCAGGCTGCCCGCTGAAGTTCCATCGCTTCATAACGCCCGCAAATCCTCGCCCTTTAGAAACCCCCGTGACCTTGACCTTGTCCCCTTTGCGGAAGATGGCAACGGTCACGATGTCGCCAACAGTGACTTGCGCATCGGTGGGGATGCGGAACTCTTCCAAGAACCGGCAGGGTTTGACCCCCGCCTTTTTAAAGTGCCCCAACAAAGGCTTGTTGACTTTTCGCTCTGGGACTTCCTCAAAGCCTAGTTGGACTGCCGAGTAGCCGTCTTTTTCTACCATGCGCCGTTGAACGATAGGGCATGGACCAGCCTTGATCACGGTCACTGGGATAGACCGTCCCTCTTCGTCAAAGATGGTGGTCATTCCGACCTTCCGTCCCAACAATCCGGGCACAACAGCGGTCGTCGCCTCGCTCATGGTAGGACACCTCTTCACAACTTAATCTCAATGTCCACGCCGCTGGGTAAATTCAGCCGGCGCAAGGCGTCCACAGTTTCTGGTCGGACATCCAAAATGTCAATGAGCCGCTTGTGGACGCGTAGTTCAAAATGCTCCATGCTCTCCTTGTCAATGAAAGGCGAACGGATGACACAGTAGACATGGCGGTCTGTGGGGAGCGGGATGGGGCCCTTAACGCGAGCCCCTGTCGCCCGCGCCACAGAAACAATCTCTTGTGCCGATTGGTCCAAGATGCGATGGTCAAAGGCTTTCAGTTTGATGCGAATGCGTTGTTCCACTGGCATGATGGTTCGCCCTCACTCAGTGTCTTTTGGCTCGCTCCGTTCCTTTAAGCACTGATGCCAAGCCAAATATTTTGTCACCGTCCATCGGTGCGGACACACGCGCTATGCGCCAATCAAGTCAGCCGCGTAGAAACTCATGGAATAGCCACGGTCAATCACAATGCGCTCAGCGATGCTGACTGGGACGGGTTCGTAGTGGCTGGGGCGCATGGTGTAACTGCCGCGCCCTTGCGTCAGCGACCGCAGGGAAGTGGCATAACCGAAGACTTCCGCCAACGGCACTTCCGCTTCTATCATAACCGCGTTGCCCGTCAGTTCCTGGACGCCTTTAATTTTAGCACGCCGAGCCGTCAAGTCACCCAACACATCCCCCAAGTATTCCTTGGGGATGAGCACTTCCAGCGCCATAATGGGCTCCAACAAGATGAGCCCCGCTTGTTTGCAGGCTTCCTTGAAGGCGATTTCCGCTGCCAATTTGAAGGCTAACTCGCTGCTGTCCACTTCGTGGTAGGAGCCGTCGTAAAGCGTCACGCGCACATCCACAACAGGGTAACCTGCCAGAACCCCTGCTTCAGCGGCTTCCCGAACGCCTTTCTCCACGGCAGGGATGAACTCGGAAGGGATAATGCCACCTGTGATTTGGTTAACGAACTCAAGACCAGAGCCGCGGGGGAGGGGTTCCACTCGCAACCAAACATGACCGTATTGCCCCCGTCCACCTGTTTGGCGGATGTAACGTCCTTCCGCAGTAGCAGGGCGAACAATAGCCTCTCGGAAAGCCACTTGCGGCTTCCCCAATCGGGCTTGCACCCCAAACTCCCGCCGCAAACGGTCTTCCACGATTTCCAACTGCAATTCGCCCATCCCTGACAGCACCAATTGCCCAGTTTCCTGGTCGTAGCGAAGGCGAAGGGTTGGGTCTTCTGCCGTTAACTTTTGGAGCGCTTCCACCATCTTCTCCTCGTGGACTCGGTCTTTCGCCTCAATGACGCGGAAGATGACGGGTTCGGGGAACTCAATCCGCTCCAGCAAAATCGGGTGGGCTTTATCACACAAAGTATCGCCTGTCACGGTTGCCTTCGGTCCCACCACTGCCACGATATCGCCTGCATAGGCTTCGTCAATGTCTTCGCGGTAATTGGCATGCATCCGCAAAATACGCATGATGCGCTCGTTCGTGTCTTTGGCAGGGTTGTAAACGGCTTCCCCTTTCCGCAGCACGCCTGAGTAAACCCGAACATAAACGAGGCGCCCAACATATGGGTCCGTTTGAATCTTGAAGGCTAAACCGCAGAAAGGTTCCGTTTCCACCAAAGCCCGCTCAACAACCTCCCCCGTTCGCGGGTGGACGCCTTGGATTGTTCCGATATCCAACGGGGAAGGCAAGAAGTCACACACGGCGTCCAGAAGCGGTTGCACTCCTTTGTTGCGTAGGGCTGAACCGCAAAGGACAGGCACTAACTTGAGCGATAGCGTTCCCTTCCGCAGCCCTTGACGGAGTTGTTCTGGCAATAAATCGCCTTGCTCCAGATAGGCTTCCAGTAGCGCATCGTCTTGCTCAGCGGCAGTTTCCACCAGTTTCTGACGATACTCTTCTGCCAAATCACGCATTTCCTCAGGGATGGGAGCAACCTCCATCTGCGTTCCCAATTCGTCCACCCAGTAGATAGCCCGCATCTCAATGAGGTCCACAACGCCACGAAAGTCGCTTTCCCGACCGATAGGGAGTTGGATGGGAACGGGATTGGTGCCTAAGCGCTCACGCATCTGCTGGACAACGGTGAAGAAATCGGAACCGACGCGGTCCAATTTGTTGACGAAAGCAATACGGGGGACGCGGTATTTGTTGGCTTGGCGCCAGACCGTTTCGCTCTGCGGCTCCACGCCGCCGACACCACAGAAGACGGCTATCATCCCATCCAGAACCCGCAGGGCGCGTTCCACTTCTGCCGTAAAGTCCACATGCCCAGGTGTGTCAATGATGTTGATGCGGAAGAGTTCATTGTCCCACGAACGGCGCCAGTAACAGGAAGTCGCTGCAGCGACAATGGTGATGCCTCGTTCCTTTTCCTGAGGCATCCAGTCCATCGTCGCTGTCCCTTCGTCCACGCTTCCGATGCGGTGAACGCGCCCCGTGTAAAACAGGATGCGCTCCGTCGTCGTCGTTTTGCCCGCATCTATGTGGGCGGCGATACCGATATTGCGCGTTTTTCCTAACGGCAAGCGACCAGTCTCCATCGTTCAGTTCCCTCCGTTGCTAACAGGCACACAAAAAGAGCCGCTTATCCCCGAGAAAGAAGGAGAAGCGCTCCACGCAAAGAATGACTGCAGGTTACCATCGGTAGTGGGCAAAGGCGCGGTTGGCTTCCGCGATGCGGTGCATTTCTTCCTTCATGCGCACCGCACCCCCTCGCCCTTGCGATGCCTCTATCAACTCGGAAGCAAGGCGGTGAGCCATTGTCTTTTCGTCCCGCTCACGGGCAGCGTTGACAATCCATCGCAAAGCCAAACTGATGCGCCGAGCAGGGCGAACTTCTATGGGCACCTGATAGGTGGCACCGCCCACTCGGCGAGGTCGCGTCTCCACCAGCGGGATGCAGTTCTTGATGGCTTCTGTCAGCACTTCTAACGGATTGCGTTTAGTGCGCTCGTGAATGATTTGCAACGCCCCGTAAACGATTTTCTCCGCTTTGCTCTTCTTGCCCTTTTCCATCACCTTGTTGATGAGGCGCTGCAACAAAGTGCTCTGATAGATGGGATCAGGCGGCACTTCTCGTCTCGGAACGAATCCACGCCTTGGCATCTTCAGTCACCTCAGGAAGAAGAACTGCGGCGCTCGCGTTTGGCACCGTAACGGGAGCGGGACTTCTTCCGACCCTGCACACCGGCAGCATCCAAAGCGCCGCGAATGACTTTGTAACGGACACCGGGAAGGTCCTTCACGCGACCGCCACGCACCAACACGGTGCTGTGCTCTTGCAGGTTGTGTCCTTCGCCAGGGATGTAGGCGATGACGACCCTTCGGTTAGACAACCGCACTTTGGCAATTTTTCGCAATGCCGAGTTCGGCTTCTTCGGGGTCATCGTCCGCACGACCAGACAAACGCCCCTCATCATTGGGACACCCACAGGGTCATACTTGTAGGTGCCCTTGAGCGAGTTGTAGCGCCATTTGAACGCTAATGTTCGCGTTCGCGACTTTTTCTTCTCGCGACCGTAGCGAACCAGTTGATTAATCGTCGGCATGCACTGTTGCCTCCTTGCGCACAAAAACTTCCCTGCATTGCTCTCCGATCGGCGACCTGTAAGTTTAGCAGCAACAAGCGCCGCTGTCAATACTTTGCTCTTCGCCAGGTTTCTCATCTAACCTGTCTGCTCTGCATTCACTAACATGCCGCATTTTCGCACCATTGACAAGGGGAACGAGGTGGTTATAATCTGAGCGACAGACCGTAATTTATAGGTGAGGGTGTTCGGCGGAGAAGGATCGGCAGAAAAGGAGGAATAACGATGAAGCATTTGGGGCGGGTTTTCTTGGTCGCTGCCATAGTGGGCTCGTTGAGCCTTCGGGCTACGGCTATCCCTGTGCTGCAACTTTACATTGAGGGCGCCACTTATGATGAAAGCACCGAAACTTGGTGGATTGGGCATTCACCTTTCACCCTACTGGTCATCGGGAATGTGGAACAGTTCGGCACGATTTACGATGTTCGCTTAGCCGCTGCCGTCCCCAGCAATGAAGCAGGAACTATCACGCTCGCACCGACCACAGCAACCGTCGTTAGTGACCCTTCGGTGCCGCCCCCTCCCCAACCTACGGCTAACTTCCCCTCGCAACCGGGTGCCATTCCTTTGATGCCGCCCGACAACCGCCCCCTCCCGCGCCACGAGGTTTATCACAGCGGTGTGAAGTTCTACGAGTGGAAATTGGGGGACTTCACGCTGACCGATTCACCCATCGGTGACTTCATCTACGGTGTGCCGACGGAATTCCCGAAAATGGGACAGATCAACGCTTACACCGTCACTGTCTCTGGGTTTTCGCTGGTTTGGTTTGATGCCTACGGCTACATTGAACAGCAAGGAGGGCAACAAGGGAAACAAAGGTCTGTTTTCACCCCCTTCTCTCACAACGCTGCTTATTCCCCTGAACCGACAACGGTTTTGTTGCTGCTAAGCGGAATGGCGCCACTCTTATGGTGGCGCCGGCGACGCTTGGTGCGGAAGTGATCCCCTGCTTAAGTGTCCCCAACTTGAGCGTTTTACGCGTTGCTGCCCCCCGCCATCTTGCCTTGTTCCGCTCAACGCTTTATGCTTTTTGCTGCTACTAATTCTGCTTGACGGTTCACCCGTTCAGCGCGAAGAAACACCATTCGCATCACAACGAAGGAGGAGGTTGTATGGCGGAGACGCCTTTTGCCCGTGAGTTGGTCCCTATCTCTCTGGAGCGAGAACTGGCAACTTCCTACACCCGCTACGCGATGAGCGTGATTGTTTCGCGGGCGCTGCCCGATGTTCGGGACGGGCTCAAGCCAGTGCAGCGGCGCATCCTTTATGCGATGCATGACCAAAATATGTTCCCCGACCGCCCGCGTGAGAAGTGCGCAGCGGTGGTGGGCGAAGTGATGAAAAAGTATCACCCGCACGGCGATGCGCCCATTTACGAAGCCTTGGTGCGCATGGCACAGGACTTCACCATGCGCTACCCCCTCATTGACGGTCAAGGCAACTTCGGCAGCATAGACGGCGATCCTCCGGCTCAAATGCGCTACACTGAGTGCCGTTTAGCGCCCATTGCGATGGCGCTGTTGGAAGACATTGACAAGGAAACGGTGGATTGGCGCCCCAACTACGATGAAAAGCACATGGAACCGACGGTGTTGCCGGCAAAGGTGCCCAACTTGCTCATCAACGGTGCAACGGGGATTGCGGTGGCAATGGCGACGGAAATCCCGCCGCACAACCTGGGCGAAGTGGTAGATGCGCTCTTGCACTTGATTGACCACCCTGAAGCCAGCGTTGACGAGTTGATGCGGTTCCTACCAGGTCCCGACTTTCCGACAGGCGGCATCGTCGTCGGCAAGGAGGGCATCCGCGAGGCTTACACGACAGGGCGCGGCACCATCGTGGTGCAAGGGCGCGCCACGATTGAAAACCTGCCTGGCGGTCGCACTGCCATCGTCATTACCGAACTCCCCTACCGTGTCAGCAAAGAGCAACTAATCGTGCAAATTGCCAATTTGGTGCAGAACCGAAAACTGGAAGGTGTCGCCGACATCAACGATGAGACGGACCGAACGGGAATGCGGATTGTGGTGGAGGTGAAGCGCGATTACAACCCGCGCGCTGTTTTGGCTCAACTTTACAAACTGACGAACTTGCGGGTTAACTATGGCATCATCTTGCTCGCATTAGTGAACAGCGAACCCCGCGTGTTGACGCTTAAAGACATGCTCCAGCACTACCTTGACCACCGCCGACAAGTGGTCACGCGGCGGACGCAGTTTGAACTGCGGCGAGCGGAAGCGCGGGCGCACATTTTGGAAGGCTTGCGCTTAGTGGTGCGTCAACTGGACGAAGTTATCGCCATCATCCGCCGCAGCGAAAGCCGTGAGGAAGCCCGCGAGCGCTTGATGCGGCAATTCAAATTGACCGAACAACAAGCCGATGCCATCTTGAACATGCAACTGGGGCAACTGACGAGATTGGACCAACAGCGCTTGCGCGAGGAATACGAAGCGCTCATCAAGCGCATTGAAGAGTTGCAATCCATCCTGCGCAGCCCCCGTCAAGTGGACCTCATCATCAAGCAAGAGTTGCAGGAAGTCAAGCGCCAATTCGCCGACCCTCGCCGCACCGCCATTGTGGCTCAGGCGGAAGATGCGGATGTGCCGATGGAGGAACTGTTGACCGAGCAAAATGTGGTCATCGCGATTAGCCGCGACGGCTACATCAAGCGACTGCCTTTGGAGGCTTACCTGGAGCGCCGGCGGGGCAAAACAACCATCGGCTTGAGCCGCAAAGAGCAGGACGCGTTGGCAGATCTGGTCATCGCCTCAACCCGCCACACTTTGCTCTTCTTCAGCAACAAAGGGCGGTGCTACCAACTGCGGGCTTACGAGATTCCTGCTGCCAGCCGTGAAGCAAGGGGAACGCACTTGGGACAACTGCTGCAATTGGACTCTGATGAGCAAATCGTGGCAACCGTGCCCATCGCTCGTTTTGAGGACGGTGGCTACCTGTTCATGGCGACCCGCAACGGCACGGTCAAAAAGACGCCCCTTAGCGAGTTTACAACGCGCCTCTCCAAAGGCGTGCAAGCCGTCACTTTGGCGGAAGGCGACGAACTATGCGGCGTCAAGTGGACGGATGGCAACAAAGAGGTCCTACTGGCAACCGCCAAAGGGATGGTCATCCGCTTCAAAGAAGACGAAGTTCGCCCGATGGGGCGCCAAGCCCAAGGGGTGCGTGGGATTAACTTGCAAGAGGGTGACAAAGTGGTGACCTTTGACCTCGTGGAAGCGGGGGACGACTCTGTCTTCGTCGTCTCCGAGTTCGGCTACGGCAAGCGAGTGCCCCTGAAAGAAATCCGCCCGCAAGGGCGCGGCGGCAAGGGGCTTATCCTCATGGGCTTGACAAAACAAACGGGTAATTTGGTCGCCGTGCAAGTGGTGCGTTCTGATGATGAAGTGCTCATCACCACTGCTCGCGGCATGGTCTTTCGGTTACCCGTAGAGCAAGTGCGGCGGATGGGACGCGCTGCCCGAGGGCGACAATTGGTGCCTGTCAGAAACGGCGACATCGTCACCAGCGTGACCGTCGTGGTGAAGCCGGGGGAAGAGGCGTAAAGCGTAATGCGTAAAGCGTGGGTGGAAAGAGGGAGCGGATGCTCCGTGCTCCACGCTCTATGCTCTGTGCCCTTTGCTCTATGCTCTTTGCCCCTGCCTTTCACGGCTCCCGCTCGTAGTAGCCCGAATAGTAGCGGTAGTAATCACGGTAGTAGTCGTAACCGCGCTTGCGAGAGGCTTTGTTAATTACGACGCCCAGCAACTTCGCTTGAGCCAATTCCAACTGCTCCTTCACTTCCTGCACGGCGGAGCGGGTGACATGCCCCAGTTCAGCCACCAGCAATACGCCGTCGGTTAAAGGTGCGATGATGGTGGGGTCTGTCACCGCGAGAGCGGGAGGGACATCAATGAACACAAGGTCAAAGCGTTCGCGCAACCGCTGCAGCAAATGCTGCATGGCTTCACCGCTGAACAGTTCGGCAGGGGTGGCAGCATCGCTCTCTCTGGGGAGAGTGCCGGCGGGAAGCACCTTCAGGGTTTCTAAAGGAGTAGCACAGAGGGCGCTGTCCAATGAGGCAGTATCGCGCAGAACATTCCCCAACCCAACCGACCCATCTACACCCAACATGCGGTGCAGGTCGGGCTTGCGCAGGTCAGCATCTACTACAACGACTCGCTTACCAATTTGCGCAAAAGCAATGGCAAGGGAAGCAGCAATGAAGGTTTTCCCCTCCCCTTTGACCGCGCTGGTGATGAGGAAAGTTTGCATCTTCCCGTCGCCAGATTGTCGCAAGAGAAGGAAGCGCAGGTTAGAGCGCAGGGTGCGGATGGCTTCCGCAGCGCCTCGCCGCGAGTTCATCAACTGAAAGAGGCTTTCAGGTTCTGTCCCCAAGCGGGCTTCAGGGACGACGGAAAGAACAGGGACGCCCAACATATGCTTCAGTTCGTCGGCAGTGGTCACCGTCGTCTTCGTAAACTCCATCAAGAGGGTCAACCCAATGCTTACCGCCAATCCACCCAACAGCGCCAGCAAAAGGAGCCGGAGCAACTCGGGACCAACAGGTTTGTTTGGCACCACCGCTACATCGGCAACAGTGGCGCTCCCCAGTTTAGCGGCTTCCCGAATTTGAGCATCTTGCAATCGTGACAAGAGGCTCACATAGGCTTGCTCCAAAACTTGCAATTGCCTGGTCAGTTCGCCCAGCCGCCGCTGCTGCTCAGGGAACCGTCGGAGTTGGTGCTGCGTCTGTTCCAGCAAAGTCGCCAATGCTTTCCGTTGCTCTTCCAATTCCATGCGGCGTCTCTCAGCACTTAGGATTTGCTCATAAAGGGTTGC